>PPYE01311122.1_pt1 | contig 109479 bp, 90 predicted proteins | sample 1559881 | NCBI WGS metagenome assembly PPYE01 (sample SAMN08240022, study PRJNA423297) | Human gut metagenome, whole genome shotgun sequencing project.
AAAGATTAAGCCTATTAAAAGCACTCTAAGCAAAGCCCTTGACTATATCGAAAACCCGGACAAGACGGACGGGAAAATGTTGGTGTCCTCTTTCGGCTGCTCCTATGAAACGGCAGATATAGAGTTTGGCTTTACCCTGTCGCAAGCAATCCAAAAGGGCAACAATTTAGCCTTTCACCTGATACAGTCCTTTGAGCCGGGAGAAACGGACGCGCAGACCGCCCATGAGATCGGGCGGCAGCTTGCCGACGCAGTTACCAAAGGCCAGCACGAATATGTATTGACGACGCACATTGACAAAGGCCACGTCCATAACCATATTATTTTTTGCGCCGTCAATTTCGTAGACCACCGCAAGTACGTTTCCAACAAGCGGACGTATTACGGCATACGGAACATGAGCGACAAGCTGTGCCGGGAAAATGGCCTGTCCGTGGTCGCCCCCGGCAAGGGCAGCAAGGGGAAAAGCTATGCAGAATATCAGGCAGAGAAAACGGGGACGAGCTGGAAAGGCAAGCTGAAAACTGCCGTAGACGCTCTTATCCCCCAAGTGTCCAGCTTTGAAGAATTGTTACAGCGGTTACAGGCGGCGGGCTATGAGATAAAACCGGGCAAATACATTTCATGCCGCGCACCGGGGCAGGAGCGTTTCACTCGCCTAAAAACCCTCGGCGCGGACTACACAGAGGAAGCGATCAGAGAGCGGATAGCTGGGAAGCGCACCCGCGCCGCCAAAGCTCCCAAGCAGCAGCGCGGCGGCGTCAGTCTGCTTATCGACATTGAAAACAGTATCAAGGCGCAGCAGAGCCGGGGCTATGAGCAATGGGCGAAAATCCATAATCTGAAACAGGCCGCAAAGACGATGAATTTCTTGACGGAACATAAGATAGAACAGTATGCGGATTTAGTCAGCAGGATAGAGGAAGTGACAGCCGCCAGCGAACAGGCCGCAGACAGCCTAAAGGACGTGGAAAAGCGGCTTGCGGATATGGCGGTGCTTATCAAAAATGTTACCACTTATCAAAAGACAAAGCCCCTCTATGAAGCATACCGCAAGGCAAAGGACAAGGCGCAATTCAAGGCAGACCATGAGCGCGGCATTATCCTCCATGAAGCAGCGGCAAGGGCGTTACAGGCCGCGCAGATCGGCAGGAAGCTCCCCGACGTTGCCGCCCTCCAAGCAGAGTATGAAAAGCTGCAAGGCCAGAAAGAAGCCCTTTACACCGACTATGGGAAGCTTAAAAAACAGGTCAGGGAGTACGATGTTATCCGGCAGAATATAGACAGCATTTTGCAGCGGGAACGCCAGCCAGAAAAAGAGCGGCAGACAGAACGAGGATAGCGGCTTGACGGAAAGGCAGAAATCGGCTATAATAGTTCCCTGTGCATGATGTAGCTATTCTAAATTTCGGAAATAAAGAATGGAGTGGTATCAACATGAAATATGTTTGTGCGCTTATATCCGTAAGCGATATTGACGCTGCAAGAAAGTTCTATGAAGATTTATTTGGATTAGAGGTATATCAGGACTATGGGAAAAACGTAGCTTTTTCTTGTGGTTTAGCATTGCAGCAGGATTTTGATTGGCTCGTTGCTCTCCCAAAGGAAAAAGTATTGAGCAAATCCAACAATGCCGAGGTCGTTTTTGAGGAACAGGATTTTGACGGCTTTCTGAAAAAGCTGAAAAAGCACCCGGACATTGAATATTTGGGCGAAGTGATCGAGCATAGCTGGGGGCAGCGTGTAATCCGCTTTTATGATTTGGACGGTCATATCATAGAAGTTGGCGAGGATATGAAGATGGTAGTAAAGCGGTTCCTTGCGTCTGGAATGACCATGGAAGAAGTATCTACGAGAATGGACGTTTCCGTTGATGACTTAACAAAACTTCTGAATAGTTAATGTGCAGTAAATAAACCGGAGTTTATAGAAACGCGATAAAATAAGAAACAGGGTTTACAAAAATTTGGCTTTGCAACAGGCCGTTGGAGAAAACGTATATGGATATTCAAAAAATTATCAGCTTAGTAACAAAAACGCAAGAGCTGATTAGAAACCGTGAAATGGCTGCTAATGTAAAAGAAAAAGGTTTTGCGGACTATGTAACACAGGTAGATATTGCCGTACAAAATTTCTTAAAAAAAGAACTGTTTTCCCTTGCGCCGGATATTCAATTTCTCGGAGAAGAAACAGGATTGCAGGAAATGAAAGCAGATAGCTTTTGGATTTTAGACCCGGTTGATGGAACTACAAACCTTATGCACGACTACCAGCACAGCGTTGTTTCTTTGGCTCTTTACGATCAGGGCGAAATCGTGATGGGAATTGTATATGACCCATTCCGGGAAGAAGTGTTTTCCGCAATCAAAGGAAAGGGTAGCTTCCTAAATGGACAGCCTATTCATGTGTCAAAGGCCGAAAAGCTGTCTGATACAATTATCGGTTTGGGAACGGCGAAAAGAGAGCTGGCAGATGAAAACTTTGCCCGGTTTCGTAGGGTGTTCGGTCAGTGTCAGGACATTCGTAGGCTCGGCTCTGCCGCTTTGGAGCTGGCCTATACTGCCTGTGGCAGACAGGACGGCTATTTCGAGATATACCTAAACCCGTGGGATTATGCTGCTGGTATGCTTTTGGTACAGGAAGCTGGCGGTACGGTAACAGATTTTACAGGGAAACCGCTCGACCCGAAAAAGGGCGGAAGCGTAGCGGGAACTAACAGGCATATCCACGCTGGGCTGCTAAAACTGCTGTAAAAGATAATGCTCAACACCTGCAAAGGAGAAAAATACCTATGAATGAAAAATTTCCACCAAAAGCAAGACAAATAATGAATGAAAGATTTGGGCGCGACACACTGATCGCCCTTGCTACTGTCGATGGCAATATCCCCAATGTTCGGACGGTAAATGCGTACTACGAAAACGGGGCGTTTTATGTTATCACCCATGCGCAATCAAATAAGATGAAGCAAATAGCCGAAAATCCCAACGTCGGAATATGCGGGGAATGGTTTACCGCTCATGGCATAGGGACAAATATGGGATGGTTTGGTAAAGAAAATAATGGAGTGATTGCGCAAAAATTGAGAGAAGTATTTAGCGAGTGGATAGATAATGGACACAACGATTTTGACGACGTGAATACTTGTATTCTTCGTGTCGAGCTGACAGATGGTGTGCTGCTCTCACATGGGACAAGATATGATATAGATTTTCGTGTAGTTGATTAAGGAGGGATTTTATGCTTGATAAGATACCTTGCGCAGAAGAAATGATTGATTTAGTCGGACAGCCCCTATATGATGTGTGGGAAAAATTATGCGCTACGATTGATGAACAATATGATATGGAACACCTATGGAACAGCGGCGGCAAAGCATGGACTTACGAATACAAGTACCGTAAGGGCAGCAAAACCTTGTGTGCGTTGTATGCAAAAAAAGACTGTATCGGATTTATGGTGATTTTCGGGAAAGACGAAAGAACAAAGTTTGAGGATAGGCGTGAAAGTATTTCTGGCTATATCCAAAATGTATATGATGAAGCAAAGACTTACCATGATGGTAAATGGGTAATGTTTTACCCAAAGGATACTTCTATGCTCGAAGATTTTATGCAGCTATTATCCATTAAGCGAAAGCCTAAAAAGTAGGTTCATGTAGAATAGACGAATGGACAGGGGCTTTTTTATGGAAATGCAGAACACGCCGGATTTTGAAACGATACGCGCCGCCGTCGCTGGGGAAACGTGGGCGTTGGAAAAGGTGCTTGCCTGTTACGGCGACGAGATCAACCGCCTTGCAACAGTGAAAAAACGTCAGCCGGACGGGAGTATCAAGGCCGTTGTTGATGAAGATATACGGCAGCAGCTTATCCTAAAGCTGCTTGAAGCAATCCCGCAATTCCCCATTGAGGGCGAATAGACGCAGCTTTGACCGCAAAGGAAATACCGACTTGTGGGAAAGGAACAGACGCGCAGCGGGTGTGCCTTTCCCACAAGTGCCACAAGAGGGCTGCGCCCTCTTGTGAAAATGCCGCCGGATTTTGGGGCTTGACATATTTTTGCGTCCTGCGTATAATAATAGCAGAGGATAGGCGACTATCCAAAAAGTAGTCCGCTCCCGGTCATGCGGATAACAAATAGGCCGTGTAAAAGTAGTTCGCTCCCGGTCATGCGAATAATAAGTAGACCGTGGAAAAGTTTTAAGCCTCTTGCCCCCAAAAGGCAAGGGGCTTATTTACTAAGGAGATTGTCGCCTATGGAGATTTTAACGGGAAGCCTGTATTTTGTATCAGACGCTTTCTTTGCAAAAATCGCAGACCCCTATTTGAAAATCAACTATGAAAACACCAAGCGTCCCCACTACTTCGCATTTCTGGACGATAAAACCGGGCTGTACTGGCTTGTGCCTTGTAGCTCTAAGATTGATAAATTTGAACGGCTCATACAGAAAAAGCAGGAGCAGCACAAGCCGACAGATACCATCAAGATCGTAAAAATCTTTGACAACAAAACCGCTTTGCTGTTTCAAGATATGTTCCCTGTCACGGCGGGATATATTGACGGTCAGTATATCAAGGGCGGTCAGCCTGTGAGGATAGCAGACCCTAAGCTGATACAGGAATTAGAAAAGACGGCGCGAAAAGTGATAAATCTGATACGCCGTGGGGTGCGCTTCACGCCCACCCAGTCGGACGTGATCAGGATTGAACAAATCATGTTAGAGGAATTAAGCGCAGATACATAAAAAGAAAAAGCGGGGCGCGGCAGCCAGGTATGGCCACCGCGCCCCGCCTTGATCGTGGGTGCAGCTTTTCGCGTGTGTTACGCAATAGAAGCCCGATTTTGAGGGATTAGGTATAAACACCTTGCCCCATTCAAAACGTGCCCGGAAAGCCCTGTAAAACGGGGCTTATTCCGCCCCTACTGCGTAACATGGGCGCGTCGTTTCCTCATGCGCTCGGCGGTTTGCTTCCGGGTGATACGCTTCCGGCAATCAGGGCAGTATTTGACGCTGTTAGAGCTGGACGCAAAGGCCGCGCCGCATACCGTACAGCGGCGCAAGTCCTCCCGCTGGTAAAGCTCGGCTTGCAGCTCCTTATCGTCCGGCAGGACGGCGGCGCGAAACCACTTGCACAGCAGCGAATAGGAAATAAGCTGCGGACAGACACACGTTTCCCCGTCGTCCAGCAACAGGCAATTCCCGTTGTCGTAGTTGCAGCAGGATTTTTTCACAAGGGCGTTGACTTTCCGGCTCTGCTGCGGCGTCAGCCGTTTCAGCCCGTTCATTCGTCCTCTGCGGCGAAAACGGCAAGCTCCGCATACTCCGCTTCGGTCAGGGCGTCGATCTTCCGCAAGGCGCGTACCGCCAGCTCTTGCATATCCCCGTCCATGAACGGCAGCGCGGCGTTGACGTTCTCGATCAGCTTCCGCTTGCTGTCCGTCTTGTAAATGCTCAAAAAGTTTTCTTCCTCAACGGTCAATTTAATCATCATCATACCTCCATTTCGTTACGTTTGGATTTTGCCGCCGCCTTTTTCGGGGCGGCAGTTTTCTTGTCTGCGGCAAGCTGCGCCCGGATAGAGGGGCGGGGCTTGCGGATTTCCTTGCTCCTGTCCTCGTCCTTGCCGATCAGGGCATAGGTGCCGTGTCTGTCCTTGATTTTGGAAAAAGAAAGGGTCTTGTAGGGCAGCATGGAAAAAAGGCGGTCGGTGTCCTTTGTGGACGCAAGCTGCATGAACGACGGGGACAGCTCCACCATGAAGTGCGTCTTGTTGGGGCTGTTGGGATTGTCCAGCCCTTTCATGCGCTCCACAATACGCCGCGCTTCGTTCTCAATCAGCCCATCGTGAAGCGTGGCGACGTGCGCCTTGAAGTCCCCCGGCGTCAGGGTGTCCCGGCTGCGCCGCTCCGTTTGCAGCACAAGCCGGAGTGCTGCGGGGTCGTCGGGCAGTATTTCGTAGCCCTTGTACTTTCCAAGCCGGGGGTCGGGAGAGTTGTTAAAAAACTGCTTCGCGGGCTGCTCCTTTTCTCCATAGTCATAGAACAGGCGCACCGTTTCGGCGGGGACGCTCTGCTCCTTGACGCGCTGGTAGTGCTGCGCATAGTCCAGCTCATAGAGATTGCCCCGGATTTTCCCGTCCTCCACGCCCGTAATCTCGATGGCATAGGCAAGCACCCTGTCGCGGGTCTGCTCCTTGTGGAAACGCCAGGTATTGTGCGCCCCTGTGTCCTTTAGGAAAACGTCACGCTCCCGGAAGCAATGCGTCCCGGACGGGCGGGAGAGCCAGAGAAGCGTTTTATCCGCTGCGTCAGGGCTTGCCGCCGCCCGCCGGATAATCTGCTTGTCGATCTGAAAATCGCTTTGGTAGAAGCCTGTGTTTTGCTTCATAATGGCATTGAGGGACGCGAGTACGTCCACATTATCAAATCTCTGCATGGGTCAGCTCCTTTCCAAGTCCTGCGACTTCGCCTTTGCCGCCGTCTTTCTCTGCGCCGCCCGTTCCTTGTCGGCTTTGAGCTGCGCCCGGATAGACGGCTTTTTCTCCGGCTCCCCGCTGCCGCGCTCCTTTTCGGCTTTGAGAGCTTCGGCAAGGTCGGCAAGGGAAATCTGTTCTCCGGCCTGTACCTTTGCTTCCAGCTCGTCCACGGTGGGCGCGGGCGGGGTGTTGTTGATGATACCGTCAAAGCTGTTGTCGTTCTGCTCTACGGTGTCCTCGATGTGCTTTAGGTAATTCTGCTGCGGCTTCGCTGCGACGGCAAACGCCTGTGTGCCATTCGCCATAATGAAATATTTGCCGTCCTCCGATTGGTGGTGAAAACCGTACCCGGCGGCTTCCATCTGTTCGCGGGTCATGTCGGTAACATGGAAGCTGCCCCGGGGCGTCCTGATTTGCTCCCCCGTCATACGGGCGTCGGGAGTAAGCTCCTGCTGCTCCCGCAAAAACTCCGGCACCGCCTGATAGCCAATACTATCTACATAGTGGGCGGTGTCCTGTCCGGCCTGATGAAGCACTACCACGTCGGAAACGGAAAGGCTGTGTCCCTTGAAGTCTGCGGGGTGGTCGATGTTGAAGCGGGTAAAAATATCTTCCAGCGACGTACCCGGTGTAAGGGGCGCGGTATAAATGAGGTCATAATTTGACGGGTCAACGGCAAGCCCCGCCGCCTGTAAGCGGTCGTAAGGCTCAAAGCGGAAATCCCGCGTTTCGTCCCCGCGCTTTAGCTGGTAGATGGAAAAGGTGTCCTTGTCCGGCTCCGCTTCCTGCGCCTTTGCGTAAAGCTCCTTGACTTCGCCTTGCGTCAGCTCCCCGGCGGCAAGCTGCACCATGATTTCGCGGCATTTCTCCGCTGTTCCGATATACAGCACGTCCCCGATCTGCGCCTTGCCGTCCTCCTGCGGAAGATAGGCTTGCAGGAAAAAGCGGTCATTGCTGCTTTCGCTGCGGGGGTTGGCTTCCATCTTGTAGATGTACTCCGGCGCGGCTGTTTTCTCCCTCGGCGCGTCCTGCGCTTCCTGCCGCGCCCGTTTCTGTACCTCTGTGGGACGCTCCCCGGTCAGAGGGGCGATACAGGCCAGCGCGTCAGCGGCGCGGATAGCATTGTCGGTAAGCTGCCGCTGCCATGCCCCAGCAGAGGGCGCCCACCGAAAACCGTATTCATTCAATTTTTTGCAGATGTCGGCGTCGGGCTTCTCGTCAAAGAAGATTTGCAAGCGGTTGTCCCCGGCATTGGCTTCCACCTTGCCGCCGTCAAACTCCCAACCCACATAACCGACTTCCTTTTGCCGGGTCAGGGTGGCAATGCGTTCCTTTAGTCTGCGGATTTCCGCGCTGTTGTTGGAGAGCTGGTAGGTTTCAAAGGGCTTCGGATTTGCCCGCCAATCGCTGGACAGGGACGCTTTCATTTGCTCAATCTGCGCCGCCGTCAGGTGGGGGCAGCCGTCAACGGTCTTATGCTTGCGGTAGTAGGCGTTTACCGCTTTCATAGTTTCCTGCAAGGCTTCCCGCTTTGCCAGCTTGCTTTCCAGTTTGGAAATGGCGTTGGGGTCGTCCGCGCTGATACCGCCCATGCCTGTACTGCGGATTTTGGAAAGTAAGCCCTGTATCTCGGAAAACTCCTGCATATTCTTTTCATCGGCGGCGTTCTGCTTCTGTTTTTTCTTTACAGGGAAATTAGAGCCGCCAGCAATCATAATAGAGGGGACACGCGCCGCGATCTCGTAGCCCTTATTCATGTTCGCCGCCAGCTTCCGGGCGTAGGTGTCAAGCAGCCCGTCAATTTTCGCGTGGAAAGAGGGGTCAACGCGCTTTTTCTGCCGCGCCGCCAGCTCTGCGGCCTTATCTACATAGTGTCGGTATTCGGCTGTCGCGCTGCCCGGTCTGTAATCGGAAAAGCTCATGGCTTCCTTTGCGCGTCGGGCGGCTCCCTCGTTGATGGGATAATAGGTAACGGACGCTTCTGGCTTTTCTGCCGTAGGGGGCTGCGGCTCCGCTGCGTCCCGCTTCGCAAGCTGCCCGTCCTCGTAGGAATAGCCCTGTGCGGCGATTGCTTCCAGCGTCCCCGCCGTAACCTCGCCGCTGGCCTGTATGTCTGCGTCGATCAGCATTTGCAGCGTCGCCTTTACCTCGCTGGATAGTTTCTGCTGTTGTTCGGGGGACAGCTTATCAAAGACAGGGGTTTCCTCCTGCGGCTGCTGCTCCGGCGCGGGGTGTGGCTCGTAGCCGTTAGCGGCGTATTCCTCGACGGTCATACCCGCTGCGGCGGCTTCCTGCGCGATTTCCTCCTTGACGTGTTCCTTGTACGCCTGAAGCTCCGGGTCAAAGTCCGCAAGGCGGGGCGCGGGCGGCAATTCATAGTCGCCGCTGTTGAGCTTCCCCCGGCACTCGGAAACATAGGCTTGTACGGCGGTGTGGTAGGCGGTTTCCGTGGGGGTCAGGCTTTCGCCGCTCTGCAATGCGGCGGTAGCGGCCTGCTCCATTTCGGAAAGGGCGCAATGCAGTTTCAGATAGGGAACAAACTCATGCAGCAGAAAAGCCCGCTGCGCCTTATCTGCTTCCAAGGCTTCCTTGCCCTCGGTGTGCAGCAAGTGATTGTCCCAATCCTCGTTGTTCTCATAGTAGGCGTGGTATTTTTCAATGTGGTCTATCAAGGTGCCGTCGCCGTCGCCAAAGTCCTGCCGCCCCTCGTAGTGGTCGGGCTGCCCGTCCATCACATAATCAATGGCAAACTTCGTCTTGTCGTAGCCGGGGCCTGCAAGCTGCGCTTCGTCAAGAGAAGCGAAAAGAGCGTTTGCGCGGGAGAGGGGCATAGTTTCACCCTCGCGCAGCTCCGCGCTTTCGTTCCAAATGATGGTAACGGTAGGCTCGGCTGCGGAAGCGTCCGGCGTTTCCGGCGCGGCTTCGCCAATGCCCGCTTGCAGCGTCGCCTTTACCTCGTCGGTGATTTCCTGCTGCTGTTCCGGCGTCAGCTTTTCAAAGGCGGGGTTGCCCTGTTCGGCGGCGATAGGCTCCGCTTCCCGCGCCTGTTGCAGCTCCGCGATATTCGCGTCAATGCTGTCTATGATCTCGGCGGCGGCGTTGCGGATTGTTTCAAGAGAGGATTTCAGTTCAGACAATTCCTTGCCGCTGCTCCATCCGGCGACGTAGCCAAAGGAGTAGTCCGATGTGTCAAGCCCATAGTGCTGGCAGACGGTGTACGCCACGCTTTCAGCCTGTACCTCCCGTGTGCGGCGGTCTGGCCTGTTCCCCTGTTCCTCCTGCGGGGCGTTCAAGTCAATGTCGTGCAGCTTCGCGTGGGCGATTTCATGGATAGCGGTTTTAAGGGTCTGTAACTCGCTCATGCCCTCTTGAATGGCGATACGCTTTTCTTCCAGATGATAATACCCGTGAGAGCTGCCCTCGATCTTCTCAAAGCCGATAGGGACGGGTGAGGTCTTTTCCAGCGCGGCGAAAAAGTCCTTGTAGCGATCAACGTCCCCCGTCAGCTCGTCCGCGCCGATAGAGGGGATTTCCCGCCCCTCGGTCTGCGACACGTCAAAGACAGATACCACCTTGTAGGCGGGGACGGTGATTTCCTTTTCCTCGGTGACGGGCTTCCCGTCCTTGCCGATGATGGGCTGCTGGGTCTGCGGGTCGATTTTCTCCATTTCCCGCTTCACCTTGTAGGGGGATGGTGCAAAGATTTTAATGCCCTTTTCGCCCTTTTTGACGTTGCGCCCGTGGGTGTTCTTCCATGCGTTAAAGCCCGCCACAAGGGAAGCGTCGGGGGCTTGCATGGCAATCAAAAGGGTGTTGCGGAAACTGTAATTGTGAAACTTCGACATGACGCGCAGATAGTCCTTGTAGCGTTCACTGTCGAACAGCTCCGTAATGCCCTGTTCCAGACGGTCGGTGATCTCCTTTATCTTCTCTGCGGGCTTCTCGGCTGTCAGCACAAGGGGGATAACCGGGCGCGGCTCCGTGGGCTGCGCGGCCTGCGCCTGTCCCATAGCGGCGGCGTCCATGTCTACCTTGTCCGGGTCGGGGCGTGACGGCTGCGGGAAGCTCATAATGCGGTATTCCCTCGGTATGTCGCTTTCGCGCCCGTTGTACCACTCTGAAAACGTATTTTTGTTGTTGTAGATATAGCCCTGTTCTGTAAAACGCCCGCCGTCATGGGCTGCGGCGTCGCGTCCGTATTCCTCGTACATGAAATACTTTTTTGCGTCCTCCGGCAATTCCAGTTCGTCCAGCTCATCAACCAGATAATAGCCATAGTCCTTTTCGGTCTGGACGGTGGGATAAATCCAGTAGCAATCAAGATTTTGCACAAGGTTGATAAGGTCTTTCACACTCCCGGCGTGGTCGCCCAGCGTCACCGCCGCCGAAAACTTGTCCTTGTCCTCGTCCCGCTGCATTTCCAACAGGGCGGCTAAATAGTTCAGCTCGTCCACGCTGCCGCTCTGGATAACGGACAGCGGCACGTTAAAGGGGCAATCCTCGGTATTGGCAAAGCCGCCCACAAGAAAATCCTGCGGGTTGTCAGCGGAAATGCCGACGCTCTGCATAGCGGCGTGAAGCTGCTCCGCTGTCGCTGGCATGGAAAGCCACACGCCGCCCGGTTCCCCTGTTTCGGCGCGGCTGCGGCTGTCAATCAAAATAGAAAATTGTTCGTTCACTCGGTCACTCCTTTCTTCGTTCATCATGCGGTGCATAAGCTCGTAGTCCTCAACGCTCATGCTCCCGTCGAATACATAGGGGTCAAAATCCCCGTCCCGGTAGGGCTTCTCCGAAAAGGGAAGCCCTGCGGCGTGGGCGGCTTCCCTCGCTTCCTCGATCTGCTCCGGCGATAATGCGCTGTCGTGGGCTTCGATAAAGTCAGCGATATTGTTATAGCCGTTCTCATAGTGGCGGCGCACTCCGGCGGTCAGTTCTTCAAGGTTCATGTCCTCGCCCAAGTAGCCGCAATAATAGCCGTTCAGAACAACGGCGGCGGGGTCTGCGCTTTGGATTTCCTGCAAGCGTTCCCTGTCCTCCGGCGTAAGGGTGTCGTCCATTTCGGGATAGACATAATCGCTGCTCCATGAACGCCCCTCCCGCCAGAAAACCACCCACGCAATGCCCGCCCGCAGCTCGTCCTGATAATCCTTTACGGCTTCCCGTAAACTCGCCATAGCGTTCCTCCTTTCCGCATAAGGGTTTGGGACTATCCCAACAAGCAAAATGCCCGTCCTGCGCCGTAGCGCAAGGCGGGCATTTTACGGAAGTGGGTACCCGCTTCCTATGCTTGCTGCGTAAGTTCTCTTTCCCTCGAAATGGTAGCCCGGTAGTTGACGTACTTCCCGCCCGTATCGGCTAAAAGCACCAGCCCGTCGTAGGTTTTGCCCGTTTTCGGGGAATACAGCTTTTTCACCTTTGCCTTGCCGTCTTTCAGCAGAGCGGCGGCAATTTTCGGGGTAAAGGCGGTTTTCCGTTCCTCAAAAAAGCGGTCATTCTTCCACATGGTAAAGGCGCAATCCCGGTTCTCGCAGTAGTAATTTTTCCTGCCCTCAAAGACGCTGCCGCCGCAGCGGGGGCATTTTCCGATGATGGGCTTATCCTCCTTGAAGCGTCCCTTGTCCGCGTCGGAGATAGCCGGGTGGGTCTGCACCAGCTCCCGCGCCATAGCTTCAATGCCGCGCATGAAGCTGTCCGCGTCAGCCTTGCCCTTTGCGATCTGCGTCAGGGTGTTTTCCCATTCAGCCGTGAGCTGGGGAGAGGTCAGCACTTCGGGGAGAGCTGCCACAAGGCCGCTGCCGTCCCCGGTGGGGATAAGCTGCTTGCCCTTGCGCTCCACAAAGCCGGATTTCACCAGCTTTTCAATGACGGCGGCGCGGGTGGCGGGAGTGCCAAGCCCCCGCCGTTCCGCGTCGGGGTCGGTGTCCTCGTTCCCAGCGCGTTCCATAGCGGAAAGCAAGGTCGCTTCCGTGTGCTGCTTCGGGGGCGTAGTGTCGTGCGCCGTCACCCTCGCGGCGGGGCGGGCAAAGCTCTGTCCCTCGGCAAAGGGCGGCACGTCCAGCGCAAGGGTGTTTTCCTCGTCGTCGGTATCGGGCTTCTTTTTCAGCGTCGCCCGGTAACGCGCTTCAAGCCCTTTCCAGCCCATGCAAAGCACCGTCTTTCCCTTTGCCGTAAACTCGGTATCGGCACAGGAGAAAACCGCCGTAACCGTTTCGTAGATATGGGGCTGGGCGGCGGCGAACAGCAGCCGCGCCCCGGCAAGGGTCAGGACGTTTCTTTCACTTTCGGGCAGGGCGGCAAGGTCGGCTTTCGCAAGCTCCATCGTGGGGATAATGGCGTGGTGGTCGGAAACCTGTTTGCTGTCAAGGACGCGGGAAACGTCGGGGGAAAACGCCGCGCCCTCCATAAAGGCCAGCTTGCCGCACAGCATGGCGGCGGTGTTCGCCGCCGTGTCGCCCATGTCGTCGGTCAAATAGGTGCTGTCCGTCCTCGGATAAGTCAGCAGCTTCTTTTCATACAGGGCTTGCGCCAGGTCAAGGGTCTGCTTTGCGGTGTAGCCGAAAATACGGTTTGCTTCCCGCTGCAAGGAAGTCAGGTCAAAGAGCTTCGGCGGGGCTGCGGTTTTCTTCTCCCGCACGACGGAAGTACAAACGGCCTGCGTCGCTTCGCAAGCCGCTTTGAGCGCGTCCGCTTCGGCGGCTGCGGGGCTCTTCGCGCTTGCCGCTTCCGCGCCGTCAAGGGTAAGGCGCACATGGTAGTATTTTTCTTTCTGGAAAGAGAAAATCGCCGCGTCCCGGTCAACCAGCATTTTCAGCGTCGGGGTCTGGACGCGCCCCACGTTCAAGGTCTTTCCATACAGGCAGGAGAAAAGCCGGGTGGCGTTGATACCGATAAGCCAGTCAGCCTTTGCGCGGCACAGAGCGGAAGCGTAGAGGGCTTCGTACTCGCCGCCGTCTTTCAGATTGTCAAAGCCTTGCCGGATTGCCGCCGTTTCCATAGAGGAAATCCAAAGGCGGCGCATAGGCTTCTTGCAGCCCGCCACGTCATAGACAAAGCGGAAAATAAGCTCCCCCTCGCGCCCCGCGTCGCAAGCGTTGATAACCTCGCCCACGTCGGCGCGGTGCATAAGCTCTTTCAATGTCTTAAACTGCTTTCCCTTGTCTGCGGAAACGGTGTACTGCCATTCCTGCGGCAAGATCGGCAAGCTGTCCAGCCGCCATTTTTTATACTGCTCCCCATAGGCGGCGGCTTCCGCAAGCTCCACCAAATGCCCGACGCACCAAGAAATGATGTAGCCCCTCTCGCCTCCCGGCTCGGTCGGTGCTTCTAAGCGCCGCTGGCGCTTAGAGGTCGCCACTGGCGACCCGCACCCCTCAATATACCCGTCCTTTTTGCCCGAAACGCCAAGGGCGGCGGCAATCGCCGCCCCGACGCTGGGCTTCTCTGCAATGACTAACGCATAGCTCATTCTTCCTCGTCCTCCTGTTCCTCCGGCTCGTCCTCGTCGTATTCGTCAAACTCGAAATCGTCAAGGTCGGTGCCGCCCTTGACGGCCTGCTTCGGCTTCATAATCTTAAAGTAATAGAGCGCACCGCCGCCGCCCAAGAGGGCGACAACAAGGAACAGGACAAGCCCGCCCATGCTGCTTTTTTCTTTCGGCTGCTCGGTGGGGGCTTCCGGCTCCGGCTCCGCTGCCTTGCCGCTGCAAGCGGTCATGTTGGTAGCGCATACGGGGCAAGCCGTGTTCACCTTTCCGGCTTCGCATTTATCGGTACAGGCACAGACGGCGGGGGCGGGTGTGGTCGTGCTGTCGTCCTCAATGATTGCCAAAAGGTCGGCTTCGTCCACCTGATTTAGAAAATGGACGGTGTTATTTCCATCGGCGGCGTTGTCAATGACGATGTAGAAATAGTTGCCGCCCTTGCTCTGCACCACGATAAATTGCTTGTCCCCGGCGGCGTCGCCGCTTATGTCGTCAACAAGGGTCATGTTGCCCTCCGGGGTCAAGGGCTGCGGGGTAGTTTCCACCTTTACGTTGCTGTCGTCGGTGGGGGTATCGTCGCTCTGCGCGTAGGCGGTCATGGAAAAGCCGCCCAAGCACATAACGGCGGCAAGCAGCACAAGGAAGCTGCGCATGATTTTCTTATTCCTCATTCTCGCTGTCCTCCTGTCCGTCATAGTCTGCGGGGGCGGCGGCAATGCCGGGAATACCGCCCCCGGAAAGCATAGCCGTAAGCTGCTGCGGGGTCACGCGCATAGAGCGCACGAGCTGGACGATTTGCAGATTTTCCGCTTCGGTTTTCTGCGCTTCCAGCCCTTTCAGCCTGTTTTGGTACTCGGTGATCTTCTCGCGGGTCTTTTCGATTTCCCGGTCAATGCGTTCAATTTTGTTTGCTGCCATACTGTCATTACTCCTTTCCGTAACGCTCTTTCCAAGCGTAGCTGCGCCCTAAGCCCTTAACTTTGGTAAGGTGGGGCATGGCCTTGTCCTCAATGGCAATCGCCCGCTGGTACAGTTCGGGGTATTGCTCTTTCAAGGCTTCAATCTCCTGCCGTTTCATGCTGGGGCAGAAAAAGCAAGAGGATTTTCCCGGCTGCGGCAAGCCCGCCGCCGCAATCTCCCGGACGCAATCGCTCCGGCTCCACCCCCATTGTTCAATCAGGAGATAGAGATTGTGATATTTCCTGTCTGTTTCGTTGTACTTGCGGGAATGAGCATACCGCTTGATTTCGCCAGCGTCATAGCCGATATAGCGGTTTACTTTCCCGCCCCGCGCCCATACCTCCCGGCATGGGGCATAATTGTTGCAAAACTTCTCCTGCGGCCCGATCTTGTGCTTTTGCGAACACCGCTTATAGCCATAGGCGATAGAGGGTAGCGTACAGGAGCGCAAGCACTCCGTTTCAAGGGTCAGGCGGTTGCCGCAGCGGTCTACATTCTCCACGACGGTAATTTGCGGCATACCGTGGGCGGCAAGCCATTCATTCATCGTCGCTATGAATTGATAGGTGTGGGGCTGCTCTGCGCCTGTGTCCGCAAAGGTGATAAGGTCAACGGGGATATGATGATTGTAAAGCCCAACAAGTAGGGCGGCACTATTCGTACCGCCCCCAAAGGAAACAATATTGATAGATGTACCTCCATTTCAGATAGATTTTTCATATCGGTATTTCATCTGCGCTGGGTACAGGTCGGCGGCGGGGCGGCGTTCTCCCGTCCAACGCTTGCCGCCAGCCAGCCCCGCGCACGTCCACCCGGCGGCGCGTAAGCTCGCGCCGTCCTCGGTGTCCAGCGTGTAAGTAATGATTTTCAGATAGCCCATAGCCCGCGCCGCCCGCCACGCTGCGGCATAAAGCATACTGCAAGCGTTTTTCGTGCCGTCTGTGCATAGGCGGTTGACTTCCAGCGTCAGGCCGTTGTCCAGATAGCGGCTCACAGGCCGCCCCACGATTGCCACGCCCACCAGCCGCCCGTCTGCGGTGCAGCCGATGGAAAACTTATGCCCGGTAACGGGCTTGTGGTGGCGGTGGTGCTGGGCGACAAAGGCGTTTGCTTCCGCAAGGGAAACGGGGGTCAGGGTAAGCAATGGCTGTCCCTCCCGTCAATCCCAATTCATCAGGCCGTAGCCGCGAATGACGCTGCTCCCAAGCGGGTAGCTCTTGATTTTACAGGCGTCACCGGAATTGCCCTCCACGGTGTAGACGCGCTCCCCATCGGTGCCGATCACAATGCCTACATGGTCGGCGTCGCCGGAGTTGTCCCAATCAAAGAAAATCGCGTCGCCGGGGGCTATGTTGGTGTAGTTCCTGTCGCCCCATTGCCCGTGTGAGGTGAACCACGCCATACCGCCGGACGTGCAGCCCGCAAAGCGCGGTTCGGATAGCCCCGCCTGATTGTAGCACCACGAAACGAAACAGGCGCACCACGCAACACGGCTGTTAAAGCCGTACCAGCTCCAATAGGGGTAGCCGCCCACGTTCCCCACCTGTGACTTTGCAATGTCCACTACCGCCGTATTGCCGGGGCGGGTGCCGTTTACAAAGTGAACGCCGCTCAAATCCTCGGACGGGCTTCCATCGGGAGAGCCGCCGCCAAAGACAAGGGGCTTGTTGCCGCTCGTTTCCAGATACACCCGGAACATATCAAGCTGCTCCGCAGTTAAAAGGCTGGGTGCAAACGACGATATGGGTGTATTCGTCAGCGACACATTGAGGATATAGTAGTTATAGGGGACTTGCTCGGCGGTCGTTTCCCCCGTTACCGGGTCGGTGGACGTTTCTGTGCGGTAGCGCACCTCAACGGTGGGCGTCACGGTCAGCGTGTATTGCAGATCAAAGACGCGCTGCAATTCTGCCTGTGCCGTCGCGGGGGTGTAGCTCTGCAAAAGGGCGGTCAGGTAGGACGCTAATTCGTGGGGATTGTGGAAAATGTCGTCAAGGTCATAGCGGTATTCGTCATAGCCCGGATAGGTGCTTTCGATGTTGTCTATCCGGCTTTGCAGGGCGGTTTCCATTCCTGTATAGCTGTTCTCCACGGCTACAAGGTCGCTGTCCTCCGACGTGTAGGACGTACCCAGCACCCCGTTTAGAGAGCCGGAGAAGATAGAGGAACAGGACGACAGGCCGGAGAAGATCATCACGGAGAGCAGCAGCGCGGCAACAGCGACAATCACGCCTACCGGGTGCCGCGCCACAAAGGACACGGTTTTCTTCGTTTCCTCGGCGGTCTTTGCAAACATATCGCCTGCGATATGTTTTGCGCCTCTGCGGGTGTTCTCCGCTGCCTTTGCCGCCGTCGCCGCGCCGCCCTTTTTCATGGCCTTTGCATACTGCCGCTTGATACGCTGCTTCTGCATGAAGCGGGAAGCGGGGTTAGACGCGGCGATCTGCGGGTTATCCTGCAATGCCTTTTGGTACAGGTAGTTGACATTGGCTTTTTCTGCCGCCCGTTCCGCTTTCGCCGCCGCCCGGTAGGGTTTGAGCTTGTGGCTGCGGTAGCCCTCCCGGACTTTCCGCGTCCCGTACTTTGCGCCTTTCTCTGCTAATTCCTCGGACTTGTGCGCACCCTCCACGCCGGAATTATCCTTTTCCACGGAATGTACCTTGTTGTGGACGAAAATACCCGCCTCCTGCGCGGGGCGGGACAGCGGGTTTTTATGGGGCTTGCCGGGGTTCTGCGGCTTCTCCCGTTCCTCAAAGCGCAGACGGGTCTTGCCCTTGCCTGTGGCTTCGTCAAAGGTACGTTCCCGCACCAGCTTCCTTTCCTTTGGGATAGCCGCCCTTGCTGCGTCCAGACGGTCAGCGGCCTTGTCGGATTTCTCAATGTACTTACTAAGCTCCGGCGTACTGCGTTCCTCGTCGGTGAATTGCAGCCGGGACGATCTCGCCCGTACCGCGCTTTCCCGCTGGGCTTTCCGCACCGCCTTTTTAGACGCTTTCCGGGTCTGTGCGCCGTCGATATGCTCTATGACGCGCTCGGCGGTGGCGGCGTCCCGCTTCGTTGTGGTACCGGGCAGCGGTGGAAGCGGGGCGGCGTCAGGGGCGATAGGGTCAAGCTGCGCCGCGTCCTGTGCGGCCTGCTGCTCTGGCGTTTTCTGAAAATCCGCGTCCTGCTCCCGCTGGCTGATACGCTCTGCGGTCTGCTGGGTTTCGTTGACTTCGATAGCCCCGTCGCGGGTCATTTTCTGCGTGACTTTATCGCGGGGCTTCAATGGCTTTTTCAAGCGTCCTCCACTCCTTTCTGCCGCCTGTAATCCTGCGGGTTGTATTGATGGGCTTCCCGGTCAAAGGTGGGCGGCGGTATTTCTGTGTATAGCTTTTCTCCAATGCGCAAGGAGAAATAAAGGTCTTTTGCCTTTGGATAGGGCAACTGCCTGTACTCCGGGTAGCTGTTCAAGAGCCTTGCGGCCTTGCCCGTCAGAGGGTAGATGTAGCGGAACATTCGCCCGTTGATCTTCTCTATCCCTTTCATGCGGCAAAACTCATAGGACAGCCAGCTCCTTTTTGGAACACCGTCAAGGGCGGCGTTTTCCTTTAGCAGCCTGCCAGCACTCCGGGGGTGTATCTTCTCTCTGGTCTGTACGCTCCTGTAAACGCTCGTCGTAAAGCTCCCCAAATAACGGAAGTTCGCCGCCTGATAGACATAGCCGCATTTCCCCATGATACCGTCAGCCAGCGTATAGAGGAAAAGGCAATCCGTATTGTTCCGCAGCCACCCGATAAGGGCAGACAGGGTACGGCTCCCAAACTCTTTATCGCCGTTCTTTTCCGGCAAAAAGCACATCTTCCCGATTTCCAGATAGTCCCTTGTGGACAGCTCATGCCGTGGGAACACCTTGCGGATAGTCTGTAAGGGCTGCGTCCCCCAGCTCAAAATAACAACGCCGGACAAAACGCACCTTTCATAGAAGCCTAAATACTTCCTGCACAGGCGGGGTATGACTTTTGAATAGTGATAGTCCCGGACAAAGCCGATTGCCGTTTCCGGGTCAAGCTCCTTTACAAGCAGAGCCGATTTGTTTTTTCCTATGCGTTCTCACCTCCAATCCGCGCCCTTGCAAGGGCGCAATATTCGCTGTTCAGCTCAATGCCGATGTAATGGCGGTCAAGGCTCTTTGCCGCAAGCCCCGTCGTGCCGCTGCCGAAAAAGGGGTCAAGGACAACGCCGCCCTGCGGACAGCCCGCCAAGATACAGGTTTCCGCCAGCTTTGGCGGGAACGCGGCGAAATGCCCGCCCTTGTAGGGAACGGTGTTAATCAGCCACACGTCCCGCCTGTTGCGCATGGTGGGGATAAGGGCGGGGTCGTAGTAGCCGCCGCTCCTTGCTTTGTTCAAGCCCTGTACCTTGCCCTGTCCCGGTACCTCTGCGGCGTACTTGCTTCCCGCGCTGCGGCCGGACTTGTACCGCGCCGCCGTTGTCGGGGCGGTAGGCTCCGCAACTGCGGCGGCGTCATAGTAATACTGCTTTGACTTCGTAAGCAAAAAGATGTGTTCATAGCAGCGCGTGGGGCGGTCTTTCACGCTCTCCGGCATGGGGTTGTCTTTCTGCCAGATAATATCGCTGCGCAGATACCACCCGTCGGCGCGTAGGGAAAACGCCAGCAGCCACGGAATACCGATCATGTCCTTTTGCTTGCAGCCCGCCGCTGTCCGGGCAAGGGAAAAGCCCTGTCCGTTGCGCCCTTTCGGATATTTCGGGTCGGTGAAGCTGCCCTTGCTGCCTGTGCCGCAGTAGGTGTCCGCGATATTCAGCCAAAAGGTGCCGTCAGAGCGCAGCACCCGCTTTAGCTCATGGAAAACCGCCGTCAGCCGTTCTATGTACTGCTCCGGCGTGTCCTCCCGCCCGATCTGCGCGTCCAGCCCGTAGTCACGCAAGGCGTAGTAGGGCGGCGACGTTACCGCGCAATGGACGCTTTCGGCGGGAAGCTCCCGCAAGGCGCACAGCGCGTCCCGGTTGATGATGGTGTCCGCTGTCATGCGCCGTTCACTTCCTCCGGCTTCGTCGTCATTACCCGGTACAGCTCCGTATCTTTCGGGAAACGGTCTACAAAGGGGAGAATGACGTTGCCGTAGAATAAAAGCCCCTCGCCCGCTTCGGTGTGGGTAACGTACTTCATCTGCTGCGGGGAAATGTTAAGCTGCTTTGCAAGGATAGCCCGGTCGCCGGCGGCCTGATTGAGCATGAGGACAAAATCGCTGTTCTCAAAAATGTTTTCCACTTCCCGGCTGCTCAAAAGGTCTTTCACATTCTGCGTAATCGCTGTGGGAATACCGCCCCATTTCCGAAAACGCTTCCAAATCTCCACGGAATAGGCGGCGGTCTGTTCCTCTTTCAAGAGCAAATGAAACTCGTCCATGTAGTAGCGCGTCGCTTTCTGCTCGGCGCGGTTGACGGTGACGCGGTTCCATACCTGGTCTTGCACAATGAGCATACCCAGCTTTTTAAGCTGCTTCCCAAGCTGCTTAATGTCAAAGCAGACAAGGCGGTTGGAAAGCTCCACGTTGGTACGGTGGTTAAAGACGTTCAGAGAGCCGGAAACATACAGCTCCAACGCCGCCGCGATACGCGCCGCTTCCGGCTCCGGCTGCTTCAAAAGCTCGTCGTACAGGTCGCCCAAGATAGGCATTTTCTCCGGGTCGGGGTCGGCAAGGAACGGGCGGTAGACGCTGCGCACAGCCCGGTCAATGACTGTCTTTTCCACGGGCTGCAAGCCCTCCTTGCCGCCTACCACCAGCTCACACAAGGAAAGGATAAAATCGGATTTCAGCGCAAGGGGGTTGTCGTCCTCGCTGTAATTGAGGTTTATATCCATCGGGTTCACATACTGGCTGCTGGTGGGGGAAATGCGCACCACCTGTCCGTGAAGCCGCTGCACAAGGGGGTAATACTCCGCTTCCGGGTCGCAGATGATAATGTCGTCGTCGGTAATGAGGAAAGCGTTTGCCATTTCCCGCTTCGCCGCAAAGGATTTGCCGCTGCCGGGGGTGCCTAAGATAAGGCCATTGGGGTTTTTCAGCTTCTTTCGGTCACACAAAATCATGTTGTTACTAAGCGCGTTAAGCCCGTAGTACAGGCTTGCCCCGGTCTGGAACAGCTCTTGCGTGATAAAGGGGATAAAGATAGCGGTGCTGCTGGTAGTAAGCCCCCTCTGAATGGGGATAAGATTTTCCCCGATGGGGACGCTTGCCATAAAGCCCGCTTCCTGCATATAGTCAAGGCGGGTCAGCGCACAGTTGTATTTCTGCGCGATACCCGCCGCTGCGAACACGTCATTGTCCAGCTTCCGCTTCGTGTCCGCCATATTCACCACAAGGAACGTCAGCAAAAACATTCTTTCATTCCTGCTCTGTAAATCCTGCAAGAGATTTTTCGCTTCGCTGCCAAATGTGGCAAGATCAGAGGGAATAATATCCATATCGTAGCCGCTGCGGACAGCCTTTTTCTGTTCCTCAATCTTCATTTTGTCAAGGTCGGTGATTTTCCGCTTGATGGTCTTGATGGCTTCCGTCTGGTCGATACTGCGGATATGCAGATTGACGATCACGCCCGTTTCAAGGTCGAGAATGTCCGCAAGCATACGGTCGTTCAGCTCCGGCGCAAGGATTTCAAGGAACGATACCGCGCCCAGCTTGCGCCCCATGCGGAAGTAACGCCCCTCGCCAAAGCGGAAAGAGGACGGGGCGATAAAATCCTTTGTGGACAGCCCGGACGGTGCCAGCCAATCCCAAGAGAAGCGGAACGGTTCGCCCTCCGGGTGGAAAACGCCGTGTAGGGTCTGCAAGCGTTCATAGCCCGTCTGCGGTCTGGCGGTCACGCCCAGCACCTTAAAATTGTTCAGCACGTCGGTTTCGATACGGGAAAGGCGGGACTTTGCCGCCGCAAGGTTATCCGCTTCGATGGAGAACGTGATATACTTCTGCTTCACAAGGCCGTTGTTGCCCTTTTCAAGCTGGTTTTTCAGCATATCCGCGTACTCGCTGCGGATAGAGTTGAAAGCGTCGTCCTGCGGGGGAATGTGGATAGTCTGCCGCGCCTTTTCCCGCTGCGCCCCCTGATTGATGAAAGAGAGCTGCACCGAAACGGAAGCGTCAAAGTAGTTGAGGAAGTCGCACCAGTTTTCAAAAATGGCGGTCTTGTCGTCGGCCTGCGCGAGTTGATAATTTATATCCTCAAACGCGATACTCTTTGAATACCGCTTATCCGAAACATGGCAAATCCCGTCCGGGTACATTTGCAGATAGGGGATCGTCTGCTGGGCAGTGTGGGGCTTGCCGTCGCCCTTTGCCTTTTGGATAAGGGCGGCGATCTCCTTTTTCTCTGCGCGGGTCAGCTTCCGTTTAGCCCCGGCTGGGGCGGCTGCTCTTGTGTTTTGTGCCTTTGGCAATAGCCGATACCTCCTTTTCAAGTTTCCGCTGCTTTTCCAAGACAGCGTATAGGTTTTCTGTCTGATAAGGCCGCTCCTTTGGACGGATAAACTTTGTTTCCACAATGTTCCTGACTACCGTTTCAAGGGGCTGCCCGTGTTTTTCGTACATGGCTAACAGGAAACAGGGGAGCATGACGGCGCACATTAGCACCGCCGCAAAGGTTGTCCCTGTGCTGTCTTTGAGCAAAAAGAAAAGCGGCAAGCCGATTGCGAGGGCTGCCGCAAAACAAACGATCTGCCGCTTCGTCAGGTTGAGCGCGACTTTCGTTTTTACCTTTGTTAAGTCTTTGGGTACGGGTACATACGCCAAGTGAAAACCTCCTTTCTGTCAGAGCGTTATGCTGTTTGGGATTTCATTTCCCCATGTGTCCCAGCCCGCCGTTTTCTGCCTTGCGAAAAGCTCTATCCGGGGAATGTTGCCCATAAGGGCAACGATCTTGTCCCGCGCTTCGTCCGGCTTCTTGCTGTGCTGCTCAACGGGGGAAATAATGAATTGATGTATTCCCGCTGATTTCCGTTTTGGGTGTCCCCGTGTGGCAAGCAGACAGATTTCCGCGTTGCCCCGCGTCCAGAAGCCCAAGCCGTAAAACCAAGTGCGAGATTTTTTATTGAGTTTCAGCCATACAAAAGCGACGGTCTTGTAAGCAAAGCCCCAAGCCTTGATAAGACGCAGAGCTTCGGGGAGCTGGGGAAATGTCGCCCACAAAAATAATGTGCTGTCCTCTGCCGCAATGTCAGCTATGGGGAGCTCACATAGTTCCTCTATCCCCATTGTGGGGTAGTGGTGTTCCGCTGCGCCGGATAACCGCTTTTGTTCGTACCGCCACGGGGGATCGGCATAGATAATGCCGTATTTCTTTGTAATAGCTTTTGTATCTCCTTTCCGCTTAGTGCGCTGAAAATATTGATTTTGCTAATGCGCCGGACTTGAACAGTGAGAAGCAGAGAATAACGGTATAGGCTGCAAGGGAAAATATCGCGCTGTGCAGATTGTCCGCTATTATCATGCTGTTTACCAAAACCGCGTAAATGCCGACACATATCATTATTAGAAAGCCCTGAAATCCAAGGGCGATAAGGGATTTGAGGTAGTTGTTTCCAATCTGCCCCCACTCCCGGTTTGTCATAGTTGCGAATGGGATAGGTGCAACCGAGCAATAAAGGTATATTTCTATCATGCGCCCGTACAGGATAACCGTTATCAGCACCGACATGATTTTCATGCAAAGGCTGACAAGGCTTGTTTCCATGACGAGCAGCAACAATTCGGGGACTTCCATAGCGTCAAGCCCGGCCTGCATGGACGATAGGGCGGCGTCCACGTCTATATTTGTGCTGCCGCCGATCACGCCCGCCGCGCCGGAAACGACGCGCTGCGCCACGTCGAACACCGCCATAGTTATATCAAAGGTGTGGGTGACGAGATACACCGCCACCCACGCCTTGAAAAACCACTTGAAGAACATGAACGTATCAATATCGTGCATATTGTTCTTCTCCGTTACCATGCTGATTAGCTCATAGCACAGGACATAGGTAATGACAAGCCCCGCAATGGGGACTATGACATTCTCCGATAACGTCCGTATCATGGAGAATATGCCAGCGTTCCACCCTTGCGGGGTCTGCCCTACCTCTGCGGCGATTGTGCCGACTTTCTCGTTTACGTCCCCGAACATAGTTGACAGATTACCGTTGATGGCTCCTATCAGGATTTCTTTTATCCATTCGCTAATCGCGTCAAGTATGCTCTGCATAGGCTATCCCGCTCTTAGCTAAACAGGTTCGCCAGCAGGGGTACGAGGGTGCCGCCGATCAGCGCAACGCCGCCGCCCGCCATAAGCTGCTTCATGCCTTGCGACTTCGCGCCGGGGTTATCGTTGCCGTAGCCCTCCATGAGGTTAATCACGCCCCAAATGCCGAGGCCCGCGCCCAGCGCGATAACAAGGGTCTGAAGAACACCAACCGCAGAAGTGAAAAATGCCATATAAAACTCCTTTCCTGCCGCTCTATGCGGCTGCCCCAAAGGGGCAAGGGCGGTCTTGCCGCCAAAAAAGCCGCCGTATTCTTCCGGCGGCTGCGTAGGGTTAGGATTGTGCGCCCGGTGGGGGCGCGTATCATGTAGCCTGTGTTTACTTTTCGGATTGCTTTACCACCTCCTTAAAGTCTGCTGGATATGGGAAAGGCGCAGACGGTATCAACCGCGCTGCGCCTGCTGCCGCTCATAGAGCCTTTCACAAGCGGCGATAAACTGCCGGATTTCGGCCTGCCGCTGCTGCTCCCGCCGTTCCTTGTCCGTCAGGGGCTTGCGGACGGGAAAGGGAATGATCTTCTTATTCATCGTCCCCGCCCTCCTGCAATTCCTCTGCGCCGATTTCGTAGAGGTCAAAGACTTCATCGGGCTTGACGATGGCGGGGCGGCGTCTTAGGTGCTTCTCCATGTCAAAGGCGTTTTTCGGGTCGGCGTCGGACAGATACTTATACTGCGGGTGTTTCGTTATATCAAACTTATCCGAGAAAAACGGGCGCACCCCGCGCACCTGTAAAATGCACTTGCCGCCGTCCATGACGGCGATTTCGTCCTGCGTCATAAGCTCCTTGCCGAGCTTTTGGTAGTTCAGCCCGTGGGACAGCTCCCGCCCCCGCGTTTCGGACGTGTTGAAGCTGTCTATCGTTTCCTTGCCGAGTATTTCCGAGATTTCCTTTAGCGTGGATTTCTCCTTGCCGCCCAAGAAAAGGGTGGTGTCGCAGTTGCCGACTATGGTATCGGCGTTATCCTTGTAAATGGCCTTTAGCTGCGACTGGCTTTGCAGGATAATTGACGCGGAGATTTCCCGGCTTCGGATTGTAGCAATGAGCTTTTCAAACTTCGGTATCTGCCCGATGTTCGCAAACTCGTCTAACAGGCAGCGCACATGAACAGGCAAACGCCCGCCGTACACGTCGTCGGCCTTGTCGCACAGGAGATTGAAAAGCTGGGTGTAGAGGATTGAAACCACAAAATTAAAGGTGTCGTCCGTATCGGAAATGATAACGAACAACGCCGTTTTCCTGTCGCCCAGCGTGTCCAGCTCCATTTCGTCGCTCTCCATGAGTTCGCGCAGCTCCCGAATGTCAAAGGGGGCTAACCTCGCGCCGCAGGAAATGAGGATAGAGCTTCGGGTTTTGCCAGCGGAAAGCAGAAACTTCTTGTACTGCCGGACGGCAAAGTGTTCCGGGTCTTTTTCTTCCAGCCGTTCAAACATGAGGTCAACGGGGCTTTGAAACTCCGGGTCGTCCTCGCGGGCTTCACTGGCGTTTATCATTTCAAGCAGCGTCGTAAAGTTCTTTTCGTCCTCCGGGGCTTCGTACCAGATGTAGCCGATCAGGGCGCAGTAGAAAAGACGTTCCGACTTCACCCAAAAATCCTCCCCGGATTTCTCCCCGTCGCCTTTGGTGTTGGCAATGATGGTATTTACCAGCTTCAAAATGTCCTTTTCGCTACGGATATACGCAAAAGGATTGTACCGCATGGACTTCTTGAAGTTGATGGTGTTTAGGACTTTGATTTTGTACCCGCCCCGCTGCAAGAGCTTCCCGCACTCGACTAAGACGGTGCCTTTCGGGTCTGTGACAACATAGCTGCTGTGCATTTGCATAAGCGACGGCTTTACAAAAAAGCGCGTTTTTCCGCTCCCGCTTCCTCCAATTACAAGGATATTTTTATTTCTCGCGTATTTCGGCTGCTTTGGGCGGCTGTTCATGGTGAGCCGTTCCGTCTGCGTCAGGGGGATATTGTTCTCAAATACGGGGTCGATGTACGGCTTTATATCTTCGGCTGTTCCCCAACGCGCCGAACCGTACTCAATGCCCTTGCGGTACTTCTTCGCGTTCTTGCCTTTCACATAGACGGCAAGCCGGATAAGGAGCGCACCCGCAATCCCGATCAAAAGGTCTATGAGGTGGAAGCTGGGCGCGTAGCTGGAAAAGGCGGCGGTAAAGCCCTCGCCTATGTGCAGCAGCTTTTGGCTTGCGTCCGCGCCGGGGGCAAGGCGCACAACCTCGCCCAGCTTGTCAAAAAGGTAGACAAAGAGAAGATAGGGGGCGTTTAGGATAATCAGCTTTTTTACTTCCGGCTTCATAGCGATACCTCCTGCTCCTTGTTCTTCACCTTTTGACGGCTGGCGTTTAGCTGCTTCGCCTTGTCCCGGAACGCCGCCAACGCCTTTCGGATAGACGGCCTTTGCTCCTGCGTCAGCTTCTTAGCGGAAAACTCCTTAAAGGCTGCGGTCAGCACGTCGGCGTCCCGCCCCTTGAAAAACACAAGGTAACGGGGCGGCTGCTCTGTGGCATCCTTTTTCAGCGCGTAATCAATGCCGTACTTTTTCGCCGTACTCTCAAAGGCTTTGATATTGCTGTCGGTGATCTCGATATTGGAAACGCCCGCGCTCTGCTTCATAAGCTGGCGCAAGGTCTGTTTCCCGTGGGGCTGCTTGCCGATTTGCTGCTTGCCTTTGGCTAACAGGGCTTTCATGGCCTTTTGCAGCATTTCGGCGGTGAGCTTTGACCCCTTGATAGACAAGGCTACTACTTTTTCGTTGACTTCATCTTGCAAAAAACCACCTCACTTTTGCGGGGAATGGGGCAGGATTTACCCGCCCCATTCCTCGGTGTCTGTCATATCTGCGTTGTGGGCGTTTGCCGCTTCCATCACGTCGTAGTACGCCCAATGCCCCTTGTCCATGTCGGTAAAGGTATTGAGCCTGCGGAGATTGGCGGTGATATAGCCCTCGTCGGCGGTACGCCCCAGCAGACGGTTTACGATTGCCACGACTTCGGCGCGGGTAATGCTCCGCTCCCCTCGGAAAGTGCCGTCCCCATAGCCAAAAATCCAGCCGTGAAGCGCGGCGTCCTTGATGTATTCAGCCGCCCAGTAGCCGGAAGAAACGTCGTCAAAGCCGCTGTACTTCTCCATCAGCTCGTCCGCGCCCTCGCCATAGGCGTTAAAGAAGCGCACCGCCATAGCGGTAAACTCGGCGCGGGTGATCGCCCGGTCAGGGTCAAAGCGGTTATCCCCGCACCCGTAGGCAATGCCATAGCCCGTCAGGTACTTCACATAGCCGGAATACCAGCTATTCGCCGGAACGTCGGAAAACTTCGTCCTTGCGGCGGTAATGGTGTCGCCGTTCTTATCTGCCAGCAGCCGCCCGAAAATGGCGGCGGCTTCGCTGCGGGTCATGCTGCGCTCCGCTCCGAAAGTGCCGTCCGGGTAGCCGTAGATATACGCGCCGTGGTGTTCGGTCACGGTGACGGCGGGGACGGTCAGCTTGCCGTTTTTATCAGTTGCGCCCTCGGCGGTCTGCTTCAAATCCCCTTTGACAAGGACGGTCAAGCCCTCCTGCGGCTGCTTCCTATGGTCGGTGACGGTTACGGTGATACGGTTTTGCCCGTCCATATCCACGCCAGCGGGAAGCGTGACAGTGATTTTTCCCGTCTTGCCGATGGAAACGCCCGTGTTTTCAATGGGTCTGCCCGTTTCGTAGTCCTCCACCTTGACGGTCAGCGTATGGCGTTCTCCGTCCGCGTCCTCATAGCCGCCCGTGGTCTTGCCGTCGCCGTTGGTGCTGCCGGAAGTGCCGGGGACGGTGATCTGTCCGGCCTTGTCGGTTTTCTCCGCGCAATAATTCCCGTTTTTGTCCGTCACGGCAAGCTGCATATCGGGAACAGGTGCCTTATCTTTGGAGCGCAGCACCGTTACCGTCGTCTGGTCTGCGTAGTCCAGCAGGCGGGAGTTCGGCAAGCGGATAGAAATGCTGTTTTCCTTATCCAGCGCAACGCCCGCGCCAGAAACGGGGTTTTTAGTATCCGTATCGGTGACGATAACGAGATAGCCGCCTACAATCGCTTCCCCGTGGGTGTCGGTGGTGGCGGTCAGGTAGAGCTTCGGGGTGGCTTCCGTTTCCAGCGTTTTCCCGCAGTTCTCACATTCCTTGTGGCGGCTTCCCTCGCTGTCGGTGGTCGGTTCCTTGTCGGTAATCCAATCGCCCATTTTATGCCCGGTGGCGTCGGCATAGTCGCCCTTATAGCTGTCGCCGCAGCGGGAACAGGTGAACACAGTATAGCCCATTTTCTCACAGGTGGGGGCGGTCACTTCGCCCTTGTAGTCATGCCCCTGCGCATTTTCCAGCACAGCCCCGCACGTCAAACAGGTCTGGGGCGTCGTGCAAGTGGCGGGGTCGCCGGGAGTGTGGCCTTTGGCGGCGTCGCCCTCCAAGCGGTGATAGCCGCAGCGGACGCAGCGGTATTCGGTCACGCCCTCGCCGCCGCAAGTGGCGTCGGTAACGGCGGTGCCGTTGTCCCAGCTATGCCCCAGCGCGGCGGTGTAGTCCGTCACAAAGGAGCTGCCGCAGCCCTCGCAGAGATGGAGCGTAGAGCCGCCAGTTTCGCAGCCCGCCGGGGTCACGATAGCCTTGTAATCATGGGGGAGCGCGGAAGTCACGCCCGTAATATGGCGGTCGCCGCAAACGGTACATTCCTTGACGGTATAGCCGGGGGCGGTACAGGTCGCCGCGACGGAATAGGTCTTATAGCTGTGTTCGCCTTTGGGGGTGTCGGTGGTCTTTACCTCGCCGCAGCGGGAACAGATTTCAAAGAGCCTGCCGCCCGCTTCACAGGTGGCGTCCCGGACAACAACGCCCTGCCAGCTATGGCCTAAAGCGTTTGTATAGTCCCGCTTCTCGATCTTCCCGCACTCGGTACAAAGGTAGCGGTCATAGCCCAGCGTCAGACAGGAAGCCTTAACGCTGTCCAGCAGCACAAAGCGGTGGTTATCCCCGCAAGGGTCGTCCTTGCAGCAGCTCCCGCCGCAATTTTGATTGGAGCAGCCGCAATCCGGGTCGCCACAGCCGCAAGGACAGGTTTCCCCGGTGCTTTCCTCATGCAGCCAGACGTAAGCAACGCCATTTTCGGTCATGCTGGTGTTTTTGTAGGTGTAGGTGATCTCATAGTAAACGGTGTACTGTCCCGCTTCGGTGTAGTTGGGGGCAGAGGTCATCGTACAGCTCTCCGCGCTGTTGCCGTAGCGGATTTGCGTGGTAACGCCCGCTTCGGAAAGGTCGGTCACGGTCAGGGTATGGGGCTTGCCGTCTACCTCGCCGTAATAGTCCGCAATGACGGATTTTGCCGCTGTATAGGATTTCTTTTCATAGCTGCAAAGGGTACAAGCGTCTTTGATGATGAAACGCTGGTGCGCCAGCTCCGGCACGATCTCACGCTCCAAGTCGTGACGCTCCAAGCTGCTTTCCTCGGTGTGGTGGGTGCCATAGCAGAAGCAGCAGTAAGTACCGCCTGTGACGGTCTTTGTATGGTTGGCGTCGTCGGCGTACTCATAGCTCACGCTCTCGTCCAAGTCCTCCATAAACTCGGCGGCACAGTCGTACAGCCAGTAGACGTTGCGGGCATAGCCGTAATCGTCCTCGCCCATATTGCTGTTGATGGTGCCGCAGGTTTCGCAGACGGCCTTTGTCCAGTGGAAGCCCGTATAGTAGGCGTCCTTGCCGGGGGTGCCGTCGTTGACGTTGCCTTTGCCCTCGCCGTCAATCATCGTTCCATCAGAATACTTGATGTTGCGGAGCAATGCAGACTGTCCATTGCGGGTGTATTCGGGAGTACGGAAAATTTCAAAGCTGGTCGGCTTGCCGCACTCATGGCACGTCCCGGTTTCCCGCGTAACAACAGCGTTTGCGTCCAGCTCGTTAGTGCGGTTGTTGGCGGTAAGCCAATGCTCGGCGGGGTCGTGGTAGCCGTTCTCCTGTGCCGCAAACGCGGCGGGGACAAGGGAAAAGAGCATTACGACGGCAAGCAGCCCCGCAAGCCCTCTGCGAATGTGCGTTTTATTTGTCATGTAATTCCTCCTTGTGTCGTTCAGATTTTTGTTGTTTGGTGTTCCTGCGTCCCGCTGCTCCCGTCAGGGTGGAACGCCGGACAGAAAAAGAGGGCAGCCGCTTTCACGGTTGCCCTGTGCGGTGCAGCTTATCAAATCCGCACCCGCAAGCCGTTCAAATCCTCGGCGCGAATACCCACAAGATACCAGTTTTCGCCGTACTCCATGCGGGTGGGCTTCCACTTGCGGCCTGTGAATACTTCCATCGTGTCGCCGCAATGCAGCCCGCCGTAGTAGTCCCCCAGCCCAAAGCGAATGTCGTAGCGGTCTGTGCGCTCGTCGAAAATCAAGGCTCCCTGTTTCATGCTGTGCGCTCCTTTCAGATTTGCCCCGTCGCCATATCGTGGGCGACAAGGGAAGTGTAGTAGTTGTTGATGGTGGACGGGGCATTGAAAAGCACCGTCCGTAGGTACTGCTTCATGTTGCGGATTTTCGTGGTGTTCTCGTTCAAGCAATCCAGCACAAAGCGGATATGTTCACTGTCCAGCTTCATAAACTTTGCCTTTACCAGCTCGGCGGGGTAATCGTCCCCGGCAATGCGTATCGTTGTCCTCGCGGTGCAGATGGTTTCCAGCATAAGGTCTACCAGCTCGTCCAGCCTGTCCCGGTCAATGTGGCTGTCGGCTATGAGAATGTCATAGCTGATATTCTCCATGACGATCTCCCGGTAGATTTCAAATGCGCTCTGCGTTGCCGCTTCCTTTCGCTTCCTTTCCGGCGGCGTAGCCGCTACGTCCCCGCAAGGTGATGGGGTCAAGCGATTTCGCAATCGCTGGGAAAGGATAGGAATGGAATGGGTACTTGATAAATCCGTATTTGTTTTTTCTTTTTTTGGTAAGTCAGTTCTTGATATATCTTTATTTAATTGCGTTGGATTTTCCGGCGTCGGATTAGCCGTTGTCGGAAAATCCAATGACGGTGTAGCCGATGTTGGATTTTCCAATATCGGGTTTTCCAATCCCGGCTGCTGGGGCTGTTCGTAGATGGTGTACTCAATGGCGGTCATTTTCCCTCTCTCGTCACGTCCTTGCCGCCTTGTGATATATCCGGCCTTTTCAAGCTCCCAAACGGCGGTACGGATAGCGTCGATACTCTCCTTGTTGATAAGGGACAGGCCAGCAAGGGTATAGTCCCAATCTTCGGGAAGTGAAAGCATTTGTGACAGCAGCCCCTTTGCCTTTAGGGACAGCTCTTTATTGCGCAGATGGTGGTTTGACATAACGGTATAGCCACGGTTGCGCTCCACACGGAAAACTGCCATAGCGTGATACTCCTTTGCGGTAGATTTGTTACGCAGTAGAAGCCCAATTTTGAGGGTTTAGGTATAAACACCCTGCCCCTGCCAAAACCGCGCCCGGAAAGCCGCATGGCGCAAGGCTCTTTTCGCCCCTACTGCGTAACATAGGGCATAAAAAAAGCGGCGTTCCTGTTCTCCCGTGGGGGGAGTGAAGAAACGCCGTCATGGTCGATATATGAAATTGTGGGGGGTTATCCTTGTGCTGCCCTGTCCGGGCGTCTGGCTCTCGCGGTGCTGCGCATATCAAGGCTCTTTCCGTAAAAGTAGTAAATCGGTAGTAAATTCTCTCTCCATATCCGCGAAAGTGCCTGTATTTCAAGGCTTTTCAGAGATAATCAAGGTTGTTATTTCAAAATAACAAAATCTATTACCATAATAACAGTAAGAAACGGTTGCCATGTGTCGGATTACCAGCTATAATTAAATGGAAGATAGATATTTACACATAGCTTACGGAACAGGAGGCTGTGTGCAGGAACACGAAGAAAAAGAAGTGACAAATCATGCTGATCCGCAAAACATTCACCATGAGGATCTGGCTTTAAAAACGGCGGCGCAGTATTTCGGCGAAGAGCTTCTGCCCCTGCTGGGGATAACCGATAACGTACGGTACGTTGCCCCCACTGAAAATGTGACGCTGGAAGCGAAACAGATGTACCAGGATTTCAACTACATCTCAACGAATAACCTTTGGGTACATCTGGAGTTTGAAAGTGACTCCGTCACACGCAAGGATCTGAAACGGTTCCGGGAATACGAGGCAACAACAGCCCGAACCTTTAATGTTGCGGTCATTACTTATGTAATCTGCTCCTCTAAAGTGAAAAGGCCCATAAGCTCACTGGCAGAGGGCATCAATGTTTATCATGTGAAGCTTATCCGTCTGAAGAATAAGGATTCGGACCGGCTGTTCGCCTGCGTAAAAGAAAAGCAGGAGCAGGGAATGCCCCTGGAGAAAGAAGATCTGGTTTCCCTGCTTCTGACGCCCCTGATGTCCGGGAATATGGGAATCGGGGAACGGATTATAAAAAGCCTGAATTTTATACAGTATGCTTCAAAAACGGTAACTCCGATTGAACTGGAAAAAATGAAGGCCGTGCTGTATACATTAGCTTTTAAATTCTTAAATAAAAAGGAATTGGCCGAAGTGAAGGAGGTAATTGCAATGACAGAACTTGGAAAAATGCTTGTAAATGACGGGTTTGAAAAAGGGCTTGCCGAAGGGAAAGCTGAAGTGGAAGCAAAATTTGTAGCTATCATCAGGAAAAAGAGAGCGAAAGGGCTTGATGCTTCTGCCATAGCAGAAGAATTGGAACTGGAAACCGCCTATGTTGAAAAAGTAATGGAATTAATCGCTGAAGGCCCTTCCGTGAGCGACCTGCGGATAGCGCAGATGATTCTCGGACAGTAACCGTCGGCTCACAAAGAATATGAGCCGCAGCCGGTTTGATATGATTGCCTTTGCCTGCTGCGGCTGCCTTTTACCCGTTCTGCTTTTCTATTGAAGCACTGCTTTATCCCATCTGTTTTTCAGCCGCCATTCTCACAGCCCCATAATAAATCCCGTACAATGCTGCAAAAAATCCAACCGCCATTGCCACCGCCTGCCAAATCCACATATTTCCCGTAAATACAGGCATTCCCAAAGTATCAAGAAGCAGCTTTCGCGCCCCATCATATATCAGCCGGCCGCTGGTAATAAGAGCCGGAGGCAGCGGCAGCAGAAACAACAGCATCAGCTGTCGGCTATCTAACCTGGCAATCTGTTTCCCGCTCATTCCCAGCTGTCCAAGAATACTGTTCCGTCTTTTCTTTTTTTCACCGTCACTGAGGGCCTGCGTTGCAAGAATTGCCGCGCCGGTAATTTCCAGAATGACAGACAGATATACCAGGCAGATAAGCAGCACATAAATCTGAGAAAGCGATTCCTTCTGCACCCACTTGCCTGACAGGTAATCCTTATCCGGATATATCAAAGAAGTGACCGCCCGTCCTGTTTCCATAGATAGTAAATCGTCAGGGGGAACTGATTCATCCCGGGAGGTTAACCCCTCGCAGGAAGCTGACTTTCCCGGGGAGGCAGGCCTCCCTTCGGAAACAGATTTCCCTTGGGAAACAGATTTCCATTGGGAAACAGATTTCCCATTCCCCCTGTCCAAAAGAACAAGCCCGCCGTCCGTCAGCTGTTCAAGCTCCGCGCTGTTCAAAGGCTGCTCCGTAACTGCCGCATACAGACCGTACCGTATCTCCATCCCGTCCGTCACCTTATCAGGAACCACAACAACATAATCCAGGCCGTTGCCATAGGTATCATTCTGGCTGAACGGCTCTGAGAAAACGCCTCCTGCATTCAGCTCATATCCATTCACCTCTATTGTCCCGGCCTTCTCCATATAATCCGAAAATTTGCCGGCAAGAGACGGCGTGCAGTGGACATAGCAGGTATTTTCGTAAACCTCCGGGATTTCATATCCCAGCATCTGCCTCAGATAAAGATAGTCGCTCTGTTTCATATACGTATCCGACAGATATTCCGCATATATGAGCCGCTGCGGCTTTTCCAGCTCCTGCGCCGCCTGCCGCCTTAAAGAAAAAAATTCCCTGCTTTCCCAGCCATAGATTCCGTAGGAACAGCTCTTTTGTATGGGAAAGCCTTCCCCAATCCGTTTTTCATAAGCGCTGAAATCCATCATACCGCCCGGATGCAGTATCATTATATCAAACACATTCAGCTCGACGCTGCGATCCGCAAAAATACGGGCAGCAGCCCCTGTTCCAAAAAAGAATACCGCCAGCATAAATAAAACTGACAGGATTCCAAGCACCACACTCATGGAACGAAGCTTTGACGTAAACTCCCTGAAAATAATCAGATGATTTTTCCGGTACGCCCATCCCTTCCTTTTTTCCAGCTGTGAAGCCAGAAAAGAGGGCACGCTGAAAAAGAAAGCAAAAAGGCCAGTCACCACAAACGCCAGCCCCAAAAGGACATCGTATCCCTTCCCCATGGGCCGCAGTATGATCAGCATATTACCCACAGCATAAAAAAGCAGTGACAATATGAAAACTCCCGGGAAAGAACTTTTCTGCTTCAGCAGCCTGCCTTCGTTCTGCCGATCGTAATACAACAGATCATACAGCCTGATTTTTCGGATCCGCCTTTTATTTTTATGCAAGGCAAACAGATACATTCCGGCAAAATATAACAATGTCACTCCTGCCGTCTGAAAGGAAACGGAAAAACCAAGGGTAAACGTCATGCCAAACATTCTGAGCACCGCGGCCTCCACAAGCCTGGACAACAGAATGCCGGCCAGCAGTCCGAAAACAAACGCCATGCCTGCAATCATCAGATTTTCATATAAAAACAAACCTGCAATGGTCCGGTTAGACAGCCCGGAAACCATATATATACTCAGCTCCCTGCTGCGCTTCCTGAGCATATAGCCGGTCATATAGCTTACAAGCCAGCCCAGCACAAGAATTATCAGCAGGGATGTGGCAATCACCATAAGCGGCAGTATCTCCAGCCTGGGAAGCCTTTTGACCTGCTCAGAAAAAATCAGCGCATTATAGGCATACATACATGCCACGGCACAGCTTATCGTAATAAAATACAGCACATAATCCCCCAGCTGTCTTTTTGCATTGCGCAGCACCAGTTTCCCTAGCATTGGCCGTCACCTCCCAAAAGAGAAAGCACGTCCAGGATTTCATGGTAGAATACGCCCCTTGTCTTCTCTCCCTTCACAAGCTCGTTGAATATCTTCCCATCCTTCAAAAACAGGATGCGCTCCGCATAACTGGCGCAGAATGCATCATGGGTCACCATAAAAACCGTGGTTTCCAAATCTTCATGCAGCTGTGAAATAATTTCCAGAAGCACATGGGCAGAATGGGAATCCAGGGCCCCTGTCGGCTCATCCGCAAAAATTATTTTGGGGCCGCATACCACAGCGCGGGCAAAGGCACAACGCTGCTTCTGCCCTCCCGATGTCTGAAAGGGGAATTTTTCCAGCACATCGCCAATCTGCAGCTTATCTGCAATCTTCCTGACCCGCAGGCCAATTTCCTCCGGCCCCAGTCCCTGAATCGTCAGGGGCAGCGCCATATTTTCTTCCAGAGTAAGCGTATCCAGCAGGTTATACTCCTGAAATACAAAGCCCAGGTTATCCCGCCGGAACGCGGCAAGCTCCTCCTCCCGCAGCTTTGTAATATCCTTTCCATCCAGCATAATATGCCCGGCGCTCACAGAATCAATGGTGGAGAGGCAGTTGAGCAGCGTGGTTTTCCCGGAACCGGAAGCGCCCATAATACTGATATACTCCCCCTTACGGACATGGAAGCTGAGCTGATCCAGCGCCCGGGTTACGGTACCCAGGCCGCCATAGTATTTTTCAATATTCTCCACCCGTAGAAGAATTTCTTGTGCACAGCCCAATTAACCGGCCTCCCTTCCATTTTCAATGACAACATCCCTGTCTGCAAATTTTAATATATACGTATTTGCGATGTCTGAGGCAGATTCCATGTCAATTTTATAAGTTCCCCGCATACGCAGTGAAAATCCGGCCTCAAAGGCATATGTCCGGGTGATCGCCATCACATTTCCTCCGGAATCCCTGATGCTCTCCTCTGTAACAGCCGGTATGATGTTGCAGTAAGGGAACTGCCCGTCAATAACCACCTGGGTAATCCGCCCCTCTTCCCGAATCCATTCCACTCCCGGTGAATCCGATTGGATCTGCCTGGCCCCGCTCAGGAAAAACAGGACTGCAGCCAGAGAAATAAAAACAACAGCCAATATCCAGGCAGCCTTCCGTCCGCCCCTTTTCCTTCCCTGTCTGTATACACGCTCCATAATGGACACCTCCTTAATATTTTGGACCGGCAGTCCTGCAAAAGCTCCTGCTGCCTGAATCCACCCCCATTGTACCGGGAGGCGCCTCATTCTTGTATACATGTTTCCTGATCTTATGTGACAAATCTGTAAGATACCGTAACAGCCGGTCATCTGAACAGTTACAGGATACCGCCAGCCGCTCACATCCAACATATGCTGACTGAAAATTTACAGGCAGCGGGGATTAAACCAGCACCGTCCTACACCGTGAGATGCCCGCTTTTAGGAAAGGTCAGGCGGATCGTTGTAAATTCCCCCGGCTCAGACAGCGCATCCATGGCAATCCCCAGCCTGAGACAAAGCTGCCTGCACAGATAAAGACCGATGCCCGTGGCCCCCTTTCCCGCCCTTCCGTTGCTCCCTACGAAGCCCTTGTCAAAAATCCTTCCGATTTCACTGGGCAGAATACCAACACCGTTATCCGTCACGGACAAGACCACACTGTCCCCCCTCTTCCTGGATTCCACCGTGATTACGGGAGAAGCCTCACTCCGGTATTTCACACTGTTGATTATGACCTGGCTGATAATAAAGACTATCCATTTGCTGTCCGAATATACGGTATCCCCAATTCCGTCCGTATGAACGCAGGCCCCGCTCTGTATCAGGAACTGCTTGTTTGCGGCAAGCGCCTCAAAGACACAATCCTTAAGAGAGATTTCCCGGATAAAATAATCCTTTTCCACACTCCCCAGCCTTGCAAAAAAAAGCACCCGCTCCACCTCGCGTTCAATCTGCTCTGTCTGCGACATAATTTTTCGGATCACGTCCGACCTGTTATTTTCGCATAATAGCTGTATCCCAGTCATGGGGACCTTGATTTCATGCACCCACTGTTCTATAAAATCCCGGTATTCCGTGTTTGCCCTTCTGTTCTGCGCCACCTCGTCCGTCATGGACTTCAGCGCTTCCTTCATTATCTGAAAATATACCTTTTCCGCGGCGGACACAGGCTTATCCGCAATCTCCGCCGTCAGATACTTTTTCTCCAGAGAATCCGTCACTGACAGCAGATACCGCAGCCTTTTGTAAAGGCGCACATATCCGCAGCACAGACTGGCAGCAACGATGAGTAAAAAGCATATCCACAGCAGGAGCATTTCCTGGGGCGTAATTCCATAAAGAAGCAACAGCACAGAAAAGAAAAAACCGCCTGCAAGACAGGTGAGAATCACAGCCCTTGTACTTTTAAGATAATCGGAAATTGTCATATTTTATATCCCATCCCTCTTTTTGTCTGTATCAGGTTCCCGGCTCCCAGCGCGCAGAGTTTTTCCCGTATCCGCATCATATTCACGCTCAGCGTATTGTCATCAATATGGATCTGGCTGTCCCATAAAAATTCCACCAGATCAAGCCTTGGGACTATTTCTCCCACATGCGTGAACAGATAATACATCAGCTTCAGCTCTGTTTTCGTCAGCTCCGCCTCCCGGCCGCCAAAGGACAGCGTACCCGCGGCCAGGCTGAGGCGCATTCCCTTATATTCCGGCAATTCCGCCTGTTCTCCTCTTTTTCCTCTTTTCAGCAGCAGCTTTATCCGGGCAAGCAGAATAGGCACATTGTATGGTTTTGTGATATAATCATCTCCTCCAATCGTCAGTGCATACAGCTCATCCATGGACGTATCCCGTCCTGTCAGAAACAGGATGGGCGTATCTGAAAAGCTTCTGATATCGGCGCACAGATGATATCCGTCCCTGCCCGGCAGATTGACATCCAGCAGTATCAGATCCGGAGCCAACGCCCTTACCAGCTCTGCTACGTTACCGAATTCCTCTGCGGCCTCCACCAGATAACCGGCATTGGACAGGAGTGTTTTCAATTCCTCCCTTATCAGCTCTTCATCCTCTATAATCAATATTTTATCCATCCGGCCCTGTTCCTCCTCTGCCCTTCCTGACGGCAAATCAGAGCATTATTACCATACCTGGCCTGCCGCCGCTTCCCTGCCCCAAGCTGCAGGCCGTCTTTTTTGTCCGGTAGCTTTTTCTATATTTATGCAGGAATAATACAAGTATAGCATTATCTGTGCCGGAACAAAATAATACAAAAACAAAACAAGAAAATACATTTTATTTTTCTCCCGATCACCTAATATAAAAAGGTACTTCATTCCACAAAAAAGGAATGTGGCAACTGTAATTTTTTTTAATCATCCGGGAGGGGATTATCCTATGACACCAATGAAATGGTTCTATTCCTTTATCAAGCCCTATCGAAAGCGGCTCTTTCTGGGATTGTTTCTCGTAACATTTCTGGCAGGACTCGCCATCATTAATCCTATCGTCAGCGGTAAGGTCGTGGACGACGTTATCAGCGGCGGACAGTATCACAAGCTGCCTGTGCTTGTGGCCATACTTCTGCTGGTGACGGCCGTGCGAAGCGTTCTCCGCTTCCTGGTTCCCTATAACTTCGAAATCTGTTCCCAGGGTGTGCTGTACAAAATGAGGGATGCGGTTTACAGAAAGCTCCTGATGGAAGACTTTGACTTCTATAACCGCAACCGCACCGGCGACCTGATGAGCAGACAGACAGGTGATATGGACGCCATCCGCCATTTCGTGGCAAACGTCATCTCATCCATTTATGAAAATATCCTGTATTTCTGCTTCGCGCTGGTCATGATCTTTACCATCAATACGAAGCTGGCGCTGTGCATGCTCTGCATCCTGCCTTTTACGCTGGTGCTCACGCTCTGCCAGTTCAAGCAGGTAAAACCGGCCTTCCATAACATCCGTACCCATTTTTCCAGCCTGAACGCCTTCGTCCAGGAAAATATCAGCGGCAACCGGGTGGTAAAGGCTTTTGCCAAGGAAGATTACGAAACCGAAAAATTCGAAGTCGAAAACGACGGCTACAAAAAAGCGGAGCTGGACTGTGCGGCAATCTGGTCCAAATATGTGCCTGTTTTTGAATTCTTTTCCAACATACTTACCGTTGTCCTCATGCTTTACGGCGGCATCATGGCCATCCGGGGCGAGGTAACCCTGGGCAGCCTGGTAACCGTAAACGGCTACCTGTGGATGCTCAATATGCCCATGCGTATGGCGGGCTGGTTCGTCAACGACGTACAGCGCTTCGTCACCTCCGTGGAAAAAATACATACCACATTTTCCGAGGATCCCCATATCTGCAAGCCGGAAAATGCCATTACCAAAAAGCATCTGAAGGGAAGCATTGAATTCCGCAATGTATCCTATCAGGCCGAGGGCGAGGATATTATCCAGAATGTAAGCTTTTCTGTGAAGCCCAACCAGACCATCGGTATCCTTGGTCCTACCGGCGCGGGGAAATCCACCATCATGAACCTGCTCTGCCGTTTCTATGACGCAACGGAGGGCGAGGTGCTGGTGGACGGCGTCAACGTAAAGGACATGGATTTATACGAGCTGCGGGACAATATCGGTATGGCCATGCAGGATGTATTCCTCTTCTCCGATACCATTGAGGGAAACATCGCCTACGGCCGGCCCGACTGTCCTTTTGAGAAGGTAAAAAAAGCGGCCATTGCCGCGGATGCCAACCATTTTATCCAGGCTATGCCGGACGGCTACGACACCATTGTGGGGGAACGCGGCGTCGGTCTTTCCGGCGGCCAGAAGCAGCGTATTTCCCTGGCCCGCGCCCTGCTTAAGGACCCTGCCATACTGATTCTGGACGATACCACCTCCGCGGTGGATATGGAAACAGAATCCTACATACAGAAGCAGCTGAAAAACCTGGAGGGCAACCATACAATTTTCATTATTGCCTATCGTATTTCTTCCCTGAAGGATGCGGATCAGATTCTGGTTCTGGATCACGGCCGTATCGCGGAACGGGGAACACACGATGAACTGCTTGCAAACAACGGCTATTATGCCCGGGTTTTCGAGCACCAGTATCACACACCGGCAAAGGAGGGACGTTAAAATGGCACGCAACAGATACGATATCGACGAAGTCATGGAAGACCATTTTGACTTAGGGCAGCTCAAAAGGCTCGGCCATTATGTCCTTCCCTTTAAAAAGGATATGGCCCTGGCGGCCTTCCTCATGCTCTCCGCAAGTGCGCTTACCATGCTCATTCCCCGTTTTTTCATGACGGTGATGAATGACATTATCCCCCAGGGGGATGTTAAGGGACTGCTGCGAATCAGTTTTTACACGCTGCTGATCATCCTGTATTCCGTGTTCTCCCTGAAGGCCAAAATAAAAATTACCAACCGGGTGGGCCAGTCCGTCATCCATCAGCTGAGAACCGATATCTTCTGCCACCTGCAGGAGCTTCCCTTCTCCTACTATGACGACAGGCCCCACGGGAAAATCCAGGTCCGGGTCGTAAACTATGTAAATAATTTAAGTGACCTTCTTTCCAACGGTCTGCTGAATACAATAACGGACCTGTGCAGCCTGATTTTCATCATCTTTTTCATGCTCTCCATCAACGTGAAGCTGACACTGATGTGTATGTGCGGCCTTCCCGTACTGGCGCTGTTTGCCAGCCTCATTAAGAAAAAGCAGCACCGCGCATGGCAGATACAGAGCAACAAGCAGTCCAACCTGAATGCTTATATTGCGGAAAGCATCAACGGCATCCGGGTGACCCAGTCCTTTGTCCGCGAAAAAGAAAACAGCGGAATTTTCAACCGCCTCAGCGACGGCTACCGCCAGTCCTGGATGCGCGCTGTCCGCTTTAACTTTATGATGGGGCCTACCGTTGACGTTATTTCCGCAGTGACCACGGCGTTTCTGTATGTGGCAATCGTGGATATGGCCATGAGCGGCGGAACGGCTTCCGTAGGTGTACTGGTTGCCTTTACCGGCTATATCAGCCGTTTCTGGTCTCCTATCACCACACTGGCAAACTTTTATAACTCCCTGTTAACGGCCATTTCCTATCTGGAACGTATTTTTGAAACCATCGACGAGCCTGTCGCTGTCAAGGACGCCCCCGGCGCAGTGGAAATGCCGCCTATCATTGGCAAGGTTACCTTTGACCATGTATCCTTCTCCTACGAGGAGGGCATAAAAACACTGGATGACGTGAGCTTCACGGCCATGCCCGGCGAATCCTTCGCTATCGTAGGGCCTACTGGCGCGGGAAAAACCACCATTGTCAACCTGCTGAGCCGCTTCTACAATATCGGCAGCGGAACGGTTTATATTGATGATACGGATATCTCCAAGGTGACGCTGCATTCCCTGCGCACGCAGATGGGCGTCATGATGCAGGACAGCTTCATTTTCTCCGGAACGATTATGGATAACATCCGCTACGGCAACCGGACGGCTACGGACGATGAAGTAATCCTGGCTGCGAAAACCGTATGCGCCCATGACTTCATCATGCAGATGGAGGACGGCTATTATACCCAGGTAAATGAACGCGGAAGCCGGCTTTCCGCAGGACAGCGCCAGCTGATTTCCTTTGCCCGCGCTCTGCTGGCCGACCCGAAAATACTGATTCTGGATGAGGCGACCTCCAGCATCGATACCGAAACGGAAATCATCCTGCAGAAAGGCCTGAACGAGCTGCTGAAAGGACGTACCTCCTTCATCATCGCCCACCGTCTTTCCACCATCCAGAACTGTACGCGCATCCTGTATGTGGATAAAGGCAAGATCCAGGAAAGCGGAAGCCATGAAGAATTGCTGCTGAACAAAGGACCTTACTATAACCTGTTTATGTCCCAGTACAGCTTTATGAAGGATAAGGCCGTACAGTAAAATCAGAACGCTCTTGAAGCACTTTCTTATGGACGGCACAGCAAATGTACCGGCCTGCGGAACAGTTATCATCAAAGTTCATTACCTGAGGGCGGATCGCTTCGCTTTCGGTCATGAAAACGGCCTGGCCAAAAGTCCCCTTTACTTTTGGTCAGGCCGTTTCTTTTATGTTACTTTCGTTTGTCTTAGTTGTTTAATGTAGCAAAATGCCCCGCAATAATTTTTCATTCAGCTCATATAAGGCTATCTTCTGGTCCATAAAGTAGACCAGTTCATAAGCTTCTTCATAAGGAAGCCATTTTATATCCGTATGTTCTTCCGACAGCTTTACTGTCCCGTCAAATGGCATGGCGAAAAAAATCATTGGAACTACCACAACATTCTTTCCCCACAGTTCCTGTGTTTCTTTATCAAAAATATTAGCCGGAAGGCTGCTTGCGCTTTCCAGAGGATAAAGAGGCAGATTCTCCATAACGCCAGCCTCTTCCATAAGCTCTCGCCGGGCGCCTTCAGCTTCTGTTTCATTATCCTCCAGTCCGCCGCATATTCCCTGCCAGCAAAAGGGCATATCTTCTCTTTGAAGTATTGCATATTCATAATGATTCTCTTTTTTACGATATAAATAGATATGAACCTGCTTAGGCTGTCTTGCCATGTGGATCCCTCCCTGAAATTTTTGCTGTAACTTATACCAGTCTCCTGTGCTTCCTACTTCGAAGAAGGCAAGTAACGCAGCAGGTCTATCTCCGTATCCTGTCCGTCAATGGAAAGAAACATGGTCAGCTCGCTGTATCCGTCCTGTACCTCAAAGGAATATGTCCTGTTTTTCTCCCAGCTCTTCCCTGTGCTGTTTTCTTCCAGATAATGCACGCTCACGCCGCCCTCTTCCGTCTGCGTACGGCCGCTGATTTGGATGTACCAGGAATCATTGTACGTTTCAGGTATGGTAAACTGTAATTTTCCATCCGCATATTCAATGCTTTTTTGCAGGCTCTCTACCGGATCCTGTTTTTTGGACATCATCAGAAAAAGAACCACAGCGATGATGAAAAGCAGGACGGCGCCTGCGATCACTATCGCTGTTATTTTCTTTTTATCCATATGTTCATCCTCTCTGCCTTCTGCTTATTCCTGTTATTAAGTTACCGTTCCTCTTTTGCAATGAGCCGGTCTATTTTCTGAATCAGTTCCTTCCAGTCCATAACCGTCAAATAAGGAATATCTTCAGCAAGTGTCTGGTTTGCCTTTGCGCAGGCGCCATACCACACAGGACTCATGCCCGCCTGGTAAGAGCCCTTCACATCACAAATCAGATTATCTCCGCAGTACCAGATTTTTTCTGCAGAAAGCTTTGCTTTCGCACAGGCCATCTTAAAAATCCTGGGATGGGGCTTTTTAAACAGATAATCGCAGGAGGTCATAATAAACTCGAAATGGTTCTCCGGAAAGAATCTGTTAATCCGAAGTGTCAGCGTTTCCGAATTCTTCATCATATTGCTGACCACCGCGGTCCGGATTCCCTTTTCATGAAAAAAACCGAGAAGCTGCTTCATACCGGCTGTCGGATATCCCGGCGCTGCATGATCCCAGAAAATACGCTCCACTTCATTCCAGGGAATGTCCAGCTTGATATCCAAATACTCATACAGATACCTGTTAAAGGAAGCACTGGAAAACTCCCCTCCGGGGAAGGCTCTTTTTTCCGGCCCGAAAAGCTCTGCCATATCCTTTGACAGCTCATCTGCCAGCTTCTGGAGCTGTGAAGCGTTAATCTGCCGCGGATTGCTTACCGCCCTTTGCAGCACAGCATGATTCCCCCTGATAGTATCATAATCTGTCTCATCGATAAGTGTCTGACCGTAGTCGAACAATATCATTTCCGGTAACTGAAACATAACAGCTCCCCTTTCCCTGTTCCCGTCTTTTATGCTTTTCCCCTTCCGGCATATCCCATTTCCATATGCCGCACTGCCTCCCACTGCCGTTTGGTGCTATGCCGCAAAACGGCTCAGGTCCTTCAGGGCTTTCATGCTACCTTCATTATACAGCCTTCTCTTTTGCATGCAAACCTTTTATAAAACTGTTGTTTCAAAAAGCGTAACATTGCAGATGGCACTGAACCGTTACCGAAAAGCGGCAATCTTTCTAAAAAAAGCGGCCCCGCCTATTTTCTTTTTTCCGTAATCTATCTATAATAAATAGGGATCAGAAGCTTTTTACTTCCTTACAGGTATATGAAGCTTAACTCTCCCAATCCCCAAAGTCTTATGCGGTTAAAGCCGCATGCCGTCTCCCCTGGCTATCGGGAAGGCCGGAAAAAGCTCTCCCGGACGTTTTTTCAGCATGAATAAAATTACAAAACATAAGCGCCGAAACGCGCAGACAGGAGCAAAAATGAATCAACTTTATTTGGATCGCCTTGGCCGGGTATGCGCCGAAATGGAAAAGAAAGGGCTGGCACAGATGATCGTAAGTGACCCTTTAAGCATCTGGTATCTTACCGGTGTCTGGATTGAACCTTACGAAAGACTCTATGCGCTGTATCTCAGAACAGATGGGAAGCATAAATTCTTCCTGAACAAGCTTTTCGTCATCCCTGAAATTGATGTGGAAAAAATATGGATGACAGATACGGACGACTGTATCGGAACCGTAGCGGCTGCAGTGGACGCAAAAGCTGATATGGGCATAGACAAAAGCTGGCCTGCACGCTTCCTTCTTGATCTGATGGAACGCAATCCCGGAGTACGTTATGTCAATGCCTCCTCCTGTGTGGACAACGTCCGTTCCATCAAGGATGAATATGAAAAAGAAAAAATGCGGGAATCCTCCCGGCTCAATGACGCCTGTATGGAAAAAGCCGCCGCTTTCGTAAAAGCGGGCATGACGGAAAAAGAATGCGCTGATTACGTCCGTTCTCTTTATCAGGCGGAAGGCGTCGAAGAAGGCTTCAACACCATTCTTTCTTTCGGGGCCAACGCCGCGGATCCCCACCATGAGCCTGATGATACTGTTTTAAAACCGGGTGATTGCATCGTAATCGATATGGGCTGCCGCAAGGACAGCTACTGTTCCGATATGACACGGACCTTTTTCTGTCAGGAAGCAGATCCCGATTATGCGAAAATCCACGATCTTGTCAGAAAGGCCAATGAAAAAGCCGAAAGCCTTATCCGTCCCGGCGTCCGTTTCTGCGACCTGGATAAAGCTGCAAGGGATTACATTACACAGGCGGGCTACGGCGAATATTTTAACCACCGTCTGGGACACTCCATCGGCCTGCAGGATCATGAGCCAGGCGATGTAAGCCTTTCCAATACCGCAGTTGTGCAGGAAGGAATGACCTTCTCCATCGAACCGGGCGTCTATCTTCCCGGCAAATTCGGCGTCAGGGTTGAAGATCTGGTTCTTGTTACCGCAGAAGGCTGTGAAGTCCTGAACAAAGTCGATAAGCATTGGAAAACCATCGGTTAAGGCGGACACGAACACTCGTCCGCAGCACCTTTGCCCATTGAAAAAAACACCGTCCGATTCCGGAGCTCTCCGAAATCGGACGGTGTTTTCAGTGAATCTGTTTTTTACAGCGCTGTTTCCTCCCGGTTCATCCACATGCCGTTTGTAAAGTCGGGAATTGCAACCGGCTGCCCGCCGAGGGCAATAGATTCCTCAGTTAATGCGGAAATACTCATCCAGGCCGCCGCATCATAAACATCTATCGGACAGGGCCTTTTTTCCAGAACACTTTCAAAGAAAGCTTTGAATACCAGCCAGTCCATACCGCCATGCCCTCCGGTCACGCCGTCATCAAGGAAGCTCTTCCAAATCGGATGATCATACTCCTTTTCATATTCCTTCGCATTCCCCCAGTATTTACTAAAGGCAAATTCATCTTCCTCGGAATACTTCTGATCCAGAAATACGGTGTCATTTTCCTCTTCATACATCCCCTTCGTACCGCATACCGTAAAATCCCTGCTGTAAAACCGGGGCAATGTTGTATTCAGCGTCAGCAGAATGGTTTCCCCTCCCGCACATTTGATAATAGTATTCACCACATCTCCCTGGGCAAAACGCGTATTCACCAACGACTTGTTTTCCGGATTCCTCTCCGCGGCATAAGCATGCATCCCCACCGCCTTGGAAGCCATGGAGGTCAATGTCAGCATACGGTTTCCGCTGTTGATGCCAAGAATTTTTGCAATCGGCCCCAGCTCATGCGTAGGATAATTCTCCGCATTGCGGTGTATGTAATTACGCAGACGGTAATGACGCATCTCACAGCCTGTCCCCACCTCCGTGCGCAGATCATGCATATAACCGCCCCGGCAGTGCACCACTTCCCCGAACAGCCCCTGCTTCACCATATTTAACGCCATCAGCTCCCGCCTTCCGTAGCAGCAGTTTTCCAGGAACATAAACGGCGTCCCTGTCTGTTCGTAAGCATCCACCAGATCCCAGCACTGCTTCACGCTATAAGCGCCGCCAACCTCCATTCCCACAGCTTTTCCGGCCCTCATAGCTTCCACCGCCACCGGGATATGGCTTTCCCATGCACAGGAAATGACAACAGCATCCACATCCTCCCTGCGCAGGACCTCACGGTAATCCGTCGTTACCGCCGGCAGCCTGCCGCACATTTCCTGCGTCAGCCTCCCCCCTTCCTCCGCACGGTCTGCGTAAGCATCGCATACTGCCGTTACCTCCACCATCGGCATCTGAAGAATAACCTCCTTCATCAGCCCATGTCCTCTGCTTCCCAGTCCAATAACTCCTACCCTTAATTTTTCCATTTGGTTTATCCCCCATTTATTATTTTATGTAACTGTTCAGTCCCCCTCACAGTCACTATTTTATTTCCTTTTATTCTACTTTTACCATATCCAAAATTATATTTCTATAGGAATTGGGGGATAAAATCTTTGAATTCAGACATATATTTTTTCTGTTGCCCAAGCCTCCCGGCTTATCCTCACACAACAGACGGAACGGGCCAAAGCCATCCTTTCCTACCTCCGCAGCGCCAGGTAGGCTCTGGGAGACATCCCCACGATTCGTTTGAAAACGGTGCTGAAATAATTCTGATCATGGAATCCCACCGCTTCCGCAGCCTGGCCCACACTTTTCCCCTCCTCTAAAAGCCTTGCCGCCTGCCGCATCTTCATCTGGTTAAAATACTCCACCATCCCAATTCCCGCATAGCGTGAAAAGGTTTTCTTAATGGTGGATTCACTCATACTGCACAGCTGGGACACCTCCTGAAGAGACAGCCGCTCCGTCATATGCTCCTCCAGTACCCGGACAATGGCGCGGTAATTTCCGGCGCCGGCGGATTCAATCACCGTAAAGCCCTCTCCCCGCCTGGAACAGGCTGACAGGATAATATTTTCAATCCCGCTGACGAACAGATGGGCATCCGCTTCCCTGCCGGCATTGATCTGATGCACAAGTATCTCCTGTTCAAACCGGAAAATCCGCTCCGACTCTGAAAGAAGTCCGCAAAGCATTTCTATCTCCCCCTCCAGCAGCCGGAATCTCCGCTCCTTCAGCGCAGGCATGACATCCGCGGCAAAGGTCACCACAATGATGTGCGGCATAGTCCCCTTTTCCGACCAGAAGCTGTGAAATTCCATAGGACTGTGTAGAACCGCCTGTCCTTCCTCCAGCATAAAAATATCTTCGCCCGCTGTCACCCGGATAGCTCCTTCCACCACGCAGACCAGCTCCCAGAAATCATGGGTCTCTCCGCCAAAATAATAATCTTTATCAAAAATACGCTCAAAAGCGCTGAACAGGGCGGAAATGCGGATACATTTTTCCACCACGCAGCCCTTCAGTGTTGTTTTCATTCTCTATGCCTCTTTTCCAATCACAGTTCAGATTAGGCTGAACCAATGCCTTTTCCATTCAAACTGTTCTTTATATCCCCTATATCCCCGGCAAATGCGACCTCCGGCAGCCTTGGAAACCTGCCTTTTTTCTCAGCCGTTTATTTATTCTATCATGATTTACACCAAATAAACATTCCCAATTCCGTGGCTTTTTGTCCTTGACATATGTACTCTATCATGATAGAGTGAACACATACTCTATAACAATAGAGTTAAATAAGAAAAAGGTGATATACAATGAAAAAAAACAATAAAATAAGTGAAGCCGAACTGGAAATCATGAAGGTGATTTGGGAAGCCGGGGAACCGGTGCCCAGCACGGATATTGTCCGCCGGCTTAAGGACAAATGCGGCTGGGAAGACACCACCATTTATACCATGCTGAGCAAGCTCGTGAAAAAGGGCGTTCTCATACGGGATAAAAAGGTGGTTTCTTACTACTCGGCCTCTCTCACGGAACAGGATTACATGCTGGAACAGACGGAATCCCTGGTAGACCGCCTGTTTGCAGGCGATTCCAGACAGCTTGTTTCCATGCTTGTGGAAAACAGGAAAATCAGCCGGGAGGATATCAGGGAACTGCGGCAGCTCTGGGAGGCGGATGATGAATGAATTCCTTCTCCTCCTGCTTTCCATGTCCCTGTCAGGTACTCTGCTGGCGCTGCTTTTATTCCTTCTGCGCCCTCTGTTGAAAAGGAACCTGAGCCGGGCCTGGATGTACTACATCTGGTGCATCGTAGCCCTCCGGATGCTGCTGCCCTTTGCCCCACGGCAGAACCTGGTGGGCAGTCTGCTTGCAGATCCGTCAGCCGCCATGCGGCAGTTATCCGCACTATCCGCATTTACGGAGGATACAGCCCCTGCCGCTCTGCCCTCAGACCAGGTGTTTAACAATGCGGTTTCCAAAGCCTTCCCTGAGAAAGCTTCCGGATCCGTAAAGGATGCGGCTCAAAAGCCGGACACACTGTCCGCCGCCATTCCTGCCGCATTGGATTCCGCTCCGCCCGCCCCGGCGGCGGAACCTGTATCCGCTGTTCTTTTCACCCTTTGGCTTGCCACGGCAGTTTTCCTGTTTCTGCATAAAGCTGCTGCCTCCCGCGCTTTTCTCAGAAAGCTGTATGCCGCTTCCCATGCCGTCACCGCACAGGAAATCACCGCCTGTTATGCTTCGGTCTGCAGGGAACTGTCCGTGCGCAGACCTCCCCGGCTGCTGGCCAGTCCCGAAACGGATACCGCCATGCTGGCAGGTATGCTTCGCCCCGCTGTTATTCTGCCTGCCGCAAAAGAACCAGATATGCGCTCCCTGGCCTGCATACTCCGCCACGAGCTGATCCATTACAAAAGAAAGGATGTCTGGTTTAAATGGATCTTCCAGCTGACAGCCTGCATCCATTTTTTCAATCCGGTTTCCCATGCGGTTTGCCGTGAAGTCAGCCGCTGCTGCGAACTCGCTTGTGATGAAACCGTGGTAAAAAACATGACCCCCGGGGAACGGAAAGCCTATGGCTCAACGCTTCTGAACGCCCTGGAAGCCAGGGGACCGGCACACATCAATCCTGTTTCCGCATCGCTGTGCGGCAACGCAAAATTCATCAAAGAAAGGCTGGATACCATTAAAATGTCAAAGAAAAAACAACCCTGATCAAGGTACTTACCCCTGCCCTGACTGCCGGCCTGTGTTTCGGCGCTTTCTATCTGGGCGCATGGGCCGCTCCCGCCAATCCTCTGCAGGAAGAAAGCTTCCTATCCGGGAAAAATGCGGTTTCACCGGTATCACTCACCGCCGCTTCCTCCCTGATGCCCGTTTCCTCACAGACTCCAACAGCAACACAACAGGCTCAGATTCCGGCAGGCTATACGGCCCTTCGGACCGAATCGGTCTCCCTGGAGGCCGTAAAGGAGCTGCAGCTGTCACTTTCCTATGAGGATGTAACAATTTACCCTTCCGCCGACAATACGCTGACCTACATATTCTGCGGAAACAATTCCTGGAATTATGCAGAAAATGAAATTGCAGCGCTCAGCCTAAAGGACGGCACGCTGGTCCTGAAATCCGGTGTGTGGAATAAGGCATGGTCCCGCCTGTCTTACCGGAAATGGCAGCCGAAGATCTTCCTTTATCTGCCCGCCGACCTCAGCGCAGACCTGTCCGCCTCCATCGGAAGCGGCAGCATGAAAAGCACGATGGCGGTAACGGCTGATACCGTAGCCCTGGATACCGCTTCCGGAAGCATGACCTTTTCCGATGTAAACAGCCGCAGCGGACTTGTTGTTTCCAATGGCTCCGGTTCCACGAAAACAGGTACTGTGACCTGCACGAAGGCGGAGCTGGACAATTCCAGCGGCAGCCTTCGCATGAATGCCATAAATGCCTCCATGAGCAACATTATCTCCAACGGCTCCGGCTCCCTCACAGCGGGCAATATCATCGTTGGCACAACTGCGGCGGCAGCCTCGGATTACCAGTGTATCATCAGCAATGCCAGCGGCCATATGGAAACGGGCGACGTAACGGTTTCCGGCAGTCTGAATCTGTCTACTGCCTCCGGCCCCGCATCGCTGGGCCAGATATCCGCAGCTGCCTACACCGTCTCCACCGCAAGCGGCAGCCTGAAGCTGACGGGCCTGAGCGGAAACGGCAGCCTCTCCTGCGCAAGCGGAAGTATCAAGGCAGGAACACTGATCCCCACCGGACCGGTTTCCATGGACAACGGCAGCGGCAGCATCCGGGCCTCTATCCCGGAAAATACCGGACTGGAATTTTACGCAGCCCACATCGGCCCAGGCAGCATCAATGCCTTTTTCCCGATACCGGATAAAAAATCCGCCTCCGCACAATCTCCGGTCCAATACGGAAACGCGCCCTACTATCAGATTACCGCAAGCACACAGACCGGATCGATTACACTGAACAAAAAGTAACTTCTTTTTCTTATTTTCTAACAGCTTACTGCCCAATAACCTGTCAATAACCAACGCCGCCTGAATAAAACAAAGGGCGGCGTTGGTTTTGCGCCCTGTTGAAAAAAGGTGAGGGCTGCCTTCAGAAGCTTGTTTACCATGGTTTCTCCCACCTTTTTCCGTATGGACGTATAAAAGGAAATTATTTATGTATTTATAAAATGAAATTGCGTATGGATGCATAAATCAAATACCCGCTGCAAGCAGCGGGGTATTTGACCCTCGCGGCAGTCGCCAAATATCCATGCAAGCATGGCTACTTGACTCGTTGCTCGCGGGAATAAAATTTATTTTCTACATTTGCCGAAAAATGTGTTGACAATCATATTAGACATGTGTAGAATATAAATATAGACAAATGTAGAAAAGGAGCTGATATTTATGGATACTATGAAAAAACTGCCCGATGCGGAGTTTGATATCATGAAAGTAGTCTGGGCAAATGAACCTCCGATTACAACAAATATCATCATGGAGCAGCTTGGCAACGGGCGGGCCTGGAAAGCCCAGACCGTTATCTCGCTTATGCTCCGGCTTGTGGACAGGGGCTTTCTGAGCACGGAGAAGCAGGGAAAGGAGCGCACCTATTACCCCCTGGTGAGCAAAGAGGAATACCTGAAGTTTGAGACAAGCAATTTTGTAAAACAATACCATGACAATTCTGTCCTGGGCCTTGTCAATACGCTTTATAACGATAAGGCTCTCAGTGATGCGGATGTTGATGAATTGCTCCGGTGGGCAAAAGAACGGAGGGGATGAAATGCAGAATTTTATAATAACGCTGCTGATATGTTCTGTTACCATGTCGGTGCTGGGCATATTCTATATGGCGGTTACTCCGTTGCTGACAGAGCGCTATTCCCCGAAGGGCCAGTACTATGCGTGGCTGATTATCATAATCGGACTCATTATCCCCTTCCGGCCCCGTTTTAAGAACCCTTTTGTCAAAATAATATCCACGGATACAACAATGCCTGCCATTCAGTTAGGCAGCGGTACCCAGCTTACCTCCCCCATTGCCCCCACTGCAGCTTCTCTGCCTGCCCCGGCCTCTCCTGCCATGCCGTTGACCTGGTGGCAGGCCGCCGCCGCTATATGGGTAACGGGAATGGTTATATACCTTATTTACCATATGGTAAAGCACTGCCGCTTCCTCAAAATGACAAAGCGCTGGAGCGATCCCGTTACGGATGCCGAAGTCCTCAGGCTGTTTCAGGATATCAGAAAAGAAGCCGGCATTTCCGGTAAAATCGACCTCTACCAATGTGAATGTGCCGGCACGCCGATGCTGACAGGCTTTATCCACCCCAGGATACTTCTCCCCCACATACATCTTGCCGCAGATGAGCTTCGCTTTATCCTTTATCATGAGCTTGTACACTATAAGCGTAAGGATCTGTGGTACAAGAGCCTCATACTGCTCGCAACCGCCGTTCACTGGTTCAATCCGCTTGTGTATCTGATTGCAAAAGCCATTAACATACAGTGTGAAATATCCTGCGATTCCGAAGTGGTGGACAGGACGGATGCCGATACGCGGCTCCATTACAGCGAAACAATCATAGGCGTGGTCAGATACCAGTCGAATCTGAAAACCGCACTGGCAACTAATTTTTACGGAGGTAAAAAAGGCATGAAAAAAAGAATATTTTCCATCATGGACACACGAAGCAAAAAAACAGGCATTGCCGTCCTCTGCGGCGTACTGCTGCTCACCTTTGGAACCGGGTTTGCCTCTGCCGCCAATGAGGATGCGGATAACGCTCCCAAAGCTATCTATACCCAGGAAAGCTTTTCTTATGGCTACAGGTTCCAGCCCACTCCCGAAATTTATGGAAAGTATTTCTCCATGGGCCTTTCCATCTCAGAGGATGGAAAAAAGCTTCTCTATAACGGGCAGAAGGTAAAGCTTTTTGTGGATGAATACGCTGACGGCCAGGCTTTTTACTATGATGAGGAGGGTATGGTTAACCTGCGCGCTGCGTACAATTCCTCCGGGAAAATTTCCGGCCTGAGTACCCTGGCCGAGGATGAAGCCCAAAAGATCCGAGCCGCATTTTTTAAAGACGATATTAAAAGTGAAATAAATTCAGATAACAGCGATGACGATGTAAACAGCGAACCCGCCACTAAGGAAAATAAATTTGACAGCTATGCACCTTTTGGGATTACCCTGAATGCGGATAAAAATATCATGTACTTTAACGGACAAAGAGTAAGGCTGTTTGTCGATAAGAATGAAAGCGAAAATTATTATTATACAGCATGGCAGGATCAAGAAGGTACTGTTGATTTATCGGTTTTAAGAGACTCCTCCGGACAGATTAAGTATATCGTCACCCTGTCGAAAGAGGCGGCCCAGTACTATGTGAAGGATATTGAATCAGCAGGCATGCTCAGTGAGGATGAGCTGAATGCCCTGGAGGATAAGATCACGCAAAGGGTCACAGAGAAAATGAATGAGAAATATCCGCAAAAATAGGCCAAAGCCCCCTAAAGCCAGCTGCTGCCGCCGAAAATAAATGACATAGTATTACCTGTATGCTATAATGAAATTACTACATTTATGACTAAGGAGGGGTACTTTATGCCACTTGTTAAATGCCCGGAATGCGGCAAAGAGATTTCAGATCAGGCGCCCGCATGTATCCACTGCGGTTATCCCATCAACACAGACAAAAGCGGTGATAGCCCGGCAGATGAGTTAAATGCTCCCGATGTGACACCGGGAACGGAATTTTTCTCTGTTTGCGAAAGCTGCGGCAGTTTCCTTTTTACTACCAAAAGCCGGATTGAAAACACAACAAAGCAGAGTGGATATCCCACATGCGGAAAATGCGGCGGAAAGATAAAGCTGCTGGCACGCAAAGAGAAATGGATGAAAATGGAAAGTGCTGACAAAGAGTCCATCGTCCGGGAGGAAATGGAAAGAGTCAGAAACGGTCCGGAATTTAACTGGGAAATGGCCTCCCGCTGGGGAAATAACTTAAGGCCTGATTTAGATGTCCAGGGATACTGCCCCAAATGTGCCAAGTATTATCCGAAATCCGATGCACTCAAAAAAGGAATAGACAGGTGTGAATTCTGCGGAACAAAAATCCGGTATTCGGATATTCTTACCCCTGATTTTACCGACATGTATAATGAATATCTGGAACAATCCGGCGGCCTGCCGTCAACAGAACAGAACGTCGCGGATTTTATCCGGAAAACCTTTCTTGAAAATGATGAAATGTTCAGTGAAGAAACCTGCAATCAGAGACTGCACCCGGGACAATATCAGAATGCCAGAGGGAATCAGAGCCAGATGCCGTCTTGTCCCAACTGTGGTTCCGGGCAAATTCAGAAAATATCTTCCGGCGGCGGCTTCCTTGGTTTATTTTCAAGGAAAGGGAAGAAACAATGGCGCTGCGGGCATTGCGGCTTCGAATGGTAATACAGACAAAAGCAGCTCATCACAAACGATGCGCTGCTTTTTTATCAGTTCATTTATAACAGTTCAGGAGGACACATCTTCCTGAAAGGCTCTACCATCCGAAGCTGTTACGTTACGTTCTTTTACAGCCCGCCCTCAAACGCCTTGTTCAACTCCTCACAGCCCTCCAGCACAAAACGGCCGTCGCGGATAATCACATATTCCTGTCCGCCGCCGTCTACGGCCGTAAGCTCACCCAGCTCATCATAGGGAATCGTAATGTCCGTATGGCAGTTCAGATAAGCCTTGCCCATATCCTCACTGCGCAGGGCTGATACTTCATTTTCCTTGGCAATCAGGCGCTTTCCGTCCGGATTGAAGGTTGTAAGCTCCTCCTCATGGGAATAGCAGGTATCGCCTACGGCGAAATGAGGCCCCATCTTCTCCGCAATCAGGATCGGCAGCTTATCCCCGATATCGTATTTATCGGCAAATACATACGCCGTAGTGTTGGTACCGATGGCAAATTCACCCATGGGCAGCGTATCATGATGGTGAAGCACGTTTTCCCGGATAAATTTCCGGTTTTCCTCCGGCGTGTCAAAATTGGTACAGCTGTAATCCGCAATCATGCCATCCTTAAAATCAATCTCCAGGTTCAGGTACTTCAGCCCGTTCAGATAAACCTTGGAAACATGAAGCTTCCCTTGCGTACCCGCCAGCACCGGGGATGTGAAAACCTCTCCCACAGGGATATTCACGTCGGCCACACAGTTCTCAAAGTTGGTTTCCTTCTCCGGGTTTTCCAGCCTGTGAAGTACCACTTCCAGATCCGTCCTGTTGGCGCCGCAGCCTTTGATGCGGACATATGCCGCCTTATCCAGCGTGTCGATGATTTTCTGCTGAATGCCCTGATACAGGGTATAATCCAGCGTGTTGATGCGCAGCACGCCGTCGAAAATCTCTTCGAAATTGTCCCCGATTTCCGGCACGGGGAAAGCGATAATCGTAAAGCTGCGCTCTTCTCCCTTTACATATTCATTCATCAGCGCGCCCGCCGCGGACTGGAATTCCACTGCCAGCTTCTGCTGTTCCTCATTCAGGCGCAGATTTTCTTCCTTGCTTTCCGGTTCAAAGGGAATGCCGCCGAATTCTTCAATCACCGCAGGACCGCCGTGTACGGCCGCCAGCTCCTTCACGCTTTCCAGAGCATTTCGGTAATTTTCCAGACGGTGATGCACATATTTTTTGTCATAGTACAGCGCCTGATCATATTCATGATCGTATTCAAACTGTTTATTGGCGCAGGCGCCGTAATACCCGTTCTTGCTCAGCTTTCTGCCCTCCAGGAAGCTGGCGGGCGCCCGGTATATTACGGATTCCAGCCCAATCCCTGCAAAATTTTCCACAGCTTTCCGCACGACCCGTTCAAAGCCGAGGAAGTACCGGATATTCACCGATTTTTTCTTCCCGATATCCTTGCCGGTCACCTCAAAGCCGATGCGGTAGCCCTCCGTATAGGTATCCGCCATGAGGGCGATCTTTTCCTCCGGCAGGCTATTCACATAACGGGCCATCCGTAGCTCATTTTCCGTTACATATTCCCCGAAACGGTAAAGATAACGCAGATCCTGCAAGTCACTGTCCATAATGATGCGCAGTGCGAAATCTTCCTTCCAGTCGAAGGTGGAGCGCATATTTTTTTCCAGCATGGTTTCGGAATAGTCGCTGGCAAACCAGTATATCATATCCCTGATTTCCTCTGCCCTAGGGCTGACACCCTCCTCCGCCGCTGAAACAAAAGCGTGATAAACCTCCAAAAACAGCTCCATCCGGATCACCATAGATTCCACATCCTGCTCATAAGCAAAGGCGATCAGGCTGCGCAGCTCCGCAGCCAGGAAGGAGAGCATCTGTCCGAATTCCCTTCCCAGGCGGGCGGCGGCAAAAGACGGGTTAGCGTAGCTTTTTCCATAATTTTCAGGAAGGATATCCTCATACAGACGGCGGTTATGCTCCCTGAGCTCCTCCATTCCCGCTTTTTCCAGGTTTCCGTCCGCAACATAATGGAATTCCTGTACAAACAGATCAATCAGGCCCGCCGTGCGTACAAAATAATCCCTGAACGCGGCGTCCACGGCCTCCTCCTGCAAAATCTGTGCAATTCGTTCACAGCTCAGTGCAAAACGTTCCGCCAGCATTTCATCCTGCACCGCTTCTTTTTTATTCTCACTCATATTCCATACACTCCTGCATAAATGATAAATCCAATCCCCGCAATTGCCAGCAGGTTCAGGATGATCCCCAGATAAGAGAAAAGATAAAATCTGTCCTCTTCCATTTTAGACATGATACCCAATACGATTCCGGCCAACGCAAAAAGCAGCGCGAATAAAGCAGCCACTCCGTATTTTACCAGCGCCTGCCCCTGATTCCTGAAGGTTTCATACACGGCAAAAAACAGGGATACAAGGGCAATTATCCCCAGCACTGCGGACATGATCCCTTTTTTTGACTCTTTCTTGTTCGTAAAAATATATTTACGTCCCATCTGCTTCCTCCGTTTTCCCTGTGAATGAATTTACAAACCCACTCCGGGAGCTGTCAAAGGGTGCCCCGTGCTGCTGCCGGGAAAATAAGCTTCCTTCTCCGGCCGCCGCACAAAAGACACCCTGTAAAATCAGAAAATAATCTTTGATTTTCCGGACAGCAGCTTCGCGCCGCCGATAATCAGCAAAGTTCCGCTGACAATCCCTGTTACCATGGCAATGATTCCCAGGACGATATTCATGGCCCCGGTGCCTTTCATGGTTCTGTAAATTTTTTCATCCATATGATGTCCTCCTGTTTTGCAGCCCTTCAGTAACCTATTTCACTCCATACTGCGCATAATATGCATCAATTGACGCTTTCATGGCATCGTCAATTATAATCTTGCCGTCATGAGGTTTATTATACAGATATTCCACCACTTCTTCCATACTTACGATCGCATTTGCGGGAAAGCCGTACAGCTCCTGGATTTCCTGGAGCGCGCTCTTTTCTCCCTTTCCACGCTCGCAGCGGTTGAGGGAAACGATCAGTCCCTTGATTTCAACATCGGCCTGGGCCTTGATGATGGGGAAGGTTTCCTCGATGGATTTGCCGGAGGTGGTTACATCCTCGATGATAACCACTCTGTCGCCGTCCTTCATTTTGCTTCCCAGAAGGATACCCGTATCGCCGTGATCCTTTACTTCCTTCCGGTTGGAGCAGTATCTGATATCCTTTCCGTACAGCTCGCTGATCGCCATTGTGGTGGCAACGGACAGTGGGATGCCCTTGTAGGCGGGCCCGAAGAGGATGTCAAAATCCAGCCCATAGTTGTCATGAATCGCCTTCGCGTAATATTCCCCCAGCTTACGGAGCTGCGTTCCTGTCACATATGCGCCGGCATTCATGAAAAACGGGGATTTTCTGCCGCTCTTAAGCGTAAAATCACCGAACTTCAAAACATCACTTGCAATCATAAAATCTATAAATTCCTGCTTATACTGTTCCATTTCTGCCTCACCTTCCGCCTTTTGGGCTTCTTTTTTCCAAACGTATTATGATTATTTTGTTCCCAGCGCAGTGGAGATATCGTCAATCATATCAAGCACTGCCTGCCTGGATGCGTCCGCATAGTTGGCGGCGCCAAACTGCGCATATTTTTCCTGCTGATATGCCGCGATGATTCCCCTGGAGGAATTCACGATAGCGCCCAGCCCGTCTTCATTGAAGAAAGGAAGCAGGTCAGCGCCTTTTCCTCCCTGCGCGCCATAGCCGGGAACCAGGATGTATGCCTTGGGCATAATCTTACGGAGGACCGCTCCCATTTCAGGATAGGTTGCGCCCACGACAGCGCCTACATAGCTGTAGGAATCTCCCATGGCTTCCTCCCCCCACTGGGCAACCTTCTCACCCACCAGCTCATAGAGCGGGCGGCCGTCAATGAGCCTGTCCTGGAATTCGCCGCTGCTGGGATTAGAGGTCTTTACCAGAACAAAAATACCCTTTTTCTCTTCCCTGCACACATCGATGAAGGGCTTCACGCCGTCGGAACCAAGATAGGGGTTCACGGTGGCAAAATCCTCTCCGAAGCCGGACAGACGGCTGCTTCCCACCTTCGCTCTGCCCAGATGCCCCACGGCATAGGCTTCCGATGTGGAACCGATGTCGCCGCGCTTGATATCGCCGATAACCACCAGATCCTTTTCCTTACAGTAATCCACGGTTTTCTGGTAAGCGATCATGCCTTCGATCCCGAACTGCTCATACATGGCGATCTGAGGCTTCACCGCGGGAATCAGGTCGTAAACCGCATCCACAATCCCCTTGTTGTACTGCCAGATGGCCTCTCCCGCTCCCTTTAAGGTCTCTCCGTACTCCTCAAAGGCCCGCTTCTGAATCTGCTCCGGGATGTACTTCAACATCGGATCCAGTCCCACAACGATGGGCGCATTGGTCTTTTTTATCTTTTCCACAAGCTTGTTAATCATAATACATTCGTTCCTTTCCATTATAGATATTAAACGAAGGTAACTGCGCGGTACCCTCACAGTTACGAACGAAGCTTCTTTTGTCCGCAAAAACAGAACCGCCCGGAAGCGGTTCGTCTACCGTTGCCCGGCCCGCTGAACAGTTATGAGAATTGGTAACTGTTCAGTACCCCTCACAGTTACTGCTAAAATCCGTCCTAAATCGCCTTTGGCGATGGATTTTAACACTCCTGAATCACTTTCTTACGGTCAGCGCAGTAAATGCGCTGACCTGCTGAACAGTTATGAGAATTGTAACATATTTACAGGTATCGCACAAGAGATTAGTTGGCCGGATGGAACACACAGCTTATGTTTGAGGGACAGGAAAAGCAGAAGTTTAAGATGGCATGCTGCCTTTTTTTCTTGTCAGGAGCAGGCCTGCCATGAGGGCGGTGAAGGGAGCGACGGTTACCAGGCCGAAGCTGCCTACCACGGTATCCAGGACTTCGGCGGCCACATATTTATAGTTCAGGATGTGATCGATGGGGGTTCCCTGGGCCATGAAAACCATGAGGAGGGAAATATAGCCGCCGGAATAGGCGAGAAGAAGGGTAGTCGTCATGGTGCCCATGGCTGCGCGGCCCACGCGCAGGCCTGACAGAACTGCTTCTGCGGGCAGGATATCCGGCTTTTTGGAAATGACCTCGTATACGGCCGAGGTAATGTCAACAGCCAGGTCCATCATGGCGCCGGAAGCGCCGATAAAAATACTCGCCATAAAAATAGAGGTCAGATCAAGATCCTGGTAGCCACTGTAAAGGAGGGATTCGGAGCTTGTCATGACCGCGCCGTGGATTTTAAACAGATCCGTAAACAGGATTCCCAGTATACAGGTGGTGGCTACGCCGAGAAGCGCGCCCAGGACTGCGGACAGGGTACGTTTGTCCGGGCCGTATACAAAAAAGATGATAATGGCAGTGAGGACAGCCGTGATGGCAATGCCTGTCCAGACCGGGGAACAGCCCTTCAGATAGCAGGGAACAAGAACCTTCCATATCATTAATATGGTAATAAAAAAGGAAAGAATCGCCTGAAACCCGATTTTTCCTGCAAAAACCACCAGGAATACGGCGAAAACCGCCAGAAGGATAAACTCCTTGTCCAGCCGGTAATGATCCGACAGGATTACGGATTTTATTTCCTGCCCTTTGTAGCTTATGGTAAGCAGGGCGCGATCCCCTGTTTTAAAAATTTTATCCTTTTCCAGGGAACCGCTGAGGAAATTCACACCCTCTAGGGTCTGCCCCGCAAAAATTCCGTTCCCGATTTCCAGGGTGCACAGCTGTTCGCCGGACTGGATCAGGCCTGAAGTAATAATCGCAGAATTATCCGTACCCACTACCTTGCCCACGGCGCGCTCCGTCCCCTGATAAATAAGGGCATCCTCATAGCCTGTGGGAAGGCATATGAGGATACCGATGACTATCAGTCCGAAAATTGTGGTAAGTACTACGGAATTCTGCCTTTTGAAAAAAGACATTATTTTCATCATTCCACTCCTAACAGGGCGGCCAGACGGTTATAAATATCCGTATTATCATAGTAGCCGTCAAAGCTGTCCGCTCCGGTTCCCTTAACCAGCACTTCCACGGGAAGCCCTGTATGGGCATAGGAGCCAAAATTTACGCCGCTCTTGTTATTAAGAATATGAGTGATGGTTACGGTCAGCGGTTCGTAGCTGCCGTAACGGATATATTCGTCCTGCGCGAACTCCTCTTCCTCCCCGGTGCGGGACATGGTCGTTTCGTAAGCACCTTTAAGAAGCCCGTATTCATAATCCGTCATGACCAGGGCGCCGTCATTTCCGGATTCCGGATGCAAATCTGCGCTGTCCTTTTGCTGTGTGGCGCTGCTTCCTTCCCCGGCAGGTGCCTGCAGGCCGAACAGCTCTGTCACATCCAGCATGACTTGCGCGAAATCCGTTTTATTTTCCTTGTAAACAGATACATAATCCGAATCAAATTTTGCATAGGAGATTTTCTGGTTTTCAAAATTCTTTAAAAAGGTATCGTAATCCGTTCCCGCAAAGCCGATGGTCAAACCGCCGGTTTCATGATCCCCGGTGACGATGATGAGGGTTTCCTCCGGATGCTGCTCATAGAATTCCACGGCTTTCTCCACCGCATTATCCAGGGCAATGGTATCCGTAATTGTGGAAGCGGCGTCGTTGGCATGGCAGGCCCAGTCGATTTTTCCGCCTTCCACCATCATGAAAAAGCCGGTTTCATTATCCAGCATCTCAATGCCTTTTTCCACATAATCAGCAAGCGCCCATTCCTCCTGCCCGCGATCCAGCTCATAGGACATGGCGCTGCTGTCCGCCAGATGTTCATCGATAACGATGACCTTCCCGCTGTCCGCGCCCAGCGCTTCCGCCTCCGCCTGTGTTTTTACCACCTGGTAGCCTGCGTTTTCCGCCAGTGTGTAAAGATCCTCCTGATCCTCATTTTTGCCGGTTGTCTGCAAAAGGCCTCCTCCGGCAAAATAATCAAAGCCGCTCTCAATCAGCTCCAGGCCGATGTCATAATAGCTGCTTCTGGACGCCTGATGCGCATAAAACGCGGCAGGCGTGGCATGGTTTAAGTTTACCGTGGACAGCACGCCGATTTTATAATCCTTCTGTGCTTTCAGCTTTTCCGCAATCGTTTCATAGGTCTGCGTAAAATCCTCGCTTACATTGATGCTTCCGCTCCAGGTCTTTTTGCCCGTGGCTATGGAGGTCGCCGTAGATGCGGAATCCGGTGCAAAGGAGGTGCTGTCAAAGGTCTGCGCGGATCCGGCCACCGGGAAATCCATCATGGCCAGATGATTTTTGCTCTGCAGGATCGTCTTTTCCTCCCCGTCCACAGCGACCGTTTTCCCCGGGTCCGCCTGGGAAGCGCTCAAAAAATAATTGGTCAGCTGCACCTGCGGATAACTCATCCCATCCCCGATAAAAAGGAACACATACTTAGGCGCTCCCGCCTGCACATAATCCTGCGCCTCAACCTGTTCAGCCGCCGACGCGCCTGCCGCAGTCTGAATATCCTCCACAGCCTGAATATCCCCCACAGCCTGCGTCCCCGGCACCGTTTCGCTGCCCGCCTCACTCGGAGCCTCCGGCGATGCGCCCGCTCCCGAACACCCGGTAAGCGCACCCGCCAGCAGCATTCCTGTCATCAATAACGAAACCAATTTCTTTTTCACTCTCTTCATAATCTCCTTCCATATTGTAGTATGTACAATCGACAGGTTCATTATAAAGAGCCAACCTTAAATCTATTGACGTGTTCACGCAAAAAGTATGTAAAACCAGGTAAAATCTACCGGTATCCCTGCAGTTTTTCCCGATCGAGCATAAACGGATAGTTCTTCAGCTTCGCCGGATTGGCCAGCACCTCATCCATCGTTCTTTCCCACAGCTCCTCTGATATCGCCACCTCTCCCAGCAGCTGCCTGATATATTCGCAGAAGGTCTGCTCTCCGCCGAAATCCAGCAGGTACAGCACCTTCATTGCTTCCTCCTGATTTCCGTAGTTCCGGATAAAGCCGGGCAGGAAGATACCCACTGCCTTGCCGTGAGGCACTCCCATTTCAGTGGTGATGGGATAGCTCAGTCCATGCGGCAGGCTCGTTCCGGTATGGGCGATTGCCATGCCGCCCAACGTGCAGGCGCGCATAAGCGCCTGGCGCTCTTCTTCACCGATTTCAAAACGCAGCAGCTTATCCTTGATTTTCGCCCAGGTCCGTAACCCCATTTCACTGTATATCCTGCTGTATTCCGTACTGTTGGTATTCAGGTGGCTTTCTATCAGATGGGCCAGCGTGTCCACCGCCGTATTGATGCAGCCGGTGCGGGAGGCCGTCTGAAGATAAGTTACGTCCACAAGGGCCAGAGCCGGGAAAATATGATGGCTGATGCTTTGCTTTGTCCGTTTTTCCAGATGGGCAAAGGCCTCCCGGTCCTTTTCCAGGGGAACTGTGGTAAGCACAATATCCGGAAGCACATTTTTCGTCAGAATGGCATAAGGCGTCACCTCGGAACCGGTTCCTGCCGTGGTGGGCACCTCAGCCACCGGAAATGCCTCCCTGACCGGGCCGTCCGCGGAGGTCTGCACTTTGGTGTACAGAAGCCTCTCATCATGCTCCGGGTTCGCCATCATCAGTGAAATGGCCTTGGAAGCATCCATGGGAGAACCGCCGCCCACGCCGATGACAAAATCCGCACCCTCGCTGACTCCCAGCGCCCTCGCCTTCATCACCGTTTCCACGGAAGGATTCTCTTCTATTTCATCAAAAATAACATAAGGTATCCTCTCTCTTTCCAACGCGCCCTTCACATCCTCCAGAGAGCCGTTGTTCCGTGAAGAATGCTTCCCGGTCACTATCAGGGCTTTTGTCCCCAGCGCCGCCAGCTCGCGGCTGTGGTTTTCCACACAGTTCTTTTCATTATAAACTTTGGTTGGCATATAAAGCTTCATATACGTTCCTCCTCTTTCCCGCTTTTGATGCTTCTATCATAACTGTAAGATACTGAACAGTTACCTTCTATTTTATAACAAAAAAAGATAAGCCGCCATCCCCTTACCGTAACTACGGGCAGGAAACAACAGCTTTTCTTTTTGATTCCATACAGGGCAGAAGGAGTCCTATGCGTTCACCACATTCTTCTGCTCCGAATATTTCTTAATATTGGATGCATTGATAATCTTACGATACTCTTCCCCGTTCACCACAACCAGGGTAGGCGCCTGCATCACACCGTATTTACCGGCCAGCTCCGCATTTTCTTCCGCATCGATCAGAATATAGCTTTCATCCTTCAGATATTCCTTCGCCAGCTTACAGTTGGGGCAGGTCTTCGTGGTAAAGAGATATTTCACATCATCCGCAGACTCCGCCTTTATAGCGGCATTCTTCCCGTAATCCGCCAGGGTAACCACCGCGGAGGAATGCTTCAGTTCGGATCTGGACAGATCATATTCTGTTCTGTTGGTAAATTCCTGTGCCTTTCCGTCGTTCCAGTTCTGCACGGGACGGTAATAGCCGGTAATACGGCTCCAGACCTCTGTCACTCTGCCGCACTTCGGGCACACCTTCTGTTCGCCGGTAAGATAACCATGCTCAGAACAGATGGAGTAGGTGGGTGACAGGGTATAATAAGGAAGCTTGTAATTTAAAGCAATTGTCCTCACCAGGTTGGCCGCCGCCTTCCAGTCGGGAAGCTTCTCACCCAGGAATGCATGGAATACGGTGCCTGAGGTGTAAAGCGTCTGGATTTCATCCTGGATATCCAGCGCGTCAAAAATATCAACGGTATAGTCAACCGGAAGATGGGAGGAATTGGTGTAATAAGGCGTATCTCCCTGTTTTCCTGCGGTTTTGATTCCGGGCCATCTTTTCCTATCATGCTTTGCCAGACGGTAGGTGGTGCTTTCTGCAGGAGTTGCTTCCAGATTGTAAAGATCGCCGTACTCCTCCTGATAGTCGGCAAGGCGTTCCCTCATATGGTTCAGCACTTCCTTGGTAAAATCCTGTGTATGTTTGCTGGACAGATCCTCACGCAGCCAGTTCGCGTTCAGGCCGACCTCGTTCATTCCGATAAGGCCGATGGTTGAAAAATGATTGTCAAAATTTCCAAGATATCTCTTTGTATAAGGATACAGGCCTTCATTCAGCAGCTTGGTGATCACCTGTCTCTTGATTTTCAGGGAACGGGCGGAAATATCCATCATCTTATCCAGACGTCTGTAAAAATCTTCTTTATCAGCGGCCAGATAGGCAATACGGGGCATATTAATAGTAACCACGCCCACGCTTCCGGTGCTCTCGCCGGAGCCGAAGTAGCCGCCTGTTTTCTTTCTCAGCTCACGCAGATCCAGGCGGAGACGGCAGCACATGGAGCGCACGTCGCTGGGCTGCATGTCGGAATTGATATAATTACTGAAATACGGAGTGCCGTACTTAGCAGTCATTTCAAAAAGGAGCCTGTTGTTTTCCGTATCGGACCAGTCAAAATCCCTGGTGATGGAGTAGGTAGGAATCGGATACTGGAAGCCTCTGCCGTTGGCGTCCCCTTCGATCATGATTTCGATGAAAGCCTTGTTCACCATATCCATCTCCGGCTTGCAGTCCTTGTATTTGAAATCCATTTCTTTGCCGCCCACGATGGCAGGAAGCTCAGCCAGGTCATCCGGCACGGTCCAGTCCAGCGTGATGTTGGAGAAAGGCGCCTGCGTTCCCCAGCGGCTGGGGGTATTGACCCCATAAATAAAGGATTCAATGCATTTCTTCACTTCCGGATATGTCAGGTTATCAGCCTTCACAAAAGGGGCAAGGTAGGTATCAAAGGAAGAAAAAGCCTGCGCACCCGCCCATTCGTTCTGCATGATTCCCAGGAAGTTAACCATCTGGTTGCAGAGCACGGAAAGATGTGCCGCAGGAGCCGAAGTGATTTTCCCGGTGATTCCGCCCAGGCCCTCGGTGATCAGCTGCTTTAAGGACCAGCCCGCACAATAACCGGTAAGCATGGAAAGATCATGGATATGGATGTCCGCATTCCTGTGTGCCTCGGCAATTTCCTCGTCATATATTTCAGAAAGCCAGTAATTTGCAGTTACAGCGCCGGAGTTGCTTAAAATAAGACCTCCCACCGAGTAGGTGACGGTGGAATTTTCCTTCACGCGCCAGTCCTCTACCTTTACATAGCTGTTCACTACGTCCTTGTAATCCAGGATAGTGGACTTCATATTACGCATTTTCTCACGCTGCTTGCGGTAAAGGATATAAGCCTTGGCTACTTCTGTGTAGCCTGCCTGCTCCAGAACCTTTTCCACGCTGTCCTGGACATCCTCCACATGCACCGCTCCGTCTTTCACTTTATCCTGAAAATCTGCGGTAACACGCAGCGCCAGCAAATCAATAATGTCATTGCTGAATTCCATACCTGTGGCGTTAAATGCCTTCATAATGACATCATTGATCTTAGTGAGCGTAAAGTCTGCCGTATCGCCGTTTCTCTTAATTACATGAAACATATTACTTCCTCCTCTGTGATTTTACTGCTTTCCTTTAACATGTTCATCAGTCCTTTATGCTTAAAAATAGCAAGTGTCCATCCTTTCCGGATGAACACTTGCCCCCTTATCGGGCGTTGGGATCATTGTATCACCATTCCCAGGTGAAGTCAATGGACAACACAACATATTGTATTAGTGGTGAAATCTTGACATAAATGTAGTGCAAAATGACACCGGAGGCGTTCTCCGGTGTCTGAATATTTTACCGTGTCTGAAGGAATTCGTACTCTCTCTGGGCCTTTGCGTCATCCGGATAGGTACTGATATATTTCTGCATCAGTACGGTTGCCTGTTTAAAATCTCCCAGATATTCGTACGCCACAATTTCATTAAATTTGAGCACCTGCATCAGCTCGTTGCCCTCAATTGCAATCCCCGCCTGAAAGGCATTCAGCGCCGCTTCGTACTCACCGATTTTCAAATCACACAGCCCCAGCTGGTTATATATCTGCGCGTCCGGCGTATTGCTCAGGTAATTGCTGTACACACTTGCCGCATAGTTATAATCGCCCAGCTTTTCATAGGTCTGTCCCAGCAGGCTTACCACATCCACACCGGCGTTGGAATCCTTTGCCTTTTCCAAGCTGTTCCTTGCGCTGTTGTAATCTCCCAGGTAAAAGCTCATCCTGCCCCGGTTATAATCACTCAGCTTCTTATCGTCGTTGTCAAGAACCGTCTGCAGATACCCTTCTCCCAGCTCCTGCAGCCCGTTTTCCGCACAGCTGCAGAAAATGTTAATCCGCATGTCGTAATCCTGCGGCTCAATTTCCACCGCCTTGTCAAAGTCAGCTTTCGCCGCCTCCTGGTCACCCTGTTCGATCTCGATGACCCCTTTCAGGTAATACGCCGTTTTTTCCTTGGGTCGAAGCGCCGTAATCGAATCGTATACGGCCTTGGCCTTGTCAAGCTCACCCAGCTTGTAGTAAGCAGTGGCCAGATAATAATTGATATCAAAATCCATCTGCTCCACATTAAAGTCACTGTAGCTGAGCGCCTTTTCCAGATACTCCGCCGCCTTGTCGTATTCAGTAAGCCCCATATAGGCAAGTCCCTGTCCCCGGTAGGAAAGCCTTGCATCCTCCTTATTCAGCAGCGCCGCATCAAAACACTTCAGCGCTTCCTCATAGCTGAGCTGCTCAATCAGCTTCATGCCCTGGTCGATATTCTCCTGCCTGCCTGATCCGCAGGCCGGCAGTACTGTCATACACAGACTGCATAGAAGAACCATGGTCATATATTTTAACTTTATCATATTTATCTGCGCACCTGTAAATTTCCGTTGCTGTTCCTCGTCACAGAGGTTGTCCCTCTGCCCTCACGTCATAGTATAACAAATCAGGGGGCTTTTTTCATCCCTTTTTGCCAATAAATTTTCAGGTGTTCTCTGGAAAAATATAGTTATGTTTCACAAACCGGCTCAGGCATGTTTGGAAACAGCCCTACCGCAGCAGCGGCAGGCTCCCTGTCAGCCGGTTTACCTGCTTTTTCGTTCCCCAGATGCCGATGCCCAGATAGGTGATATCCTCTCCTCTTGCCGCCGCAGCCCTGCTGATAAATTCGTCATAGGTCCTGCAGCTTTGCGCCACATCGGAAAAATCCACCGCCACACATTCTGCAAATTCCGGCTGATAAAGCTGCTCCCTGATTTGCCTGAGTTTTTCCTTATCCGCTTTCAGGATCGGCACCGGGTAAGCGGTGATTCCCAGGTGCTCCCTGCCGTTTTTATCCAGCACGTCCGGGCCGATTACCTCCGGGATTTGTTTTCCCAGCGTCATCCCCAGGATTCCCGCCGCATTGGCAAGCACGCCCGCAGGCAGCTCCTCATCCAGTATCATTACACATTTTCTGTTTTCAGCTTCCATCGTTTCTGTCCTCATTTCCTTCTTTTCTGTTTTATTCCAGCGCCTGCTGCTCCCCTTCCGGCTGTACGGCCGCCTCCGCGGCATCCTCAGCCGTTTCTTTTCCCCATTTCTGGGACAGGAACAGGCCGCCCAGCGTCAGAAGGATGCCCACGGCGGAGGCTGCGGTTATTTTTTCTCCAAGTATCAGCGCCGAGGCCACTGCGGTAATGACCGGAACCATATAAATGTACACGCTTGTTTTCACGCTTCCCAGCGCCCTGACCGCGTAATTCCAGGTTACAAAGCAAAGCGTCGAGGCTCCCAGCCCCAGAAACAGCAGATTGCCCAGGTTGGACAGCTGTATTAGCTGTGCGGCCTCCACGCGGAAATCCATGAGGAAAAGAACAGGGAGCATAAAAATAAGCCCGTAGAAAAAGGTCCTTCTTGTCGCCTGCACCACATGGTAGCCGAAATCCCCGATTTTTCTGGTAAGCAAAGAGTAGACCGCCCATATAATGGCAGCGCCTATAGCAAGAATATCCCCCAGAGGGTTCAGGGAAAGGGCCGCTCCGCTGCTGCCGCTGATGAGGCAGATTCCGGCCATGGCCATCACAAAGCCCAGGAAAAACCTTTTTCCCGGCTTATCCTCCTTGCGCAGGAAGAAGCTGAAAATCGCCGTAAAAAATGGCGCTATGGAAATAATCACCCCCACATTGGAAGCCAGCGTATACGTAAGCGCCATGTTTTCCATCAGATAATAAAGCGTAACGCCGCAAAGCCCCGCTGCCGCAAAGCACAATTCCTGTTTTTTCTCCGCAGGCTTCAACTGATGGGGATATACCAGCCACAGCGTGGCATAGCCTATCAGGAAACGGATAAAAAGTATCTCAATGGGGCTGAAGCTCTTCAGCAGCACCTTGGTGGAAATAAATGTGGTCCCCCAGATAAAAATCGTTACAAACGCCGCCAAATGCCCTTTCATATCACTTTGTTTCATCTTCGCCCTCTCCTGTCTCATTGCTGTCTTTTTCCTTATCCTGGAAAATACGCTGGTACTGCTTGGGTGTCAGCCCGATAAACTCCTTAAAAAAGTGGGTAAAATGGCTCTGGTCCGAAAATCCGGCCATCCCCGCTGCATCAATAGGTGCAATCCCCTCCTCCAGGAAGCGCTTCGCCTTGTCCAACCGGATCGTCTGAAGATACCGGTAAGGCGACACCCCGGTCTGCCTGGTAAAGGAACGAAGCAGATAGGATTTCCCGAAATCCGTCATGGAAAGCAGCTCATCCAGCGTCACGTTTTCTGCAAAATGCTCCTCCATGTATTGGCACAGGCTCTGGATCTGACGGTTCGGACGCAGCACATCCGCCGATTCAAAATCGGACGCATACTCCCTGAGAATCTGGTCCAGCAGGAAAAACAGGTTCTCCTCCTTTTCCAGCAAAGGCGCATCATTCAGCACCGCCCGGTAAAGATCCTGTACGGACTGCGCAATATCGCTCTTATAGACCACGGTTTCCGTAAAATAAGGCATATAAGCCTCGCCCGTAATTTCCTTCACCGCCCGCGACATCACCTCCGGCTTGATATTCACCGCCCGGTAGTCTAAAAGCTCCCCGTTTACAGGCGCGCAGTAATGATTATCCCTGGGATTGAACAAAATCAGATCCCCCGCCGACGTATCATACTCCTTCCCCTTGCACCACAGATGGCGCTTTCCTCCCTCAATAAAGCCAATCACATAATATTCATGAAAATGATTGGGAAATTTCTGGACAATACCGCTCAGATTATAAGCCTCAATATCCAGATCCCGATCATAATATACATGCCTTTGTTCCTGTTCCTGCAGCATGGCCGTTCTCCTTTCGTTCCGCCCTGTCCGGTTCACCATCCACAGTTCCGCTTCAGAGCATGTATATCCACTTTACCATACGCCGGAAGGGCTGTCTTGTATGATCTGACACCTCACAGAATCTGGAAAAAACTCCCCTATAATACAACTGCCCCGCAGCATGCGGGAGTATTCTCAGAATACAGCCGCCGACTGCAGGACATTTTTTTCATACTATAATATCTGAAAGTTTCACTGCTTTCCTGCCTGCATGATCCCCCGCAGGTATTTATCCCGGATCCTGACTGAGTCCCTCTTACAAGGGCAGGCTTACTCCTTCCATAGCATACATTCCTGTTCAATCACCTTACCGGTTTCCAGAATACATTTTTTCAGTCCTTCCAGAGTTTCCGGCACACTCAATTTACGAAGCTTATCCAGGTAAGCTTCCTCTACCGCCGCTGCTTCCTCCGCATACTTCAAAAAAGTTTCTTCATCCATCCACAACGGCTGAAGCTTTGGAAATATATTTTTCTGAATATGCTGGAAAATCCGGATCCCTCCATAATCAAGATCGCCCGTATGAAAATATTCCACACGTTTCTTTTTAAGAACCGTCTCCAGCTTCTTTAGAAAAAATCGTTCCTTCGGGGAAAAAAATCCATGGGTATAAACCAACAGGGTTCCTTCTTCATAAGGCATCTTCATAAAATTTGCCTTATTCTCCACGGTAACTACCTTACATATATCCTGTTCCTGGCAAATCTCCGCATTTTTCAGCATATCCGCATTCAGTCCGACGCCAAACGGGAACTCCGAAAAACCGGAAACTTTTCCACATACCTGAAGCTTGAGCGGTCCCTTTATCCACAATTCCTGACTATAGGTTTCCACAAAAATCTGACTCAGAACCTCTTCGGCGCTCATTACCTCCGGATCAGAATCCACATCAGGATGGAACCTCCTGGCAGCGCTGATTACAACTCCCTGAATTTCATTCTCAAATACCTTCGATTTTCCCAGGAAATGCTTACTGAACACCCTTTTGTAAATCGGTTCATTTAACTGGTTCAGCCCGGCAAAAGCCTTCAAATAATACTCTTTTTTCTCATACACTCTGGGTATCTTTCCAGCTTCCAGCGGCTTCCTCAGTTCCTCCAGGCTGTCCAGCAGCCAGGGTTTCCATTCCCTGCTGCCTATCAGCTCCTCCAATTCCTTCAGACGTTCCTGCGCAAGTTCCCTCTTTGGCCGCCTGCCATCCAATGCATAAAAAGCATTCATATCCTCCAGACGATATATAAAACACTCTACTTCACTGCCGGTCTGATACCATTTCACATCAAGAAGCCCCTTCTTACTGAGCTCCACTATCTGTGCTATCAGTTCCTGCCTCCCAATCTCATCATATAACTCCTGTTCCACAAAAACAGATCTGCGTCCCGCCGCACCCTCATCCCCGTACTTCTTCCAGTCAGAGGAATGCTCCTCATACCTGTCTAAGATAACCGCAACAACATTCCTGCCTTTTTCCTTCTCGCGCTTCTTCATAGTTCTTCCTCCCATGCGGCCCCTGAGTCCGCCACCTTCCCTGTCCCCGCCGGCTTCTGTCCGGGCCGGCGGGGACAGGGAAGGTGGCGGACTCAGGGGCCGCATGGCGCACACAACTTATTCTTCCTTCATAAGCTGGGAAAAGTCCTTCTTTTCAAATTCCTGTATGGAAATACTTCTTTTATTGGGATTGGCATAAACAAAGGTCTTATCCACGTTCTCCAGATAGTTCTGGATCTTGTCATTTGTGGCGCTGATAATAGCCTGGAAGCCCAGCCCCCTTATCAGTTCGATACAGCTAGCCACCTTCTCGGCGTCCATTTTGGAAAAAGCCTCATCCAGCACCACCAGGCGGATGGTGGGACGGCGGGACAGCTTGGGCGACAGATTGATGTGGTAGGCCTGGGCAAAGCTGGCTAATAGGGCCACATACAGCGGGTTCTGCCCCTCACCGCCGGAGTTTTTCTTGATCATTTTGCTTAAGCCTATGACAAGGCGTTCCTCGCCTTCCACAATCTGTTCCATTTCAAAGGAAAGATAGGTGCGGTAGTCCGCATATTTTTCCATATTCTTTTTGGCTTCCTCCTGCTCCCTGGCGCTGGCATTTTCCGGAGGGATGAAAATATGGATCAGGTCGTTCATCAATGTGCCGTACCTGCTCTCATGATCCATGGTAAACATGTTTATTTGATGCTCCACGGATCCGGACAGGGTGGCCGGATCGATTTCCAGGGATTCATCCATGAACATATCGTAATATTCCCCATCCAGTCCCTTGTTTTTGCTTATCCGGAACTGATAGCGGTCCTTCCCGAAGTTCAGCTTGCGGATAATGCGGTTCAGCTCGTCACGACGGATATAGGCTTCCTTGATGGCGCTTCGGATTTTGTAAATGAAGTCTTCCTTAAAATGCTCCACGGCCACCCTGGCCTGCTCCATCGCCTTTTCTTCATAATCCCGGATCCGGTCGCAGGCCAGCTCATCCAGCAGCTGCTGATATTCCCCGTTATTTTCCGCGCTGGCGGAGAAATCCCGGTTGGGGTGGCGTCTTAAGTACTCGGAGCGGACGTCAACCAGGCGGTTTTTCTCCGCCTCCAGGCGTTCCTCCGATTCGGTGATTGCGGAAAGTGTCTGGCGGATCAGCGCATCGTATCTGGGATTCTTCACCTGGGAAAACCAGGCGTCAAAATCTTCCTCCCAGGCAGGGGCGCCAATCAGCTGTCTCTGTCTGTCAAGAAGCTCCTCGTTTTTCTCGATGTAGGCGGCGTTGTCCGCTTCTATTTTTTTCTCCCGGTCATGGATTTGCAGCTTCAGGCTGTCGATATGACCGTCCAGGACCTTTTGCTTTTCCATGATTTTCCCACGCTGCTGACGGAGGATATCCACGCTTCCCGCACCGAGTTCTTCCATCCTTTTTTCCAGCTTTCGCAGCTGGGCTTCTTTTTTCCTTTTCTCCTCCATATCCTGGAACAGCTCCAGATAGTTTTCAGAAGGTTCCTGCAGATATTCAAAATCCAACAGGCGCTTTGCCGCCGCTGCCATGGCTTCATATTCTTCCCGGCTGCGGTTCAGCTCCTCCAGACGCTCCTGCAGCTCCTTCTGGCGCTTACGCATACTTTTTTCACCGATAAAGGCGCGCCTGGTATAGTTCTCCGGATTCAGGCGGCGCAGCTGGAAGTTCTGGTACAGCAGGCAGTCTGCGGTCACGCCGATTTTACACTGGCGCAGTTTTGCAACATCCTCGCATTTGATTACATTTCCCAGTAAAAATTGAATGAAGGACTTCACATAAGGCTCTTTACATTCGATTTCCTCTGCCAGCGCGTTTTCCCGGACAGGATATTCCTGGGCGATGAGCTTTTCCGTATCCACAAGGGAAACCCGCCAGAATTTTTTGGCATCCAGCTGCTCGTAAATCTCCATGGCCGCCTTCACATATTTCGGCTCCACGATCAGGGCAAGCTTGTTCCAGGCCAGATAGCCTTCGATGGCGTTTCTCCATTTTTCATCCCGGATATCCAGAAGATCCGCCAGGATGCGGACGGGTATGTTTTTGCCAAACTGCTCGTATAGGCTCTTTTGGATCTCTCTTCTGGCCTCCTCCAGCTCCCTTGGGTAGGTTTTCCGGCCCAGCATGATTTCCATGAGGTCCTTTTGAATCAGATCCGCTTCCTTCTGCAGGCTCTTACACTCGGCTGCCGCCTCCTGGTGCTGTTTCTCCAGGTCGGTCCGCACCTCCTGCAGGCTCTTTTTCAGACGGCCCAGCTCCTCTCCGGAGATGGTTCCCTTCCGGAATTTATCAATATCCCAGATTGTCTGGTTGGAAATGTTCTCTTCCTCCTCCCAGCTGCCGATTTTTTCAGAAAGAGCGGCCCACCTGCGTTCACTTCGCTCAAGCAGAGCAAGGTTCTCCTCCAGGCTTTTCTGCTTGGCTTCCAGCTCGGCATACCCGCTGCCTATGATCTGGCGGTTGATCTCATCGTAGGCGGCCCCATATTCCTCCCTCAAAAGAAGCTGTGCGTCCAGGGCTTCCTTCTGGGCCAGAAGATCCTTTTTCCCTTCCTCCACCCGCAGCCCAAGCTCCCTGATCAGCTCTGTCAGCTGGATAATTGTCAGCTTATCCAAACGATAACGGCAGCTTTCGGTATTTCTTTTTCCCTCCACAAAACGGTCGAACTGATTTTTGATTTCTGTCAGCTCGTTGATTTCCTGCATGGCGTCCTCAATTTTGCGGCGCATACGGCCGTAAAGGACGACGCTCTCCTGCATATCTTCTATATGAATGTCCTGCTCCATGCAGATATACTCTTTTACGAAATCCTCCAGCTTGATATTCATGCGGAAGGGAATTGCGCGCTTGAACAGCCGGGGGAATTTATCCATATCCAGCCCGCCCAGGTAAACATCGTACAGATTCCTGCGGAACCGTTCATTATTGGAGGTATAGAACCAGTCGTCCCTGGCAAAATTGTGCTGCAGGTAACTCTTTAGTTCCCCGATGGCCATAGCCCGCTCCTGCGTCCGGTAGCTGTTTTCCAGCAGGCCTCCCCGATGCCAGAAAAACAGCCTGCCGATTTCATTGGTTGCCGTTTCCACATCGAAAATAACGCCCACGCATTCCTTTTCACCGCTCCCGGTCTGCTCCAGTTCCAGGACGATGGTGGTGGAAAAATTGTGGTTTCTTTTGTATTCAGCCTGGTTGTTTTCCCCGATATTGATCATGCCGCGCAGGTATTCCAGCAGGCTTCGGTCCGAATCGTCCGCCGCCGCTTTGTTGAAAAAACCCCGGCCGTCGGTATTCGCATACAGGACGATCTGCATGGCGTCGATGACCGTAGATTTGCCGCTTCCGGAATGGCCGGTAAAAAAGTTGATGCTTTTGTTCAGCGTCAGTATTTTATGATCAATGTAATGCCAGTTGTTCAGTGCGATTCTGGTAATCGCCTTGAAGGACTGGCGGCCGGCCTCAGTCAGCTGCTGTGTCTGTGTACCCGGCATCTGTGTATCCGGCGTCTGTGTATCCGGTATCTGCATCACCGCTGTCTGTGTATCCGGCGTCCGGATCTGTGAACTCTCCGGCAGCATTGTCTGTGTCTGCTGTATCTCCATCTGGCATTTCTCCTTCTTCTTCCTCATTTGCATCCGGGACGGCTTCTTCCTCACTGAAGCTATTAAGCAGCTTCAGAATATCCTCCCGCATCAGCACCAGGTTGATGCAGGGATAGATAATGATGCGGGTGTGTTCGTTCAGCTCCTCCAGCACATCAATCAGTTCTATCATCTGGTATTTTTTCAGCAGCGCCAGCGCCCTTTTTATCTCTGTAAGGGAGGACAGGCTTTTTGCCAGCCGGAACTCTCCCACTTTTCCATTCAGTTCCCCGAAGGTGGTGACAATGTTCACGCTGGAGGATACCGCCGCCATCTGTTCATCATAAATCAGCTTCAGCAAAAGCAGATAGATGGTTGCAAGCTTGGGCAGCCGTTCGCCCATGGTAGCCTCCCCCTGCAGCCAGATGGTTCCCAGCTCCGTATTCTGGTTCAGCCGTACGCCCGCCACCGCAAAATATGCCGTCAAAAACTCCATATGCTTGTCGCAGAAATAAAAATCCTTATTGGCAATCATCCGGCCTGCTTTTTTATCATATTTTCTTTCCAGCAGGAAGGTCTGACGGTACAGCTGCCTGATGACATCCTGCAGCTTTTCCTGTTCCTCCTGCGTCAGCTGTTCATATATTTCCAGCATCCTCTTTTTCCCCTTTTCTCTTAACGAATATCATTGCGGGGTAGGCAAAGCGTTCGCCTTCCACCTGTTCTCCCGAGGTGAGCACCTCAAAACGGCTGTTTTTACGCATGCAGATGTCATAGGCAAGGATCAGCTTTTCAAAATCCTCTTCACTCTCAAGGGCCATCGTCCCTGTCTCCATCACGCCGTCCTTCATATGCTCTTCAATAAAGCTTTCAATCTGCTGTTTGGTAAACCGGTGATGGATCTTGTTCAGCTGCAGTACCTCTTCTTTGGAAAGCTCCCTGTTTTCTTCCTCCGGCAGCAGATCTCCGGCAAAATTCTTCCGACGCCTCCGCCTGTACAGGGGATTATCATTCAGTACCTCCCAGGCGGAAAGATTCATCTTCTCCGCCACCCTGTTAATCCGCGCAAGCTGCGCTCCGTCCTCCTCCTGCTCTCCCAGCTTGTTAAGCAGCTGGATCACCAGGCCATGACGGTCGCTTTCATCGCTTAAAAGATAATTCAGGCGGCTTACCGTAGCGCGGATGTACTTGCTGTGCTCCCGATCCATATTGGTTATCCTGTGTTCAATAGATTCGAAGCCCCTCTCGATCTGGTCAATCAGATCCAGCACATCCTCATCCTGCCGCTTCTTAAAAAAGCCCTCCGGCTCCTTTTCCTTTTTATCCTGAGACGCGCTCTGCTTTGCCCTGATCCGCTCTATCCATACATCATCCTCACGCATTTCCTTCAGGCAGCGTTTGATATCCATTTTATAGATGTAAAAATTATCGCTTGTTTTCAGGATGTGGTATTTTCTCTTTACCACCTCTTCCACGTAGCCCTCCAGATGCTCCTCCAGAAGCTCCCCATAGGACTGTTTTGCCAGCAGGCGGTCAAAGAATTTATCCATATTATGGAGCATATCCTGAAGCGCCTTATTCAGCTTCCTGGTATTGACCAGGGCGGTCTTTAGCATGGCAATATTCATCCTGGAGTCATTTTTGAAGGAAAAAAGAGTGGCATATACGTTCTGGATATAAATATCCGTATCCTCCATCGGCTGGTTCACCAGCTGTTCAAAGGCAGCGATAAAAACCGCCGCATAGTCGGGAATGACTATGTTGGTGGTCATCGTGGTATAATCTTCTATTTTCCGCAGCCATTTTGCCCGCAGCAGCCAGTTCAGGATACGCTTGGGAACCGCTTCCAGCGCCTCCTCTTCTGTTTCCGTTTCTTCCTTTTCCAGCTGGAACCTCCGCCGGGCGCACATATCCGCCAGAATCTGCACACAGGCTTCCCTGCTTAAAAAGAAGTTGTTGTACTGATATTCATCATCTATGGTAAGGAGCGCTTCCATATAGATATCCCGGTTCACGGACCGGAAAAGGCCCCAAAAGGAGCCAGGAATCTCATATATAAATTTCAAATTTACTCATCCTCTTGTATTGTTTCCATCTGTTGGCAAGCAGAAATTTGCCTGCGTACCTCCTCGGACATGGAATCCATCAGGTAGCTTTTTTCTGTTTTCTGCTGTTCCAGATATTCTCCCCGGAGCCTGGCCGCGGCAAGTTCAATGTCTTCCTGCAAATCCCTTGCAGAAAGCAGCCGGCAGCCCTGGCCGCGGATTATAATCTGTTCCAGGCCGTCCGAGGTGGCCACTGTAATATCATATTTTTTCCCATTTTCATGGGTAAACTTTTCAATATACTGATCCGCGGTTTCCGCCTCTCTGGTATATACCACATGAATATTATGATAGTCAAGCACTTCTGTTGTGTGCCCCTGCACACGGTAGGCGTCAAATACCACGATAACCTGTGAATGCACCATGCCCTGGTAATTGCACAGAATATCCTGCAAGCGGCCTCTCGCCCCGTCAATATTTGCCTCTGCCAGGCTTTTTAACTCCTCCCAGGCAAAAATAATATTATAGCCGTCCACCAGAAGATACTTTTCCCTGGGCGCCCCGTCTTTTCTGCTTCCCGTATATACGGTTTCCCTGGGCGGTACGGCTGTTTTATGTCCAAAACGGTTCCAGCCGTCCTTCCTGGGAAGCTCCTTATTTCTTTTATTGGCATGGAAGGTACGGGACAGAATCTCGTCAATTTCTTCCACATCAATCCACTCCCCGGCCGCCGCATTTCCCTTTTTTCCGGCATCGGCCCTTTTTATTCCTCCGGGATTTCCTTCCGCATTCCCATTGCCGTCCCCGCCTGCGCCTCGTTTATCAGCTCATATTTATCTCCGGAGTATACACGGATCTGGTTGACCTTCTCCTCCCAGACCTCCTGACCCGGCCGGAGCTTATCCTCCGCCCCTGCATTGGTCAGCATGCTTTTTACCTTCAGGCTTCCGCCGGTTATTTTCATATAGGTCAGACGGTTTCCCTGGTCATCCCTGACGATTTTAAATATTTTGGCGCCGAATTCCTGCGGATAAACCGGCTGTACAGTATAGCGCTCCAATCCGTCTAAAAACTCATCCACACCGGTCAGTTTCAACGCAGAACCATAAAAACAGGGAAAAAGCTTCCGTTCCCGGATCAGCTGTATCAGCTGCTCCTCCTCCAGCCGATCCTCTTCCAGGAACTGCTCCAGCGCCGCCTCATCGCACATGGCCGCCTGTTCATAAAACGCTTCATCCATTTCCCCGGAAAAATCCACACAGCCCTCATCCAGCCTGTCCTTCAGTTCCTTCTGAATCGCCTCTTTGTCCGTCCCCGGCTGATCCATTTTATTTATGAAAAGAAAAACAGGGATCCCATACCGCTTCAGCAGCTGCCACAGCGTCTGCGTATGTCCCTGTACCCCGTCCGCTCCGCTGATTACCAGCACAGCGGCATCCAACACCTGAAGCGAGCGTTCCATCTCCGCAGAAAAGTCCACATGTCCCGGCGTATCCAGGAGGGATACCTCCATACTTTTCCATTTAAAATTTGCCTGTTTGGAAAATATGGTAATCCCCCTTGCTTTTTCCAGGGCATAAGTATCCAGGAAGGCATCTCCGTTATCCACCCGGCCCGGCTTTCTCAGCAGGCCGCTGCGATATAGAATGCTTTCCGATAAGGTTGTCTTTCCGGCGTCTACATGAGCAAGAATTCCTATAACTAATTTTTTCATATCTTATCCTGACTGTTAAATGAATTAGATGATTTATACTGGCTGTATAAGTTTTACAGTTATGTTCCTTTTATATTTTCATAGCCTGGCCAGTTCGCAGAGGCTGTCTGTCCAAAAGTTTCGCGTCACCGCAGCACACGCGGCTTAGTCAGCATTGGAAGCGGCCGTCTTACGCCGTTTCTTTCATGAAAACGTTTTAAGTATACCATAAAATCAGGTCAAAAAACAGAGGAAGCTGTTCTTCAAATACGCTGAAATGAAGAAGCTGCTTCCCCTATTCTTATGTATGATTCCTATTTATCCATATTTTCAGCAAAGTCTTCTATTGAAGCGGCTTTAATTGCTTCCTTCAGCCAGTTCTTCAACCGTTGCAAATCAGTCTCCTCCAGGAGCCTTCTGCGCAGTTCCTCCGGAACTGTACCAAGCTCTTCCAATATTTCAAGAATACTTTCCGCTCTTCCTTTGACTTTTCCTGCTTTGTTGCCGTCCTCCCAGCTGTACTCCTTTTCCTTTGCTATAAAGCGTTCTTCATTGAATTCCGCCCACATTAATTCCTCCACCTCCGCTCTCTGTGTCCGCAAAATATCCGCAAGAACTCCCTCTTTCATACAGATATCCACCGCCTGCTTTACAGCTTCCTCCAGTTGTTCTCCTGCAGCAAGGCGTTCCCTGATGCGTTCCACAAACACCGCATATTCCCATAATTTCCGGCAATTGTCCATCAGCTCCCGATTATGGCCCAGATTAATATTCAGCATCAGCGCACTGCATTCCAGGGAAGGCTCCGCCGCCAGCCCTTCCGGCAAATAATAGGATTCCGACAGCTTTAAAACCATGCGATCAGGCAGCTGTGCCGTTCCATTATAAAAAACCAGATATTGAGGTAACGGCAGCATCAGCCTTCTGCTTCCATATAAATCCCCTCCGGAAGCATCCACATACTTCCTGTATATATCCGCTAAATAGAAAACTCCCCGGAGCGGCATGTTGGGACAATAGGTACTCTGATGCTCATATAAATTCAGCACATCGTCAAGCAGGAAGGACAGATCATTTTTCATTCCCATATACAAGACATCATCTAACGTCGTTATCTCTAATGCCTCGGCATCCTTATACTGTGTACCTCTCACGGCATTATATAACGCTAAAAGTTCTTCCTTACTGCTGAAAATCAACCGGAATAAACGGTCCTTATAAACTCTGTTCACTTTTACGTCCAATTAATTACCTCCATTATATTAACATTTTTTCTACAATGCAATAGTAAGTTACTTATTTTTATATATATAATTACAATAAACTGATATATCAAAGAAAAAACTCAACTTTTCTTTTCAGTGCCTTTTCGCTCTTTTCACCATCAGCTGTCATTATAATAAGCAGCTCTCCTTCATAAATACCTCCTACGCTTCCGCATAAGAGCATAAACTCTCCCGTCCCGCAGCGCATATCCCGGAGTTCTCCAAGCATTACTGTAAATACGCCATTTTTCCTGCCGATTCTTGTTAGCAAACGCAGGCGATATTTATCATCTTCTCCCTTTTCATAAAGAAGAACCGGCCTGATAAAAAACAGTAATACGATTGCAAGAAGCAGTAAAAATACTGTTGTGCATATCACCGCCTTCAGTGTTCTCATCCAGCCTGCTTGCTCCGCGCGGCAGTTTTCAGGGTTAATGCTGCATAACGGGCAGTCCGGATTATTTTTTTTGCATCTGGTAAGGCAGGTACATTCTGCCGGCTCTTCCGTTTCTTCCAGGGCAGACACTACCTTTTCGTCTGCTCCTTCGTTTCTTTCCTCCACAGTATACGTTTCTATTTCCGGCTTATCTTTCTTCGGTTTGTGCTTCCGATCCGGCTGCTTCATATTATTATCTGAATTTTCCGGTTTCTTTTTTCTTCCGTGTTCTTTTCCTGCGCCTTTTTCATCTGATAAGTCAGGTTCCAATAGTGGATTATCTGTCCCGCCATCGTCAGGCGCAGTAACAGTTTCGTTATTATCCGTTTGGCCGCCGTCCGGTGGTCCGTCTTCATTACCGCCGTTGCTGTTCCCGCCGCCTCCCTGATTTCCTCCATCGCCGCCTTCGTCCGGTATCTGCATACGCCGCAGGGTAAATGAAGCTTCCGTAATATTTTCCAGTCTGTCTCTCACATAAAAATGATAGGTGCCCGGTTCGCTGAATTCATATTCTCCGGTATCCGTCCATTCCTCGCCATCTGTTGAAAAGGCCTTTCGGGCCAATCCGCAGCCAGGGGCGCCATCCGGCTGCAAATCCTGCGCTTCCAGAATAATCCTTGCCTTACCATACAGCCATAGCTGTGGTTTCTGGGTAAAACTGAGCCTTGGGCCGGTTCTGTCAATATTAGCCACACGGATTTCCCCTGTGGCCTGATTGCCGAAGCCATCCCTCACTGCTATATGAAAGGTACCGTTCTCCTTCACCTGTAACCTTTTATCCTCCGCCCAGGTCTTCCCGCCGTCACAGGAATATTCTTTTACACCGGAACCCGGCAGGCCGGCATTATTTTTATCCGATGCATCCACAACTATGATGCATTCACGGCTCCAGCCCTCCGGTTCCAAGGACAAGATAAATTCCGGCGGGGTCGTGTCGATATTCTGAATATCAATCGTCTGCTTTGCTATATTCCCGGTTTTGTCTCTCACTGCAACCGTAACGGTACCGTTTTCCCTGATATCGATTTGGCTGCTTTTTCCCCAGGTTTTACCGCCGTCAAAGGAAAACGGTTCCTCTGCCAGGCCGCTTCCCGCTCCGCCATCCGGCTGGAGATCCTCGGCCTGGACTGTCACCCGGTTTACCCTGACATTAGCCGCGGTATCCCAGTCAATATGGATTTTGGGCGCCGTGTTGTCTATCATATTAATTACCAGGCTCTTTTCCCCTTCATTGCCCAGTTTATCCCGCACCTTAATCAGATAAGTACCGTTTTCCGTAAATGTATGTATGTTCTCCTTCCAGGTGGTTCCCCCGTCAAAGCTGTAACCCGCTTCAGCGATTCCGCATCCCGGATTGCCATTTTCCTGGAGGTCCTGTGCTTTTACGGTTACCTCCACACCGCCGCCGGTCCAGTCTCCGGCATAGGTAAGCTCCGTAATCTCCGGCCCCCTTCTGTCTATATTATTGACAGCAACAGATACCTCCGCTTCCGCAGAATTGTTGTTGCTTCCGGCATTCAGCCTGCAGGTATAGGTTCCGTTGCTTTCCAAAGATAATTCATTCTGTGCGGACGGAGCCCCTCCATTCCAGATAAAGCTGTCGGAGGCAACCGCAATGCTGCCTTTTATTTCATACCCTGCTTGCAGCTTCACTTCTCTTGTCCACTGCGTGGTATCCGGACGCACCGTCAATACCGCAACCTCCGCTCCCTCCGTTTCACCGCAGGACATTTCATAGCCTGTCACCTCGCCTTCATGGCTGCAGTCCAGTTTTTTATCTGTATGCGTAGTGCTGTCGTAGCCTTTGAAGCCGTCCGTTCCCGGACCATGGTGTTCTGTAAAATGTATCTGTGTGTATTGATCCGCCGCACCGCAGGCGCTGTGTTTTTTAATGACATTCTGATAGATTTCATGTACCTGTCCATGGCAGTCGCAGTGTGCATCCCCTTGCGACCAGAAGCCGCCGTTCCCATGTACGGTAACCGTACAGCTGACAGTACGGTAACATCCCTTCTCCTCGGAATGCTCATGAAACAGTTCCCGGAAGCAGCTTCCTCCGTTCTCCTCACTGCCATCATGTCGATGGACTATGGACGCGGATACACTGCCATCCGCTTCTTCCGCCGATATTTTAAGTCCGCCCAGGCCCGCCGTTATCAGTGCCAGACATAGAATGCCCGCCATAATCCCCAGCCAGGCTGTTTTTCTTATCATTTGTAATCCCATAGGATACCTCCTTCATTGTTGTGTAAATTGAGATTCTAAAGTCCCCTAAAGGGTTGATAAGATCCCTTAAAGGGTTGATAAATAAATCTAAGCACCAAAAGCATATTTAAGCGCCAAACCAAAAAATGAGCGCAAAAAATACACCAGAAGCTCAGTCCATAGGCATCTCTCCCTTCTTTTGTCCGACCTGTTCCGTAAAAATTGGAATTCATACCGGCTGATTCGCCATGATGCCGTCTTACATACGGCCTTTGAAATGGAAAAACGGATTACCGGGAAATGGTAACCGCCGTGAAAATACTTTATCACAAAATCATTCAGCTCGCAAGCTGTTTTATTTAGCATAATCCTGCAAAAAAAACAGCGGCAGGGAAAGAACTTTACTTCCGTAAAATTTCTCCCTGCCGCCGCTGCTTTTACCGCCTCACAAAGTATTTATGGCAGCTCTTCTCCTCTGCCGGTGCCTGCGTCAGCGCTTCCACATCCTGTTCTTCCGTTCCTGACCAGAGAAGCTAACCAAAGAAGCAGAATTATTCCCACAATCACAGTTGTTACAAGCGCCGCATATTCCCCAAATCCGTCCCTGTTTTTTCCCCGGGCCCCGTTCAAAAACGGAATGCCGAGTACGATGGCAAAATACCAGAATACCGGTACCGCCCACTTGATTCGTCTGCGTTGGCGTCTTACCTCCCCTGCAACTATCCCCGCCATAAAATCCGCCGCCTGATAAACCAACAGCAGCGCCATAAAATAAACCACAATCCCAATCAGCGTATGAAGACGTTGTGCCGTCAGCCACCCGCCTCCGGCCAAAACACCCTCCAGCCGAAGCGGCAGATATATGGCTGACACAATACGGATACCATTGACAAAAACAGTAAACAGATAGGAAAATACCATGCTTCCCGCCAGCCAAATAGTCTTTTTCTTTCCTGTTTTCATCCGGTGTATGCAGCCGTAAATAAGCGCTGCCATGCTCACAAGCATAAACTGGACGCCGGAACAGGAGGCGGCAATGATAAAACGCAGTTCATGATTTACATAGCCCTGCTGCGCTTCATAGGCAAAGGAAATCCCGCCCAGGCTCCCTGCCCACCGGGCCGTGGGAGCCAGAATCCATCTCAGTTCATCGCTTCCTGCCCTGCTGTAAAAAAGCTTCAGACATGAAAGCACCACAAAGCCTGCAGTATAAAATATCAGGTTTTCTTTAAGCACCGCCTTCCATCTGCTTCCTGCCATGTTAATCATCCCTTCCTGCCGTCCTTCTTCTCCTGTTCCGGGAATAGACGTTTATCCCCGCCGCAGCCGCGGCAAATGCCAGCAGAAGCATGAAGCCCGGTTCCGAACCCACTGTATAGCCTCCTATAGCCAGATCCGACACCTGCCGGGGCAGCGGTATGGGCTGTTTCACATCCGTGCTTTCACCGCTTTCATTGCGGATCGTTTCCGTCACCGCGATAAAGGAGGTATATGGCGTTATCATGCTGTAATCCAGGCCTATCTGCGTTACTTCTTTTTTTGCCGCTCCTTTCAGATCCTCGCTGAAGCCGTAATCCGTCAGCCTCTCCACCTTTTTTCTGGCCCAGAGATAACGGATTATATTATTTTCTTCCAGCGGCTCCGCGTCTGAAACCTGAATCTCCTGCACATAATCCCTGCTGCCTGATTTTCCCGTAATCCGGATCGTCCCGGCAGGCTCTCCCCTCCATTTTCCAAACAGGACAATGGGACGCTGGGCAAAGAGGGTAGGCAGTACGGAGGGTTCCACCTCATACACGTCAAAGCCTTCATAATCCACCCGGATATCCGTCAAAAGCGGATATTGGATATAGGTTCTGAATTTTTCGGCTGTTTCCGCGGCTTTCTGGTCATCGGTAACCACGAAGGCTTCTCCCATTCCGGTCTGGGCAATGCCGTCTATCAGGTACCGGTTCACGGAAGAGCCTATGCCGAAGGAGAAGAAGCTGGCCGCACCCGCATTCTTGTTTATCAGATCAAAAATTTCTTTTTCCTCCGCAATATAACCGTCTGTGATAACTACAATGCTGCGTGATACCTCCTTTTCCGCCGGAATAGCCAGTGCATTTTCCAGCGCGGGCACCAGCTCCGTCCCGCCGCCGCCTTCCTGGGCATCAATCAGCGCCGTCGCCTTCCCGATGTTCTCAACGGTTGCCGGAACCGACACCGGCGACATCTGAAGCGAGGCGCCGGAAAACAATATCAGGTTAAAACGGTCCGTTTCCCGCAGGTTTGTTACCAGATCCCTGATAAGCTTCTTGGCAGTATCCAGGGGATATCCATACATGGAGCCTGACACATCCAGTACGAAAATGTATTCCCTGGGCGTAATGTCCTCTGTCTGATAGCGTTCCGGCGGCTGCACCATCAGCATGAAAAAGTTCTCCTTCTCCCCTTTTCCCAGCGTCAGACCACAGTTCACCTGATTCCCTGTCAGCTTATAATCCAGGATAAAATCCCTGTCCCCGGCAAACTCCGCCGGATTGGAAAGCGTCACCTGTGCCGCCGTATCACCGGTCCATGCCACATCCACGGCATGGGAACTGCAGGTCAGCTCCGAAATCGGGACCCCTGCGGACAGATTGACGGTAATATTGTACCTTTCTGATGGTTCTTCCCCTGCCTTTAGAAAAGGACTGGCTATCCAACCGTCCGTTTCCATGGTTTTGGGTACATGGGGACTGGAATAACGCGGCCCGGCAACCGTTGGAAAAACAAACTGATACGTCCCCTCGGAAGGAACGATCAGCTCCGTATAATGCAGTTCTATCCGTATGGTATCCCCCGGCATTACATTGGCCACATCCATGGTAAATACATTGGGCCGCTGCTCCTCCAGCAAAGAAGCGCTTTTCCCTTCGCTTTTCGCCTGCTCATATTCCTGCTTTGCTTCCTGCTTTTCTTTGATTTTGGCAGTGATTACCTCATTCCCAATCTGCATCGTCATCCCATGGACGGTCACTCTTGTGGAAGCCGGAAAAACATAGCTTGCATTGATGGGGATCTCTCCCTCGTTTGTATAGGTCTGAGTCACAAAGGTTTCCGCAATGACACCGTTGATATTGGTCACCACCTCCGTTTTCTTCAACGGAAAGCTGTCCGCCGACGCCTCCGTCCCTTCAATAAGAAAATATGGAGCGAGGGTAGTGTCACCCTCCCCGTCTGTTCCCGCTGCATGAACCGTCATGGAACAGGTTGTCAAAATAAGCATTGTAAAAATAATTCCCAGCCAGTTTCCTTTATTTTTCATCTGTGCTCTCCTCTGCGCGCTGCGCTTTTAACAGTTTCTAACCCTCACTTCGTACATGCCGGAACCAAATAGATCGTGTATACCTACGCATCCGGCATATACGAAGTCAGGATTATAATAATAAATTACAGCGCACAGGCATCAAATCTGCATCAAAGATGCATCAAATCTGTATCATGCGGAAATCTGCCTGACATCCCGCCCTTTTGCCAAACCTTCCGTAAATAAAAAAATACCCCGGGCTGCAGGGCCTTTTCCGGTAAAGGAATGTCCGCCGCAGTAAATCCGGGATATTTTTTCCTGTCCTGCGGCTGTTTAAGAAAAAACCGCCGCAGGATTCATTTTTCAGTTTATTCAGGCCGTCCTGCCCGCATATCCGGCAAATAACTGCCTGATATCATACTACCTGATACTTCGCCACATAAACAGGGAAGCTGTCCGTTCCCTTGATTTCCTTATCGGCAGTGATGGTCACATTCTTATCCGAAATAATGTATTCCACATTCACTCCCGGTTCAATCACGGTATCCTGCATCAACACACAGTTCTTTACCTTTGCGCCCTTTCCTACCCTGACGCCACGGAAGAGAACGCTGTTTTCCACTTCCCCTTCTATGATACAGCCGTCAGCGGCCATAATATTTTTCGCCTTCGCTCCTTTTATATAGCGGGTCGGGTTGTCGTCACGGATTTTGGTGTAAATATGGTTGCCGCCGAAGAGCGCGTCCAGGTTTTCCTCGTCCAGAAGCTTCATATTTTCATCGAAATAGCTCTTAATACTGCTGATACGCGCAATATAACCGCCGAACTTATAGCCGCGCACATTCAGCTTATCCAGCTGGGGCGCCAGGATATCCCGCTCAAAATACACATAGCCCCTGACAAACGCGGCGGAGATCTGGCTGATCAGCAGCTCCCTTTCAATAATATAAATATTCAGGGACAGGTTCTGAATCCCCGGCTCCTCCGGATTGATCTGGATTTCCCTGACACGTCCGTCCTCGATATCCAGGGTATAGTACAGATCCTTATTCACATCGAAGGGTTTGATCAGCCCCTCCGGGATTTCCTCCTGGGCATAGGCCAGGGTCACATCGGCGCCGCTTTCAATATGGGCATTCAGCATGGCCTTGAAATCAAAATTGGCGGCCAGGTTAGCCTCGGACATAATCACGTATTTTTCCTTCTGATCCTTCAGAAAGTCCAGAATGCTTGCCAGCGCCTCCACACGTCCGTTGTAGACCTTCACCGTTTTTTCCGCAAAGGGGGGGACGATGTTCAGCCCGCCGTTTTTACGGGTCAGATCCCATTCACGCCCGGAACCCAGATGGTCCATAAGAGAATGGTAATTCTTGCGGACAATCACGGAAATGTTGTCAATTCCGGCATTGACCATGCTGGACAACACAAAATCAACCATCCGGTAACGCCCTGCAAAGGGAATGGAGGCCATCAGACGCTCCGCAACCAGTTCAGGTACCAGGGAATCATAGCTGTTGGGAAAAATGATGCCGAGTGCATTTGCATTGGAGTTTACCATTCTACTTCACCGTCCTTTACATTATGATCGATCATGGCATTGGGGCCTATCTTGGCGCCGTCGCCGATATACACACCTGCCCCCACCGTGGCCACGCCGTTTTCCGCGCCCTCAGGCATGGCGCCCACTTCGGCATTTTCACCGATAACCACATTTTCCGCAATGATGCAGTGCTTAACCACCGCACCCGCCTTGATCACCGTGCCGCCCATAACAACCGCATCCTCCACATCTGCGCCAGGCTCCACAATAACGCCGGCAAACAGGACCGAATGCTTCACATGGCCGCCAATACGGCAGCCGTCCGTAATCATGGAATTCTCCACCTCTGCCTCGGAAGAAATCTTGTGGCCGGTCATACCGCTGTTCCTGCTGTATATTTTCCAGTTATCGTCAAACAGGTTGATTCCGCTGTGCTCCGGATCCAGGACCTCCATATTGGCTTCCCACAAAGAGGCGATGGTTCCCACATCCTTCCAGTATCCGCTGAAATGATAAGCATACATCTCACGGCCATCGCGCAGCAGGCTGGGAATAATGTTGTTGCCAAAGTCATTTTCCGATTCCGGATCCGCCTCATCCTCTATGAGATACCTCTTGAGCACGTCCCAGTTGAAAATATAGATACCCATGGAAGCCAGGTTGGATTTGGGATTCTTCGGTTTCTCCTGGAATTCGGTGATCTTATCGTTCTCATCCGCCACCATCAGACCGAAGCGGGAAGCCTCCTCCCAGGGCACCTCCATGACGGCTACGCTGAATTCCGCGCCCTTTTCCTTATGGAACCTCAGGAAATCACTGTAATCCTGCTTGCATATCTGATCTCCTGAAAGAATAATCACATATTCCGGATTATAGCGTTCAATAAAAGGAATGTTTTGATAAATCGCATTGGCAGTTCCCTTGTACCAGTCCGATCCGGATGCCTTCTGGTAAGGCGGCAGGACATGCACTCCGCCGTAAAGACGGTCCAAATCCCATGGCTGACCGTTTCCTATGTACTCGTTGAGCACCATGGGCTGATACTGGGTCAGGATTCCCACCGTATCAATACCGGAATTCACGCAGTTGGATAACGGGAAATCGATGATACGGTATTTTCCGCCAAAAGGAACTGCAGGTTTGGCCAGCTTCTGCGTCAGGGCATACAATCGGGAGCCCTGGCCGCCGGCAAGAAGCATCGCAATCATTTCTTTTGCCATAAATGTTTCCCCCTGTTTTCTAATTTCTTATGTTAAAATTGTACCACATAATGACAATTACCGACAGCCTTTTGTGCAATTTAAGCAAAAATTTTTAGCTGTTTTTCGACCGTACATTTACAATTCCAGCCCGGGGTGTTATTCTTTTCGTAAGAAAAGGAATTCTGCGGCGCAGAATATGGGTAAACTTACAGATGGCAATCAACAAAGCGATGCGCACCGTCCTCAAGGCGCTGTCCTACGGCGACATTAACGTACAGTCCTCCAGGGCTTTTGCCAATATCAAGGCAATCGATCCGCTGAAGCGTTTTTACAGGACCATAGACACGAAGATCTACAATGGAGACTATGAGGTTCCCACCCGCATCTATCTGCCCGGCGAAGAGCTTCCTTCCCGGAACGGAATGGAGGGGAATACCCTCCCGGTGCTCCTGTTCCTGCACGGAGGCGGCTGGATCACGGAAAGTGTGGATACCTATGACCGGGTCTGCGCGGGGCTTGCCAGGGACACGGGGCACGCGGTAGTTTCCGTAGGCTACCGGCTGGCGCCGGAATTCCGCTTCCCTGCGGGGCTTGAGGACTGCTACGCTGTGGCGCGGGCGATTTATAAGAACCGTTTTCTGCTCAATGTGGATCCGTCCCGCATCACCCTCATCGGCGACAGCGCCGGCGGCAACCTGGCGGCAGCCCTCTCCCTGATGGCCAGGGACAGGGGCGAATTCATGCCGCAGCAGCAGATCCTGATCTACCCCGCCGTAAACAGCGATTACTCGGAAGCCTCCCCTTTCCCTTCCGTGCAGGAAAACGGAACTGATTTCCTGCTTACCAGACAGAAGCTCTGCCAGTATCTGGAATATTACCAGGGTACGGAGGCCGACCGGCTGAATCCTTATTTTGCCCCCATCCTTGCACAGGATCTGTCCCGTCAGCCCCGGACACTGATACTTACGGCCCAGTTCGATCCCCTGCGGGATGAAGGGGAAGCCTACGGAGAACGGCTCCGGGAAGCCGGAAATGAAGTGGAAATCCACAGAATCAAGGATGCGCTGCATGGTTTTTTTGCCCTTGGCATCAAATATTACCACGTACAGGAAAGCTTCACCCTCATCAATCAATTTCTGAAGGAGAATGATAACAGTGTTTGGCAGCAAACGAGCTCATTGGAGAAAGCTGGACAATGCAGCCAAGATATTTCCGGCGACCAGCAATAAAAAAGATACGCGGGTTTTCCGCTTTTACTGTGAATTAAAGGAGCCTGTGGAAGGTAAAGCCCTGCAGGCGGCCCTGGATAAAACCATGAAAAAATATCCGGTTTTCCTGTCCGTCATGCGCAAAGGCCTGTTCTGGTATTATCTTGAGAAAAGTGAATTGAAGCCGGTGGTAAAGGAGGAATCCGAGCCGCCCTGCCTGAATCTGTATATCAGAGACAGAAAGACCCTTCTTTTTCAGGTAAATTACTATAAAACCCGGATTAATTTCGAAGTGTTCCATGCGCTCACGGACGGCACCGGCGCCATACAGTTTCTCAAGGAGCTGGTAAAAAACTATCTTCTCATCCGGCATGAGGCCGACGGCCTTCCCGACGTTTCTTTTACCGAAGAGGATATGACCCTGCAGGATCAGGAATCCGACGGCTTCGCAAAGTATTATAAGAAGCCCAAAAAAGGCTCGGGGAAAAAAGTGCATTCCTTCCAGCTGTCCGGCGCGCGGACGGGCTATGGGAGCCTGAACATTACGGAGGGGCTCGTTTCCTGCCGGGCGCTCCTTGGCAAAGCCAAGGAATACAGCGTTTCCATGACCGTCTTCCTCACCGCGGTCTTCCTTTGTGCGATTCACGAGGAAATGAGCCGGCGGCAGCGCAAAAAGCCTGTCGTGCTCATGGTTCCTGTGAACCTCCGGAAATATTTCCCCTCCTCTTCCATGCTGAACTTTTTCGGATGGATCGAACCAGGCTATCTTTTCCCGGAAGAGGAATATTCCTTTGGGGATGTGGTGGAAAGCGTAAAAGCATATTTTAAGGAAGAGCTGACAAAGGATCGCCTGGGCCAGCGCATGAGCAGCCTGATGAGCCTGGAGCAAAACCCGCTGCTGCGCATTGCCCCTCTGGAAATTAAAAATCTGGGGATGCAGCTGGGAGTACAGCTTGCCAAAGATGACGTAACAGCCATTTTTTCCAATCTGGGCGTGGTTTTCCTCCCCCGGGAATACGTTCCCTACATCCGCAGGTTCGGCGTATTTACCAGCACGCCGAAAATAGAGCTGAGCATGTGTTCCTTTGAGGACGACCTGGTTCTCAGCTTTGCCTCCTGCTTTCAGGATCAGAATATTGAACGGAATTTTTTCCGGATTCTCAAAGGCTTCGGCCTGGAGGCTGAACTGCTGGAGGACCGTTTCCCCGCAAAAAAAACGCCGGAATATAAAGGCCTGCGTTTTTTCCAGTGGTTTTCCTTCTCCTGCATCGCCGCTGCCTGCGCAGCGGTAATGGTGAACCTGATTTTCACGCCCTCCCTGCGCTGGTCCGTCTATGTCATCGGCGGCGCCCTGAGCATGTGGCTCGCGCTTGCCCTGGGCTTTTTCAAACGGCATAACCTGCTGAAAAACGCCGTCTGGCAGATGCTTCTCCTGCCTGCCGTATGTGTGATCTGGGATCTGTGCACAGGCTGGCACGGCTGGTCCGTTGACTATGTGCTTCCTGCGGTCTGCATGCTTATCCAGCTTTCCATGCTGATTATCACAAAGGTACAGAAGCTGCCGGTGCAGGAATATATGATCTATTACATTTTAGCCGGCCTTATCGGACTGCTTCCCGCCCTGCTGCTGGCGCTGGGCGCAGCGCAGGTGGTATATCTCTCCGTGCTCTGCGGCGGCATCAGCTTCCTGATGCTTACCGGCCTGCTGATCTTTAAAAGCAGGGATATGTTTACGGAATTGTACAAAAAGCTGCATTTTTAGGCCTGCTTCTCAGGCTGTTTTGTGATGGAAGGCCATATATGGCATATCCAACCGCCATGCGCACAGGGGCAAATTACTGCCGGGAAACAGAGTCCCTCCCTTCGCCCGATAAAAATAATGCCTCCGGACACCAGCTGTCCGGAGGCATTATTTTTCGTTGTAATATTTTCTCTTTTTGTATTAAAAGCACAAAATTTTATCTTTTGTTCTGTTTTCTTCCTAACATTTTCCTGAGGAAGGGTTCTCCCTTCACAAATATCTGTCCGAAGTTCTCACAGTTGTAAAAACGCTCTGTGGTCACCCATTCCGGGTACGTGTTTTCCTGCTTAACAATCAGGGAATTGTCTGTAATATCAAAGCTGAATGCGTTCATAACATAACCTCCTCCGGTACGTCTGCTTACGTTCCTTTTCAATTACAATATATAATTATATGGACTTTTCGTCCATAATCTGGTAGTCTGAAAAAAACGGCATGTTTATGTACTATCAGTACATATTTTGAGGTTCTGGCTGCATTTACATCAAAGCATGGGGGAAATTGTATGGCAATCCGGTTCTGGGAAATTTACGAAGAGATAAAAGAGAAGTATAAGCTGCGCATTTTAGCTGGAAAAAATGGGATGGACAACGTAATCGGCTGGGTGCACATGCTTGAGGATGAAACGATAATCAACCGTTTCAGCGGAGAGGAGTTGGCTGTCACCACCGGACTGAAGGCCCGGATTGACGGCTGGCTGCTTCATCTGGTCGCTTCCATGAAAAAGGCGGAAAGCGCCGGCATCATCATCAACACGGGAATGTATCTCAAGCAGGTGCCCCGGGATGTTATCGACTGGTGCGAAGCGCACAATTTTCCCCTTCTTGAAATGCCCTGGGAAATCTCCATCACCGAGCTTACCCAGGATTACTGCATGCGCATCATGCAGCAGGTGAGGAAAGAGGAACAATACGGAATCATGTTTGAACGGCTTCTCAAGGGTAAGGATGTCCCTGATGACTTCCTGGAGGAAATCGGGATACGCTACCATCTGGACGGCACCTTCCGGCTTTTCTATATGCAGCCCCAGTATACGGCGGAGGAAAAGGTCCTGTTCCGCCAGGCCGCGCTGAAGCTGGAAAACGTGTTCGGCCTGTGGCAGAACGGGACGAAAATCCGCTATCCCTATTTTCTCATGGACGTAAAGGAATACTACGTCCTGGCCGTCAATGATTTCCCGGAGGAATCCGTGGCGGAACTGACCTCACAGATCCGGACCATTTTTTCCTATTTCTTTGAAAGGAAGCAGCTTTGCCTGGGAATTGGCCCGGAATGCCACGGCATACGGAACCTGAGCCGTGCGCTGGGCCGCGCGCGTATTGCGGCCCAGATGGCTCTGCGCATGGAAAAGGATGTGGTTGACTTTGATCAGATGGGCTTTTTCGGCATCCTCTTTTCCTCCGACGATCCGGAGATTTTAAAGGACTATGCCGACAGGCTGCTTGGCCCCCTGGAGGAATATGACAGGCTTCATCATTCCGGCAGCGGCGAAACCATCGGCTATGTGGAAACCCTGCGCAGCTATATCGCAAATGACCGTAGCCTGATCGGGGTTTCCAGGGACACCTACACCCACCGCAACACGGTAAATTACCGGATCCAGAACATAAAAAGGCTTCTGGACAATGAGCTGAAAACTACTGCCGTTCTTTTTCCCTATCAGGTTGCTTTTTGTATCCGGGATATGAAATTATAGCGTACGGATCACTTTGCAGGGATTTCCAACGGCCAGGCTCCTGGGCGGTATGTCCTTTGTGACAACACTGCCCGCTCCGATTACGCTGTCCGCTCCGATTGTTACGCCCGGCAGTATAATGGCCCCGGTGCAAATCCAGACGTTGTCGCCAATCGTAACCGGATGTGTGTATTCCAGCCCGGCCACCCGCTGCTCTACATCCATTGCATGCTCTTCCGTTACAATGCACACATCCGGCGCGATAAATACGTTGTCGCCAATCGTAATCTTACCGCTGTCCATAAGCTTACCGTTTACATTCATGAAAAAATTTTTGCCTACCGTAGTATTGTAGCCATATGTACAAAAAAGCGGCTGCTCCACGACACAGTTTTCCCCCGCTTTGCCCAGCAGGCCGCGTATGGCTTCCTGCCGCGCCTCAAGATCCAGCGGATGCAGATTGTTGTACTCGTACAGCTTTTTTACAGTCACTGCACGGTCAGCCACAAGCTCTGGGTCGCCGGGCTGATACAACAGGCCTGCATATGATTTTTCTTTTTCCGTCATTTTGCTCCTATCCGCGCTTAACCGCGCCTGTAGATTATGTTGCCTGAAGGTTGGGCGATTGAAGCGTACTTCTTTCTATACCTTCCTATTATAAATATTTGGCAGCTGCGCTTTCAGTATACTACAGATGCTTCATGAATGGCAGGGCCATTCATGGAGATGTGCTGTCCTGAACAGTTGCAATATGCTTTTCTATTTCCTGCGCACCGGAATCCACAGCTCGCAGAACAGTCCCGGTTCCCCGTTTTCATAGTAAACCTCGTAATCTGTAGCGTCTACGGCCTCATAGCCCATCTGCGGTACAAATTCCTTATAGAATTTACCCCACATTTCACTGATGCTGCTGCCGTCCTCACCGAAGCACTTGAAAACCACATAGGTCTGCGGCTCCTCTTCCCATATCTGGTACCCGGCTGCGCTCAGGCTGCTTTCCTCAAAGGCACCGGTATCCCCGTCCAGAGCAATGCCGATTCCGTAACGGAAGGTTGTTTCATTTTCCTTTTTGGGGCTGCACAGGCCGTAAAGATCCTTTTTTCCCTCCGGGCGCAGGCTCCTCAGGGGTTCCACCAGTTTTTTTCCGTAGCATTCCGTCCAGAAATCAGGTATCTCATAATTTTCCTCATCATTGATAATTTCATTGCTGAACTCCCTGACCAGCGCAATAAATTTTTGCGACTTCATTTCTTCCATTCTGTAATCCATAACCAAACCGCCTTCCAATGTTATTTTTATAACCAGCGGATTAAACAGACGAAGCTGCGTTCCCTTTATCCTTGCCATTTTAGGCGATACTCCATGGAACCTGGTAAAGGCCTTGGAAAAGCTTTCCGGCGAATCATAACCATATTTATAGGCGGCATCAATAACCTTTTGCCCTGTGGCAAGCAGGTCCTGTCCGGCCAGCGACAGCCTGCGGTTCCGAATATATTCGTTGGCTGTCATACCCGCCATGAAGCTGAAGGTCCGGTGGAAATTATAGCCCGACATGTTAACCTGCCCGGCAACATCCTCATAATTAATTTTTTCCAGCATGTGCGCTTCCATATAATCGATCGCCTTCTGTAATAATGTTGTCCACTCCATCTGCTCTCTCCTTTGATTATGTTTATATTATAAGGAAGGCTGCTGTTTATTTCCGGGTATCGTTTGCCTGATTTTGTCCGGTTTCCGGGTCCGCCTGATTTTCAACCTGCCGTTTCCTTTTCCAGCCAGTTTTCCCGGGTAATGCGCTCCGTTAGGACACGGCGCACCTTTGCTACAAAAACCTGCATATCCCCTTCACACAGATAGGGATATTCCCGATCCAGGTCTTCGTGAGGCTCTCTGTAAAAACCTGTAATATAAATTCTGCGTCTGTCAAAAGCATCCCCGGCGAACTCCTCCATAAAACAGTTCTGAAAACCAACCGCATTTTCATACTCCAGGAACGGTTGGAAATCAGGGTGGTTTCTGATAAAAAGATGGTCCAGATCGTACCAGTCCTTTTTGAAGGTCCATATGGCTTCCATCCTGTCCCTGTCGTAAAGTTCTCGGTGCTTTTCTATCGTTGGATATACCACTTCATCGCGCCACAGCTCATCCGTAAGCAGGTGCACATAGTATCCAAGGAAAAAGGATTTCGCCTTTTCTCCATAGGCAGCCCATTTTTCCCCGGTCATATATTTATTCAGGAATTTAGGGATATCAATCTCTCCGTCCGTTTTAAAATGCGAGGTATTGGTATCCGGTGTGAAAACCGACCAGTCCTCATTGGGCACGCCGCTGTCCGGAGCGATATTACCCACAATAAACTCCTGCCGTTCCAGCCTGGGAAATACTTCAAGCATCTGTTCCGCAACTCTTAAATGAACCATCCATGTTGCCATTATTTTTCTCCTCTTGTTTTTATGGTAATCATTCCGCTGCCGGGTCTTCCACAATTCCTATAAATATAGGAAGATCCGTTTCCTTATCTACAATGGCATAAAGAAAGGGGCGGTCCAGAATCACATTTTCAGTCACCGTATATGCTCCTCCGGCCTCCATTTCCACTACCGTGGCCGCCCCGGCTTTTGTCCCCAGCTCGTCCACTTCAATATACGTCTTATGAAGTATGCGGCTGATGCTGATGTTCCCGCCTTCACAGCTGCCGACTCCTGAAAAATCAGCAAGACCGGAATCAAAGGCCAGCGGCATTCCCATTCCTGCCAGGGTATTCGACAGCTCCAGGCTCGATTCTCCCTTAAATTTGGGAAGCGCGGTTTCCACCGCCGCTTCTGCAGGGCTGGTAAACATATTCCGCAGAGCTTCCCCATCCAGCTGCCTGATATATTCCTGCAAAGTCCATCCTTCCTCCGGGAGAATCGCTGCAAAATAGTATCCTGATGCATAGGGCCTGCAAAAACCAACGGCGTGTTCTCCCTTCAAAAATACGGATTCCATGGAATACATCATGGGAACCTCGCTTTCACTGCCGTCCTCCCGCGTGAAAGTCCCTTTCCCCACCTGACTGGATTGATAGGTTTTTTCCCATTTTGCATCGAATGCCGCAGCATTTACAAGATACATGATGGCTTCCCTGGGAATTCTGTCAAGGATGTCCTTTACCATTCCGTCCGTATTCTGTTCCACCCATTGATTCAGCGCCTTGCAGGCGGCTTCATCGAAGGGAGCGCCATAAACTGATGCCCCGGATTCCAACGCATTTCGTTTCAGGAACTCAGTATCCGGCTGAAACTGTTCATTTTCCGTGTTGATCCAGACCGAATTGGCCAGCTTCATTTCGGCGCCGTCCGCACTTGGCAGGCCGTCCGCCCAGGAAAGCAGCTGTTTTCTCCCCTGCTCCGGCTCCATTCCCGGATACATGGTCATGCCCATCTGCTCCAATGTCCCTGAGCCTGCCCCAATCCGCGTCATTTCCAGCGCCTGAAGGACGGAAATGGGTGAAATCATGAGATTGCGCGTTCCATCAGCCTGCGCGGCGTCGGCGGCTTCTCCGCTGGATTCTGCCTCGATGGTTTCTGCCTCGTTGTTTTGTATCTCGTTGGTTTGTACCTCACTGTTTACGGCATCCCTGAGCAGCCCAAGAGAAAATTCACAGTAAGCCCGGGCGAAATCTTCTCCGATTTCTACGGTTTCATTTTTTTTGCTTCCACTGCGGTATTCCTTTGTCAAATCCATGGTTGATGCAGGCAGCTGTGAGGCTTTGCCGCAGGCGGGAACTGCCGCTGCAACAAGAGACAGTAGCAAAAGGAGAACCGGCAGTCTTTGTGTTCCGGAACATTTGATATGTTTTTTCAGCAGAAATGTTTTTTTATGGTTTGCTGGAGATTTTCTTTTCATCATTCCTCCCATCTGCACATGGAACGCGCGGGTGTTTCTTGTTATGTACTCATCTGGCCGGGCTGTATTACTATTTTAAAGAAAGGCGCATTATCCGATTAGCCGGAAAATCCGTCCTGAATTCTTCTCTTTTTTATTTTACCATAAACAAATTTTTTTGCATTTTTTATTGGGAATATTAATACAAAATTAAAAGAATCATAAGTTGTGCTAAGCTTTTGCCTCCATCGACAGCAAGTGTTCCACAAACCGTCTGTACATCCTGTAAAAATGAGCCATATTGGAAAATCCACAGGCTTCGGCCGCCTGCCGGATACTGCAGTTTTCCGCCAGAGGCGCCGCGCTGTTTTTTCAGGAAACATCGCGGCCTGCTGCCAGCTCCGACAGCTGATCCAGAACGCTTTTTCCGCCGTTCAACGTAATGCTGCCCACCTTATCGCAGATTTTTTCCAGATACTCCATTTCCTTCAGGCGCATCAGCGTCCTGTTCTCTTCCATCAGCTTCGCCGTGTTCAGAAGGCTCCTTGTGGATGCCACCTCCTCCCGGCGCATGATGACGTTGGCCTGGGCCTTTTTCTCCGCTACCAGGACGGTGTTCATGATTTCACGGATTTCTCCCGGGAGGATGATGTCCTTGATGCCTGCATTTACGATTTCCACGCAGTATTCCTCTTGTCCCGCCTTCATTTTTTCCAGAATGACAGCAGACAGCTCTTCTTTCTGATTGAGCAGTTCATCCAGACGGAAACGGCCTACCTGTTCCCTGAGCAGCAGCTGGGCCCTGGTGTAGAGGAGGCCTGATACGCCATCCACCTTTTCCACCAGTTTTTCCGGATTGGTGATCCGGTAGTTTACCACCAGGTTCAGGCGGATGCCCACCTTGTCGGCAGTAAGGATTTCCTGTCCTGAAATATCCAGCTGCTGGATTTTCATGTTGAAAATCTTGCAGGTTACTTCCCGTCCGTAATTCCAGAAATAATAGGTGCCCGTGGCCAGCCTTTTTTCGTAGTGCATATCAAAATACAACAGACCTGTTTCCCCATCCTTGATGGTGATTTTTTTATAGAATTTTACAGGCATCAGGTCCATATAGATGCGGGGAAGGGTGTCTTCCATGCAGGGCTGGGTGATATCCACCAGTTTGAATTCGTTTTTTTCATAAACGTTCCAGAACAGGGTTTCCGCCTTTGTAAGCACTTCCTTGTATGCCCCGTTGACAAAACGGATGGCAATGCATTCGTCCGGCACAGCGGCTTTTACCACACGTGCAGAAAACTCCTTATCCTGCATGAGGATATTCTCCGGAATGCCGCAGGTTTTTACCTCCCCGCTCATTGGCACGATCTGTACGTCATAGCCAAGGGCTTTGGGATATGTATATTTACCGGCAGCCAGAAGGCGCAGAAACTTTCCGTTGCGGCAAAGATAGCCGGCTTCCTGTTCTTTGATAATATAGTGTGTCATAGCAGCACTTCCTTTCCATATTTATTTGCTGCCAGACAGCAATTTCACAACATATCAGGCACTTGGACTGATATTGGATTTTTGCTGCAGGCCGCATGATTTTTTCTTTTTTGAAAAAAGATATCTGCCCCGTCCCATCCCTTTTGTGCGGGTCCTTCCTTCAGTTTCTCCGGAACAAGGCGATCGTAAGTCCGGCGGCGCCGGCCCGTATATCGCCTCAGACAGAGGCGGGAAATCAAAGGTGCTGATTCCCGGCGCTGTTTCCAGGAAAACGGTATCCGAAGGGACGCTGGCTTAAAAGGGACTGCCTTTTTCGGAAAATCCGGCCGGTACCTGCCGTTTTGCCGGCATTTCCTTCCTTTTTCCCGGGCCGGAACGGGACAGTTCTCTTTTCCGGTTGGTTGAAACATTGATAAGATGTTTCTGAATGATTGCTATACCAGCTTAGCTACGTGACGAAGCACGGTGGGATTCGAACCCACGACACATCATGTCTTTTAGCGTATCCGTTTTTTGCGGATATCATCTATGCCCACTGCCCGGCATGCCATTCTGTCAGAGACAAACGGCACCATTGAGGCGCGCTGCAGCGTCCGGTTTTCCCGGATACGCTGCGGCAGGCGAACCTCAGGCAGTTTCAGCCTTTCACTACTCCTATGGTTTTCAGCCGTTTTACCGGCACCACCAGATCTGTCTGGTTATCCATGACCTCTTCAATATTTTTATAGGCGAAGCGGCTTTCCTCGGCCACGTCGCTCTTGTTCTTTTTTCCAAGAATCACGCCTGTTTTCTGCAGATCCAGAATTACCTCCTCGCAGGTAAAGGCCTGCATGGCGCCCTTTCTGGAATACTGGCGGCCTGCTCCGTGGGAGGAAGAACAGAAGCTGTCGGGATTTCCTTTCCCCATCACCACATAGCTGTAGCTCCCCATGGCCCCGGGAATCACCGCCAACTCACCGTTTCCGGCCCGTACGGCGCCCTTGCGGTGCACCCACACATTTTTTCCAAAATGGTTTTCCAGCGCCGCATAATTATGGTGGCAGTTAATATCACCGGAAAATTCCAGCTGCAGATCGGTATATTTCCCAATCCATTTTTCCAGAATCGCCTTCACGGCCAGAAGCATTTTCTCCCGGTTTTCCCTGGCAAAATCCATGGACAGCTGCATCCAGTGCAGATACTGCTTCCCTTCCTTCGTATCCACTGGCAGAAAAGCCAGCCGGTACTCATCGGGCACCTCGCTGTACCATCTCCGGTTCAGTTCCCGAGCCTTTGTATGGAAGTAATCGCACACGGATTTTCCGAAATGACGGCTTCCTGAATGAAGCATCACGGCCAGATAGCCATTATCATCCTCCTGAAGCTCAATAAAATGATTTCCGCCTCCCAGCGTCCCTATCTGGAAATATCCCGCTTCCAGCTGTCCCAGAAGCTCAGCGTCCTCCTCATATTTTTCCATCTCCTCAAAGGCCATATCCAGGGTATAGCACGGCATTACGGTCTTATGATGACCAAAGCCCACTGGGATATTACGCATAATATCTCCAATAATCGCCTGCAGCAGGCTCCCGTTTCCGGTCATCCCCCCGCGGATATCCCCCACCTTAATGTTCGTTTCCGTATAAGCCATGCCGCAGCCGATATCAACGCCCACCGCATTGGGAATCACCACATCCTCCGCCGCAATCACACCGCCGATTGGCATCCCCATCCCGGTATGCGTATCCGGCATCAGGCTCACCCACTTATGTAAAAACGGAAGTCTTGAGAGATGATACGCCTGCTCCATGCACCCCTTTTCCAAATCGCTTTCCCCTTTCAGCCAAACCTTTACCGGAACCTTCATGTTATCAGGTTCATACATAACAAACATATCTTCATCCCCTTTCCAATTCTTTTTGTGTTTGTATAGGTATCTCGGTTACATGCTCATTTTATGGGTTTTGGAAATTTTTATCATTTAAAAAAAGTTGCGAGGATCGTATAATTTGAATATAGTCGGTATCCTGGGGGCGGCTGTCCGGTTCCTGTGTCCTGGCTGCATCCTCCCGGGGGTGGTGTCTGCCGGTTTTCCGGGGCGGCTGCGGGATATTTTCCAAACCATGGGAAAAAACGGTGATGTTTCTTACTGCTCCCAAACGCCGGGATTCTGCCGTCCTTAGCGGCTTGTCTGACGACACAGCCGTTCACAGCCACCACAGCCGTCAGTAGTTGTGGCTGGCTGCGGAGGAGTTTTGGCCGCGTTGGCAAAATCCCGGCGTTTGGGAACAGTTAGAAACATCCCGTTTTTGAGGTGGTTTGGAAAATATCCCGCAGCCACCCCGGAAAACCGGCAGACACCAACCCCAGGAGGATGCAGCCAGGACATAGGAACCGGACAGAAGTGCATAGATTCGGCATTTTGAAAAATATACCCGACACAGGAGCTTTGCCATGAGCGAATTTCAGGAATTAATTAAGAATTTTGATAAAATAAGGGATTATATGCGCCAGTTCTATGTTTATGGGTTTAAGGTGCGCAGTGACTTTGATGCGAAAAGCGCCAGAACCTATGATAATGAAAGGCGGCGGGTGGAAAGCTGGCTGGGGGAGTATACAAAGGCCGGGTATACGGGGAAGGGGAAGCATGTATATATCAGCGTGGATGGGAAATCGGTGGCCGGGAACCCTCTGTTTGCCGCGTGGAAATCCAAAAGCTTTACGGATAATGATCTGCTGCTGCATTTTTTTATCCTGGATCTTTTCATGGAGCACAGAGAGGGGCTGTCGGCGGGGGATGTCTGTGATGAAATTTCAGACGTTTATGGTTGTGTGTTCGACAGCCAGACGGTGCGGCTGAAGCTTCGGGAATACGAGAAACTCGGGCTGCTCGTTTCTGAGAAAAAGGGGAAGGCGCTGGTCTACTCCACGGCAGACGGTTTTCTGGAAGGGCCGGAGGACTCCGGTATCCGGGAACGTCTGCTGGATGCGGTGAAATTTTTTCAGGAGGCCGCGCCCTTTGGCTTTGTGGGAAGCACGCTGTTAGATCAGGCCGGGGAGGAGAATTGTTATTTCCAGTGGAAGCATCACTTTATTGTACATACGCTGGAGGACGGGGTTCTGGCGGAGGCGCTGTCCGGAATCCGGGAGCGGCGGCGGATTTGCATGGATGTTAAGGGCAGCCGCAGCAGACGGATGTCTTCCCTGGAGGGCGTGCCGCTGAAGATTTTTGTCAGCACGCGGACCGGAAGGCGGTATTTATGCGTTTACCAGGAGATGGGGCGGCGTTTTAACAATGTGCGCCTGGATTGTATTGTGAAGCTGCGCCTGTTGGAGGCATGTCCGTACTATGAGGAGCTGGTTGAAAAGCTGGCGCGGAATCTGGCGCATTGCTGGGGTGTTTCCTTCGGCGGCAGTAATTCCCGGCTGGAGGAGGTCGTAATCAAGCTGTGGATTGATGAAAAAAAGGAGCCTTACATTATAAACCGGCTGACCAGAGAGGGCCGGGGCGGTGAGGTTCTGAGGATACGGGAAAATGAATATCTTTACAGCGGCGCTTTTTTTGATACCAATGAAATGCTTTCGTGGGTGAAAACCTTTACCGGAAGAATTCTGGATATACAGGGCAGCAGTCAGGCATCCATAGATAAAATTACGGTTGACTGGGAACGGATGTACCGGATGTACTGCAGCGGGGATGGCCTGGGGCCTTCTGAGGAGGAAGAAAAGGACGAAGACTGCTGAGAGGACGCGGGCGTACCGGAAAGCCATAGTGTGGGAACGCGCTGCGTTTACAGGATTGCCGCAGTTTGAACCGGAATGCGGAAGGGAATTGCAATGGAATTATTTCATGAAATATACAGCTGTTATTTTGATGTGGTGCGGCGGATTCTGGCGGAGGCGCAGGATACGCCTGTTTCCGTAAAAAGGATGGAAGAAATCGCTTTGTCGCATGGCTTTCAGGAGACGGCTCTTGCCATTCTGCCGAAGCTGACCTCAGGCGCCTGGCCGTTGCTTGAGGAAGCTGGGGAAAAGGAGTATCGTTCCAGGCTTTCCCAGGCTCCCCGGACGCCGTTAAGCAGCCTGCAGAAGTCGTGGCTGAAGGCGCTTCTTCGGGATCGGCGAATCCGGCTGTTTCTTACGGATGAGGATATCGCCAGGCTGACCCGGGAGCTTTCCCATGTACAGCCGCTGTACAATGACGGGGATTTTCATTATTATGATCGGTACACGGATGGGGATCCTGTGGAATCGGAGGTGTACCGGGCACATTTTCAGACAGCGCTTTGTGCGCTGCGGGAGGGGAGAATCCTTCTGGTCACCTATGAAGGAAAGGAGGGGCAGACGCGCAGCTTCGAAGCGGCGCCTTATCAGATACAGTATTCTTCCAAGGATGATAAGTTCCGCCTCTGTTGTCTGAAGTACAGCCGCGGCGCCTTTCGTATCAACACGCTTCTGAATTTTGCAAAAATCAGGGAATGCCGGCTTTCCTCCGAACATGTCCCGGATTCTGTCACCGGATACAGATTCCAGCCGGTAAGCCGGGCTGCGGAGCCTGTGCTGCTGCAAATCAGCGGCGAACGTAACTCTCTGGAACGGTGCATGCTCCATTTTGCCAGCTATGAAAAGCATACGGAATATGATGAGGAAAACGGCTGCTGGCTCTGCTCGATCTATTATGATTCGGCGGATGAAACCGAGCTTTTGATTGATGTGCTTTCTTTCGGGCCCGTGGTAAAGGTACTGGGGCCGGAATCCTTTCTGACGCAGGTGAAGGAACGGGTGAAGAGGCAGCATGAGCTGCTTTACAGGATGGAGCTTTGAGATTTTCCTGCTTTACCGCCCTTTATCAGCTGCAGGAAGCATACCACGCTGATAAAAAGAAGCGCCGCACAAATCCACGGCCTTGCCAGCGCCCCGCCCAGGCCTGCCGCGTCGATAAGAAGGAACACGGTTATGTTCCCTATCCCATGGAATATCATGGGCGCCAGCAGGGTTCCCGTATGTTCCATCGTCCATGCAAGCACGGTTCCCAGAAACGCTGCATAGATACCCTGCACCAGATTCCCGTGATAAATTCCAAATATCAGGCCGGAAAAAACCATGGCCGCCGGAGCCCCGAAGATATCTCTTGCTTTTCCATAAATGATGCCCCGGAAAACCAGCTCCTCGGAAAAAGGCGCTGCCAGGCCGTAAAGCACTATCCCCAGCCAAAGCGGCACATCGGCCTGGGCCCGGGATACCTCCCGGAACGTTTCGGAAAACCGATCCAGCTGCAGAAATGCCATAAGGATATTCAACCCCAGCGCCAGCGCCGCCGCCATGATAAAAAACGGCAATATTTCTTTCCGTTCCGTCCGTTTTGCGGGCCGAAAATGAAGAAACGGCTTCCATAGCGCAAAACAGGCCAGCCCTCCGGTGAGAATCATAATCAGGTTTGCAAGCCCCCCGGTCAGACCTGAATTCAGCATTTCTTCCGCATTTTCCCCGCCGCCGATAAGCGCTCCTGCCAATAGCAGGCCTGCCATTTTCCCTGCTTCATACACAAGCAGAGCCCCCAATACGGAAAAAAGCGCTCTATACACCGTATTTTTATCTGCACGGCCTTTTATATTCTTTTCCGTCTCTTTCTTTCCGCCGATTCTCATATCCGCTCCTGTCAGCTCACATTTTTCCTTCTAATAAAAATAAGCCCAAATCCTCTACACTCTCCGCAATATACTCCGCCCCGGCTTCTTCCAGCTCCCCTTCCGGCGCATATCCATAAGTAACGCCGATTTGATGAAGCCCATATTCTTTTCCGCTATATCTTTTTCCCACTATAGCAAAGTTCGGTACGGAAGTCAAAAATCTTTATTGAACCTTTTTAAATGAAGCAGGAACTGTTCAGCTGCAATAAAAATACAATATTTGGGATAATTGCACAATTTTTATCCTTTATTTTTGTACGTTATTTTCTTGACTCCTATACGGCGAAATGCTATTCTATAAGTCCGTTCATAAATAAAAAATGACGGTTCTGATAAATTCAGACAGTGATGCTGTGCTCCAAGCAGCCTCTCATTGTTCTTTATACAGGGAGCTATCCCCGTTTCTTAATCGGTACCTTCTGAAGAAGGAAATACCGGTAAAATTTCTTTTTTGTTCCTGTTATGTTTTTAATTCGTATACATTATTATGTGTTCTGACTTAGCGCACTATTGTGGTATTCTCCCGATGCCGCCGAACTGCGGTTGACCTGCCACATTTTTGCCCATTTTACGGCCACATTGAACTAATACCGGTCGGAAACACTGCAATGTATACCACCGGAAAGGGGTGACTTTTTTACATGATCGAAGTGTCGCATATCACCAAGACCTACCGTGTTGCCAAGCGCGACGCGGGCTTTATCAACGCTTTTCACAGCCTGTTCCACCGTGAATATGAGGAAATCAGGGCGCTGGACGATGTTTCCTTTACGATTCAGGACGGAGAAATGGTAGGCTACATAGGGCCAAACGGGGCCGGAAAAAGCTCCACAATCAAAATCCTCAGCGGAATTCTGACGCCGGATAGCGGGACCTGCGTCATAAACGGCCGGATTCCCTGGGAAAACCGCATCCGGCATGTGGCAGATATCGGCGTGGTTTTCGGACAGCGCTCCCAGCTGTGGTGGGACGTGCCTGTGGCCGATTCCTTTGAGCTTTTAAAGGACATTTACCGCATTGATGATGCCGTTTACCGGAAAAACAGGGAGGAGCTGACGGAGCTGTTAAATCTGTCCGAGCTTCTGCGCACGCCTACCAGGCAGCTTTCCCTGGGCCAGCGGATGCGCTGTGAAATCGCGGCCTCTCTCCTGCATTCTCCAAGGCTTCTTTTCCTGGATGAGCCGACAATCGGGCTGGACGCCGTTTCCAAGCTGGCTGTCAGGGATTTTATCAGGCGTCTTAACGCAGAGCATCACACCACGGTTATTCTCACCACCCACGATATGCAGGACATCGAAGCGCTGGCAAGCAGGATTCTTCTTATCGGGAAAGGCAAGATCCTGATGGACGGCACGCTGGACGATATCCGCCGGGGCGGTGAAAGCATTGACGAAACCGTGGCCTCCCTCTATCAGCAGTATGATATTTAGGAGGGCGGCCATGAAAAAATATCTTTCCTTTTTCCGCCTGCGTTTTAATACGGGACTGCAGTACCGGGCGGCGGCCCTGGCCGGGATCGTCACACAGTTTTTCTGGGGAGTTATGGAAATCCTTACCTTCCGTGCTTTTTATGACTCGGATCCCTCTTCCTTTCCCATGACCCTTCAGGCCACAAGCTCCTATATCTGGATGCAGCAGGCATTTCTGGCGCTGTTTATGGCCTGGTTCATGGAAGGGGAAATTTTCGAATCCATTAAAAACGGGAATATTTCCTATGAATTATGCAGGCCCTTTGGAATCTATAATATGTGGTTTTCCAGAAGCCTGGCGACAAGGCTGTCACGCGCCGTACTGCGCTGTTTTCCCATTCTTCTTGTAGCGGTTTTCATCCCGGCTCCCTACGGGCTTGGCGCGCCGGCAAGTCCGGCCTGCTTCCTTGTGTTCCTCCTGACACTGGCGCTGGGGCTTTTGAATGTGGCGTCCTTCTGCATGATCATTTATATGCTCTCGTTTTTTACCATTTCGCCGGATGGCATACGGCTTGTTTCGCTGTCTATGGTGGAGTTTTTCCAGGGGGCAATCATTCCGCTTCCTTTCTTTCCCGATGCGGTGAGAAAGGTGATGGAACTGCTGCCCTTTGCCGCCATGCAGAATGTGGCTCTGCGGGTGTACAGCGGGGATTTGGCAGGGGCGGCATTGCAACGGGCTGTTATTCTGCAGATTTTCTGGTTTTTCGCCATGCTGGCATGCGGTAAGGCACTGGAATACAGGGCAATGAAAAAGATCGTGGTGCAGGGAGGGTGAGCGTATGAATATGGCAATTCATAAAAATCAGAATGGACCGGACGGGAAACTGTTTGAAGGGCTGATTAAAAGACTGGCCGGCAGCCTGCATTTATATAAGCAGTATTTTATGATACAGCTCAAAAGCACCATGCAGTATAAAACCTCCTTTTTCCTGACTGCCCTTGGGCAGTTTCTGGCATCCTTTAATGTGTTTCTGGGCATGTATTTTATGTTCCAAAGATTCCGAAACGTGAGGGGCTACGGCTATGGCGAGGTGCTGCTGTGCTGCGGTATCCTTCTGATGGAATTTTCCCTGGCGGAGACATTTGCAAGAGGGTTTGACCAGTTTTCCTCCATTATTGGGAATGGAACCTTCGACCGGATTATGGTGCGTCCCCGCAGTTCGGTGCTTCAGGTGCTGGGACAGCGCATTGAGTTTACGCGGCTGGGGCGTATGGTACAGGCTGTGATTATTTTTGCTTACAGTCTTTCTGTGGGTACGGTTGACTGGAGCTTTTCCAGAATCGTGGTCCTTATTTTTATGCTCCTTGGAGGAACCGCTTTGTTTGCGGGAATTTTCCTGATATATGCGGCTATTTGTTTTTTCACGCTGGAAGGGCTGGAATTTATGAATGTGCTCACGGACGGGGCAAGAGAATATGGGAAATATCCTTTTGATATTTATGGGAAGAAGATTCTTCTGTTCGCAACCTTTGTGGTTCCTTATGCCTGTGTGCAGTATTATCCGCTGCTTTTCGTGTTGGGGCGGGGAAAATGGTGGTATGGGCTGCTGCCGGGGGCAGGGGTGGCATTTCTGCTGCCGTGTTATCTGCTTTGGCGGGTGGGTGTGAGGCATTATAAGTCTACGGGATCTTAAAACTGCTTTGGCTGAACAGTTATATACTGACCTGCTGAACAGACAAACTGCGAGCCTTAATTTTATTGAAAATAACTGTTCAGCAGGTCAGCGCATTTACTGCGTTGACCGTAAGAAAGTGATTCGAGAGTGCTAAAATCCATCGCCAAAGGCGATTTAGGATGGATTTTAGCAATAACTGTGAGGGGTACTGAACAGTTACGACTCTGGCGAAGCCTTCCTCTTTCCCCGTAGGTAAGGTCAACTTCATGCAGATAGATCCCATGACCTTTACAGAATTCCTGCTTGCCAATGGCGACGAGAATCTGGTGAAGTTTCTGGAAAGCGTAGATACGCTTGGGCCAATCCCCGATGCTTTCTTTAACCCTCTTTATGAAAAACTCAAAATGTACTATGTGACTGGCGGTATGCCCGAACCTGTTCTTATGTGGACGCAGGCACGGGATGTGGCCGCCATGCAGGAAGCCTTGTCCGGAATCATCGGTGCCTACGAACGGGACTTCGCCAAGCATCCCAATATCAGCGAGTTCCCGAAGATTTCTATGATCTGGAGATCCATACCGTCCCAGCTGGCCAGGGAAAACAAGAAGTTTATTTACAAGGTCGTCAAGGAGGGCGCAAGAGCCCGTGAATATGAAGATGCCTTACAGTGGCTGGTAGATGCCCGTCTGGTGCATAAGATATACCGAAGCTGTGCTCCCGGCCTGCCAGTGGCTGCCTATGATGACCTTTCTGCCTTTAAGATCTATCTGGTAGATGTGGGGCTTCTCCGTCGTCTGGCGCTGCTGGCACCTACGGCCTTTGGCGAAGGCAATCGCCTGTTCACCGAATTCAAGGGCGCATTAACCGAGAACTTTGTGCTTCAGACCCTGGTAACCCAGTTTGAAGTGGTTCCCCGGTACTGGACGCAGATCAATCCTCCTTATGAGGTGGATTTCCTTATTCAGCGGGAAAATGACATTATCCCCGTGGAGGTCAAGTCTGAGACCAATACTACCAGCAAGAGTCTCAAGAAATTCAAAGAACTGTTCCCGGATCAGGTGAAGCTCCGTGTCCGGTTCTCTCTGGATAACCTAAAACTGGATGATGATATGTTGAACATCCCATTGTTCCTGGCAGACCAGGCGGATCGATTGATTGGGTTGGCTTTAGAACTGCGAAAAGGTGTGATGTAGCCTGTCCTCGCAAAGCTAGTCACTCCACCGCACCTCCCACACCTGAGCAGAACATATGTAATACAACAAGAACCATCGGCTATTACCGATGGTTCTCTGTAAAGGGCTTTTTCGCAACCCTATTTTTTTGAAACCACACAATTTAATTTATTACTTGGAAATAATGTTCAGCCCAAAACTATCAGGTTTTGGGTGAGGTTGCAGCCGGAACTGCTTCAAGAGAAGCGCCCTTGGCTACTATAAAGGTTACATTTACAGCACCACCAAATGCAGGAAGTGCGATTGCGACCATACCATTCTTAATAACTACAGGTACAGCTACCCATGTACCGTCAGCTCTCTGGTATAATGCCTGAATGGTTTCACCTTCAGCCAGAGTAGTGCCGCCAAGGATTTCTGCAAGCGCAAATGCTGCGGAAACAGATCCACTGTGAGCAACTGCTTCACCAGCAGCTGTTGTCAGACCAACAGTAACGTTGTTAACAACATTCAGGTTGCCATATCTGTCTGTCAGAGACAGGGCATTCCTGCCGGTGAAATTAATTACCTGTGTTTTTCTGGAAGCAAGTGCTGCTGCCAGAGATGCTGCAGCGGCCTGAGCCTGACTTGCAGTAGCAGGTGCTACCACCATTGCTACTGCAGCAGGATCCACCACCTGTCCGCCAGCGGTTTTGAAGGTTGTACCAGGAAGAACTGCTGACTTTTCACTGCTGACAGATGTAGCCTGTACTGCAACATTGTTGCCTGCTGTTCCGACAGTAGGGTTAACTACCACCTGCGCAACGGGCTCTTTTTGGATGGACGGACTAGGCGCCGCCATCGCTGTCATGCCCATAGAGCATGCGAGAATTACTGAAAGAACAATTGCCACTTTCTTTTTCATGTCAATCATCCCCCTTTCTTAGTTTTTG
>PPYE01643530.1_pt1 | contig 109375 bp, 97 predicted proteins | sample 1559881 | NCBI WGS metagenome assembly PPYE01 (sample SAMN08240022, study PRJNA423297) | Human gut metagenome, whole genome shotgun sequencing project.
CTCCTCATCACCAGATGTAGGCGAGGACTTCCCCACCCACACCCTTCTCGGCTGCCTGACGGTCGGTGAGCAGGCCGGAAGACGTGGACAGAATTGCCACGCCGAGGCCGCCGCGGACCTTGGGCAGGTTGGTGGACTTGGCGTAGACGCGCAGACCGGGCTTGGAGACGCGCTGCAGACCCTCGATGGCGGCCTCGCGGTGCGAGCCGTACTTGAGAGTAAGAACCAGCGTCTGGCCGACCTTGGCATCCTCGACGTCGATGGAGGCGATGTAGCCTTCCTCGACGAGAATCTTCGCGATCGCGGCCTTGAGCTTCGAGTACGGCATGGAAACCGACTCGTGGCGCGCGTGGTTCGCGTTACGCAGACGCGTCAGCATGTCTGCGATCGGATCAGTCATTGTCATTTGGGGATTCTCCCCTTCCTCGTCGCGGTTTCTCCGGAAAACCGGGACCTACGACGTCAGTTTTACCAGCTGCTCTTGGTGACACCCGGGAGATCGCCACGAAGGGCGAGCTCACGCAGGCACACACGGCACAGTCCGAACTTGCGGTACACCGAGCGGGGACGACCGCAACGGTTGCACCGGGTGTAGCCACGCACGCCGAACTTGGGCTTACGCGCAGCCTTGATCTTCAGTGACGTCTTAGCCATGGTCAGTCCTCCTTAAACGGGAAGCCGAGGTGACGCAGAAGAGCACGGCCTTCTTCGTCGGTGGAGGCCGAGGTAACGACCGTGATGTCCATACCGCGAACGCGGTCGATGGAATCCTGATCGATCTCGTGGAACATGGACTGCTCCGTCAGGCCAAAGGTGTAGTTGCCGTGTCCATCGAACTGCTTCGAGGACAGACCGCGGAAGTCACGAATACGCGGGAGCGCAGTCGAGAGGAGGCGGTCCAGGAACTCCCACATGCGGTCGCCACGGAGGGTGACGTATGCGCCGATAACCTGGCCTTCGCGCAGCTTGAACTGTGCGATGGACTTCTTCGCCTTGCTCGTCTGAGGCTTCTGACCGGTGATGGCGGTGAGGTCGCGGATTGCGCCCTCAAGTGCCTTCGAGTCACGAGCAGCCTCGCCGACGCCCATGTTGACGACGATCTTGGTCAGACCGCCCACCTCCATGGGATTTGCGTGCTTGAATTCAGCGCGCAGAGCATCGCGAATTTCGGAGTTGTACTTTTCCTTCAAACGCGGGGCCATAATCAGATCTCCTTGCCCTGCTCGATGCCGCGACGGGCTCCGCCACGGGTGACGCGAACGCGAACGGTGCGCGTACGGCCGTCACGCTCAACGGTGTCCTCACGGAAGCCAACGCGAACGCGCTGCTTCGTCTCAGGATCAACCAGAGCAACCTTCGACAGCGAGATCGGAGCCTCGACGGTGATGATGCCACCGGCCTGGCCCTGGGTCTGTCCCTGACGCACATGGCGGGTCTTCAGGTTGATGCCCTCAACGAGGACCTTCTCCTGAGCGGGGAAGACGCGGATAACGCGACCCTGCTTGCCCTTGTCGCCGGGCTTGAGGGGCTCGAGGCCCTGCTCGGCACGGCGTGCGTTGCGCTTTGCGAGTTCCTTTTCGTCCGAGGTACGTCCGCGAACGACCTCGACCAAGTCACCTTTACGAATCTTCGCTGCCATCAGATCACCTCCGGTGCGAGAGAAACGATTCGCATGAACTTCTTTTCGCGCAGCTCGCGGCCCACGGGGCCGAAGATACGCGTACCGCGGGGTTCACCGTCATTCTTGAGAATGACTGCCGCGTTTTCATCGAAACGGATGTAGGAACCGTCGGGGCGACGGGTCTCCTTGCGCGTACGCACGACGACCGCCTTAACGACGTCCCCCTTCTTAACATTTCCGCCGGGGATTGCATCCTTGACGGTGGCGACGATCACGTCGCCGATTCCGGCATAACGCCGACCAGATCCGCCGAGAACACGGATGGTGAGGATTTCCTTGGCACCTGTGTTGTCGGCGACCTTCAGTCGCGACTCCTGCTGGATCATTTTCTACTGACTCCTGTCGTCGAGCCGGTTCTCTGCCCCGGAGTTACCTCCGGGGCCGAGCCTTGCCGAACGGATTTCGGTCTGTTAGGCGAAGGTCACTTCGCCTTTTCGAGAATCTCGACCACGCGCCACCGCTTGGTGGCGGAGAGCGGACGAGTCTCCATAATCAGGACGAGGTCGCCAACGGAGCACTCGTTGTGCTCGTCGTGAACCTTGACCTTCTTGCTCTTGCGCATAACCTTGCCGTAGAGGGCGTGCTTCACACGGTCCTCGATCTCGACGACAACGGTCTTGTCCATCTTGTCACTGGTGACGTATCCACGACGGACCTTGCGCTCGTTGCGCACAGTGGTTTCTGCCATGTTAGTCACTCCTCAGTGCCAGGTGCGGTGCGGTAGCCGAGCTCCCGTTCACGCGCGATGGTGTAAATGCGGGCAATATTGCGACGAACAGTCTTCATACGACCGTTGTCTTCAAGGGAGCCAACTGCCTGCGCGAAGCGGAGGTTGAAGAGCTCAGCCTTTGCCTTCTCAAGCTCCTTGGACAGCTGTGCATCGTCCATGGCGTCGAGATCGGCGGTGGTCAGACCCTTATCTGCCATCAGTTGTCACCACCCTCGCGGACCACGAAACGGGTCTTCATCGGAAGCTTGTGCTGGGCGCGGCGCATTGCCTCGCGAGCAAGGCTCTCGGGCACACCGGCCAGCTCGAACATGATGCGTCCCGGCTTAACGGGAGCAACCCACCACTCAACGGCACCCTTACCGGAACCCATACGGGTTTCGGCGGGCTTCTTGGTCAGCGGGCGGTCCGGGAAGATGTTGATCCACACCTTGCCACCACGCTTGACGTGACGGGTCATTGCGATACGAGCAGCTTCGATCTGACGGTTGGTGACGTAGGCACCCTCGAGTGCCTGAATCCCGTAATCGCCAAATGCGAGCTCCGTGCCGCCGGTAGCAAAACCGGTGCGGTGCGGGCGGTGCTGCTTGCGCCACTTAGTACGACGGGGAATGAGCATTGGGCTCAGGCCTCCGTTCCGGTCTCGGTAGCGGCAGGTGCTTCAGCCGGAGCTGCCTGCTGCTGAGTGTTCTCGTGCTGCTGCTGGCCACGCTGACCGCGACGGGGGTTGCGACGATCCCCGCGTCCACGTCCACCACGGTTGGCCTGCTCAGCCTGCTGGCGGGCAAACTCACGCTCGGTGATATCGCCCTTGTAGATCCACACCTTGACGCCGATGCGACCAAAGGTCGTACGGGCCTCGTGGAATCCAAAGTCGATGTTTGCACGCAGGGTCTGCAGCGGGACACGGCCTTCGCGGTAGAACTCGCTACGGCTCATTTCAGCGCCACCCAGACGGCCGGAGACCTGGACACGGATGCCCTTGGCTCCCGCACGCTGTGCGGACTGAATGCCCTTACGCATTGCGCGACGGAAAGAGACACGAGCAGCGAGCTGCTCAGCAATTCCCTGTGCGACCAGCTGTGCATCCAGATCGGGGTTCTTGACCTCGAGGATGTTCAGCTGAACCTGCTTGCCGGTGAGCTTCTCCAGGTTCTGACGAAGACGATCTGCTTCTGCTCCGCGGCGACCAATAACGATACCGGGGCGAGCGGTGTGCAGATCAACGCGAACGCGGTCACGCGTACGCTCGATATCGACCTTTGCAATACCTGCGCGCTCAAGGTTCTCAGTCAGGTTCTTGCGAATTGCGACGTCTTCTGCAACGTAGTCAGCGTAGCGCTGACCTGCAGTCGTCGAATCGGAGAACCAGCGAGACCGGTGATCAGTTGTGATTCCCAGGCGGAACCCGGTGGGGTTAACCTTCTGGCCCATTTACCGGTCTCCCTTCTTCTGATCTTCCTTAGTGCCAACCACAACGGTGATGTGGCTGGTGCGCTTAAGAATGCGTCCTGCACGGCCCTGAGCGCGGGGGCGGAAGCGCTTCATCGTGGGACCTTCATCAACGTAGGCTTCGAGGATCAAAAGATCCGCCTCATTGAAGGTCTCCTTAGCGGCTTCAGCCTTAACCTTCGCGTTAGCGACTGCGCTCAAGAGCACCTTGCGGACATCGGTGGCGACGGCCTGCGGGGCGAACCGCAGAATGTCGGCTGCCTCCAAAGCAGCCTTGCCGCGAACCTCGTTCACGACACGGCGTGCCTTCTGGGGCGTGACGCGGACAAAACGCGCCTGCGCCTTGGCTTCCATGAAATCCTGCCTTTTCTTCGTTACGCAAGGCCGGCTCAGCGCCGACGTCCCTTGCGATCGTCCTTGTCGTGGCTACGGAAAGTACGCGTGGGAGCGAACTCTCCGAGCTTGTGGCCCACCATCGACTCAGTGACGAAAACGGGCACGTGCTTACGACCGTCGTGCACGGCAATGGTCAGACCCAGGAAATCCGGGGTGATGACCGAACGGCGCGACCAAGTCTTGATAACGTTCTTAGAGCCGGATTCGACCGCGGCGTCAACCTTCTTCATGAGGTGATCGTCGACGAAGGGGCCCTTCTTCAAACTACGAGGCATTCCCAGCTCCTACTCAGCGATTCTTGCCGGTCTTGCGACGACGCACGATCATGCGGTCGCTGGCCTTGTTCGGACGACGGGTGCGTCCCTCGGGCTTGCCCCAAGGCGACACGGGGTGACGACCACCAGAGGTACGGCCTTCACCACCACCGTGCGGGTGGTCAACCGGGTTCATAACAACACCACGGACGTGCGGGCGCTTGCCCTTCCAGCGCATACGGCCGGCCTTGCCCCAGTTGATGTTGGACTGCTCGGCGTTGCCGACCTCACCAATAGTGGCGCGGCAGGTGATTTCGACGTTGCGAATTTCACCGGAGGGCATACGCAGCTGAGCGAAGCGGCCTTCCTTTGCGACGAGCTGAACCGAGGTTCCAGCAGAGCGTGCAATCTTTGCGCCGCCACCGGGGTAGAGCTCCACAGCGTGGACAACGGTACCCAGGGGGATGTTGCGCAGGGGCAGGTTGTTGCCGGGCTTGATATCGGCCGCGGGGCCGGACTCGACAAGATCGCCCTGATTGAGCTTGGCAGGTGCCAGGATGTAACGCTTCTCGCCGTCTGCGTAGTGCAGGAGGGCGATACGAGCGGTGCGGTTGGGGTCGTACTCGATGTGAGCGACCCGTGCGGGCACGCCATCCTTGTCGTGACGACGGAAGTCGATCACGCGGTAGGCGCGCTTGTGGCCGCCGCCACGGTGGCGAGCAGTCACACGGCCGTTGTTGTTACGGCCGCCAGTCTTGTGCAGCGGACGCACCAGCGACTTTTCGGGCTCGGAACGAGTGATCTCGACGAAGTCGGAGACGCTCGAACCACGACGACCCGGGGTCGTGGGCTTGTACTTGCGAATTCCCATGATTTTCCTCTAGTTCTCCGACGCTCAGGCCTGCTCGCCGAAGATGTCGATGGTGCCTTCACGCAGGGTCACGATGGCGCGCTTGACATCCTTGCGCGTACCGATTCCGTTGCGAGTGCGGTAAACCTTGCCCTTGCGGTTCTGCGTAGCCACGGAGGCAACCTTCACGCCGAAGATCGCTTCGACGGCCATCTTGATCTCGGTCTTGTTCGAACGAGGATCAACTTCGAAGGTGTACTTGCCCTGATCCATCAGGATCGAGGACTTCTCGGTGACAACCGGACGCAGAATGATATCGCGGGGGTTCTTAGCGGCTTCGATCGAGCTCACTTCGTTTCCTCCTTGGTGCCAAGGAATGCCTCGAGGGCGCCCTGGGTGAAGATGACATCTTCGTTGTCGAGGACGTCATAGGTGTTGAGCTGATCTGCCCACAGCACGTGAACCTCGCGAGCGTTGCGGAGCGACAGAGCCGAAAGCTCATCGCCGCGCTCGAGCACGACAAGTGCCGGACGGTCAGCAACGAGTGCGCGAACCGCGGCCAGTGCCTGCTTGGTTGAGGGCTTCTCGCCTTCGAACAGAGCGGTCACGACGTGAATGCGACCATTGCGTGCACGGTCAGAGAGAGCCGAACGCAGAGCGCCGACCTTCATCTTCTTGGGGGTGCGCTGCGAGTAATCGCGGGGCTGAGGACCGTGGACAATGCCACCGCCAGTGAAGTGAGGCGCACGGATGGAGCCCTGACGAGCGTTACCGGTGCCCTTCTGGCGGAACGGCTTCTTACCGCCACCGGAAACCATGCCGCGCGTCTTGGTTGCGTGCGTGCCCTGACGGCCTGCAGCAAGCTGAGCGACGACGACCTGGTGCATCAGCGGGATGTTGGTCTCAACGTCAAAGACCTCTGCGGGGAGGTCGACGGTGCCGGCCTTCTTACCCTTCAGGTCAAGAACATCGATGGTACGGATTTCAGACATGATCACGCACCCTTCACAGCGGAGCGAACCAGCACGATGCCGTTCTTAGGTCCGGGAATCGCACCCGAAATCAGGAGCAGACCCTTTTCCACGTCAACGGCCTGAACGCGCAGGTTCTGGACGGTACGACGGACACCACCCATACGGCCAGCCATACGCTGACCCTTGAAGATGCGACCGGGGGTTGCGCAAGCACCGATCGAACCGGGCTTACGGTGGTTACGGTGAGAACCGTGAGATGCGGACACGCCAGCGAAACCGTGACGCTTCATAACACCGGCAAATCCCTTGCCCTTGGTGTTACCCGAAACATCGACGCTCTGTCCAGCTTCAAAGATTGAGGCATCCAGTTCCTGGCCGAGCTCGAAGCTATCGGCCTCGGAGGTGCGAACCTCGGCGAGATGGCGGCGGGGTGCAACCCCAGCCTTCGCGAAGTGAGCAGCCAGGGGCTTGGTCACCTTGCGTGCATCGATATCGCCGAAGCCAAGCTGAATGGCGGTGTATCCGTCGGTTTCCTCAGTACGGAGCTGAGTAACAACGTTGGTGCCAACCTGCACGACAGTCAGGGGCACGAGGCGGCCGTCGGCGTCCCACACCTGGGTCATACCGAGCTTGCGGCCGAGCAGCGCCTTAACAGGCGCAGCAGCGTGCTGCTTATTCTTTGTCATTGCAGATGTCCTCAGAGCTTGATCTCGATGTTGACGTCCGCGGGCAGATCGAGACGCATGAGCGAATCGACGGCCTTCGGAGTCGGGTCGATGATGTCGATGAGCCGCTTGTGCGTACGCATTTCAAACTGTTCGCGGCTGTCCTTGTACTTATGGGGCGACCGAATCACGACAAATACGTTCTTTTCGGTCGGCAGCGGCACCGGGCCCACGACAGTGGCACCTGCTCGCTGCACGGTGTCCACGATCTTGCGCGCGGAGCTGTCGATGACCTCGTGGTCATACGACTTGAGCCGGATGCGGATCTTTTGTCCCGCCATGCCGTCTTACCTCTTCTCGTACAGATTCGGCGCCGGTACCCGTATCCGGGCGTGTCGCTCTTAGCGAGAGCGCCCAGTGCGGACCGGCGTCTTGTCCAAAGATCTTGGGCATTTTGCCCGATTAAGCAGTGATTGCACTGCCTAACCGCCCCACCTCTAGCGGGGCAACCCTTCTATTTTGGCAGAAATACGCAGGCTTCCTCAAGCTCGAGGCCAAGGAAACCCATGTGAATCCACTGACATAGAAGACGTGCGCATGCATTGCTCCAATGGAGGTACGTTGCGCACCGGATATCTACACTACACCGCACTCGGGCGTGTCGCAAAGTCAGATCGGTCACCTTGACGCGTACCACTCCCCCGCTGGCAGCCAATAAATTCCCCACACTCAGACAAGAAAAGAGCAGGCCCGCTCAAACGAGCGGACCTGCTCTACTGAAGATTCAGCGATCGCTAGGCGATCAACAAAGTCACTTCAGGATGTTGGTCACACGACCGGAACCAACGGTACGGCCACCTTCGCGGATTGCGAAGCCGAGGCCGGGCTCCATGGCGATGGGCTGGATCAGCTGAACGGTGATCTCAGTGGTGTCGCCAGGCATGACCATGTCGGTGCCCTCGGGGAGGGTGATGACGCCGGTCACGTCGGTGGTACGGAAGTAGAACTGAGGACGGTAGTTGGAGAAGAACGGGTTGTGACGTCCGCCTTCTTCCTTCTTCAGGATGTAGACCTGGCCCTCGAACTCGGTGTGAGGCGTGATGGAGCCGGGAACGGCCACAACCTGGCCACGCTCGACCTCGTCGCGCTTGGTGCCACGGAGAAGCAGACCACAGTTCTCGCCTGCCCATGCTTCGTCCATCGACTTGTGGAACATTTCGATGCCGGTGACGGTGGTCTTCTGGGGCTCGCGGATACCGAGGATCTCAACTTCGGAGTTGATCGGCAGCTTGCCACGCTCGACACGACCGGTAACGACGGTGCCACGACCGGTGATCGTGAAGACGTCTTCGATCGGCATGAGGAAGGGCTTGTCCATGTCGCGCTCGGGGGTGGGGACGTAGTCGTCCACAGCGTCCATGAGCTCTTCGACCTTGGCGGTCCACTCGGGGTCACCCTCGAGGGCCTTCAGAGCCGAAACCTGGATGACGGGAGCGTTCTCGCCGTCGAAGCCCTGCGAGGACAGGAGGTCACGGACCTCTTCCTCAACGAGCTCCAGCATTTCTTCGTCATCAACCATGTCGGCCTTGTTCAGGGCGACGAGGATGGTGGGCACGCCGACCTGACGGGCGAGCAGAACGTGCTCGCGGGTCTGGGCCATGGGGCCGTCGGTGGCGGCGACAACGAGGATGGCGCCATCCATCTGTGCCGCACCGGTGATCATGTTCTTCACGTAGTCAGCGTGGCCGGGGGCGTCAACGTGTGCGTAGTGACGCTTCTCGGTCTGGTACTCAACGTGAGAGACGTTAATGGTAATACCGCGATCGCGCTCTTCAGGAGCGTTGTCGACCTGATCGAAGGGGGTGAACTCGTTCAGATCCGGGTACTTGTCGTGCAGAACCTTGGTGATTGCTGCAGTCAGCGTGGTCTTGCCGTGGTCAACGTGACCGATGGTACCGATGTTGACGTGCGGCTTGGTGCGCTCGAACTTGGCCTTCGCCACTTGTGTCCTCCTGGACTCGGGTAGAAATTCTCAGCCTATGGCTAGGTGTCAGCATAACACCCAATGGGGCATGAGACCTACAGGTTTATTGATTCTTGTCAGGTCGGTCACAGCTCAGGAACAATTTTGGCTGTTCCTGAGCCGCATCCAACCCTGTGGGACTCACTCGCCCCGAGACTTTCCGATGATCTCATCCGCGACGTTACGCGGGACCTCGGCGTAGCTATCGAACTGCATGGAGTACACCGCACGTCCCTGCGTCTTGGAACGCAGATCGCCGATGTAACCAAACATTTCGGACAGCGGAACCTGTGCGCGGACCACGCGCACACCGTGCTGCTCATCCATGGACTGGACTGCACCACGACGAGAGTTGAGGTCGCCGATGACGTCGCCCATGTACTCTTCGGGCGTACGGACCTCGACGGCCATGATCGGCTCGAGCAGAACCGGGGAAGCCTTCTTTGCGGCCTCGCGGAATGCCATCGAACCTGCGATCTTGAAGGCCATTTCCGAAGAGTCAACTTCGTGGTATGCACCATCAAGCAGGGTTGCCTTGACGTCGACCATCGGGTAACCGGCAAGAACACCATTTTGCATGGCGTCCTGGATACCAGCGTCGACCGAGGGGATGTATTCGCGAGGAACGCGTCCACCGGTGACCTTGTCCTCGAAGATGTACTCTTCTTCGGAGCCGGCCTCGATGGGCTCAAGCGCGATGATGACACGCGCGAACTGACCGGAACCACCGGTCTGCTTCTTGTGCGTGTACTCGTACTTTTCGACGTTCTTACGAATGGTTTCGCGGTAAGCAACCATGGGCTTACCAACGTTTGCCTCGACCTTGAATTCGCGACGCATACGGTCAACGATGATGTCGAGGTGAAGCTCGCCCATACCGCCAATAACGGTCTGGCCGGTTTCGGGATCGAGCTCGACCGTGAAGGTCGGGTCTTCTTCAGCCAGCTTCTGGATGGCGACGCCCATCTTCTCCTGGTCAGCCTTCGACTTGGGCTCAACGGCCACGTGGATCACGGGCTTGGGGAAGGTCATGGATTCAAGAACAACCGGCTTGTCGATCGCGCAGAGCGTATCGCCAGTGGTGGTGTCCTTCAGGCCGATGACGGCGTAGATGTGGCCTGCATGTGCCTCTTCGACCGGGTTTTCCTTGTTGGAGTGCATCTGGAAGATCTTGCCGATGCGTTCCTTCTTACCCTTGGTCGAGTTGAGGACCTGCGAACCAGCTTCCAGCTTGCCGGAGTAGACACGGATGAAGGTCAGCTTGCCGTAGAAGGGGTGAGCTGCAATCTTGAAGGCCAGCGCTGCGAAAGGTTCCTTCTCCGAGGCCTCGCGGACCTCGTTGCGCTCTTCTTCGTCGTGTCCGGGCTTGAAGCCGCGAACCGCGGGGATATCCAGCGGCGAGGGCAGGTAGTCGATCACCGCATCGAGCACGGGCTGAATACCCATGTTGCGAAGTGCGGTACCGCAGAAGACAGGGAATGCACGACCGGAGATGGTCAGCGCACGAACGCCCTGCTTGATCTGCTCAACGGTCAGTTCGCCGTTCTCAAGGTAGGCCTCGGTCAGCTCGTCAGAGCCTTCCGCTGCAGCTTCCATGAGGGCCTCGCGGTACTCTTCTGCCTTCTCCTGGAGCTCTGCGGGGATCTCGCCACGAACGACGAGGGCGCCCAAGGTGGGCTGACCGTTCTCGTCCTTGGCGGGGTAACGCACGGACTCCATGGTGAGCAGGTCAACGGTTCCCTCGAAGTCATTCTCTGCGCCGATGGGCAGGTGCATGACGATCGGGGTTGCGTGAAGACGATCGCGAATGGTCTGAACCGAGAAGTAGAAGTCCGCACCCATCTTGTCCATCTTGTTGATGAAGCAGATACGGGGAACGTCGTACTTGTCAGCCTGACGCCACACGGTCTCAGACTGGGGCTCGACACCTTCCTTACCGTCGAACACGGCAACTGCACCGTCGAGGACGCGCAGCGAGCGCTCAACCTCAACCGTGAAGTCAACGTGACCGGGGGTGTCGATGATGTTGATTTGGTTACCGTTCCAGAAGGAGGTCACGGCTGCGGAGGTGATGGTAATACCACGCTCCTTTTCCTGCTCCATCCAGTCGGTGGTCGAGGCGCCATCGTGCGTCTCGCCAATCTTGTAGTTGATGCCCGTGTAGAACAGAATACGTTCGGTCACGGTGGTCTTGCCGGCATCGATGTGAGCCATGATGCCGATGTTGCGAACCTTATTGAGGTCAGTAAGCACCTCGTGTGCCACTACATCAGTCCTTCGTTTGAAGTGAGGGTGTTAAAACATCCTGCCCGCTCCGGATGGGGTCATCGCGAAGCGGGAGGGGTGATCACCAGCGGTAGTGAGCGAACGCGCGGTTCGACTCAGCCATCTTGTGCATGTCTTCACGACGCTTGACAGCGGCGCCAAGACCGTTGGAGGCATCGAGAATCTCGTTGGCGAGACGCTCGGTCATGGTCTTCTCACGACGCTGACGCGAGAAGTCCACGAGCCAACGCAGTGCGAGGGTAGTCGCACGTGCGGGGCGAACCTCAACCGGGACCTGGTAGGTCGCGCCACCAACACGGCGGGAGCGAACTTCAAGGGCCGGGCGAATGTTGTCCAGTGCGCGCTTGAGCACGGAAACGGGTTCCTGCTCGGTGCGCTCACGAACCATTTCAAGTGCGCCGTAAACAATGCGCTCTGCAACGGTCTTCTTACCGTCGAGGAGCACACGGTTCACGAGCTGGGTCACGATCTTTGAGCCGTATACCGGGTCGTCGACCAGGGGGCGCTTGGGAGCGGGGCCTTTACGAGGCATTACTTCTTCTCCTTCTTTGCGCCGTAACGGGAACGGGCCTGCTGGCGACCACGGACACCCTGGGTGTCGAGAGCGCCACGGACGATGCGGTAACGCACGCCGGGGAGGTCCTTCACACGACCGCCACGAACGAGGACGATCGAGTGTTCCTGCAGGTTGTGGCCTTCACCGGGAATGTACGCGGTGACCTCGATGCCAGACGAAAGGCGCACACGAGCGACCTTACGCAGAGCCGAGTTCGGCTTCTTAGGGGTTGTGGTGTACACACGGGTGCACACGCCGCGACGCTGGGGCGAGCCCTTAAGCGCGGGGGTCTTCACCTTCGCACGCTTGGAGCTGCGGCCCTTGCGGACGAGCTGCTGAATGGTAGGCACTGGTTCTCCAGTTCAATTCCGTCTACGGTTTAAGGATTTCCTTAAACCCATGTCTCAGTCTTCCGCGACTGTTTGAATCCCCCAGCGCGCACAGCGATCCGCCAGGGGCCGGTGTGCCATGATAACGAGGCCTAAGCCGGGTCAGAGAATGACACCCGGAGCTCCGACGGAGGGAGCCCGCGCGTTCCACATGTGGCTCATAGTCGCCGCGATAAACTCACGGAGAAGAACCGCTCGGGAACTGTCACACATAATGTGGACATAGGAAACCCGTACAGTCACGGGTACCGCGTTCAAGGATAGTCAGCTATTCCCACTCCCGTCAAAGCCAGATTGTTCACATTATTTGTGGGACTGCCCACTTCTGTCTTAGCTCACACATTCCTGGTTTCGCTCCCCCATTCCTGTTTTAGCTCGCTCACCTGCGGCCTCAGAACAGCAATAGGACCGGAATCAGTGAGCTAAACCAGGAGATGGCGGAGTACAGAGTGAGAAGTGCGAAGGGCGGAGGACGACGCACCTCGGACGACAGAAGACAGACGAAGGTCTTAGCCGCCGCGCAGAAACGGTAAAGGCCCGGTCTGCACAAGCAGACCGGGCCTTACGACCGTCAATCACGAAGCCATTCGATTACAACCGAAACAGCTTCGACAGGATTACTCCTTGAAGGTCGTACCGAAATCGATTGCACCAAGGACATCCAAGAAGTCCGCGATACTTGTCCTGCGTGGGTTCAGGCAGCGACCAATCGGCCTTGAACATGCCGACCTCGGGGCGCTCAGCGCGGTAGGAGGTGTATAGGTTCGTCAGCTCATCGTTCGTGGTGAAGCCAGCGTTGTGGAGGCCGTCCAGGAAGGACGTCGTCGGATTGTTCTTCGACAGCGAGGGAGACGATGCTGGCGAGCGCCAGCGCCACGCCGATGACGATCAGGGGGACCTTGATCGACTCAACCATCTTCCACACATCAGACTAGTTGATGGAAAGCATTGTTGATGTCCTCTTTCATTCCGAAACCCTGCATCCCAGAGCCATATCAGCTCCCTTACCTTCCCTGTGTATGTCTCCATCGACGCAGGTCGCCGCAGACCAGAGGGCAGTTGGGAACCGCCACCACCTATTTAACCGCACGGTCGCCCCTGCGTCGTGGGGCCTCGTCCGTTCTGTCGGATTGCGTGCACAATCTGTCAGAGTGGGCAAGCTGGCGCCCGCATGCTTCGCGACCTACGTGGAAAGTCTCTCTCCCCGACAGCCTCGCTCCCTGGCCGAGGTCGGGCCCGCGGAGCTTATGCCGGGGCGCCACGGCGGTATCAGCCCCGTCACCGACGATGGCAATCACAGGGGATGCACGAGGGCCCGGCCCCCTCGCGGGGACCGGGCCCTGTGACGTTGTCGACCGGATCTCCGATCAGTGTGCGCGGCGCCTCGCCGCTACGAGGCCGACGCCGGCGACGCCTAGCAGGCCGACGAGCGCGATGGCAACTCCGGTGTTTGCGCCAGTGCTGGCAAGCTTGTTGCCTTCAGTGCTCTTGCCGCCCGTGGGCTGCACCTGCTCAGGAGTCGGCTGGGACTGCTCGGCAGTAGGCTGCGAATGCTCAGGAGTCGGCTGGGACTGCTCGGCAGTAGGCTGCGAATGCTCAGGAGTCGGCTGGGACTGCTCGGCAGTGGGCTGCGGCTGCTCAGGAGTCGGCTGGGACTGCTCGGGAGTCGGAAGCTCGGGGAAATCGCACGTCGAAGACTGCGAGGTATCGGACTCGACGATGGCTGCACCACTCGTCGTCGTCCCCGAGATCTTCACGAGCGGAGTAACCTCAGCGCTGCCTGCAATAAGGAACGAGAACTTCACCGACCCGTTGGCGGGAAGCTCCAGATTCTTGAAGGTCAGAACCTTACCCGCGACCGTCGGCTCGGGGGCGCCGCTGACCGACTGGGGAACGTAGGTGGCGTCGTCCGACAGGGTCGCAATGACCGTCTGAACCGACTTGACATCACGGTTCGGGTTCGTGATCGTCACGCCGATGGTGCGCGTCGCGGTGGAGTCGGCGCCCGGCTGGGCGACGGCGCACGTCGCGGAGGACAGCGCGACCTGGCCCTTCGGCGAGAAGGAGGTGACGAGAGAGTAGTCGGCCGTCGCATTCGGCTCGAGGGTACGAGTCCAGCTCAGAGCCATGCCGTTGTCCCGGTTGGAATCTGCTCGCTCGAGCTTGTTGGGCAGCGGCGCGCGATCCTTGAGCTTATCCCAGACCTCGTTATAGGAACTGTAGTAGTAGTTCGAACCGGCGGTCGTCGGGATGAACTGCTCAACTCGACCACGATCCGTATGCTGGCCGGTTTCCGGATCCTTCGCTCGGCAGATGACCGTCCCTGTGCTCTCGTCGTACTCACCGAAGCCGTAATCGTTGTCCTGGAGGAAGCAATCCGCCGCGTGGTAGAGAGTAAAATCCTGAGCTGCATCCGAGATGTTCTTCACCGACGAGGTCGTCGCGTAGAAGTCATTGCCCGTTGAGTAGGTGTCCGTCTGCGTGATCTCGAATCCACTCGCCCTGATAGTTGATCGAGCAGTTGAGCTTGTCGGAGATGGCGATCCGGACAAGCGGCCCTTCCGTATCCTCAATCGTGGGACCGGCGGCGAAAGCTGCCACCGAGTTGAGAACGAGGGTCGCGGAGCCGAGCGCTGCAATGACCAGTTTCTTGGACAGGCGCATGAGGAGACATCCTTAAGCGTTGATGGATAGTATGCGGCCAATCTAGCATCCGCGCGTCAGCTTTCCAAATGGTTGAACTCTTCAAGTTCGATCGTCGCCGCTAGTGCTTGATCTGCGCCGCCGTGAGACATCCCCGGCGCGCTCAGGGCAAACAAGCAGACACGACAAGGAACCCCGGCCTCGTCGCGCTTATGCGGAAGAGGCCGGGGAACTTCAGGAAACCGCTGAGGCGGTTACTCCTTGAAGGTCATACCGAAGTCGATCGCTCCAAGGGCATCCAGGAAGTCCGCGGACACCTGGCCATCTTGGAAATCGAGCTCGGAGTAGTTCGAGTTCGCCATTGCCTCGGGCGTGGGCTCAACCGTAACGTTGTTGTAACGCGACAGGCCGGTACCTGCCGGGATGAGCTTACCGAGAATGACGTTCTCCTTGAGGCCAAGAAGCTGATCCGACTTGCCGTTCATAGCGGCCTCGGTCAGAACCTTCGTGGTCTCCTGGAAGGACGCTGCGGACAACCAGGAGTCGGTTGCCAGCGAGGCCTTCGTGATGCCCATGAGCATCTGACGACCGGATGCAGGCTGACCACCTTCAGCAGCAACCTTGCGGTTTTGCGCCAAGTAGGCCATACGGTCGACGAGTTCGCCGGGCATGAAGGAGGTGTCGCCGGGCTCCAGGATGGTGACCTTGCGGAGCATCTGGCGGACGATAACCTCGATGTGCTTGGAGTGGATACCAACGCCCTGATCGCGGTACACCTTCTGGACCTCGTCCACAAGCTGCTTCTGAGCCACGTTGCGGCCCATGATGCGCAGAACTTCCTTGGGATCCAGCTGGCCTTCGGTCAGTGCGGTACCGGCATCGATGTGCTGGCCCTCTTCAACCAGAAGCTTCTGGCGACGAGAAACCTCGACGACCGAATCTTCCTTACCGTCATCACGGATGATAACGATGCGGCGTACCGAGGGATCTTCATCGTCAATGTGAACGCGGCCAGCGGCCTCGTTCATCTTGGCTTCGACCTTCGGGCTACGCGCTTCGAAGAGCTCCTGAACACGAGGCAGACCCTGGGTAATGTCGGCTGCCGAGGCCGCACCACCGGTGTGGAAGGTACGCATCGTCAGCTGGGTACCGGGCTCGCCAATCGACTGGGCGGCGATAATACCGACGGCCTCGCCGATATCCACCTGCTTGCCGGTGGCCAGTGAACGACCGTAGCAGGTCGCACAGGTACCAACCTGAGACTCACAGGTCAGGACGGAACGGCAGACAACTTCCTCGACTCCGGCTGCAACCAGCTCAGCAAGCCGTGCATCACCGAGGTCATCGCCAGCGTGGGCGACGACAGTGCCATCTTCCGCAACCGCATCGCGGGCCAGAGTACGTGCGTAGGCAGTGGTTTCAATGGTGTCCACTGCTTCCCATTCACCCGCAGAGTTCTTCTGCGCGATCTTGATGCGCACGCCCTGACGGGTGCCACAGTCGGCCTCGCGAACGATCACGTCCTGCGAGACGTCGACGAGACGACGGGTCAGGTAACCAGACTCAGCGGTACGAAGTGCGGTATCAGCAAGACCCTTACGAGCGCCGTGGGTAGCGATGAAGTACTCGAGAACCGTCAGGCCCTCGCGGTAGTTCGCCTTAATGGGCTGCTCGATCAGCTTCTGCTTCGGGTCCGACCTCTTCGGTGCACTTCAGCCACAGGTCAACCAGCTCTTCGTAGCGGGTTTCCTCGAGGATGATACCGGTCTCGAACTGATCCTGGATCTCAGCGGCCTTGGCCTCGTAACGGGCAAGGATTGCACGCTTGTTCGGCGATGCCTGAATGTCCGAGAAGGCAATGGTGATGCCCGACCAAGTCGACCAGTGGAAACCAGCGGACTTGAGTGCATCAAGGCAGTCAGCAACCAGAACATTCGGGTAACGCTCGGTCAGGGTGTTGACGATCTGGCCCAGCTGCTTCTTGCCGACAACTTCGTTAACGAAGGGGTAGTCGACAGGGAGCTGCTCGTTGAAGATCGCGCGGCCCAGCGAGGTTTCCAGAATGATGTCGTCGCCTTCACTCCAGCCCTCGGGTGCTTCCCAATCCAGCGGCGGAACAATACCCGCGAAGCGGATACGTGCGCGCTGGTTCAGGTGAAGATCACCGTTGTCGAAGGCCATGCGTGCTTCAGCAACCGTTGAGTAGACGGGGATGATTTCCTCGCCGTTCTCATCACGAGCGACCGGAAGCGACGGATCGGGATCCGAAGTCAGGTGGAACAGGCCGATGATCATGTCCTGCGAAGGCATGGCAACGGGGCGTCCATCAGAGGGCTTCAGAATGTTGTTGGTCGACAGCATGAGGATACGGGCCTCGGCCTGTGCCTCTGCGCCAAGGGGCAGGTGAACTGCCATCTGGTCACCGTCGAAGTCTGCGTTGAAGGCGCCACAAGCCAGCGGGTGCAGCTGGATTGCCTTACCTTCAATGAGCTGGGGCTCGAAGGCCTGAATACCCAGGCGGTGCAGCGTAGGTGCACGGTTCAGCAGCACGGGGTGCTCGCGGATGACGTCGTCGAGGACGTCCCACACCTCGGGGCGCTGGCGTTCAACCTTGCGCTTTGCAGCCTTCACATTCTGGGCGAAGTTCTTCTCAACCAGGCGCTTCATGACGAAGGGCTTGAAGAGTTCCAGAGCCATCTGCTTGGGCAGACCACACTGGTGGAGCTTCAGCTGCGGGCCGACGACGATAACGGAACGACCCGAGTAGTCGACGCGCTTACCCAGAAGGTTCTGACGGAAACGACCCTGCTTACCCTTGAGCATGTCAGAGATCGACTTCAACGGACGGTTACCGGGGCCTGCAACGGGGCGGCCACGACGTCCGTTATCGAAGAGCGCGTCAACAGATTCCTGAAGCATGCGCTTCTCGTTGTTGACGATGATCTCAGGCGCGCCCAGCTCGAGCAGGCGCTTGAGTCGGGTGTTGCGGTTGATCACGCGACGGTACAGATCATTCAGGTCAGAGGTCGCGAAACGGCCACCATCAAGCTGAACCATGGGGCGCAGATCCGGCGGAATAACCGGAATCTTCGTCAGAACCATGGACTCGGGCTTGTTGCCGGTAGCTACGAATGCGTTGATAACCTTCAGACGCTTGATGGCGCGTGTCTTACGCGGGCCGTTTTCGTTCTGGATGATTGTACGAAGCTGTTCAACTTCGCTTTCCAGATCGAAGGTCTGCAGACGCTTCTGGATGGCGGATGCGCCCATGTCACCCTTGAAGTAGGTGCCATAGCGGGCAACCATCGCACGGTAGAGGCGCTCGTCACCTTCGAGGTCACCGACCTTAAGGGACTTAAAGCGCTCCCACACCGTCTCCAGGCCTTCGATATCGCCCTCGTAACGACGACGGATCTTGGCCATATCGCGTTCGCCGGCCTTGCGGCGGCGCTCGATCTCGGTTGCGGATGCATCGTTTGCTTCAAGTTCAGCAATCTCTGCTTCCAGGCGCTCTGCGAATTCGTTGATCGCAGCATCGCGCTGGTTTTCGAGGTGGGTCTTCTCGACCTCGAGCTCAGAACGCAGATCCATCAGATCCTCGTCACGGCCCTTTTCGTCAACCTCGGTGATCATGTAGGCAGCGAAGTAGATGACCTTTTCCAGATCCTTCGGAGCCAGATCCAGCACGTAGCCCAGTCGCGAGGGAACACCCTTGAAGTACCAGATGTGGGTGACGGGGGCGGCAAGGTCGATGTGACCCATACGCTCACGACGCACCTTGGAGCGCGTGACCTCAACACCACACTTTTCGCAGATGATGCCCTTGTAGCGCACGCGCTTGTACTTACCACACGCGCATTCCCAGTCGCGGGTGGGGCCGAAGATCTGCTCACCGAACAGACCGTCACGCTCGGGCTTGAGCGTACGGTAGTTGATGGTCTCCGGCTTCTTCACTTCACCGTGGCTCCACGAGGCGATATCGTCGCCCGTGGCCAGGGTGATCTTCAAACTGTCGAACGTCTTGGCGTCCAGCAAAGTCATTGCTCCTTATCAGATCGCATCGATGGTCGCCGCGGCGTTCGGACGCGCATCAAGAGTGATGCCCAGTTCCTCACGCGCATTGAAGTCGTCATCTTCTTCACGCAGGTCAATCACGTTGCCGGCTGCGTCGAGAGCTTCGACGTTCAGGCACAGCGAACGCATTTCCTGGATCAGAACACGGAAGGATTCGGGGATGCCGGGTTCGGGGATGTCCTCGCCCTTAACAATTGCCTCGTAAACCTTGACACGTCCGGTGGTGTCATCGGACTTGATGGTGAGCAGTTCCTGCAGTGCGTAGGCAGCGCCGTACGCCTCCAGGGCCCACACTTCCATTTCACCGAAGCGCTGGCCACCGAATTGAGCCTTACCACCCAGGGGCTGCTGCGTAATCATCGAGTACGGACCGGTCGAGCGAGCGTGAATCTTGTCGTCAACCAGGTGGTGCAGCTTGAGCATGTAGGCGTAGCCCACTGCGATCGGGTACGGGAAGGGTTCACCGGAACGACCGTCGAAGAGACGCGCCTTGCCCTCGGCGTTGGTGAGAACGTCACCATCGCGGTTGGGGTTGACGTTGCGCAGCAGACCTGCGAGCTCTTCGGCCTCGAGGCCATCGAAGACCGGGGTCGCGACGGGGGTCTCGGGGGCAACGGTAATGCCGTCCTTGGGCAGGTGCTTGGTCCACTCTTCGCCAGCCTTGACAGCTGCCGAGACGTCCCAACCCTGGTGGGCAAGCCAACCGAGGTGGAACTCAAGGACCTGACCGACGTTCATACGGCCGGGGACACCCAGCGGGTTGAGGATGATATCAACCGGGGTTCCGTCCTCGAGGAAGGGCATGTCTTCGACCGGGAGGATCTTGGAAACGACACCCTTGTTACCGTGACGGCCTGCCATCTTGTCACCAATGGTGATCTTGCGGCGCTGTGCGACATAGACGCGAACGGTCTGGCGCACGCCGGGGTTGAGATCATCTTCGTCGTCGTTGAATTCACGAACGCCAATGACGATGCCTTCTTCACCGTGGGGAACACGCAGCGAGGTATCGCGAACCTCGCGGGCCTTCTCACCGAAGATTGCACGCAGCAGGCGCTCTTCGGAGGTCAGCTCGGTTTCACCCTTCGGGGTGACCTTACCGACGAGGATGTCGCCAGCGGTGACCTCGGCGCCAATACGAATGATGCCGCGTTCGTCAAGATCAGCCAGCGACTCTTCCGAAACGTTCGGAATATCGCGGGTGATCTCTTCTTCACCGAGCTTGGTTTCGCGGGCGTCGACTTCATATTCTTCGATGTGAATCGAGGTCAGAACATCGTCTTCAACAACGCGACGGCTCAGGATGATGGCATCCTCGTAGTTGAGGCCTTCCCACGACATGTAAGCAACCAGCAGGTTCTTACCCAGTGCAACTTCACCGTTGTCGGTAGCGGGGCCGTCAGCGAGGACATCGCCGACCTCCACGCGCTGGCCTTCATCAACGATGACGCGCTGGTTGGTGCAGTTGCCGGGGTTCGAGCGCTCGAACTTTTCGAGGCGGTAGGTATCGCGTCCACCTTCGTCCGTGGTCACGACGACCAGGTCGGCGGAAACTTCGGTGACAACACCGGAGTGCTGAGCGATGACCATCTCACCGGAGTCATGTGCGGCACGCTGTTCCATACCGGTACCCACCAGCGGCGCTTCCGTGGTGAGCAAGGGAACAGCCTGACGCTGCATGTTCGCACCCATGAGGGCTCGGTTTGCATCGTCGTGCTCGAGGAAGGGAATGAACGCGGTTGCCACAGACACCATCTGGCGTGCGGAAACGTCCATGTAATCCACGCGATCACGGGCGATCAGCGTCGGATCCTCGCCTGCAACACGGCACAGAACCTGCTCATCAATGAAGTGGCCCTCATCATCGACAGGCGAAGAAGCCTGAGCGATGAAGTGTCCCTTTTCATCATCAGCGGTTAGATAGTTGACCTCATCGGTCACCTGTCCGTTGCGAACAATACGGTAGGGGGTCTCGATGAAACCGAAGGGGTTGATACGAGCAAAGGTTGCCAGCGAACCGATCAGACCAATGTTCGGGCCTTCAGGGGTTTCAATCGGGCACATACGTCCGTAGTGCGAGGGGTGAACGTCACGAACCTCCATGGAGGCACGATCGCGAGACAGACCACCGGGGCCCAGTGCCGACAGACGGCGCTTGTGCGTCAGACCGGCCAGCGGGTTGTTCTGGTCCATGAACTGCGACAGCTGAGAGGTTCCGAAGAACTCCTTGATTGCCGCAACGACGGGACGAATGTTGATCAGGGATTGCGGAGTAATAGAGTCCGTTTCCTGAGTGGTCATACGTTCGCGGACGGTGCGCTCCATACGTGCAAGACCGGTGCGGACCTGAGCCTGGATCAGCTCACCCACAGCGCGAATACGACGGTTACCGAAGTGGTCGATGTCGTCGGACTCAACGCGGACCTCGACGGGCTCGCCGTGGCGGACGCCTGCGAAGGTCTTCTCACCTGCGTGCAGAGCAAGCAGGTACTTCACAGTTGCAACGATGTCGTTGATCGAGAGCACCAATTCAGAGGTGCCTTCGGGGGAATCAACCGCAAGCTTCTTGTTGATCTTGTAGCGGCCGACCTTTGCCAGGTCGTAGCGCTTGGGATCGAAGTAGAAGTTGTGCAGGAGCGCTTCAGCGGCCTCGACGTTTGCGGGCTCACCCGGGCGCAACTTGCGGTAGATATCGGTCAGTGCCTCTTCGCGGGTACGCGCGGTGTCCTTCTCAAGAGTCTCAAGAAGAATCGGGTACGCGGCGAACTGCTCGCGAATCTCACCTTCCGTCAGGCCAATTGCCTTCAGGAAGTGGGTTACCGACTGCTTACGCTTACGGTCGATACGCACGCCGACAGCGTCGCGCTTATCGATCTCGAACTCCAGCCATGCACCGCGGCTGGGGATGATCTTCGCGTTGAAGATTTCCTTGTCGGAACCGCGATCCGAGGTACGTTCAAAGTAGACACCGGGCGAACGAACCAGCTGAGAGACAACGACACGCTCGGTGCCGTTGATGATGAAGGTGCCACGGGGGGTCATGAGCGGGAAATCGCCCATGAACACGGTCTGGGACTTAATTTCACCCGTGTTGTAGTTCATGAACTCGGCGGTCACATACATGGGTGCCGAGTAGGTGTAATCCTTAGCTTTTGCTTCTTCGACCGAGTACTTCGGTCGCTCCAAGCGGTGATCACGGAACGACAGAGACATGGTGCGTGCCACGTCTTCAATCGGCGAGATCTCCTGGAAAATTTCTTCAAGGCCGGAAACATCCGGAACATCTACGCGTCCAGCAGCCTTTGCGGCATCCACGCGTGCTTTCCATGCATCGTTTCCCAGTAACCAGTCAAAGCTTTCGGTCTGCAGGCCGAGCAGGTTCGGTGCCTGCAGGGGCTCGCGGAGCTTAGCGAAAGAAATGCGGTTCTTGGGCTGGTTGGCAGTGTTGGTACTTGCAGCCAACGGGGGTCCTTCCCTGCGTTTTCATTGCGCGCACACGCCTTTTAGCCCATTAACTGACACCGTCCACATCCGCCCAGCGCCTATTACAGCGAATGGGTACGGGTCACCTCGGGCACAATAAAGCGCAAATACTCATAATAGGCACACGAATATAGGGGTGCAATGTACGGACGAGAATATGTCCAACCTCACGTTCAGCTGGCGCTCAGTCCAACTTCAGCCATTGAAGCTCTTCGCAGAACGTGGTCCGTGCCCCAAGTCGGGCTTGAACCGACGACCCACGGATTATGAGTCCGCTGCTCTGACCGACTGAGCTATTGGGGCTCTGAAAGTGTAACGCGAACTCTCACCTTCAGCGCAACACGAGCCTTGCTCAGTGGCTAAAAACCTTACTTCAGAACGACAACGACGTCTGGGTCGCCGGTCTGCGTCTGCTGCACGCGGCTAATTCCAAGGACCTTCGCGACCTCTTCAGCAGTGGCCTTGAGGTTTGGATCCTCGTAGTAAACGGTCGTTACTTCGGTATCCCAACCGCGTGCGTTCGCTGCAGTGGCGCCGTCAAAGCCTGCGGAGGAAAGCGCGGAAACCTTCTGCGCTGCCAGTCCCTGTGTTCCGGTTCCGTTCAGCACGGAAATCTTCGCGGAGTGACGCACGGGAATCGACGGCGAAGAAGAGGGAGTCTCGCTGGTCGTCGGGGCCGCGGAAGGAGTCTGGGTGGCCTCGGTAGTCGCAGAGGCGGCGGGGGCCTGGCTCGTTGCAGCGGTCGTCGAGACGCTTGTGGTCGTCTTCTGCTGAGCACCGCCCGAGGTCAGGATGTGGCTGATCCCCCACGCGGCAGCGGGAACAATCACCAGCACCGCAAGGAAAGGCCATACGCTCTTCCATCGCGAGGGCTGCTGAAGGTGCATGCCCTGGGGCATGTCTTCGCCGGCGCGGTCAAATTCGTCCTTTGGATACTGTGAAGTCACGGCTTCAGAGTAGCGAAATACCCCCGCTCCCGCATAGTCCCTGCCCGCGTGCCTTAGATTTCCCTGAACGCCTCCCATTGTCGAGGCCGTGGCTGGGCACGCCTGAGGTTACAGTAGGTGCGTGGAATCTTTGGACACCGTTATCGATCCCTCCTGGGCGCGGGCGCTGGCACCGGTTGAGGGAAAAATCCATGAATTGGGAGCTCAGTTGCGTCGGGAGATCGAGGCCGGGCACGGCTATCTTCCCGCCGGTAGCGATGTCTTGAGGGCCTTTACCTATCCTCTTAACCAGGTGAAGGTCCTCATTGTCGGGCAAGACCCCTACCCCACTCCCGGCCACGCTATTGGGCTGAGTTTCTCGGTTGCTCCCGGCATCCCTTTCCCAGCGTCATTGCGAAATATCTTCAAGGAGCTCACCACCGACCTTGGCATTCCCATGCCAACCAGCGGCGATCTGCGGCCATGGTCTCGTCAGGGAGTGTGCCTGCTCAACAGGGTGCTGACAGTTAGGCCCGGACAAGCCGGTTCCCATCGAAAGATGGGGTGGGAGGAAGTCACCTCCTGCGCAATTGATGCTTTGGTGAACAGGAGGGATGCATCCGGGAACCCGCTGCCCCTGGTCGCAATTTTGTGGGGGCGCGACGCGCAATCTCTGCGCGAGCAATTGGGATCCACGCCAGTCATCGAGTCTGCGCACCCCTCTCCCCTGTCAGCGCGCCGCGGCTTCTTTGGCTCACGCCCCTTCTCCCGCGCGAATACTCTCCTTGAGAAGCAGGGGGCAACGCCGGTGGACTGGAGATTGCCGTAGGCCTCGTCGCTCGGGATACGTACAACGAACAGGGGTGCGCTCGCGCATAGTGACGCGAACGCACCCCAATCTTTTGGCTGAGCAGCTGACTACTTCAGGAAATCAAAGCGCTGGGCCGAACTTCCATTGTCCTGATAGAGGTGAACCGTTGTTTCGTTCTGGCTACGCCCACCTTCAAGATCAAGGACCAACATGGGCGAGAGTGCCGAAACAAGAACTTTATGGCCGCCTCGCTCTTGGATGACCCACTTTTGAGCCGCGGAGGAGTTCGAGGGCTGCTGATTGACCCGAGCCGGCCAGTTCTTCCACGCCGCGAAGACATCCAAGACTTTCCCAGAAGCCACGTTGGTCAAGGTCACGTAGCCCTTGTCGTCGTGACTGATACGCCACTTCTGTGCCGCACTTCCGTTGGACTGGAAAGACCAGACGCGAGCTCCCGCGTCCCGAGATGCCCATTGGACCTCGACACGATTATTCGGGGCAACAACTGGACGGATCTGATACTCACCATCAGGAACTAAGCTGCGGTTCTCCTTCGCCCACTGGTCCAGGATCTCTTGGGGGCCTTGGACCGGGTTCAGACGCCACTGCTGAGAGGTTGTTCCATTGGCCAGATAGCCATCAATAGCCATACCATTACGCGCCTGTCCCCAGCGAAGATTGACAACCAGACCGGTCCCGACATTGCGGAGCATATACGCCCCTCCCGTCACCGAGAAGATGGCCCACTTCTGGTTCGCATTTGACATGTCCGTGTCCCACAGCTGGAGCTCGGTACCAGGAATCGGAGTGCCATCAGTGGAATCCAAGGACTTATTCGACCAGGTATTCACCAATCGGTAGAAGCCATCAGATTCACGGCTAATTTTCCAGATCTGATTATCGGTCTTGCTTGAACCCCACAGCTGAAGCCGAGCTCCGTTGTTCATCGCGAAGTCTTTCAGATCGATCCCCTTTGTGGGATCAACGACGCTTGCCAGCTCGTAGTAACCGGGGGTGATATCTGCCTGACCCGCGGAGGAAACCTTGGGATGAGTCGGAATGAATGAAAATGCCTGAGCATCAGAGCCATTTGCATTCCACAGGCCGACATTCGCTCCCGCTGAAGCATTGGCCGCTGCAACATCCAAAACGATTGCGGGATCCAAAGCGGAGACGATCTTCACTCGGCCCTGATCGTCCGAAGTGATGCGCCACTTCTGCGCGCGCGTACCGTTAGAACTCCACTGGTCAACGTTGGTCCCAGGACGCGAGGACCCCCATTGGGCATCAAGCACCTTACCCGAGGCCACATTGGTGATGGTCGCAAGTCCTTGCGAATCATAAGAAACACGCCACTTCTGGGCATCGCTTCGATTCGTGTCCCACAGCTGGACATTCGCGCCATTATCACGGCTAGCACCGGGAACATCCAGAACCAGGTGATCCGCGAGCGCTGACTTAATGAAGTACTCCCCCGGTTCTACCGAGGACTTTTCACCAATCGCATCTTGACTGCGGACCTTCTCGAAACGATCCCCCTGTTTCTTGTAGTAGACGATGACAGAATCAGTGGCATCCCACAGCGCGTGTGTATAGCCTTCACGCGCGGCGATCTCATCAGAGAACTCCACCTGGTAGCAGCTGTGTCCACCTGGACACAAGCGCTTCAGCTGGTCCCAGGCACGATCGATCGGGACGATCCAGAAGTCGAGGTCGCGGTAGGGCGAATCGGCCTTAGCCATAGCTTCACCCTTGGTGTAGTTAAACACGCCCTTCGAGCGCCCAGGCTGGGTCGACTCAAAAGTTGAGGACTGATAACCGGCAATATCAATTCCCGGGTTAAAGAACAGAATCAATTCCGCCGCAATGGAGGCATCGACATCATCCATTCCCAGCCGTTTGAGCTGTTCTTGCTTGGGAACTGACATTTCCGTAGGCGTCGCTGGGTGCCCCTTGTAGTAGTAGGCGTAGCGATCCCCGTAGTAGCTCTTCGTAAAGCGGGCATAGTCTTCGAAGCCCTGTTCATTGGGATGAATCGTTCCAAGAAGCAGAAGGACGCCCTTACCCTCACGTTCCGCGGCACTGAAGTACCCATCATTGAAGTTGTAGAGGGCCTTAAACTGCTCGGTCGCTTCCTTCGAGGGCTTGATATTCGCACTCAGCAGCTGAGAGATATTAACCCCGCGAACCTTTGGGGACTTTTGAACCTGGGTTGCAAAGGCATTCCCATCTCCAGAAGTACCCAATAGCTTCGGGCGAGCCAGCCACCAGTGCGCATTCGGCTCAGAATCAACCAGCGCCCACAAATAGTCAGCGGTGCTCCACTGCTCGGAGGCCTTCGCATCAACACGCCCATTGGCGTAGGCGTGTTCCTTCATTTCTTTCCACTCGCGAAGCAAACGCTCGTGCGTTCCTCGCGGGTTTGATCCCTGATAGAGATCGGCAAACTTCACGTAGGAATACGCCCCATCGGTCATGAGATTGATCGTGTATTGGTCTTGAGGGATCCGGTTCGCGTAGATGACCTTCTGGACCATATTGGGGAACATATCGACCGAGTAGAGGTGGAAATCAGAAGAAGGATCCAACTCACGCAAATCACGCACGTAATCAGCAAAAACGTCGATGCGATCACGGAACTGCTGCGCGGCCTCGTCGAAACCGCCGGGTTGGAACGCGTTCTCACGCTCAGTCAGGTAAGGAAGCGCGTAGACTCCATGCTCTCCAGCAGTTGGGCCGGGGAGCGCATTCCAGTCATAGGCATTGGGACGCTCGAACATGGCGATAACAGGGCCGATTCCCCGAACTGAATCCTTACCCCAAAGGTTCAGCGAAAACATCGCGACGGGAAGTGTCGCACTGACTGGAGCAAGCACGTAGCTATCCGCGGTCACACCGACTGTACGCTTTGGGAATTTACGGACTACCGCCCCATTTTTCTCGGTCGAAAGTTCGACAGTGAACTTCCCAAAGTTCTTGAAGTCGAGAATGTAGTAGTCGTCAGTGAAGTCCTTCAATGAGATCCGCTGATCAATTTCACGCGTCACTTTCCCGCGGTAGCTCATGGTTGCGCGCAGGTGCACGGTATCCGCACTCTCGCGGAGTTCTTTGCCAGCTTCGCCCTCGGGGAGCTCAATGACGACATCCGTCGTATTGCGTTCATTAGTCAGGGTCATATCCGACGAGGCAGTCGCTCCGCGAGCCGCCCGATCCTGACCGCTTAGGGCGGAGGGTAGAGGAGAGGCCTCGCTGGTCGGCTGGGAGGTTTCCACTCCGTTAGCTACCTGGGGTGCTTCTGTTCCGGTGGTCGCCGAGGCCTCGGGAGAGGGAGCGGGAGAGGCTGGCTCCGCTAGAGCGGGAGCTAAACCTGCTCCGCATACAAGCGCGCCGGTGAGCAAAGCGGTAAGAGACAGCTTTCGAATCGAGGCAGAACGCACTCGAGCGTGTTGATGATGCATGATCAAACCCATCCTTCGGGGGCATGGACGCCGGGAATACGTCCAAATAGAAGGGAAGAATTGGGTTGATTCTACCGATGAAAGAGAAGGTAAGTTGATCAATCAATCAATGTGTCGGAGAACACGACATGCACGGTCCGCGGCGATGCGAGAAGAGCCGAGGGCTAGCTGCAGAGGCTACCGAAGAAACCGCGTTTCTTCTTCGCGGCGGCATACTCCTCTTCGGTATGGTCCTTATCGCACCACTGATCCGGGGACACTTGTTCCCTCACCGAGTCAATGTGCTTGCCGCAGCCCTTCCAGGTGGTCTTTCCGCATACCTCACAGGTGGTGGGTCGACACATGATTGTCTCCTTCGTTGATCGGGCCTCGAATCCGTCAGCGGATCCGCTGCATGGTGTTATGAGGTTTTTCTAGGCGTGCTGATTGCTTTGTCACGTCAGCCTAGCCGGAGGAACAATTGCTCGAGTTCTTCGATCGAGATGCTCCCGGTTTTGACTAGAGATTCTTCCGCTTCGGGTGTCGACGCATCATCGTTTTCGAGGATGGAATCCTCGATCGCGCACTGCGACATGATCGTCGCAACCGCGAGGTAGCTAGCGCGTTTCATCGCGGAGTTAACGGCCGCGAACTGGGTCAGCACATCCCGACAGTTCGCATCTCCACTCTCGATATGGTCGATGAGGCTGTCGAGCTGCCCGCGAGCACGCTTGAGGCGATTGATGACCTGCTTGCGCGTCGTCATGAGCGTCCTTCCCCCGTGACGAGGACGGCCTCGGCCCGATCGCCGAGCCACGCTCGCAGCGTCTGGATGCCGCCCGACAGCATGGTGACGTTAAAGCCCGCGTGGCGCACGATGCGGTAGCCGATCCAGGAGCGCACGCCCGCGGCGCACATGACGACGAAGGGCTGGTCGCGCCGGTCAGCACGTTGTGCGCGACCATTCCGGTCTGGTTGACGGGGTCCTTGGCCTGGCCGTAGGGCGGGGCGTAGGCGAGGTCCAGGTCGATGAGATCCGTCGCCTTCAGGCCGGCCCGCATGGCGGTCACAATGACGTCGATGCGGCGGTCCACACCGTCGGTGCCCACGGCTTGCGCGCCGAGAATCTGTCCGCCGGTGCCGACATGCATGAGGATGTGCACGGGCTTGGCGCCGGGGAAATAGCCCGCGTGCTGGTTAGCGTGCGTGTGCACCGTGAAATACTCCGCGCCCGAGGCGTCGAGGGCCTGGCGGTTAGCACCGGTCATGGCGGCGGTGAGGCTCCCAATCCGGACGATCGCGGTGGCCTGTGGGCTCGGGATGGGGCGCGCGGTGGCCTTGCCTTGTTCGGCGTCGGCAATAGCGTCAGCGACGAGGCGTCCCCCGCGGTTCGCAGGTCCGGCCAGGGCGACGGGGCGGTCATGGTCGCGGCCGACCGTGGCGTCGCCGACCGCGTAGACGTCGTCCACGCTGGTGCGCCCATGCTCATCGACGAGGATGTAACCGCGCTTGGTCTCGATGCCCGCGGCCTCGGCGAAGGCGGTGTCGGGGCGGACTCCAGTTGACAGGACGATGACGTCGGCACTCAGCTCGGTTCCGTCGGAGAGTGTCACGCAGTCTTGATCGTCGCCGTTGGTGATGGACTGGGCGGCAACGCCTGCATGGACGCACACGCCAAGAGCGCGCAGCTCCTGCGTGACCAGCGTGGCCATCTCGACCTCGAGGGGCGGCAGGACGTGTTCGGCGTACTCGACGAGGTGGGTCTCGAAGCCTCTTCGCGACCTGGACACTGTGCGCGCCGGGGTTGATCGCCGTGACCTCGGAGTTGATGCGCACGTCGAGGTTGAGCGCAGCTTTGAGAGATTGCGGGGTGTGGAGAAGGAGCTTGGCCGGGTCTTCAATCTCGCCGCCGACGTAGTACGGGAGCCCACAGTTCGCGAAGGACACGTATTTGCTGCGCTCCAGCACGATGATCTCGGCGCCCTCGTCGCGCCTGCGCAGGCGCGCCGCCGCGCTCATGCCACCGGCGACTCCTCCGACGACGACTACTCGCATGTGCGGCTCACTTTCTGGCTCGGTGGAATGTCTTCTTTGCCTCCTCCAAGAATACCCCTGGGGGTATTGGGAAACAAGATTCCAACGCATACAGCAGACTCCACAGCCTAGGAGAGGCTGCCGCACTCACATAGGCTCGCTAGAGCACGCTCCAAAGTCACGTCCCGCTTCTGACTCAATATTTTGGGGGCACAACGATGGCCGAATTCATTTTTCCCTTAATTCTTTCGGAGACCTCACTGGTTCTACTCCGACTTTTGCGATGGATCGGAGTCACGGCTCGCCATGTATATCCATATAATTCCGACGAGACTTTGCGCGCTAAACACACCTACCGGAATGAGCGGAGAAATGATCTCGTGATAGATTCCTTGAATAATGAAGAGTAAACCTGAATCTACATAAGCAACTGCTAAGCAAATGACTGGGACTGAACCTGCTCGTTGAACCCGATACCAGGACGACTCCGACTCTGATGCCGCCTTCGTCCTGATTCCCGCCCACATATTCGGAGGCAACTTGTCATTTCGCATCGCTCGCGCTAGACCAGCCAAGCAGAATGCTGCAACAAACGTTAAGAGTCCTAGACCAAATGAGATGAGTCCGTCCATCTCTCTCCTGTCAACTAGGCGCGCCTTTGCGTGATCTGGATCGACAATTGCAAATTTACCGCGCCAACGGAGCAATTGCTGCTTCGACAACCTAAATTTATGAGATTCAAAAACATTTCGAAAGCTTGAAAACACAGGGAAAAAGAGGAGTCGGTCTCCCGGATAAAAAAATGGAGCCACCTGTCGGACTCGAACCGACGACCGTCCGCTTACAAGGCGGGTGCTCTACCAACTGAGCTAAGGTGGCAACCCACATAGTGTGCCATGACTGAGGCCGCAAAGACGAATTAAAAACCGCAATGTGGCTCACACGCCACCTTGAGGCCCTCAAAACAAGCTGAGCATCAATACGAAAACGCTACGCTCGAGCGTTCATCCCCCGCAGCTACAAAGAAAGGGCGCGTACGCGACAAGGTCACGCACGCGCCCTAACACTTTAAGGTCCAAAGCGCGATCACCCTAGGGGATCACATCGCCTTTACTTCGAAGCAGACGCCGTTCCCGCGGCAGCAAGCTGCTGCTGAATTGCCGGGTAGATACCATCGACCTTGGTCACACCAAGCTTCGAGAAGTCCAGAGCAGTCTTGTCATTGATAACAAACTCGGGAGTACCCAAGGAATTGGGACTGCGACCCTCGTAGGTGGCATTTCCCCACGCCTGAGTGGTCTTGGTCAGGTATTCATCAACGCCATTCTCGGGGAAGGAATTCACAACATCCTCAGGAATTCCAACCTGCGATGCAATGGTCTTGACCTGCTTGGCCGACTTCGACAGGTCCTGGACAACGGAGCCGTTGCCCGAGTTGTAGGCCTCGTTGAAGTAGGCAAGAAGCGCATTGTGGAACTTGCCCCAGGTCTGAGCATCGACCTTTTGCGCGGCGATCAAAGAAGCGGTGGTTGCAGCGTACTGATAAGGCGCCTTCACCGTATTCACCGGCTGGTACTTGATATTGAATTTGCCATCGAGAGCATCTTGAGTGGCTTGTTCACCGAAGGCAACATCATAGGCTGCACAGACGTGGCAGGAGTAATCAAAGTATTCCGTCAGCGTCGGAAGGGATTCGTCGATCTTGCCAATACCCAGGTGAGAAACCACAATCGGTCCGCCGTCCCCGTAGGAACCGATGGCCGCGGTCGCAGCTTGGCTATCCTGAGCCTTCTTGTGGTTCGACTGAATGATCACCGCAGCGATCGCGCCAATGATCACAACAAGAATCAGTACGACCAGTCCGATGATGATGTTTCGGGTTCGGCGATCCGCACGTGCCTGTTGCTCACGCAGTTGCTGAGCTTTCTCACGCACTTCCTGCGAGCGAGACGGCTTTGCCATTGTCTGGGCCTTTCTGTTGATGTGCATCCAAGCCTAGCGAGCATTACTCACCGACGCACAATGCCAACGCTGATGCTACGCGTTTAATTCCAGAAGGTCATTGAGATAACCGTCCCCTGCGGACGATCTACAACCGCTCACTCAGAAATTTCCAGCGAGAATAACACCGATTGCGAGCACACCAATCAGCCCAAGAATGACCTGCATCCACACTCGCGGTGCACAGACCCTCACAGCCACGCTCAGGCCAGTACGAAGCGGCCGCCCCGTAGGCATCACCCACATTCCCCACAAGGAAATCGTTGTCAGCACCCACGTCAGCAGAACCCAGGATGGATTCATTGCTAGCCAGGAATCAGAGTGAATGGGTGTTTGCCCAGTTACGACCAGAGGGAACCACGAAATGCCGGGATTACCCAACCTGGTTGCAAAAAAGCCCGAGTAAATTGACCAGCCGATCTCTGCGTAGAAATCTCGTGAGAAGAGAACCCACTGCCCCCAAGCCAATGCCGTCCCCGGGAAAAGGCCAATCGCCGTCGACAGTATCGCTCCAAGTCCCGTAAAGGGAAGCATTCCAAGTGTTGCCCAGTTATCACTGGAGCGAACCTCTTGATTGCGGATCCGGCGGTTTTCGCGCCATCTGTATGCACCGCCGAGCACCGCAAAAATAGCAGTGATCACGCCGACAAGGATGAGCCCAGCCATCCCCATATATATAGGTGCAAGAGCAAGCGCAGCCAGCGCTATAAGTCCAATGAAATTCGCAGTTTTCAGCTGCTGCCACTCGTAATGACGTTGCTCAGTCACGAACTCGACATTCGGAGGGATTGCCGCCTGACGGTATCCATCATCTGCAGGAAGATAGCTTGTTCCCATTGACGAGGCCGTAGGGGCGATGGGGGGCAAATAAGCAGTTTCTCCTCCCCCGCTTCTGCCTTCCCAACCCCGCGAGTCGGCAACGGTCTGGGGATACACCTGCGTGGCCTCGGGATCGACATAGGAGGGATCCTCTGCGTAACCGCTCTCCATCACGCGAGTCGCATCCGCCTCTGAAGGATCAAGGACCGAAGTACGCTCGCTCTCAGAGGCAAAGCGCTCTTCACCTTCGTTTTGTTCACTCAGGCCAGCAATCACAGTGGGAGCCTGCGAGGAGGTTGCAGGTGCAAGAAGACGGGCCCAATTAAGACCTTCCCACGCCATAGAGCCGCCATAAACCGCCATATCGCTGAGGCGGAACCTGCCCCACTGCGCCAGCTCTCGAACTACCTGATCCGGGCTTGGGCGCACATGAGCGTCGGGATGCAGAGCCATGCGCATGAGCGAGGCAACTCGCGGATCAAGTCCTCGCGTATCAGGTTCGCCTTTAAGGACGCGGTCCAAGATTCCTTCTGTCGCGCCTTCTCCGTAGGGTGGACGCCCGGTGAGCGCAGTCAGCAAAGTTGCCGTCCAGCCCCACCAGTCCGTAGCCGCCGAGGCCCGCCCTCCCCTGAGCAATTCGGGTGCGGTATAGCCCGCGGTACCGGAAACGAGGCCGGTTTGGGTCAGCCGAGCCTCGTCCTGTCCCATCGCGATACCGAAGTCAATGAGCACGGGGCCACGAGGCGAACAGATGACATTGGAGGCTTTGACATCGCGATGAATAATCCGGCGCGCATGAACATCTTCAAGGGTCTGAGCAAGGGCGCCACCGATTGCGGCAACACCACCGATGTTCAGCGCTCCTCTGGCAAGCAGTTCAGACAGTGTCGGACCGGGAATGTATTCACTGACGACGAAGGGTTGGGTGGCATCGATCTCAATATCTAAGATGTGCGCAACCCCTCCACCGCGAATCGAGTTAACCGTCCGAGCTTCGCGTAGGAGACGCTCGCGATAGTCCTCATCAGCAGCCAAGGCGGGGTGAAGGATTTTTAACGCAACACGTTCTCCGGCCTCGTCACAGGCAAGCCACACGGTGGCAGCGCCTCCCGCGCCCAGGCGCTTGAGAAGGCGGTACCCACCAATCATGTCTTGCTCACGCATCACCCCAAGCCTAGCGAATGGTTGACGAATTTCAGGCCTCACGTGCACTGTCGACAACAAATGGGGCTGGAATTTGTACGACAAGCGGTGCTATGGTGAGCGAGTGCGAACTTCACATCTGATGTGGGGCAAGCGCGGCGGCAGTGAAGACGCTGTCGTCTGGTCTCTACAAAGGATCGTCCGGCACGTACCGCCGGTGGAGGTTCAATATGGCAACTGTAACTTTTGACAAGGCGACCCGAATCTATCCCGGGTCTGACAAGCCAGCAGTCGATCAGCTCGATCTTGAGATCCAGGATGGCGAATTCCTGGTTCTCGTCGGTCCTTCCGGTTGTGGCAAGTCCACGTCCCTGCGAATGCTCGCAGGTCTTGAAGACGTGAACTCCGGCCGTATCTTCATTGGCGATAAGGACGTCACCGACGTACAGCCGAAGAACCGCGACATCGCAATGGTGTTCCAGAACTACGCTCTGTACCCGCACATGACCGTTCGCGAGAACATGGGCTTCGCACTGAAGATCGCAGGCACTCCCAAGGATGAAATTAACAAGCGTGTTGAAGAAGCCGCACGCATCCTCGACCTGGAGCCCTACTTGGACCGCAAGCCCAAGGCTCTCTCCGGTGGTCAGCGTCAGCGTGTGGCAATGGGCCGCGCAATCGTTCGTAAGCCTCAGGTCTTCCTCATGGATGAGCCTCTGTCCAACTTGGACGCCAAGCTCCGTGTCCAGACCCGTACCCAGATCGCCTCGCTGCAGCGCGAACTCGGCGTCACCACGGTCTACGTGACCCACGACCAGACCGAGGCTCTGACGATGGGCGACCGCATCGCGGTTCTCGCAGGCGGTCTCCTCCAGCAGGTCGGCACCCCGCAGGAAATGTACGAACGCCCCGCCAACGAATTCGTCGCAGGCTTCATCGGCTCCCCCGCCATGAACCTCGGCAAGTTCAAGGTTGAAGGCAATGTCGCGAAACTCGGCACCGCAGAGGTTCCGCTGTCGCAGGCAACCCTGGATGCCATGGTTCCCGAAGACGAAGGCAAGATCACGATCGGCTTCCGTCCCGAGGGCCTCGAGGTCGTTTCTGCAGAAACTGAAAACACCATTCCGATCGAAGTTGAGTTCGTTGAGGAACTGGGTTCGGATGCCTACATCTACGGCCACCTGGCAGGTGCAGATTCCGGCCACGGTCTGGGTTCCGGCAGCGAAGGCAAGGGCGAACAGCTCATCGTCCGCGTTCCTCCGCGCACCGCTCCCAAGCCTGGCGGCGTGATCCACACCCGCATCAAGGAAGGACAGCAGCACAACTTCTCTGCGTCCACCGGCGAGCGCCTGCCCGAGTGATCAAGAGTTTCTGATCATTCAAACAGCTCACACGGGGCCCGTAACCACACGGTTGCGGGCCCCGTGCCCTATCGTGCAATGAATGAGACAATAGAGCCATGCCCATTCCCTCAACGCTTGAGATCACGGCAGCAACGGTTGATCCGGCACTGCTTGATTTACCTTGGGATCTTCCCCTTGAAGACTGGCCTAAGGAAATCCTTGCCGCACTTCCCCGCGGCATTTCACGCCACGTCGTTCGCTTCGTCAATCTTTCCGACAGGGTGATCGCAGTTAAAGAGATCGGGGAAAGCGTCGCGTACAAAGAGTACGAACTCCTTCGCGACCTCTCACGATTGGGAGCTCCCTCGGTTATCCCCACGGCTGTTGTCAGCGGCCGGCGAGATGCTTTTGGCGAGGAACTCGCAGCTGTATTGGTGACCGAACACCTTCAGTTCTCTCTTCCCTACCGCGCGGTCTTCTCGCAGCACATGACGCCAGACACCGCGGGACGCTTAATTGATGCTTTGGCTGTCCTTCTTGTTCGCCTCCATCTTCTGGGCTTCTATTGGGGCGATGTTTCACTGTCGAACACCCTATTCAGGCGCGATGCCGGATCATTTTCTGCCTACCTCGTCGACGCAGAAACCGGTGAAATCCATCCTTCCCTAACCGAAGGACAGCGCCTATACGACGTTGATCTTGCGCGCACCAACATCATCGGCGAACTCATGGACCTGCAGGCCGGTTCTTTCTTCCCCAGCGAAGAAGACCCCATCGAAGTTGGCGACCGCATTCGTTCACGCTACCTTGAGCTCTGGAATGAACTCACGGGCCCTGAAGTCATCGAAACCAACCAAAAATGGCGTGTTGCTCAACGTATCCGCCGTCTCAATGACCTGGGCTTCGAGGTCGGAGAACTTCAAATGTCCTCGGATCTTGATGGTACCCACATAATCATCACCCCGAAGGTCGTCGACGCCGGCCACCATCACCGAAAGCTCATGCGCTTGACCGGTATGGATGTTGGCGAAAATCAGGCGCAGCGAATGCTCAATGACATCGAGACCTACCGTGCAATGACCGGGAAGAACAAGACCCCACTGGAAATCGTTGCGCACGAGTGGATGAACGAAGTTTTCGAACCCGTCATCAGCGCTGTTCCCGCCGAACTTGCTGCGAAGCTTGAACCCGCACAGATCTTCCACGAATTCCTTGAGCACCGCTGGTATTTGGCCGAAGAAGCTGGGCGCGATATCCCCCAAGATGAGGCGATTGAGTCCTACGTCAAGAGCATTCTTCCGACCAAGCGTGACGAAGCAATGCTGCTGGATCCGGCGCTGATGGCCCAACCTGACGAAGGCGCGGCGGCCTCGGAGATGGAAACGCTCACTGAAGAAGAGGGTTTCAGCCGTGAAGAAGAGCGCGCGGGAATTGACGGAATGCACGGGAAAGCTGATGAGACCGAAGAGAGTCCGGGGCGCCCAAAGATGCAATTTGTCCCGGGGGTTGGATTGATTCCCGTCGATGATTACTTCTAGACCCGACTTAGACGGCTACCGGCACGTGTTGTGAAGACATGAAGGATACAACAATGAGCGAATTCCCAAAGATTATTGCCCATCGCGGCGCATCGACCCTAGCACCCGAGAATACGATCGCCGCCTTTGCGAAGGCCTCGGAAATTGGGGCCCGCTGGTGTGAGTGCGATGTGGGCGTCATGGCCGATGGGACGCTGCTGGTGATCCACGATGACACGGTCGACCGCACAACGAATTCTTCAGGTTCTTGGGATTCCTGGGGCTACGGGGAACTGCGCCGACTTGATGCGGGTGCATGGTTTTCTCCGACCTACCGTTTCGAACGCATTCCTGAGCTGGCCGATGTGGTGTCTTTTGCGAATGCGACGCAGACATCCTTCAATATTGAGCTGAAGCCTCGAGCCGCGGGGAAGCGCCGCGATACATTGGTTGAAAACCTTGAGGTCGCACTGCAGTCCTTCAAAAATAAGAGTGGGCTGCTGATTTCTTCCTTCGACCACGAACTTCTCAGCGCCGTCCGTCAGGCGATGCCCGAGCTTCCACTGGCGTGGCTGTGCCGTCGCGACGAGGTCACTGCTGGCTCCTGGCGTCAGGCTGCCGATCTTGGGTGCAGCGCCATCCATCCCGCCTGGGAAGGTCTGACCGAGGTCGAGGTGAACGAGATGCTGAGCTCTGGCTTCGAAGTGAATGCCTGGACCGTCAATTCCCTTGAGGATGCGCGCACAGCCGCAAAATGGGGCGTCAGCGGTATCTTTACCGACCGCGTACAAGATTTTCCCGCCGAGGCCCTGGCTCGCGTTTAAGAGTGCTGAATCACCCACGCCCACATGGCGATTGCCGCGGCGTGGCCCACGTTCATTGAGCGAGTCGAACCACGCTGCGTGATGTGGAGGATCTCGTCGCACTGAGCGCGCATTTCTTCACTCAACCCGCTGGATTCTTCCCCGAATACCAGGCATGCCCGAGCAGAGAGCTGGTGACCTTCCAGTGGAATTGAGCCCGGCACATTATCGATGCCAACCAGTGACAGTCCCCGTTCGCGCACCGAATTCGCGAATTCCGTGACATCACTGTGGTGGACAACGTCCAGGTATCGATCCGTGACCATTGCACCACGCCGATTCCACCGTCGCCTTCCAACGATATGTACGCGACTAACTCCCAAAGCGTTCGCGCTACGGACGATTGAGCCGATATTGAAGTCGTGTCCCAAATTCTCGATGGCAATCTCAAAGGGAAGTGCGTGAGCGGCGATATCGGCGATGATCGCCTCCATTTTCCAGTAGCGGTAGCGATCCTCGACATTGCGTCGATCACCATCGGCAAGGAGCTGGGGATCATAGACATCATCGCTCGGCCAGTTCTCGGGGCCGCCGGGCCAGGGTCCAACGCCCACTTCTGGCTGAGAGTTTGTGTCCATCATCGCCTTCTTCCTACCGAATGAACCCGCAAACAGATACATTAGATGCATGACGAATTCACTTTCCACCGCACTGTCGGATATGCCCCCAATTAGCGCATGGCTGTCAGATATGGACGGCGTTCTTGTAAAAGAGAATCGCGCTCTTCCCGGTGCTCAGGACTTTATCTCTGCGTTGGAAGAAAATGGGATCCCTTTCCTAGTTCTCACGAACAATTCGATCTTCACCAACCGTGACCTTTCTGCTCGGCTTGCGAACTCTGGCCTGAAGGTCCCCGAAGAACACATTTGGACCTCTGCCAATGCGACTGCCGCCTTCCTCTCCCAGCAGTCCCCCAACTCCACGGCGTATGTCATTGGCGAGGCGGGGCTGACGACAGCCCTCCACACCGCGGGCTACGTCATGACCGACCAGGACCCTGAATACGTTGTTCTTGGAGAAACCCGCTTCTATGACTTTTACGCACTCACCACGGCAATCCGCCTGATCGAACGCGGTGCGAAGTTTATTGCAACCAACCCGGATGTCTCGGGCCCTTCTGATGAAGGAACCCTACCCGCAGCAGGGTCCATCGCAGCGATGATCCAAGCAGCGACTGGCAAGGCTCCCTATTTCGTCGGCAAGCCAAACCCTGTCATGATTCGCGCCGGCCTCAACAAGATCGGTGCCCACTCCGAACAAGCTGCAATGGTTGGCGACCGCATGGATACGGATGTCCGCGCAGGTGTCGAAGCCGGCATGAGGACCTTCTTGGTGCTCTCGGGTTCGACGCACTCTGATGACGTGGCAAACTTCCCCTACCGCCCCTTCCGTATCTACAACGGAATTGGTGACCTGATCCGTTACGTCCAGCCCGCATCCAACTGAATGGGAACAATGATCACTCACGATCCTCAGCTCCTTGCCCTACGCAGCCTCACTGCACCGATACTGGATACCGAAGAACCACTTGCGCACCTCAATGAGATTTCCTTGAGCGCTCAAGGTGCGGCTGTTTGCGGTCACGTCCTCGTTGATCTTCTCGAGGAAAATGACCTCGCAATCGGTGACTACGAATTGGTGATCGCACCCGAAGGTGACGGCGCACTTGCTGCCGCGATGATTCACGCAGCGGGAGGGCGAGGGCTGGATCTGGATGCCGCACTTCTACGTCCGACTCAGGCGACAGCCTCGGACGCGTCTTTCACCGGCGCACCCATCCACGGGCGTCCGGCGGTCCTTCTAGCAAACTCTTCTTTGGCGGACACCGGCGCACTTCGCGAAGCTGTAGAAGCTGCGGGCGCCACGGTGGTCGGAATTGTTTCCCTTCTCCCCGACCCTTTGACGCGGGATTTCGCAGGCAAAGCCGGACTCGCCTACTGCGCACCATCACTTGCTGATTGATCACCAAAATGGTCATCACCACGTGATGTATGACATATAATTATGCGTACTCATTCCGTGAAGACAACGAGGTCTGCCCATGGTACGCCGCAACCGCAGTACTGCATCTGTATCTATTAACCCGCGCTCGGCGCAGAACATGTCGACCCGACCGGCCGACTTTACTGCGACCAAGCAACGCCTAAGTCCCTTCAAGGTGTTTGGAGCTGTGGGCGCGCTGATATCGATCATCACCTGTCTGCTCATCCAGCTTCCCGGCCTCGACGCGTCGGGAACCCGAATGTTTGGGATCTTCTTAGCGGCAATTCTTTTGTGGGTCACCGAGGCCGTCCCCCTTGCGGGCACCGCGGTCCTGGTGATTTTCCTCGAGGTCCTCTTCATCTCTGACCACGCCCTTTTGAGCATCCCCGAGAAAGCCCCCGCCTACACAAAGTTCTTCGGAGCTCTGGCAAATCCCGTCATCATCCTCTTCTTGGGCGGATTCATGGTTGCCGACGGAGCCGCGAAGTACAAGGTCGACCGCGCACTCTCCGCAGTGCTGCTGAAACCATTCATCGGCAAGCCGCGCCTGACCGTCATGGGCGTCATGCTCATCACCGCAATCATGAGCATGTTCATGTCAAACACCGCAACGACGGCGACCATGTTCGCTGTCATGATGCCGGTCATCATGGCTCTTCCCGAAGGTAAAGCACGAACGGGCATCGCCTTATCGATCCCGGTTGCTGCGAATGTTGGAGGCATGGGAACACCTGTTGGCACTCCGCCCAACGCCATCGCCTTGGGCGCCCTGGAAAACGCGGGTATCAAGGTGACCTTCTTCCAATGGATGCTGGCAGCTGTCCCGCTCATGTTGGTTCTTCTGGCTTTGTCATGGGCATTCATCGCGTGGCGCTACATCCCTTCCAATGCAAAGTTCGACATTGACACCTCTGCACGATTCGAGAAGTCAAAGAGCGCCATCATCTTCTACGCGGTCGCAGGCCTGACGATCCTGCTGTGGATGACGGAATCCCTGCACCACATCTCCTCCAATATCGTTGGCTTCCTTCCCGTCGTCATTCTGCTCATGACAAAGGTGATGAGCGGTGATGACCTGCGCGCATTGGATTGGCCTGTCCTGTGGCTAGTTGCCGGAGGCATCGCGCTTGGTTCCGGCGTTAGCGCGACCGGCTTGGATAAATGGATGCTCGGTTCAATCAAGTGGGCCTCAATCCCCGGTGCACTGCTCATTCTGGTTCTGGCGTTGGTCGGCTGGGTCACCTCAAACGTCATCTCGCACTCGGCCTCGGCGAACCTGCTGGTCCCCATGGGAATGGGCCTTGCAGCTACGGTATCTACGGGTGCCGCAGAGATCGCCATGGTCATTGCCCTCGGCTGCTCGCTGGGCATGTGCCTACCGATTTCGACCCCTCCGAACGCAATCGCCTACTCGACAGGAACCACTCCGACAAAGGAAATGGCCATTGTCGGTGTCATTGTCGGTGTCATCGGCATCATCCTCCTGTCCTTCGTCGCGCCTTTGACCTGGGGTGCGATCGGGGTGATGTAGGTGTCCTTTCCCCCAGCCGAGGCCTCTTCCGCGAGCGCACCTGGGCTTGCTCACGGATGGACACAAGGCCCTGCGCAAGGAGATGCTCAGGTTCTTGAACGAACCGATGTCCGCACTGGTGGGCACCGGGCGGGCTATCACATTCATGTCCTAGTAGTTGGAGATAATTCCCGCCAAATTGCCGGTCCTCTCACGCGTGATCTCACGCAGTCTTTCCCAAACCTCTGCTTCGACCGAATCAAGGATCTCAATGATCTAGGCGTCTTCCTCGAGGACCTCGGGGACGATGACCACGTGGTCTTGGGAGTTGCAACCAGCGAGGTCCCCAACGTCGATGCCCTGATTGAATCCGCACGTGCGTCCTCGCTCATGGCGTCGACTCAGTGGATGCTGGTGACCGACCAGGAAATTCATACTGACCTTGCGGTATGTACAGAATCGGGGCACTTAGCCTCGGTCGTGCGCTCCCCGTGGACAGTCCCCTTGCTATCCGGCCAAGCGTATTCAAGCATGCGCCGCTACCTCGAGGAATGCGGATACTGCGGAGGAGAGATCCTCGCTCTCATCCAGGGTGCGCCTTCTTTCGCGGTTCAGGGACCAATCCTCGAAGGCCTCGACCTCAATGAAGCTCAGGTTGTCCGCGAACTACTTGAAGGCGTCGAGAGGGTCCTGGGGCCTCGGCCTCGGATCATTCTTCCACGGGGAACTCACCTGCTGACGCAGGGCCACAGAGTCGAAGCAGTTCACCTGGTCCTTGAGGGGACGGTTTCGCTCCACCGCGATTCACGCCACGGCGAGGTCCTCGCCCACCTTGCGACCTCGGGTCCGCTCATTGGTCTTATTTCGCTTGCACGAGGCGAGAGTGCCTTTTTCACCGCGCTGACGACAAGCGAAGCAACAGTGGTGCGTCTAACCACCGAACAGCTTCAGATCGCACTGACGGAAGATCCATCGATTTCAACGGTTTTAACCGCGTTGGCAATTCGTTCACTGACGCGACGCCTGATGCGCGCCGAGGACCTTCACGTCGAAAATGCGATGCTGGCTGAAGACTTGGAGCGCCAGAAAGAAGAACTGGCGGCTACCTTGGAAGACCTGCGCGCAACGCGCGCAAAGCTTGTTGAAGGTGCTCGTTTTGCCATGCTCGGCGAACTCAGCGCTGGGATCGCCCACGAGCTCAATAATCCGGTCACTGCCCTTTTGCGGGCGGCCGGGCATCTTCGCGAAGATACCGAGGATGTTGTCAGTTCACCCGAACCTGAGGCATGTCTCAACGCGCTCAACTCTGCGATGGACTTGCCGCCCCTTTCGACCGCTCGCGAAAGGGAACTGCAAAAGGAATTCTTGCCGATCCTTCACGATCGCAGTGTTATTCGGCAACTAATCCGCGCGGGCCTGAGCGACCGCGAACAGGCACAAAAACTTGCAGATGATCCCAAGCAACTGCTTGCCTTCCAGGCAGGAGCCCGATTGGGAAGCTCCCTACGATCGGTTTTAGCGTCGGGCGAGCGCATCATCGCACTCACGCAGTCCTTAAAAGGCTACGCGCGCCCCGATGCCGACGAACGTAAAGAGGTCGATGTTCGGCGCGGAATCGATGATGTGCTGCGATTAACCTCGCACCGGGTTCACGGGATCGATGTCGTCTGCGAATACGAGGACGTTGAGCCGGTCCTGGCCCACCCCAGCAAATTGCAGCAGGTCTGGACCAATCTCATTGTGAACGCGGCTGAAGCAATCGAGGACGAGGCCGCAGACCTCAAGGCGCGCGCAGAAGCCAGCCCGGCCTCGGGAATTCACCTTCCCGCGCGCGGTCACGATGAAGCGCGAATTACCATCCGGGTAGCGATGGATGGAGATCAGGTCGAAGTCCAGATCTGCGATAACGGTCCCGGTATTGCACCCGAGGTTTTGGACCGTATTATGGAACCACATTTCACAACAAAGGCTGGCCGCGTGCGCTTCGGCTTGGGAATGGGCATGTCCATCGTCCACTCGATCATCGCTGATTTGGATGGGCGACTACTCATTGACTCTCACCCGGGATCCACTACGATGCGGATCCTTATTCCAGCACACCATGTTCACGAGGAGGAATCATGACGCTGACCATTTTGTCCCTCGAAGACGAGGCCGAGGTTCGTCAGGCGCTAGAACGTGACCTTGAGGAATTTGACGGTCGCGTCCGTTTGGAATTGGCAGAAGACGCCTCCGATGCGTGGAGCGTTGTCGAGGAAATCGAGTCGGATGGGGATGAGCTTGCACTGGTGCTCTCCGATCATCGTCTACCGGGAAAGTCTGGTGTCGATTTCCTTGTTGAGCTCACTGCGGATCCAAGGTTTAGTTCGACTCGCACGGTTTTGGTCACTGGGCAGGCAGATCAAAGCGACACCATCAAGGCACTGAACCAGGCCGGTTTGGATTACTACATTGCCAAGCCTTGGGATCCACAAACGCTTCGAAACGTTGTCCGCGAGCAGCTGACGGACTATGTGCTTGAGACCGGAATCGACCCTCTTCCCTACATGCCCGTGCTCGATGGAGTTCGAATCATGGAGTCAATTCGGTAAGTAAAGGTCATGTGGGGTTCTTGAGGCTCAAGAACCCCACAGTTCCAGAGATTCCCAATTCATCGGCGCTCCCATCGATGAAATATCAATGTGCTGCATGCTTGGGAATTCAGCGAGAACTGAGGGCAATACTGTCTTATCTCCAATCTGGAATCGATCAAGAAAATATTGAGTGAGAGTCAGAAGATAAAACGCACGATTGTTAGGACCTGCGTTTCCAATGAACTCACTCGTTTCGGCAGCCTGTGGAAACGCGGGCTTAGACGGAAACACACGGTTAAAAAGTCTGTTGTGGTGTGCAGAGATATTCCTCATCACCCGAAGCGCATTGAGCCACGAATTCATTTCAGATGCCGAGATACCGACACCTGCCACAATCGCATCCTGAACACCGCGTGGGAGCATGGAGAATAATGTCTGCAACGCGCCCCAATCAAGCAGTTGAACAGCCACCCAAATCGGCAGCTCACCCCCACAACTCTGTCGGTAGTGCTTCGCAAAGTCTTCGTTCGAAGTAGATAGTTTCTTGTCGTACCGCGCCTTCCAGGAGTCATAGCGTGTCTGCTTGCTTCGCTTCTCTACATGTAGAGCTGTGGGCCCTAATTTTGTTACATCTAGGTGCATAGCTGGGTCAATCTTCCCAACTTCATTTCCAATCCAGCTTCGAAGCGCTATCTCAATACGAGCAAGCTGGGCAAATACCGCTGAACGTAGCTTCACATCAAAGGCATACAGTGACAATACGTCGGCGAATCGAGTGCCCTCAACAAAAGCTTGATCTCTGCCTATTACATCCGCCAGGCGCTTCCGGAACGGATACGAATATCCCGATAACCGGTAGTAGCCAATAGTTTCTAATGCGTGGGCAGCAAGCACTGAGTCCTCTATGAGCATTCCACGCGACTCCAGTAAAGCCAGTTGTTGGCTAATCGTTTTGAACGGTTTCATATTCATTGCACCTTTGCAGTGAAAAAGAAGACCGGCCCTGGACCCTTTCGGGCGGAACCGGTTCTGGTAACGTCAGTCTATTCCTGAGGTTTTCCTGAGTCAAGCAGGAAAACCTCAGGAATAGACGAGTATCACCCTCTTCTTCTGACGGCTAAAGCGGCGCCAGCACCCAGCACAATCGCCAGTGCTGCTGCAGGAATCCACCACCAGCGTGGGATTCTCGAGGCGGTCGATTCGCCGGCCTCATCATTGCTCAGCTGGGCTGCTTGAGCTGGAGAATCTAAATCGGCAGCGGAACTCTCACTGGCCGTCGGAGTGCTGCTTGGCTCTGCTGAAGCGGCCAATGGGGCAGCCCCGCCGCCACCGCTTACTCCCCCAAGAACGCGCCGGGAACCAGAAGAGTTGGAGCGCGAACCAAGCAAGCGTTCACCCGCACTGACTTGCCCCAGAGTATTGCTCGGTGGGGGCGTAGTCGTTTGAGTGGCTGGCTGAGCCGATGGGTTTTCCGAGGCCTTTGGATCTGCAGCCGAAGGACTCGCCGCGGGAGTGGGTGCAGATTCTGTAGAGGCGGGTGTCGGAGCAGTTGTTTGATCCGGCGTTGGCTCCGGCGCTACTGAGGGAGTATCCGCCGAGGGACTGGGCGTAGGAATCGGCTGCTCAGAGGGTTGTTCACTTGAAGGGGTGGGCGTAGGAACCGCGGCCTCGTGAACGGAAACGTTCCAGCTCATCGGAGCAGCGATCTCTTTATCTCCATCGAGTGCACGGATCTGCAGTCGATAGTGACCGGGCTTCGAGAACACCCAGTTTGCGTGCATATGAGTCGGCGAGTCAGTGTGAATGCGCGACTTTGCGGGGTTTGCCGAGTCGACCATGATATTCGCCGGACCTCCGAAAGTTCCTCCCTGGAAGAAGGCAACCCTTGAGTCCTTCGGAGATTCCACGACCTTCAGCTCATAATCGATTCCCTTGGGGAATTGAGAATAGTCGATACCTTCAGTGCTGACCCCAGGCCAGACAATGTCGGGATTTTGAGTTTCGGGAAGCACGTAGCTGGATTCGCCAATTGCACCCAGAACGTCATAAGTGGGATCGGATAGGCTCTGCGGACGGGTGAAGCGCGCGTTGACACCTACCTTCCACGTCACTGAATCGATTGCACGCATCACTGAGGTCTTTTCTCCCGTTAAGGAATCATCCTTCAGCGCCAGCGAGTAGTGCGTGGGCGCGGCAGAATCTGCGCGAAGATGCAGGTCCATGTGTCCACGGGTAAGTTCAACCGGATTCGTCTTCAGAGCATCAGCTGCGTGATCGTTACTGGTATCAGGAATATTCGGCGCAGGAGAAGGAGTCGGCGAGGGAGAAGGAAGCAAGGGTTCGGCCGTTGGTGCCGGAGCGGGTTCAACAGGGTTTCCACCCGGCCACATCTTCAACTTCAGATCCATTCCGAATGAAGAGGACAGTTCCACATCTTCTTGCCCCTTCGTGGTCATGGATGCCAAAGACTTGGGGTGCGGGCGAACACTAAATCTCATGTACATGGGCTGACCCATGCAGGCACCCAAATCTTGCTGCTGAATATCAATTCCACCCTTTCCAAGAGTGCCTTCGATGGCACACCACGGGGAGAAGTCATATTCGCTTTCGAAAAGCTCAACTTTATAGGCCGCGCGCAATTCGGGATCGTCAGCCTGGACCTGAACTGTGTACTGGTCTTCGCTTCCCTCCTTGCGGGTATAAGAGACATGAACACCTGGGCGCGAAACCGAAATCTGGGCAGGATCCCAAACAGGGCTCGGATCCGGATTAGAGGGCTCGATGATGACCGAGCTTGCCCGGGTGACACGTACTTCCGCGCGGTCTCGCTGAGAGAAGGCCTGAGGCGTTGATGCCCAGCGCGCACTACCACTTCCGGCCTCGGGAATAAAGACCGCCTGAATCAGTGCATCATCGTCACCCAGAAGTTCACGAACCTGCGCTTTTCCGTCAACGACGGGTTCTTCGGTGAGGAAGTATCCGTTGACGGTCAACCAGAGGCGACCTTGATCCGTTGCGTGACCGCTATTGAAGGTGATCTCCGTTAGGTGCTGGTCTCCGGGGTGTTCACGCTGCGGGTTGGGAGCAAGCGTCAACGAGGGCTGCGCCTGAACGCCATCACTGCGCTGTGCCTGTGCAGCGGCAAAAGCTTGGTGAATATCTGTGATACTTCCGGAAGACGGGTTAGATCCACCGACCTGCCAGGTCAGCGACTGGATGGGCGAGGTATAGATCGTTTTCCCGTCAATCGAACGCGCATTCACGCGGAAGCGTGCTTGGTAGCGCCCCGGTTGCGTGAAGGTCGTGAAGAGGTGCGTGTGACGCGGGTTGTAGACCGATCGATAGGCGATATCGTGGCTCGACAGGAAACGCGACACCGAGTCTCCATGATCGATGAACATCTCCATCCGTCCCGGACCATCAACGTTAATCAGGTCTAGGGTGTAGGTGCTTCCATCGAATTCATCAGGAGCTGCCCATTCGACAGAAGAGTCAGCGCCGAGGCCCGCCCAAATTGGCGTGTTGTTGGGACCGGGGTTTTGTGGGGCTGCGTTGAGGACCGAGTGCTCAGGGCCAAGGAAGGCAAGGTCAGGTCGCTTTTCGGGAATCTCTAATTGATACTTCGCGTCTTGCGCTCCACTGCCTGCCCAGGCTTTGGGAAGCCACAGGACGGTCTTCTCCACTGGCATATTGATGGTGTTCATCGTGAAACTATGCGTATCTGCATGCCAGATTGGAATGGGGGCATCAACGTGTTGACCGGTAACGACCCATTCTGTATCGCGATCAGGCCCAGCCCAAGCGAGCTGGGGCATAAGGGCAATGGTCAGGGCTAGGGCTCCGGTAGAAATGATCCTCTTTACTCTCATAATGAGAATCATTATCACAGCAGAAGTGCGCTAGCGTCAATTCCGCCATTGACCACACAAAACGCTACATATGCGGAATCGAGCGCATAACGCGGCGCGTGACCCAACGCGGAGCAACCCGCATTGCAGCCATTGCCACCTTGTAGACCGGCGTTGGAGTTACCAACACCTGCCCCCGTCGCATCGCAGCCAAAGCTTCGCTCACAACCTGTTCTGGAGTTGCCCACAACCACTGAGGCGCTGCGGACATGTCAACGCCAGCGGCCTCGAAAAAGTTCGTATGCACCGGTCCGGGACATACCGCTGTCACGGTAATGCCACTACCCCGAAGCTCCTCTGACAGCCCCTCACTAAACGCACGAATCCACGCCTTGTGCGCGCTATACGTCCCCGCGCCGGTCTCTGATGCAACCGAGGAAACATTGATGATGGCTCCCCGTCCACGCGCACGCATGGCATTCAGCGCCGCATAGGAAAGAACCATAGGCGCACGAACCATAACATCCAGAGCGTTTTCTTCGGCCTCGATGGTGTTATCAATAAATGAGCACCCCAGCGCAAAACCGGCGTTATTCACCAGCAAACCGACAGGTGATTGCTCATCTAATAGACGCTGAGCGACGCGATCCACATCGCCGGCTACGCCTAGATCAGCAACGATCACTTCCGCCTTCACTCCGGCGATCTGACGCAAATCCTCTGCGAGCTTACGAAGCTTCTCTTCACGCCGCGCCACGAGGACGAGATCATGATGAGCCGCTGCCAGCTGCCAGCAAAATTCTTCGCCAATACCCGAGGTTGCCCCGGTCACAAGTGCGATACCCATGGCCATTATCTTAACGACCTCCGCGTATGCTGGGTCCCATGAGGCTTGCAACTTGGAACGTCAATTCAATCCGCACCCGCGTCGACCGCGTCATCGCTTTCCTTCAGCGCTCCGACGTCGACGTCCTTGCGATGCAAGAAATTAAATGCAAGCCTGAGCAATTCCCAGTTGAAGCCTTCGAGGCGGCCGGTTATCAGGTGATCATGCACGGCCTGAACCAGTGGAATGGCGTCGCCGTTGCCTCGCGTCTCCCGATCGTTTCACATGAGATTAATTTCCCAGGCCAGCCCGCCTTTGGAGATCCCGCAGTCGTCGAGGCCCGCGCTCTGGGCGTGACAGTACGCGATGGAGACCAGGAAGTGACGACGTGGAGCCTCTACGTTCCGAACGGACGCGAGCTCGACCATCCGCACTATTCCTACAAGCTCGAATGGCTCAAAGCCCTGCTGTCAGTAGGCGATTCCTGGCTTGAAGAAAAACGCCAAATTGCACTGGTTGGCGACTGGAATATCGCACCCTACGATCATGATGTTTGGGATATAACTGCCTTCGAAGGCCAGACACATGTCTCCCCCGCTGAACGACAGGCCTTCTTCGCTTTCGCCCAGCACGGCTGGGAAGAGGTTACCCGCGAGCGCGTCGATCAATACACATACTGGGACTACCAGAAACTTCGCTTCCCGAAGAATGAGGGAATGCGCATCGACTTCATCTACGCCTCGCCCGAGCTCGCGCAACGCGTCACGGCAGCAGAAATTGATCGTGATGAACGCAAGGGGAAGGGCGCTTCTGATCACGTTCCCGTGATCATTGACCTCGCATAGCCTGCACAATCTGACTATTCAGCGAGCTCCAATGATCGTGATGCCATTGGCCGAAGGGACGTTCACCTACGAAGACCGCGCGCTCTGCGGAAAGCGGATCAACCCACAGGAATGAACCAGCCTGCCCAAAGTGGCCAAAAGTTGCCGCCGACGACTGGGGCGCAGTCCAATGGGGATTCTTTTCTCCCTTAATTTCGCAGCCCAATCCCCATGGACAGGGACGATAGTTCCCGTACCCAGGGACAATCCCAGCCAGTTCAGGGAAGTGAACACTCTGCGCACTGGATGCGAGCTGCGCTGAAATCAAGGTCGGATGCGCAAGTTCACGAGCAAAAAGCATCAGGTCAGCCGCATTTGAGCGGCCCGAGTAGGCCGGCGAGCCTTCAATTTCCAGGCTGGCCAGCCCCAAAGGCTCGCTCACGCTTTCCTCAATCCACCGAGAAATCGGGCTTCCCGTCGCTTCTTCAAGCATCTGTCCGGCAACTTCAATTCCCGCATTCGAGTAAATTCGTCGCTCCCCTGGTGCGCGTTGCAGGTGCGCCTCGTTCATCGCCATTCCCGAGGCATGCGAGAGCAGGTGCTCAAGCGTCACTCCCGGGAAGGGAGCGGGCGCATCTAGGGTGATGAGGCCTCGAGAAATCGCAACTAGCGCGGACCAGGCGGTGAAGAGTTTAGTGACCGAGGCCAGGGGGAAAACTTCCTGGGGATCCCCCCAGCTCAGCGAGCTACCGTCGTCATTTTCCGCACAGATCGCCGCCTTGAAAGGAATCGAGGAGAAATCAGGAGACATCAACTGCTGGTTAGTTCTGAGCGCTGGAGTACTCCACCAGGAGTTGCTGGAAGGGCGCTGCGGCCTTACGAGGAATCATCGATCCAAGCGCAAGAAGCTGTTCAGCGCTATAGCGCAGTTCCCGAACCGCAAAGGCCAGGTACTTAATGATGAGTTCACGGCTATCAAACCGCTCGCCGTCCCAACCACCGAGGATCACCATTCCATACCAGCGCTCGACAAGCCTACGAGTATCCACCGGATTCTCGGGATCATAATCGGGCATCTCTTTGGCCAGCTTCTCAAGGAGCTGGAGCATCGCATCAACTCGATATGAGAAATGGTCATGGGCGGGATGGCTGTCATTGACAGACTCAACGGTAAAAACGCGGTCGAGATCAGTCATCACCTGGTTGTCGGGGGCTGCAGCAAGACGCAGGTGCGCAGCGATCCACTCATTCATGGTCGTAACTTTTGCACCGCGTTCTTCAAGGATCGGATCGCCGGGAGTACCATCTTCGGTTTCAGCGGTCACAACCTCAACGTCGAAAATACCGAACGCCTCTTCGAAGGCCTCGATAACATTCAGGACCAGGGCATCCTTCGTCGGGAAGTGATACATGACGGTCGGATGGGAAACACCGATTTCTTCGGCAAGATCTCGCAAAGAAAAACCGTAATAGCCGCGCATTGACAACAACTGCGTTGCCCCGCGAATAATCGTTGTCCGGGTGGAACGTCCAACGGAGTAGCTACCTCGCTTCTTACGGGCGGGACCCGTCTGCGAATTTTCGTCTTCGCTCACGGCTACCTCCTTCATTCTTCAGTTCTGCTCTGTTGGGTGGGGATAACTCTTAAAGTCTAAGCGAAAATGCGGGTGGTGCGAAATTATTCGCACCACCCGCAAGTCGCTACCGATCAGTGATTGGATACCTCAACGCGGAGTCCTTCAAGATCGTCGGTGACATCGACGGTGACGGTGTCGCCGTCTTCAACCTCGCCGCTCAGAAGCAGTTTGGCCAGTCGATCGCCAATCTCGCGCTGGATTAGCCTGCGCAGAGGACGAGCACCGTAGGCCGGGTCATATCCTCGCCTGGTCAGCCAGCCTCGTGCACCTTCGGTGACATTCAGGCTGATACGGCGATCCTTCAGGCGATCCGCCATAGATTCGACCAAGAGATCAACGATTCCAGATAGATCCTCGGGGCTGAGCGGATCAAAGATCACTGTCTCATCCAGACGGTTGATGAACTCAGGCTTGAAGGACGCGCGCACGGCGTTCATCACGCCTTCACGCTTTTCTTCTTCACTGAGCTCAGGATCGGTCAGGAACATCGATCCCAGATTCGAGGTCAGGATCAGGATCGTGTTCCTGAAGTCCACGGTACGTCCCTGACCGTCGGTCAAACGTCCGTCATCCAAGACCTGCAAGAGGATGTTGAAGATCTCGGGGTCTGCCTTTTCAACCTCGTCCAAGAGGACGACGCTGTAGGGGCGACGACGCACGGCCTCGGTCAGCTGACCGCCCTGTTCGTAACCGACGTATCCCGGAGGGGCACCGACCAAACGGGCCACGGAGTGCTTCTCCGAGTACTCCGACATGTCGATTCGAACCATGGCGCGTTCATCATCGAAGAGGAACTCCGCCAAGGACTTCGCAAGTTCGGTCTTACCGACGCCCGTGGGGCCAAGGAAGAGGAAGGAACCTGTGGGTCGGTTCGGATCGGACAGGCCTGCACGCGAGCGGCGGACCGCATCGGAAACCGCACGGACAGCATCCTTTTGACCGATCAGTCGATGGGCAATGAAGTCCTCCATATGGACGAGCTTCTCGCTCTCGGTCTGGAGCAGCTTACCCACGGGGATTCCAGTCCAGGATTCGACAACCTCAGCGATCTCAGTCGGACCGACCTTCTCAGCGATCATCGGCTCATTGGCCTCGTTCGCCTTTTCTTGGGCCTCAACCTTTTCTTCCTCTTCGCGAATCTGACGTTCGATCTGAGGAATATCGCCGTTCTGCAGACGTCCCGCTTCTTCGAAGCGACCGGCACGAATCGCCAGCTCCAACTGGGTACGCAACTCATCCAACTGGACGCGGAGCTCACCCACGCGGTTGTGGCCAGCCTTTTCGGCTTCCCAACGGCTGGTGAGAGCAGCAAGCTCTTCGTTCTTGTTTGCAAGGTCCTCGCGAAGCTTCTCGAGGCGCTCCGCCGTGGCCTCGTCCAGGCCATCGGGGTCAGACTCGGTCAGGTAGGACTCTTCCATACGGAGACGATCCACCTGGCGACGCAGAACGTCAATCTCCTCGGGCGAGGAGTCAAGTTCCATGCGCAGGCGGGAGGCGGCCTCGTCGATCAGGTCAATGGCCTTATCGGGAAGCTGACGCCCGGTGATGTAGCGGTCAGACAGCTGAGCTGCCGCAACCAAAGCACCGTCAGAAATGGTGATCTTGTGGTGTGCTTCGTACTTCGGCGCGATACCGCGCAAGATTGCGACGGTGTCCTCAACCGAAGGCTCACCAACGAACACCTGCTGGAAACGACGCTCAAGAGCGGGGTCCTTTTCGATGTTCTCGCGGTACTCATCCAGGGTTGTTGCGCCGACCATGCGGAGCTCACCACGGGCCAGCATGGGCTTGAGCATATTGCCCGCGTCCATTGCGCCTTCAGAGCCACCACCGGCACCGACGACCGTGTGAAGTTCGTCGATGAAGGTGATGATCTCTCCGTCGGAACGTTCGATTTCGTTAAGAACAGCCTTGAGGCGTTCTTCGAATTCGCCACGATACTTCGCGCCCGCAACCATCCCGGTCAGATCAAGAGCGATCAGCTTCTTGTTCTTCAAAGATTCGGGGACGTCGCCTGCAACGATTCGCTGAGCGAGGCCTTCGACGACGGCGGTCTTACCGACGCCGGGCTCACCGATCAGAACAGGGTTGTTCTTGGTTCGACGAGACAGCACCTGGATCACGCGGCGAATTTCGCTATCGCGACCAATCACCGGGTCCAGCTTGCCTTGGCGTGCAACCTCGGTCAGGTCGCGTCCGTACTTCTTGAGGGCCTCGAAGGAACCTTCGGGGTCAGCGCTGGTAATGGGATCGGGGCGAAGCTCATCCAGAGCCTTCTGCAAGCGCTCTGCGGTTGCACCGTTTTCACGCAGAATTTCGCCTGCGCTATCGTCATTTGCGGCCAACGCAATGAGCAAGTGCTCTGTAGAAACGTAGGCGTCTCCCTTAGCTTCTGCGCGCTTGCGGGCATCGTTAATCACCTGGATCAGACCACGTGAAGTCTGCGGCTGGGCAACACTCGAACCGCTAGTTGACGGCAAAGCCACCAGAGCATTGCGCGTGCGAGCGCCGATTTGCTGCGGGTTTGCCCCAATTGCTTGAAGCAGAGAGTAGGCAATGCCCTCACCCTGTTCAAGAAGTGCTTCCAAGAGATGCAGGGAATCCACCTGCGGGTTCCCAGCGGCCTGTGCCGACTGGACCGCGCTGCTCACTGCTTCTTGGGCTTTGCTTGTAAATTGTTCAGTCATCATTCCTCCTGCCGCTTATTACGGGCGGCTTTTTTCGTTCTGACTTACACAACGTCAACAAACTTGAGTCTATTCCACTCAACTTTATTTTTCTGCACAAATCGGCATCCGAAAACACATTTCACAGAAAAGAAAAAGAACGCCGAGCTGAACGCATTACACGCCAGCTCAGCGTTTCCCCACATCAGTGCAGTTTTAGCGCGAACGACGCAGGTAAATCCCCAGACCGATCACACTCAAGCCCAGCATTCCGATGACACTCGACCAGGTCATCGCATCGGGAGCCTTCGACAGGGCAACAGACTCACTAAAGCCCGTCATTCCAACCATTTTCAGACCATCAGGAGAACAGACAAGCGTGTAATCACCAGCCTGCAGTCCCGAAACAGTCCACTGGTTCAAGGTGGACTGCATAGGGTGCTCTCCCCCATCACTTCCGCGAAGGAGGCACGAAGTTGCCTGTCCCGAGGTCACCTGAACGACATAGCCCCCGCTGGAATCCACACTCACGCTCTGGCCGCTGGAAACCTCACGAGCGCTGGCCTGCATCGCAGAAAAATCCGCACCAGACATTGCAATTCCAAAGAAAGTTGCGGGCGCAATGAGCACGGACATGACAATGCCCAGCACAATCACACCAATTCCACGTCGGCGCTTCTTTGCCGACTGACGAGCCTGCGCGGGAACACCGATCTCCTCACCACGCATCGGCTGGGCGGGTGGCGCATAGCCGAGTTTTCCGCCGGAAGTGCGCAGTTTGATCCGTCCTTGTTCTCCCTCGCGAGGCAGCCTCCTGCCCGCCGGCGCCGACTCCCCTTCCCTCTCAGGTACAGCCTCGATCGACGAGGCCTGCGGAGCCTCGGGTGCCCGCGTGGAGGCAACCTGGGACTCGGCCTCGGAATAACGTTCAAAACGCGGGCCGCGCGAGGGCAGGATCAGCTCACCATACTGATCCCAGGGCACACCCCGCCCTGACCGAGATTCCTCAGCGCTCATGTCGCTCCAAACGCTCGCGAAGCTCAGGGCGCGAAATGGTCGCAGCTAGACGCTCGCGACGAAGTTCCGCAACCCCCGGAACCTCGAGAGGCTCAAGCTTGTGCCCCAAAGCGCGCTCAAGCAAAAGGTCCGCAAGCTGGGGGTTGCGCGCAAGAACCGGCCCATGCAGGTAGGTCGCAATGATCGACCCCTGAACAGCACCATCAATACGCGGCGCTTTGAGGGCAGTCTCATCTGAAGAACTACTCGCCTCATCAAAGCCTTCGGGAGGAAGAATCGAGTTCCCCTTTCCGAAAAGCACCTTCCCCAAAGGACGCGCATCGGGACCCAACTGGCTTCCGCCACCGTGGTTTTCAAACCCTGTCAGCGGCTCAGATAGTCCATCAATTTCAGGCTGAACAACAAGTTCACCGATTGAACGCTTCCCCTGAGGACGAGTCGTTAGATCCAAGAGACCCAAGCCCTCTACCTTGCGATTGCGCGCATCCGTGTACCAGTGGCCCAAGATTTGAAGTGAAGCGCAGATGGCCAAAAGAGGCCTGCCCGCTGCTACAGCATTCTTCAAACCGGGATCGGCAGTGAAAGTCTCGACCGCAAGTTCCTGGGCTGCGTCTTCACCGCCACCAAGGGTGTAGATGTCGAGATCATCGGGAATCGCATCACCAACACCGACATACTGAATCTGGGCATCAAAGCCACGCCGACGCGCGCGCTCCGCGAGCACCAGGGCGTTGCCACCGTCCGCGTAGGTCCCCAAGACCTCGGGGAGAAGAACGCCAATTCGCAGTGCACTCATTCTGCTTCCTCCGCTTGACGATGTGAATCCAAAACCCGCTTAAAATCACGCAAAGCCGTGTAGTTGAGAAGAATTTCAACCCTGCCCGGAATGCACGATTGCAGCGCATCCATTGGCAGCGGGAAAAGTTCACAGTGGACGCCCGCGTATTCCAATCGAACTGCGAGGTCTGCACCGCGCTCACCGCAGGCATAAACCTTGCGATGTGGAGCGCCAAGAACCGAAAAGTCCACATCCCACAGCCAGGAGAGGTCTTGCCCGTCAGCAACCTGGCCATTGATCGCGACAACCACCTGATCAACACTGGGGTCAATCATGTACATGGCTTCCTGCCAGCCCGCGGGGTTCTTTGCCAGCATGAGTCGCGCCAGTCGGCCGTGGATTTCGTAGGTCGAATAGCGGCCTGCGACCTCAACAACCTCAGACATTGCGCGGCACGCGGCCTGCGGGTCCACGCCCATCGCAACGGCCGCAGCCAGCGCCTCGAGCGCATTGGACAAATTGGCACGACCGGGAAGTGAGAGCCGCAAAGGAATTCGCAAACCATCCTTACGACAGGCAGTCGCACTGGGGTGGGAAGGATCGGAAAGGTCCTCGTCTTCCAGCCACCACAAAGGATCGGGGCGACGGTACTGGTCCAGGCCCTCATCCGAAGAAGAGGCCGTCAAAGGTACGACTCGCCAAGAATCATCGGAGTGGATGACGCGTCCGCCGCGTGGGAAGGCCGTCGAATCGCCCATCCACGCATGCCCGGCGGCAACCCAGTGAACATTGGGACTATCCCAAGCAGCCGAGGCAACCAGCGGATCATCACAGTTCGCAATCACAACGGCATTGGGATGTTCATTGACCGCCTTGCGCAAGCGACGTTCAACAGCTCCAATCTCGCCCACTCGGTCCAGCTGATCTCGTGAAAGGTTCAGCAAAACCATGGCCTGTGGATCTACAAAACGTGAGACCGTAGGCATATGCATCTCGTCAACTTCGAGCGCCGCAAGCGGGGCATCCGAACGCATGAGTGCGGTGGTGATTCCCGGGGTCATATTGTCTCCATTTGTATTGGAGGCAACGTGGCCAATCGAAAAGAGCGCAGCGCGAAGCAGGCGGGTCGTTGTTGACTTTCCGTTGGTGCCAGAAACGACAACACTTCGGCGATTCTTTGCCAATTCTGCGAGCAAATTCGGGTCAAGCTTCAGTGCTACTTTGCCACCGATCATCCCACCCGAACCGCGTCCGAGGCGGCGAGAGGCCCAGCTGGCGCCCTTCCCCGCTGCTACTGCTACGCGCGAACGTAAAGTCAATGAAGTCATGGAACCTACACTACATTGATTGCTTCATAGCTTCTCCATAGCTTGGACATAATTCTTACAGATCAGCTGTGGGCAAAGTTAGTGTCATGAACACGAACGCAGCACTCCAGACGCAGGGTCAGACCGCCACGGCATTCGCTTCCGCCCTCAGCGCGAAGCTTGTCGACACGATCCGCACCAATGCGCGCGTCCTGCGCTACCTGGCCTCGTCGCTGTCCTCAACCGCGCTGGACTACACGATGCTGCTCATCCTGAACGCAACCATCGGCGGAGTCTTCCTGCCGGTTGCACTGGCCAGGGTCTCCTCGTGTTCCTTAAACTTCGCTCTGAACCGGAAGGTCTTCAACGCTCGCGGTGGAATTGTTGCGACTGCAATCCGCTACGCGATCATGGCTGCAAGCGTGATGACCATGTCCTACCTGATGATCCAGGCTTTGGTCTCAGCGGGCATGGCTCTGTGGATGGCCTCTTTAACCGCGAACACTTCGCTCTTCATCGTCAACTACCTGGGTCAGAACTTCTTTGTCTTCGGCACCTTGGCCGACCTTCGCGCCTCAATTTCCGAGGCCGTGGCCGGGCTGCAGCAGGTGGCAACGCGGGTCGCTGGCGTCCTTTCGTCGACGCTTGCGCGGATCACCGGACGGGACTTGGTCTTAGCTGCCTGAAAATTAGGAGCAAAAAGGGGAGGCATTTTCATGCCTCCCCTCACTCACTCCACCTCGAGGACATCGCTCGAGGGGGTGTGTTATCGCGAAACCACAACGGTTCCTTCGATGACCCGAACTCCTTCGGGCGATGCTTCAATAAGCGCCCGAACGCGCTGCTTGCCAGCAGGTTGCCACGCTACGAGGCCTCGGTCCCTGACGGGTACCATGCCGCCGCGCCGAGATTCTTCAGCACGGCGTACATGCGCACGACGCATGGGGCGAATCTGGCCGTCTGGGCTTGCCACGAATACTCGGTCAAAGACGGGTTCGAATTCTTCGACCCGCTCAGCCAAGGCATCGCGCTGTTCTCGAAGGCGATCAACTTCGTCCTCCAGCTCCATGATTCGCTGGATACCGGCCAAGTTGATTCCCTCATCTTGGCTCAGGCGCTGAATCTCCTTCAAACGCTCGACATCGCGTCGGGTGTAACGCCGCCCGCGTCCCTTCGTACGAAGGGGTGTCACCAGGCCAATCCGATCGTATTGACGCAAGGTTTGCGGGTGCATTCCCGCGAGCTGTGCGGCAACGGAAATCACGAAGGTTACTTCATCTTGATGTCCCATCACGCACTCACCTTCTTCATGAGTTCTGCGCGCGGATCGCTCTGATCAAGCGAGTCCGCTAGCGACTTGATCGAATCAAGCTGCTCAGGGGTGAGATCCTTGGGGACCACCACACTGATGGTTGCTAAGAGATCACCCGTCCCCTTCTTCGTGACCACACCGCGCCCCTTCAGGCGCAGGGTACGACCGGAATCGGAGCCGGCAGGAACCTTGACGGTAACGGTCGAACCATCGATCAAGGGGAGCTCAACATTGGCACCCAGCGTGGCCTCGGCAAAGGTCACGGGAAGGGTCATGCGAAGGTCATTTCCCTCGCGGCTGTAGACCGGATCCTCCTCGACGTGGATCGTGACGATCAGATCGCCAGCGCTCCCGCCATTGATCGAGGCCTTACCCTTGCCACGCAGACGCACGCTCTGGCCGTCCTTGATCCCCTTGGGAACCTTGACGGTCATAGGCTTACCGGAGACAGCCAACTTGATGTTGACTCCGCTCAGGCTTTGCTTGAGCGTGATGCGCGTCGAGGCGTGCAAGTCTTCACCCTTTTGGGGTGCTTGCTGGTAGGGCGAACCGTGTGCTCCGCCGAAGTCACCGAATTGAGAGGCACCAGCGAAGGGCGAGGACCCTCGCGAAGAGCCGCCACCGAAACCGCCGAATGCACCGAGGATGTCGTCGAGGTTGATACCTGCGCCGCCACCACTGGTGGAGAAACGAACATTTCCGCCGTTTCCGCCGCCGAAAGCGCCGAAGATATCTTCGAAGTTCACTCCGGCAGCTCCGCCACCACCGGCACCTCCGCGGAAACCGCCGGCGCCCATCGCGCGAATCGCATCGTATTGCTGGCGCTGCTCAGGATTGGACAGGACCGTGTAGGCCTCGCCAATTTCCTTGAAGCGTTCTTCAGCTTCGGGGTTTCCCTTGTTCTGGTCGGGGTGCCAGGTGCGCGCAAGTTTGCGGTAGGCCTTCTTGATTGTGGCCTCATCAGCATCCTTGCTTACGCCAAGGACCTTGTAGAAATCCTTTTGGAGCCAATCTTCTCCACTCACTGCGCGTCACCTCCTTTATTGACTCTGCAGTTCGTTGAATGTTCCTTATTCAGGGTTGTACACCAGGACTTTCGCCGCGCGGATAATGGTCTCTCCGCGACGATATCCAGATTGCAAGACCTGTCCCAAGACCGGATGGTCCACATCGGGATTGGGCTGAGCCATGAGCGCTTCGTGGAGCATGGGGTCAAAATCGTCCCCTTCATCTCCGAAACGTTCCAGCTCGAAGCGCGTCCGAAGCGTGTCTTCCAACTTGTTCGCGATCGAGGCAAAGGGACCGTCATTGAGATCTCCGTGCTTGCGCGCGGCCTCAATATCATCCAAAACACCGATCATGGCTTCCAACACCTGGTCGCGCCCGGATTGGACGTGGCCGGCGACGGATTCCTTGGAACGGCGAACGAAGTTCGAATATTCCTGGTTCAGGTTGTACAGGTCTGCGTGGGCGCGAGCGAGCTTTTCTTCTGCCTGCGCCACTTGGTCGAGAGCCTTGGACAGTTCACTGTCTTCCAGCTGCTCTTCGAAGTCCGACATGTCGACTTCGCCCATTTCCTCGCCCTGATTGCTTGCCGAGGCCGCGGCCGCACCTGCAGCTGCGCCCTCTTGAGCGTGGGGCTGGGCGTCGCCCGGGGTGGCCGGCTGAGAGCCGACCACCGGATCCTGGGCGTCGTCGGAAGTATTCGTGGGCTCGGTGCTCACTTGTCGTCCTCATCCACAACTTCGGCGTCGATGACGTCGTCATCGGAGGAAGAGGAGGACTCTTGCGAAGCACCTGACTCAGCGGCGGCCTGAGCAGCCTGAGCGTTCTGGTAGACCTCCTGGCCGATCTTCATCGCGGACTGGTTGAGCTTCTCAACGGAGCTCTTCACAGCCTCGATGTCGCTGCCCTTGAGGGCTTCCTTCACGGCGTCAAGGTCACCCTGGACTTCCTGGCGGGTCGCTTCGGAGACCTTGTCGGCGTCTTCCTTCAGGGTCTTCTCGATGGTATAGACCAGCTGCTCTGCGGAGTTACGAATCTCAAGCTCCTCGCGGCGCTTCTTGTCGTCTTCTTCGTGCTGGGCGGCCTCGTTGACCATGCGATCGATCTCTTCCTTGCTCAGGGCGCTACCGCCGGTGATGGTCACCGCGGTTTCCTTGCCGGTTCCGAGATCCTTCGCGGAGACGTGAACGATACCGTTTGCGTCGATGTCGAAGGTCACTTCGATCTGGGGAACGCCACGCGGTGCGGGAGCGATTCCGGAGAGCTCAAAGTTACCGAGCGACTTGTTGTCAGCGGTGAACTGACGCTCGCCCTGGAAGACCTGGACCAGAACCGAGGTCTGGCCGTCGGCAGCGGTCGAGTAGACGCGCGATGCCTTGGTCGGGATTGCGGTGTTGCGCTCAATGACCTTGTCCATGACGCCGCCCATGGTCTCAATGCCCAGGGACAGAGGAGTCACGTCGATCAGCAGAACGTCCTTACGGTCACCCTGGATGACTCCGGCCTGCAGAGCTGCGCCAACTGCGACGACCTCATCGGGGTTCACGCCCTTGTTGGGCTCGCGGCCACCGGTGAGCTTCTTCACGAGCTCGGCGACTGCGGGCATACGAGTGGAGCCACCGACCAGGACGACGTGGTCGATCTCGCTGACGGAGATGCCGGCATCCTTGATGACCTTCTCGAAGGGGGCCTTCGTGCGCTCAAGCAGATCCGAGGTCATTTCCTCGAACTTTGCGCGGGTGAGGGTCTCATCCAAGTGGACGGGGCCATCAGCAGTGACCGAGAGGTACTGCAGCGAGATGTTTGTGCTCATCGCGCTGGACAGTTCCTTCTTTGCCTGCTCGGCTGCTGCGCGCAGACGCTGAAGTGCGACCGGGTCCTTGGACAGATCTGCGCCGCTCTTAGCCTTCACCTGCTCGATCAGCCAGTCAACGATGCGCTGATCCCAGTCATCGCCACCCAGGCGGTTATCACCTGCGGTTGCGCGGACCTGAATGGTGGAGAAGCCGTCATCATCCTTGCCGATTTCCAGCAGGGAGACGTCGAAGGTACCGCCACCGAGGTCGAAGACCAGAATGAGCTCGTCTTCCTTGCCCTTTTCGAGGCCGTAGGCCAGTGCCGCAGCCGTCGGCTCGTTAACGATACGCAGGACGTTCAGGCCTGCGATCTGGCCGGCATCCTTGGTTGCCTGACGCTCTGCGTCGTTGAAGTACGCAGGAACGGTGATGACCGCGTCGGTAACGGGCTCACCGAGGTATTCTTCTGCGTCCCTCTTGAGCTTGGAGAGGATACGTGCGGAGATCTCCTGTGCGGTGTACTTCTTGTCGTCAATGTTGACGCTCCAGTCAGTGCCCATGTGGCGCTTGACCGAAGAGATGGTGCGATCAACATTCGTGACCGCCTGACGCTTGGCGATCTCACCAACCAAGACCTCGCCGGTCTTGGAGAAAGCAACGACCGAGGGGGTCGTACGTGTGCCTTCTGCGTTTGCAATGATTGTGGGTTCTCCGCCTTCAAGTACTGCGATTGCGGAGTTCGTGGTGCCGAGGTCAATACCTACTGCGCGTCCCATAAGTTTTTCCTTTCATCAAAGCGTGGTGGAAATTGTCGCCGAGGCGATGCCGCGCTTTGTACGTCTTCTGTTGTGGTGGTCGAGGTTTCGACCTTCAGACCACCTTGAGTCTGTTGCACTCAAGTTTACGGATCGCCTACCGGGCCCGCAAGCCCTACACCAAAACTTGAGTCTGACATACTCAACTTATTTCGGGGGGTTTTATTCCCCAATTTCTAAAATTACTTTCTAAGAATCGACAACCCGGCCGATTACCATTGAAAATCCGCGGAAAAATCGGAATTCATTCCACGGAATTTCTCCATATCCCGACGCTCTTTCTTCGTCGGACGCCCACTACCGCGTTCTCGCTGGGCGAAGGCGACCCCCAGCCGAGGCCTCGGCTCACTGAGATCTTCGTAGCACAATTTCGCGAAGGGATAACCCAGTCGTTTCGCAAGAAGCTTGCGAACAATCAGAACACGGTCAAAGCCCTCCACTCGCAGACGAACCTCATCGCCCACGCGCACTTTCTGTGCAGCCTTCACCGATTCGCCATTAATTTTGACGTGACCGGCACGAGCAGCTGAGGTTGCCTGCGAACGGGACTTCACGTGGCGGGTTGCCCACAGCCACGTATCGATACGCATGGTCTCACCCGCCGCGAGCGCTCCCGCTGGAACCTCGGTCGGCTCTTGGGACACACGATCAGTCGGGTTCTCGGTCATGGCGAAATCTTAACGCCACCAACACCGGACACATTCCTCCACTTGCACTCAACAGACCTTCTCGTTGTGGCGAAGACACTTCCAAGATGCCAAGATGAAGCGATGGAGTGCGTACATTTAACAAGCGGGGAATGCCATTCGTGCCCCCTCATGCCCACTCCCTATGACATCCAACTTGCGCAGCGCCAAAAAGAAGCCTGCGAGTTACTGGCAACCTTGCCCCAGGCCTCGGAAATGAAATGGCTGCCCGCCGCTGCCTCACTGCCTGAGCACTACCGCAGCAAAGCAAAATTTGCGGTCGGAGGAAGCACCGATCACCCAACTTTGGGGATCACAGGAAGCGCGCCCAACTACGCAGGAGTAGATCTCCCCCACTGCATTGCGCACACCGAGGTCATCGCCTCGACGATCGAACCACTGAAAGCATTCATTCGCGAGCTCCACTTGGAGCCCTACGATATTGCGCGCAGGCGTGGCGAACTCAAGCACATCTTGGTCACGCAGGGAACTGATGACGCACTGATGATCCGCTTCGTCATGCGCTCAAAGCGCGACCTAGCCCTGCTGCGCTCAAAACTTTCGCTGCTGCACTCGCTCATTCCTGCGGCCCAGGTCATCACCGTTAATATCCTGCCCGCACACGCCGCGCTGGTTGAAGGCGATGAAGAAATCGTCATTTCTGAACAGCAAACACTACCCATGCTTGTTGGCGATGTTGAACTTCACCTGGGACCGCGCTCGTTTTCGCAAACCAATACGACAGTAGCCTCGCAGCTCTATCGCCAGGTCGCTCAGTGGGCGCACGAAAGTGGCGCCACCTCACTGTGGGATCTCTACTGCGGAGTGGGTGGTTTTGCACTGCACGCTGCGCTTGGCGGAGTTGAGCGCGTCAGCGGTGTTGAGATTTCTCCCGAGGCCATTGCCTCCGCCCAGGAAACCTCTGAAGAGCTCGGGGTGAGTGAGCGCGTAAGCCTAGTGGCCGGCGATGCACAGGAGTGGGCTTTCGCACAGGATCGGGATCATTATCCCGAGGCCATCGTCGTCAACCCACCACGGCGCGGAATTGGAACAGAGCTTGCTCAGTGGATTAATCAGAGCGACATTCCCACGATGATTTACTCGTCCTGTTATCCAAAGTCGCTGGTCAGCGATCTTCGGCTCATGAATTCCTACAGGCTCCAAGAAGCGCGCCTCTTCGATATGTTCCCCCATACGAATCATATGGAATGCGCGGTTTTGCTCACGAAAGTCGCATAGTTCTTCACTTCTTCGGCACCTTCACATACGCTGGATTCTTGTTTAAAGTTCACTGCATAACTAGACTCAAAATAGATGCGTTTTTGAATCCATTGAGACCCCATCTCATACAAGAGCACCTCCTGAGATAACGACAAGGTAGAAGGATGATACGAACTCGAAATGCTGTGTTAGCCACGGCTGCTATTGCCGCTTTAATAACCGGTGGCACGGCGCTAGCGGGTCCACGCAACGCGCAGGCCCAGGATCAAGCATTCTCGATCTCTCAAAACATCACGGCTGACGCAGTCACTGTCTGTAACACCAATCCTGTCATTGCGACCTACCACGGAACCGTAAACCTGACGATTCCTGTTGTTACCCTTCTGGCCAATTTCGAGGCCGAGATGCAGGCCGCAGCCACAGCAGGACAGAGCCCGCACGCAGCGGGGGCTCAGAACCCGGACATCACCTTCACGGTCTCTGTTCCTCAGGGAACACAGGTTGGCCCCGGAACCGTCACAAATTCCTCCTCCTTGATCTCAAACTGGTGGCTGTCCCCCAATTCAGAGAAAACCGAAATGAAGGTCAACCTTCATTTGATGCAGACTGATTGGCAGGGACTGTACACCACCTATACATCCGAGAAGAGCAATCCTCTTGGGCATACCATCACGGTCAAGATCCCCTATGCAGTCGGTGCAAATAATGCAGCAGATGCGGCACGGATTGCTCAAGAGCAGATCACCAGCAGGGCAACTGTGAAGTTCTTTACGGGTGGCGACACCCCCAACAAAGTCTTCACCTCTGCAGTCGCATCAAATCCAATTGCATCCACGCCCACGGACTGCTTTTCGAACGCGCCACAGCGGATGACACGTTGGGTGGATGCAGAGACCGGAGCTGACCTCAAAGCCCCTCAGACTGGTCCGAACTTCTTCCAAGCTGCCGGGATCCCCGACTACGAGTTTGTTTCCTCAGAGCTGTCAACAGATCGCATGACTGGTTACTACAAGTACAAGAAGGTTTTCGGTGACCTTCCGGTCAACGGCGATGATCCAACGGTCGATACCGACTTCAAGATCGGCGCTGATGACGCCGTCGCAGCACAGAAGGAAACAATCCAGGCTGAGAATAAGCAGTCTCTTCTGACCATCGAAAATGTCATCCACCTGAACAATCTTCAGGGTGGACGCATTGCAACCCTCCTGCAAAAGTACGAGGAATCTCCCGCGACTTTCGATGAGATGATGCTGAAGAATGCACACCTGGGCTTCACTACGCAGATCACTCTTCCTGAGCAGCTGAAATTTGCTGATCCCTCTGCCATCTCCATCACCGGGATCCCGGAAGGCTTCACGGCAAAGACCGTGGCGATTGATGGTCAGACGGCACGTGTGACAGTCGACGTCAATAATCCTGAGTCCATTACAACCGCCGAGGCTCTGAAGGACGCAATGTCAAAGCTTCAGGGTGAGGCTGTCATCACGATCAAGAAGATCGCATTTGCCGATTCGGCGCGCCCTGATACCGACTACACAATTGAGCATCAGACTCAGGGGTTGGTCTCAGTCGATATCGCAAAGCAGCTTGGGGTCATTGTTCGCCCAGGCACTCCCTCCCCCGCTTGCCCACCAACGATGGGCGGCTACGACCAGCTCAAGCCTGCCGAGCCACTTCCCGTCCAGGGAACAGTGTTTGACCCGCCCGCACCGGCATGCCCTCCAACCACTGCATATAGCGCCGCATGGACTTTGCCCATGACCGGCCCATCGGCTGGTTGGGCCGAGGCACCGCTTATGGAACATTCTTTGAAGTACACAAGCAGCGAGTCACACCTTTTCGTCACGCGCCTGTCCATTAAGCCAGGCCCGACGCCAACACCGACGACGGTTACGCCCTCGGTTCCTCCCACGCCTGCAACGCAGCTCGCCAAGACCGGCGCTCTCACCGGCGGAGTGCTGCTGCTCGCTGCCGGAACAAGCGCTATTGGCGCCGCGACAATGCGGAAGAAGCGCTCGTAATTCGCGTCTCATAGCTATAGGCGGGGGTGCCGGTGATTCACCGGCACCCCCGCCTTGTGTGTGGTGGGGAGCTGCCTCTCAGCTCAGCTCCCCACCGGGATAGTCACCTCAATTCATGCGCCGCCTGCGCAGCGCGTAGCCCGCGGCTGTCAGAAGGGCGGCACTGATCAAGATCGTGCTTGTCTCACCACCCGTGCGAGCAAGAGATGACTTCTTGCCCTTGCGGGTGCTCTTCTTCTTTCCATCCTTTGCCGAGGCCGTGCCCGCTTGCTCTGCAGAGGCGGAGCCAGCCTGCTGTGCGCCGCTTTGAGAAGGATCGGCGCTAGGCTGGGTACTTGGATCCCCGCTTGGCTGGGTGGTGGGATCCGTTGTCGGCTGAGTACTTGGGTCCGGAGTTGGATCCGTCGTTGGGTCCGGAGTTGGATCCGTCGTTGGGTCCGGAGTTGGATCCGTCGTTGGGTCGGTCGTAGGACGCTCGATCTTCACCATGCGGAGATTGTCGAACAAGACCGGCGCATCGCCCTCATCAGCGGCGATGGTGAAACGCACCTTCGTTCCATCCTTCGCGACCGTGAAAGTCACAGGAACGCGTTGGAAGGAACTAGGATCGCTATTGGTCCGGTGCTTCTGATCCGCAGCCATCCAGTTTTCGGCCCAGGTCCGGTCAATGACTGTCTCTGGGTTTGCAGCAGGATCGGTATCATTCACCGTCTGGACATCCAGATAGTTCTGTCCGACCAGTCCTTCAGCATTTGTATTCACCGTCAGCGTTTGTTCATCATCCAAGGAGCGAGCACGACGTGCGCTTCGCGTACCATCACTGCGATCGCTACCCGAAACAGCTGCGCGCGTCGTTCCATCAGGAACAAGAACGCCCAGCTCGGCGATTGCAAGCAGGCCATCGGGTTGGTCGGCCTTGGTCTTGTAATTGCTCAGGACTCGGATGCGAACATATTTCGCGTTCACGGCCTCGTCGAAGGTAATGCGCTGAGCAAGAGCCGTGTTTCTCAAAGTGCCTTCGGCGACCTTCTGATTGATGTTCGCTGCGTCTTGGCCAACATAGACCTCGTAGGCCTTGGGCCGGCCATTAGCTTGCCCCGCGCGTCCTGCGATCGACAGACCGCCGATACTCACCGGCTGTGCGCCAGTGGGATCGTTTCCTTCGAAGAGTGCGAGATCAATCGTGCTGGGGTGATCGGTGAGGTTGACCCAATCCTTGTCGTAGAAGGTCGTCAGGTCCTTGTCGAACATGTTCGAGGCCGGGTTCCCTTCGTAGGCTGCCGGTGCGCTGACCAGCTGGAGGGCTCCCGTGTAGTCCTTGAGTGTCAGAGTCGGCGTGGGATCAGGGGCGGGAGTGTCGCCACCCTCGGTAGCATTTCCACACAGGACGCGGGCATTGCCCCAGTTCGCGTGGTCGTTACCATTGCCATTGCCACCGTCTCCAACGATCAAGCGGATGTATTTCATCCCTCGAACATTGCCCGAGATGTCCCTCGGTTCGCTTCCTCCCCTGATGACCGAAGTTTCTGGAACGACATCGGACCAGTTGGAACCGTCAGCGCTACCGATGACGTGGAAGGTCACTGAGCCACTCCACTGTCCATCCTGCACGCCAACCGTTGCCTTGAAGGTTGTGCACTTTCCGTCCAGTTCGAAACCGAGGTCACTGGGAGCGTGTGCGCCCAGCCCCTTGGCATAGGGCTGATCATTCATCGAGATCGGATCACCGTCTCCTGCTTGATCTTCACCGACCTCGCTATCACGTTCGACAGGCCCCCAGCCGTTGGAGTTCCACGTCGATGAGAAGGGGATGTCAGATAGGTAGTTGACGGCATTGGACTTGATGGATCCCAGGGCTGTCACACTCGTTGTGCCCACGGCGGTACGGTCCTCATCACCGATCCGGTAGTGGGCCTGGTGCGTCAAGGTGACGGTATTGCCACCGGCCCCTTCGGGAATGTTCACCGTCCACGTGGTGGTGAAGGTTTCTCCCTTGGCAAGAGTCTCGGCAGTCGTGGGCGAAGTCGCCTGTGCGCTCCACCCAGCCGGAAGACTCAATTCGCTGCGGACATTGGTGATGTCCGCAGACTCATTATTCACCAAGGTCGTTGTCACCTGGACGGTCTTGCCTTCGATCGCGCTTCCCTGGGTTGCGATGCTCGCAGCAGCGCAGGCGGGGACGTCGGCGGTTGTTCCAAGATCTTCGACTCGGAAGTTATCGATCGAGAAATCGTTTCCTGACTTTCCGCCCTGGACGTTGTAGAGGCCAACCCAGTAGGAGCCGCAAGCACCAACATTGAGTTCTTCAACGAAGTGCGAGGGCCTCTCCGTTTGGGGAAGGAGCGTCGAATCGAGATAGTTCGCACTGACTCCGTCAGCTCCCGCAGAATCGTATGCGGTGACCCAGTAGTATGAACCGCTCACGGCGTTGTCGTAATCGTAGGAAATACGGTAGCGGTGTCCCGCCTGCAGATTCACGGTCTGCGGAACAGTCCGGTAGACAAGACCGCCGTTTTCTTCATGGCTCTTCAGCGACCAGTGTCCCGCGATCGCATCATCCGTCGCCTTTCGTGAACGATCGGGAAGGACTCCGCCTCGTTGAGTGTAGGGAGCGTTCAGCGAGGCCAGGACTGTGCGCGGGTCCGTGATATTGCCGGCGTCGCCCTTGACGAAGGGGCCCCAGCCTTCCGCAATATTCTCGAAGTCCTCAAATACTGTCGTCACAGGCTTGTCTCGAGTAGCCCCCAAGTCCCCATTTCGCTGCTGCGATCCGGCGCTTGTCACTCCATCTCCCGAGGCGGAAATAGTGACCTTGCGGGTCTTTCCATTGTTGATTTGGAGCCACGCGCTGCCCTGGTAGGTTCCTGCGTTGAGGGTCATCTCTTGGGACAACGAGGACTTGCCTGCACCCAGTTGCGCGACAGGATCACCGTGGGGATCCTTCACGACGCTGACTGAACCAGCCGTTGTGTAGCCGCTCAGACTTCCCGAGTTGAATCCAGGATCAGCGAAAACGGTCCCTGCACCCCATGCGGGCGTCGAGACGGCTGCGGGAGCGTTTTCTGGAACCAGCACGAAGGCCGTGTGGTCGCGATCGCTTTCAGCCACTCCGTCATAGACCGAGGCCGGGATGGTGACCTTTCCGCCGGAAACAGCCAGATCAGTGACCTTCACGCGTCCTTGATCGGTGAGTCGGTAGAGAGCCAGAGACCCAACACCTTGGTACGACTTCGTCAGCGTCCACTCCGTCGCAGTTCCAGCGGGGTTGTAGTAGTACAGGCGATCTGCCCCTGCAGAAGTTCCGTTGTCCTTCCACGGCAAGAGGTAGCTATCGCCTCGAAGGACTGTTGCCCCGTCGTAGACAAATTCACGCGAGGAAGACATGTCTGCCTGAATCGTCCCAACGACGTAGCTAGCCTCTGTTTGAGCAGTAACCGCCGTCGACCCTGAAGCCACCGTTCCATTGGCAAATGTGTAGGTGTGCTTCGTCTTGCCGTCCCCTGCATCCGCGGTGTCGTAGCGCATGATGCGAGAGTTCTGGAGGAACTTGCTGGGCAGGTTGTTTGACCAAATATTGCGATAGAACGCGTCTTGGTCTTGGTGGCCAGTCCAGCCTTCGAACTCGACAATCTGGGGGTAGCCCAAGACAACGTTCGGGTTCCAATTGTCCTTATTCGCATTGTCGACGAAGCGGATGACCTGGGAGTTCAAGCCCTTGTTGGTTGCACCACCGTAGTGCTCGTCATTCGACCAGTGTGACCACAGCGAGTGCCTCTCGAAGCGGTCTGCCCATTCAGATCCGACTTCCCATCCCATCTTGTTGAGTTCGTTGCCCAAGCGGTCAGCTTGCCAGCCCGAACCGTAGTAGACGTCGATGTAGATCCAGCGGAAATTCGGGTACTTGCTTAAGGGGAATTGATTGCGCAATTCCTGGAAGCGATTAACGGCACCGCCATTGCCCAAGTCGTCACGCTGATTGACGTAGTAGGACTGGTTGAGCCAGTTCCACCCGCGGCCACCGGTGAAGGGAAGAGAACGGAAAGAGTTTGCTTCCGGGTAGGCCTCGGTCGTATTGACGTGAACGCCGTAGATCGCATTGACATCCTTCGTGCTGGCGAAGAGGGTGCCGAAGTCGGCCTCGCCACCGGCGCGAGTATTGATGTTACCGCCGTAGTCCATGTGGCCCGAATCGTGGCCTTCAGAGGCATAGCCCTTGACCATGACGCGCTGCCCTAGGCCGTCAGTCGCAAGGCTCACGCGCTTGACGTCATCGGCGATCTGGAGGAAAGGATGCGTTGTGGCCGAACCGAAATCGAAGGGAATGTGAGTAACGACCCACTTATGATTGTCGGCTGCGCCAGTGATCTCGGGAGTGATATCCGCATAGGCAACTGCGGCATCTTGCCAATCAACGCCGCCCGAAGAGTTCGCGTCTCCTGTGAAGACAAGTGTCGTGTAGGGGCGTTCTTCATCCCCAATAGCATCCGTCGCGGCCTCGGAACGGTAGGTCCACTGACCGTTTTGCGCGATCAGAGTCTTGATGCCGTTTTGTTCGATAACTTGGCGCTTCCACCTGGAATTCCAGTTGTTTTCATAGCCGTGGGGCTGGTCGTAGGTCGCGTTGGTTTCCATACCGACGGCGACCTTATTGGTGTTGACCATTAGGTAGGCGCTGGGTTGTTCGTAGTAATCAATGGGCGTCGAGGCGGTGATGCTGGCAAAAGTATCGTCAACACCCGCATAGGAGTCGCCATTAGCTGCGCCTCGGGAGACTCCCGTGATGCCACATGCGTATGCTCCGCCTTGGTCTGCATTTACTGAGACGAGGCCGTGGCCGGGAATTTCCACCGTGTGCGCGCCGCTCATCTCGGTGATGCGGAAGGTCAAAGTCGGTCGCTTTGCACCCTCCGTTCCTTGGGAGCGGGAGGTGATTTCCTGTACCTCAATCTCGGCTTTCATCGTGATCTCACTGCCGACGAAAGTTACCGTGTAGGCGACTTTCTGGTCGGAAACACGCTGCGCTTCAACAGTGTCGACGGTGTATTGGTTTCCGTCGATCGTGACCTGGTGAAGCGTTTCCGCGCGGCCGCCAACGGGGTTTCCCGCAAAGGTATATCCGGTGACCTGCGGGAATTCGTGCGAGACCGTTGCACGAAGTTGTCCCGCGCTAATGGTCGTGGGCGCGTTGAGAATAACGGGGGTATCTGTTGCACCTTCAGTAGCATGTGCGACCGCTGATCCCGGAAGGGACAAGGCGAGTGCCCCAAGGATGGCCAGGGGTCGCCAAAAGACGCGTTTGTCTATCATCGTGTCGGGCTCCTTTGCCTAGACGTGACTCATCTATCTTCCAGCGAACATTCATCAAATGCAAGGAGTTTTTGAGAGGTATTTGTTCCACAGGTGGAGCACAGCTTGTCCTTAATCCCTACAGAATCCGCCAGTGGATTCTGTAGCCATGAACACGAACAACCTTCCCCAGCCGGCCACCCCTTCGGCCGATGATCTTGCACGCACCCTCGCTGCTCGCCAGCAGGCACAGGCAGCCACCGCCCAGACCCAGGCCTCCCGCACGGAAGGTTCCTCGGCCTCGGCGCACAGCACTAAGCCCACACGCACCCGCCCCGCGAAGCGCCGCCGCAAGGGACTGCGCAACGGAATCATCGCGGGCGCAACCGCAATCACGCTGGCATTGGGTGGCACCACTGCTTGGGCCCTCAACCGCTACGTGATCGATCACGTTGAAGTTACCAGCGCCTCTTCTTACGAGGCCTCACAGGGCAACGCGCAGACCACTTCCTTGAATACCGATACCGCAACCACGACCTCGGACACCTACACGAACGGAAACACCAAGATTTCCGTCAAGCAGGTCCAAAACAACGGTGTCACCTACTACGTGGCTGATGTTCAGCTCTCTGACGCGACTGCGCTTCGGTCCGCATTCGCAAACGATCAGTTCGGCGCAAACATCACGGACCTCGTCTCCTCGATCGCAACCGACAATAACGCGGTATTCGCCATCAACGGCGACTACTACGGTTTCCGCTCGACTGGCATCGTGATCCGAAACGGCACAATCTACCGCGACAGCGGCGCACGTCAGGGCCTGGCCATCTACAAGGACGGCACGATGAAGGTCTACGACGAAACTCAGACAACAGCTCAAGCTCTGGTCGATGCGGGGGTCTGGCAGACACTCTCCTTCGGTCCGGCCCTGTTGGAAAACAGCCAGATCATCAGCGGAATCGACAACCTGGAGATCGACACTAACTTCGGTAACCACTCCATCCAGGGCAAGCAGCCGCGAACCGCGATCGGCATCATCGACGACAACCACTTTGTCTTCGTCGTTGTGGATGGACGTTCTCGGACCTCAAGCGGCGTAACGATGAGCGGTCTGGCCGAAATCATGCAGAGCCTGGGAGCAAAGACCGCTTACAACCTCGACGGCGGCGGCTCCTCTGAAATGTGGTTCAACGGCCAAGTCGTCAACAACCCCTCAAACGGTGGCGAACGCGCTACCTCCGACATCATCTACATCACGAAGGGAGCATGAGCGATGTACGTGTTAATCCCCGCTTACCAACCGGACGCACGATTGCCGCGTCTCATCCTTGAACTGCATCGCGCAGATCCTTCGACGAAAATCGTCGTCGTTGATGACGGTTCAGGCCAGAAGTTCAGTGATATTTTCGAGGCCTCAGCCACCGCAGGTGCGCACGTGATCTCTTATGAGAACAACCGCGGTAAGGGCTATGCGCTTCGGGAAGGTTTCACCTGGATCCGTGACGTTGCAGGCGACTCGCCAGAGTGCGTGGTGACCGCGGATGCGGATGGGCAGCACACGCTCAACGACATTTTCCGCGTTGGTCGAACGTGCACAGATACCGGTAAAAGCGTCCTGGGCGTTAGAGAATTCGTTGGGCATGTCCCCGCTCGTTCCCGGATCGGCAACACCGCTACTTCAGCCCTGTTCTGGCTCGCGACGGGCTGGAAACTCAAGGACACACAGACCGGGTTGCGCGCATTCCCGGTGGCCCTGCTTCCCGCGCTGCTCAAGGTTCAGGGTGATCGTTACGAGTACGAGCTCCGCGTCCTTTTGCACTTGGCGAAGTTCCGTCATCCGGTGACCCAAATTCCGATTGAGACGATTTACGAGGCCGGGAATCCGACCTCCCACTTCCGCCCCTTGCAAGATTCGGCTCGGATTTGGGCACCGCTTCTGAAGTTCGCTGCTTCTTCCGGTGTTGCAACCGTCATTGACTACGTGCTGGTCCTTGTCTTGAATGCCCTCACCGGAGCTCTCTTCTTCCCGGTTATCGCCGCTCGCCTGGTGAGCGCCTCGGTGAATTTCGCAATGAACCGCCGCGTTTTCGAGGCCACGGGAGTGCCCTTGCGTCGCAGCGCCCTCCGTTATGCCGCGCTTGCCGTCGCAGTGGTCGCAGGGTCGTACACGATGCTTGCAGTACTGACTGGAATCGGAATACCGCTGTGGATCGCGAAGATCATCGCTGACACCACCATGTACCTGGTTTCTTACTCGGCACAGAGCCGCTATGTCTTCGCACCCGCACAGGAGCAGAGCGCCAAGGTCACGCGTTATGAGTCCCAGACTCAAGCAGACTCTGCAGTTCAGTCCCCGACTAAGGAGCTCGAAGTTACTTTCGCGGGAGCAGCATCGGCGCAGCCGAGCAAGCAGGCTGGAAACACTCCGGTAAAACCGGTACTGCCCACGCCCGCCGCACCGTCCATATCGACCATCCGTTCACTGAATCACGCGGCTTGATTGCTCAGCACTCAAGTGTCACCTTGAGTCGGACCTCATGAGCGTCGGATAATAACTATCCTCAGTGGCATACTTATGGCCTGTATAACGCATTGACAAGGAGCACCCATGCGTATCGAGATCCTCGGCGAATGTAACTCATCGACGATCGAAAAGGTTCACGAGGCCTTTGACCGTCTGCTTCCGCAGCTTTCCTCTTCCGCACGGCCTTTGTCGCGCGAAGAAATCCAGAAGCTTCTGGCACAGGAGTGCCTGCACTTGGTGTGCGCACTTGACGACGATGACCGGATTTTGGGAATGCTCTCGCTGGTCGTTTTCGATATTCCAACTGGCCGCCGAGCATGGATCGAAGATGTCGTTACTGATCAGGCCGCACGCGGTCAAGGCGTGGGACAGAGCCTTGTTGATGCCGCAGTTGAGCACGCTCGGGAGCTGGGAGCTAAGACAGTTGATCTCACATCTCGGCCGACGAGAGAGGCGGCGAACCGCCTCTACCGTCGGGTTGGTTTCCTTCAGCGCGAAACCAACGTCTACCGGAAGTCTTTCTGACCCCGTAAGACCCGTATGTGGGAGGTGGGACAGCAATCGCTGTCCCACCTTTTCTGTTTAAAGAAGCGTATCTGAGATGACGTTGAGGATTCTGAGCAGGGTATCGCGATCATCGCCTTCTACCGCGCCAAGAAGCCCATTGCGCACCGCGCTTGCGAAGACGCCATTTGCAGCCTCATAGGCCTGACGCCCTTCAGGTGTAATGCACACAAGGACAGAACGCCGATCCGTTGACGATCCTTCTTTGGTAATGAATCCCTTCGCCGCAAGGCGAGAGATTGCACGGCTAGTTCCCGAACGTGTCAACGAGACCAGCGCACCCAGCTCGCCAGAACGCATGGGCTGCTCACCGTTAGCAAGCTCGTCAAGCATCTCAAACTCAATCAGAGCAAGAGGTGCACTTTTACTAATTTCCGAACCTAACGTGCTTTGAACAGCACGTGTCACAGAACTCCACGCGTGCCAAAGCTCAGATTCGCTCTCATCGAGGAGAGTCTCATTGCTTTGTGTAATCACCCTTTTAATTTATCACCCTCGCAACAATAAACCTAGCCTCTGACCTGCGCAAATGCCCAAATAAACCGGACAGATTTTCACCGAATTAATACGAAGTAATACGATCTGACAACAAGATCACCCACCATAATGATCAAAGTTGAATGACTGTCAGCTCACATTTCTCGCACTAGTGGGCGAAACGATCAAAATGGTCGTTTTTACGTTCTGCACAAATGAGCACACCTTCGTGAACGAAACGTGCAGCGTAGGATGGATGCATGACACCACGACTTGAATCGGATCATCCCGAACTCGACGCAAACACTTTGGACTACGTCCATTTCCTTGCAGATTCCCCAACCCCTTACCACGCTGCACATCTCGTTGCGCAGCGCTTGGAAAACCTCGGTTTCGCGCGCCAAGACGAAACTGCGGCATGGGATGCAACTCCCGGCGGACACGTGATGGTTCGCGGAGGTGCTGTCATGGCATGGGTAGTTCCCGAGAATATCAGCGACACTGCCGGTTTCAGGATCGTTGGAGCACACACAGATTCCCCCGCTTTCACCCTCAAGCCCTCACCTCAGACAACAACGGCTGATGGCTGGGGACAAATCGAGGTCGAGGTCTACGGCGGAATGATCATGAATTCCTGGCTGGACCGCGAACTTTGCGTTGCAGGCCGTCTGATTTTGGCCTCGGGAGAAGAAATCCTGGTTCGCACCGCTCCTCTGGCCCGCATTCCTCAGCTGGCAATTCACCTCAACCGTGGAGTTAACGAATCTCTACACCTCGACCCCCAGAAGCACCTGCACCCAGTATGGACAGTCGATACCCCCGATGCATCACTCATGGATACCATCGCGCAGGCAGCAGGCTTGGATAACGCGAATGACGTGGTCTCTTTTGATCTGATCTGTGTCCCTTCGCAGGGACCCGTCACCTTCGGTGCGGATTCACAGTTCGTTGCTTCGGGACGCCAGGACAATCTCTCATCGGTTCATCCCGGACTCTGCGCACTTGAAGACCTCGCTCGCCAGGGACTCCCCTCAGACGGTGACATCCTTGTTTTCTCATGCTTTGACCACGAAGAGGTCGGTTCTGAGTCTCGCACGGGCGCAGCTGGCCCAATTCTGGAAGACGTTTTGCGTCGCACCGCTTTCGCCTTGGGACGCGATGAAGATGGTTACGCGCGAATGATCGCCTCTTCAACATGCGTGAGTGCCGATGCCGCGCACTCAATTCACCCGAACTACCCCGAAGTTCACGACCCTTCACATCACCCGGTCATGGGCCGAGGCCCCATCCTCAAGATCAATGCCAAGCAGCGCTATGCAACCAACGGGGTCGGAATGGCTCTGTGGAAGCGCGCTTGCGAGGAGGCAGGAGTTCCAACACAGAACTTCGTGTCAAATAACGCCTCTCCGTGCGGAACAACAATTGGTCCGATCACCGCAACCCGACTGGGTATCGAAACAGTGGATGTGGGCGTTGGGCTGCTCTCCATGCACTCGGCTCGCGAAATGAGCCATGTCGCAGACCTTCTGGGACTGCGCAAGGTTCTGGCAGCCTACTGGCTTGGGGCCTGAGCGAATAAGCTCTAGACAGAAAAGGCCACACGTATTTACGGCCGTGGGGGGCCGGGGAGTTCACAAACTCCCCGGCCCCCCACTTTTGACTCAAGCCTGTCGCCAGAGACATGGCGAAGTATTAGCGCCGGAAATCAGCCGCCTGCTCACCGCTGAATGCACGCGCAATAGTCCGAGTGAATCGGTCATTCATCTGCGGGATCTGGTCCCCCGGCACGAACATCGTCTGGGTGTTCTCACCATCTGCGGGGAAGGGATCTCCGCTAAGCCATTCACACGCAAAGGCTACGTCCAAGTAGGTCGTTTGATCGCGATTTTCGTAAGTAACCGGACCAACAACTTCAACGCTGAGCAAGCGCATGGCTCGCGCCTGACATGCAGTCTCTTCGAGGATTTCTCGACAGGCGGCCTCAGCCGGCTCTTCACCCGGATCGATAATTCCCGTCACCGGTGTCCATGCGTGATTATCGGCGCGTTGAACAACAAGCACCTCAACAGAAACCGGGTCGATGGGAGCCTGCCAATTAATCGCAGCTCCATCACGGCCTCGTAAGACGACAGCTGTGCAACCCGAAAGCCACAGCATGGAGTGCCCCACGTGCCGACGTAGTTCCAGAACAAAATCCGGTGTTGCCATGAGTGACTCCTTTGCTCACAGTGTCCAGATAAATGGCACCAAGAAAATTTTGACGATGATCGCGAAGGCGAACAGTGTCGCGTATGCAGCCTCGATACGTTCATCAGCAACGCGCGCATCTGCCGCTTGCAAGACCGCCGGCTGTCCCAAGAAACCTGCAACAGCCCCCGCGGTTCGGGGCGCAGACAATCCTAGATATCGGCCGGCAATGGCCTGAGCAGCGCAGCACACCACGACGATAATCGTCGCTAGTATCGCAGCCTTCCAGCCCTCCGGACGCAGCAGAAGATCAACCAGCGCCGGCCCTGCATTTAAGCCCAAAGCAGCCAAGAAGAGCATCAGTCCGACGGAGCGAATCGTGATATTGGCCGAAGCGGGAAGCGTCCATACCAGAGGTCCGGTTCGACGGAGCGCCCCAAGAAGCATTCCGACGATCAGCGGCCCGGCCGCTGATCCCAGCTGGAAGGTTGCCCCACCAAACATCGGGAAAGGAATCGCGCCCAAGGCCATGCCCAGAACCATGCCGATACCGAAGGCCATTCCATCAACTTCACTGACGCGGCGTTCCGAGTCACCCAAGAAGCTCTGAACGTTATCAAGTTCCTCCTGCGGCACAACGACCGCCGCATGATCACCCAGATTGAGCTTGAGATCGTCGCGTGCCAGCAGGTCAAGATCCCCTCGGCGCACTCGGGTAATAGTTGCACCGAAACGAGTCGCTAGATTAAGCTCAACGATCGCTCGTCCCGCGACATCGGGACTCGACACAACAATTCGCTCAAAAGCAACATCGGAGCGGTCGTCAGCCAAGTGGTCGGAAACCTGCGTTCCCAACTGCTCAACAACCTCGGCAATGGCAGAGGTTCCCCCGACTAGAACAACAAGATCGCCGGTGCGAAGTTCTTCGCCGGGGATCAAGACGCGGGTGCGACCTTCGCGTTGAAGGTAGGACATACGTACGCGCCCCTCACGCCAAGCGAGAATCTTTCGCGTCAAGATCGGGCGGTCCACCCGAACAGTAACGGCGTCGAGGCCAGCGCCCGCGAGCGATGGCGTATCCTTCTGCCCCAGCCACTTTCGCGTCACCGTCATGGTGACAACAACGATTCCGACAATCACGCCGATGGGGTAGCCGAAAGCATAGCCAACTGCTGCCTGCGGGTCACCACTGACTCGTGTCGCTGCATCCAACGCGGGTGCAGCGGTCAGCGCACCTGTGTAGAGCCCGGTTACGAGGCCTTTGCCCAGTCCTAGGAAATGTCCTCCGATCGTGGCGACGACCGCACCGACAACACAGATGATTGTGGCCGACCCTAAAAGCGATGTCTGTTTACGAAGGTCGGAAAAGAAGGTGGCACCAGCGGCAATACCAACGGTGTAGACGAAGAATGCCAGGCCGATCTGTTGGATGATCGCGGTCCCCTGACCGGCTTGGGGTGAATAAGCAGAGACAAGTAGGCCCACAAACAATGCACCGGCTGCACCGAAACGCAGCGGCCCAAAGCGGATCGCGCCTAGAAAAGCGCCCAGTCCAACAACCAGGAAAATCGTCAAAAGATGGTTCTGTGCGAGGAATTGGGCCATAGCTCTAAGGGTAGTGGCCAAATTGCTAAAAAGGGACGCAAGATGGGCGTGGAGTGTGAATACATTCACGCATCCAATCGCACTGCACCCAGAATTCTTACAGATACCGTCCAGCATGTTACCGTTCAATAAAAGGACAAATACGGAAGGATCCCTCCATGACAAATCCCCAAGCGGGTTGGTACAGCGATCCCTCAAATCCCTCACAATTGCGGTGGTGGGATGGGACGCAATGGACGAATAACACCCAGGCAGTGCAGGGCGCCGCACAGGCATCAGCTCCCCAGCGTCCGGTAACGACAACTTCGTCCTCGTACAGCGCTGTTCCCCAAAGTCCTCTTGCAGCAAATAGCGGTTCTGCTCAAGCGCACTATCAGGCGCAACAGGGTGGTTATCCCCCCGCTCAGGGAGGAACACCAGGCAGATATCCAGTCCAGCAACCCGTACAGAGCGCACCTGCCGCCACGGGAGGGTTCCCCCCGCGTCCCGCAAGTTACACGGGTGTTCCGGCGACGGGATCAGCTATCCCCGCTTCTCCAATGGCTCCCGCAAAGCCAAAGAAGCCTAAGGCTCCGAAGAAACCTCGCAATAAGCAAAAGACTTGGGCCGTTATTTTCACTGTGCTGAGCGTTCTTTTCATTGTGCTTGGCTTCCTTTTCCTCGGCGCAGCTTCACGTAATAATGCGCGAGCCAACACGGTCAATGTGGAACTTGAGCCAGCACGTCAGTCCGTCAACGAATTGCAAAAGCAAGTCGATACGTTGAATAAGCAGCTCGGGGAGGCAGGCAAGTGAGCATGAACGGACCTCAGATTCCGAATCAGGGACAGGCAGCGGGCGCCGCCCAAGCCCCCGCCTCGACAGAGGGAAGCCAGGCTGAAGCAGGACAGCAGAAGGCAGCTGCACCCAAGAGCGCTTCATCGAAGCGCTTATTCCTGATCACTTCGATTATCTGTGCTGTGTCATTGGTCTTTGCGCTGGTGACTTTCACGCAGAATATCGTCGCTCTGAACAGGTACCACTCGTTAGAGAACGAATCCGATCAGCTAAAAGAGCAGTCGCAGACCCTCCAGAAGCAAGTGGACGACGCGCAGACGAAGCTCGCAGAGAAGCAGGTGAAACCCTGGTGCGATTCGGTGAACGCTGACTCAACAGGCACTCGAGAGAAGATTGACCAGCTTCTTAAGCAGCTCAAGATGATCGATCCCAGCGAGAAGACAGTCCGCAACGTCTGCGGCGATAAGTACTCGGCGCTGACCGCCTCTCTGGATTACTCACGCGTGAGCGCACGCACCGAAAACGGGACGATCAAGTGCGAAACGGATGGCAACCACGTTCGTCTCAGCGGCACGATCGATCAATTCAAGGGGCCTGAATTTGCTCAAAAGACAAAGACGAAGGCCGATCTCACTTTGACGATCACCTACACCCTTGAGGGCACAACCGATACTGCAACCAGCATTGTCAAGGTCCCCGATGTCACTCCGGGTGGTTCGAAAGACTGGAAGAGTGAGGCAGACCTTCCCGGTCGGGCACTGACCTGTCGAGTCACAAACCTACAGTGGTGGCCAAGCGATCTGAAGTAGAACGCTTGATGCTTCGGCAGCTATAGCTTGAGGGGGTACGCACTGTGGCGTACCCCCTCAACACGTATTTCAGCTATTCGCGAGCGTTACCTCAGCTATGTGCAAGTGCCTGACGGACCAAGGGGATCAGCTTTTCACGAGAAGGATCCACGGCCTCGGCAAGGAACTGCTCACGGTCGGTACCCTCAAGTCCCTGAGCGGCCGGTTCCGCGCTGTCCTTGGGGACTGAGAATCCAAAGACAATCACGTCAACGATCTTACGAATGGGCATCTGATTGGCTTCGGCAGAGTCATTGACGCTACCCAGAGCCTCAAGGTAGAAGATCGAGAGGATCTCTCCCATGATGTTGGTTGGCAATAGTGCGCGACGTCCCATGCGTTCCAAAGCGGATTCGAGCATCTGGGTCACAAAATCAGCAAGCTGGTTGCGCTGATTTCCAGGAATTCCATCCGCATCGGGGTGACGCATTTGGTAGAGGCGATATTCCATCAGAAGGATATACGCCGTGCGCCCCTGCGCGGAAAGACTGTCGAGGGTATCAACAATGCGTTCCAGAGTGAGCGGACCTTCAATTGAGTCAAAGGCCTGCGTCATTTCTGTTAATAGCCGCGTTGAGTATGCAATAAATGCATCTTCCAACAGCTCATCCATATTCGAATAATTCGAATAGAAAGCACCACGGGTGAATCCGGCACGGGCCACGACCTCGTCAATCTTGGTCCCTGCGAAACCTCGCTCCACCAGAATTTCAATGGCGGCGTCAACCAGGCGTGAACGCGTATTCGCTCGCGCTCTGCTTTCGCCTTCTGCACGCTTCTTAACCACAGCCACCTCCGCGGAATTTCTAACTACGTCGAAAAGTCTAACGAGATCTTCCCGCTGTCACACGCGGAAAATAAAGGATTTTCACGCTTTAAGACCCGAATTTGAAGCCGCGAAAGTCGCGGTGGCACCACGGGGGCATATCATGTGTTTCAGAGCATAATTTTTGGGCATTTTATACGTTTTTGTATCGGAGTTTTCTATGGGCCAGTCAATTGCACTCCTCCCTCTAAATTCGGGCGCCTCTATTCCTCAATTTGGCTTTGGGACCTACAAACTGACCGGTCAAGACGCATATGACGGTGTTAGCGATGCACTCGAGTTGGGATACCGTCATATCGATACGGCGCAGATGTATGGGAACGAGGCCGAGGTGGGCCGCGCCATAGCCGATGCTCCTATCGCTCGCGAGGAGATCTTCATCACTTCTAAGCTCAATAATCCCAATCACGAGCCTGATATTGCCCGAGAGAGCCTTCAGCGCTCATTGGAGGACTTGCAGCTGGACTACTTGGACCTGTTCTTGATCCACTGGCCGCTTCCGATGTTCTACGGGGGCGACATCATGCCGACTTGGCGTGCAATGGAGAGCTTTGTGGATGAGGGCCTGGTGCGCTCCATCGGAGTCTCTAACTTCGAGGCCCATCACCTTGCCCCGATCCTTGAGCAGGGACGCATTATGCCTGCAGTTAACCAAATCGAGTCTCACCCCTACTTCGCAAATCGCGAGCTCCACCGTTTTAACGCTGAGCATGGAACTATTACCGAGGCCTGGGCTCCCCTGGCTCGAGGAACTGTCCTTGGCGAACCAAGCATCATTGAGATTGCCCGCGAGGTCGGCGCACGTGAATCTCAGGTGGTTTTGCGTTGGGCACTTCAGCGGGGAGACGTTGTCTTCCCCAAGGCCTCGTCACATGAACGCCGAGCAGAAAACCTTGATGTTTCGGGCTTTGAGCTGACGGCGGAGCAGATAGCTCGAATCGACGCGCTGGACCGCGGAGAAGCAGGACGCACCGGTAAGCACCCCAATGTCATGGACCGGATGTAAAACTTTCGCTTCAGGCGCAACTTATATCGTTTTTCGATGTGAGACAGGGCCGTATTTTGTGGGTACCGCTGGGCTATCGTGAAGCTATGACACATGCATCTTCGACCGATCTTGATCGCGTTCTTGCTTCTCTTGATCCCACGCCCAGCGGTACTTACGCATTCTCTTTGGTTGACGAAATCCCCCAGAATGTCGACATTTTTGCACTGATCCGTGACGAGGATTCCTACACTGTGGTTGTCGAGGAAGACGCCGCACGTGAAGCAGGAATTAACCCCGATGAGCTGTACACGCGAATTGACCTGGGTTCTTCAACCGAGCTGGCTGCAATCGGAATCACGGCATCTATCGCTCAGATCCTTGCTGCGCGTTCAATTACTGCGAATTTCATTGCCAGCCGCCGCCACGATCACCTCTTTGTTCAGCCTGATCGCGCTCAGGAGGCAACGGCTCTTCTTGAAGATCTGGGAAGGCGCGCAAAGGGCTGGCTACCCGCCTGAAATTTTCCTGTTCATCAGACGCGGAAAGGCGTTCGGAATAAAGTAGAAGCATGGCTGTACTACCCACGGGAAGCGATGAGGCAATCCTCCGTCTAGCCGACGGCACGGTGAAACAGCGAAATCTTCTGACCGGAACTGAAGTGTGGACAGTTCCCGGTCGAGCTCATCGTCCCCTGACTCGTCCCGGTTCCACACCACCCCTGATCGATCATGATGCTGATGGGCATCATTGCGCATTCTGCTCGGCGCGCTATCTTGAGACTCCGCCAGAGAAAGCCCGCGTGATCCGCACACACGCAGGGGAATGGGAAACTCTCCACGGCCTCGGCGCTGAGGAACTTGGAGATACCGTTGCGGAATTTCGGCGGATTCCCAACCTTTTCGAGATCGTTTCGTATAACTATTGGCACCTCAATCACGGCCATGTTCCTTCCGAGGCCGAGCGGCGCAGGATGGCAGAGTACCTTGCCTCGCCCCAGGGTTACGACCACGTGATGCACGTGGTGCGCGCACGCTTCATGGCCTCGGGCGGGAGCGCCGAGGAGTTTGAGGAACTGTCGGATTCCGAGAAGCTCAGTCAGGCGAATGGTTTCTTTTCGGGCGGGCATGATCTGATTGTTGGTCGTCGGCACTATGTTGATGGAGCGCAGGATACGTCCCAATTAGCTTCGGCTGGGACGTTGACTCCCGAGGAACACTTCCAGTACATGTCGATGACCGTGCGGGCGATGCGGGACCTGTACGACTTGGATCCAGCCGTGAAGTATGTTGTGGCCTTCCAGAACTGGCTCAAGCCTGCGGGTGCGTCTTTTGATCACCTGCATAAGCAGCTTGTGGCGATTGATGAGTTCTCGACGCAGACGCATGACGAGATTGAGCGCGTGCGCACTTATCCGGGAATCTATGACGAGCTCTTGAAGATTGCGGCGACCCGTGGGCTGATTTTGGCGCAAAACGATCATGCTGTAGCGATGGCTGGGTTTGGGCATCGCTATCCCTCCTTGGCGATTTGGCCACTTCACGCGCCGGCTGAACCCTGGGAGTACTCCCCTGAGCAATTACGAGGCATCAGCGACCTTGTGCACGCCATGCATGCGGCGACGGGTGCGGAGGTTCCGTGTAACGAGGAGTGGTACTACCGGCCTCCGAGCTCATCGATTCCTATGCGCATGAGGATTTTGATCAAGTGGAGGATTTCAACGATCGCCGGTTTTGAGGGCGGGACAAGGATTTACCTCAATACGATCGATCCATGGTCCGTGCACCAGCGGATGCTGGAACGTCTGGTTGTTATGCGTGATGAGTGTTCGATCGCACAGATGAAGCTGGGTGAGGAGTGCAAAGTCACGCCGCTGCTACTGAGGTAAGGGCTCGGGCGGGTCGGCTGGTTTCTCTCGCCCTATACAAATGTCGGGCCTTCAGCCCCCGCGTTGAACCGAGCTGTTATTTCAAGCCTGGCGGAGGGTACCAACCCGACGGGACTGAGCCTAACAGGGATCGATCGGGAAAGCTAGCCCTGGCTTGCGATGTATGTACACCATGAAACTGCGCAGAAATTATCTGGGCGGCAAGTAGCAGCGCGACAACATTGATTTGTAGCCCCGCGTGTGCGGGGAAAACATGAGCGCAAGCGTCGCGGCTTGGTTCGCTTCAAGCTCATCCCCGCTCATGCGGGGAAAACGGCATAAGGCGAGGGAAGTCAGCCAGTCCACCGGGCTCATTCCCGCGCATGCGGGGAAAACACGCTCACGCCTTTAGGACCGCCGAGCATACCCGGCTCATCCCCGCGTGTGCGGGGAAAACATCGTGTCATCCGTAGACTTCAAGAACACGATGGGCTCATCCCCGCGTGTGCGGGGAAAACAGCTGCTCGACCATGTCGTCTGGCACAGCGATAGGCTCATCCCTGCACGTGCGGGGAAAACTTCGTCGAGATCATCCAGATCTGCGACTCTTCCGGCTCATCCCCGCGCATGCGGGGAAAACGCCGCGGGCGGCGGCAAGAATGAGTTTGCAGCCGGCTCATCCCCGCGCATGCGGGGAAAACATGAGCGGGTTAATTTGCAGACGCATAGGCCCGGGCTCATCCCCGCGCATGCGGGGAAAACGAAGACGAATTAGCGCATATGAGTGAAGGCGAAGGCTCATCCCCGCGCATGCGGGGAAAACTGCTTCGTATCCGTCGACACTGAAGGCGACGCCGGCTCATCCCCGCGCATGCGGGGAAAACCCTGGCCGGTCTGATCGTCGACGCCGCTGACCGGGCTCATCCCCGCGCATGCGGGGAAAACGGCCGCGCGGGTGGAATGACGGCCAGGATACGGGGCTCATCCCCGCGCATGCGGGGAAAACGTGGCTATAAGTACTCTAAAGTGCTGATTTCCGGGCTCATCCCCGCGCATGCGGGGAAAACAGTTCTTGATCAGTCGGGTAATGACGGTCTGTGGGCTCATCCCCGCGCATGCGGGGAAAACTTCGATTTGGCTACTCACTTCATCGATGAGGCGGGCTCATCCCCGCGCATGCGGGGAAAACGGTAATTTCGCGCGCTCTTTCACGAAGCTCTACGGCTCATCCCCGCGCATGCGGGGAAAACCCACACTCACGGATGCTCAGTATCAAACGCATGGGCTCATCCCCGCGCATGCGGGGAAAACTCGGCGGGGAAGGCTTCGGCGAGTTTGCGGCTGGGCTCATCCCCGCGCATGCGGGGAAAACCTTTTCGCCGCCCACGTGGCCGACGCCGGGAAAGGCTCATCCCCGCGCATGCGGGGAAAACGATCTGTAGCGACGTGTAGCCGCCGCCGACGAGGGCTCATCCCCGCGCATGCGGGGAAAACAGCTCCATAGAGTGCGAGCGGCTGGTGCTGAGGGGCTCATCCCCGCGCATGCGGGGAAAACCACAGTGACTGTGTCGCTGCCTGGGAGAGGTAGGGCTCATCCCCGCGCATGCGGGGAAAACTAATTGAAAGTTGTCTGTGCGATGGTCGAGGCCGGCTCATCCCCGCGCATGCGGGGAAAACTTGGCTCGGGTTGACTTGATCTTCTGAGCCATGGGCTCATCCCCGCGCATGCGGGGAAAACGTGATCGTGTGCTCACCGAAGATATCCAGAATGGGCTCATCCCCGCGCATGCGGGGAAAACGTTATCGCTTTGGCTCTTCGATGCTGCCAGCACGGCTCATCCCCGCGCATGCGGGGAAAACGCCATCACCGCGTTCACCAAGGATCACCCACACGGCTCATCCCCGCGCATGCGGGGAAAACAATGTCTTCGAGTTCCTTCGTGTCACCTGGCCAGGCTCATCCCCGCGCATGCGGGGAAAACGCCGCCTGGTCGCCGTCACCTTCTGGACAGACCGGCTCATCCCCGCGCATGCGGGGAAAACGTCCTTGCCGCCGTGGGGTCTGAGTCTCTGCTGGGCTCATCCCCGCGCATGCGGGGAAAACCCGTAGGTCAGGGTTGCTCCGCCACCCGCCGGGGGCTCATCCCCGCGCATGCGGGGAAAACACTGAACGATCTGGAGTTTTAACGCTCAGATCGGTCAGATCTTGGAAAACCTTGAGCTTTCCGTCTTCTTTGAAAGTTACTCATTGCAGGACGTTTGTGCAACTGTCGCTCAGCAGTATCAGGCTCTGAATACTGACCGCGTCCCTCGGAATAGTACGGTCGCATCATCAAAGTAATCCCTTCAAAGTCAACTGGTTTCCATGGATCACCCCAAGTCAAGAACGCTAGTCCCTGCTCATTGCGCGCACGATACACCATCACCGCGCGGCCGGTTCGCATGTTCTCAGTGACGATCGCCCATAAACGCTCACGCACACGAGCGCTCAAAGTCCCGACGAAGACTCCCGGAGAAATCTCAAGAAGCCACCTAGTTACATGGCCTCGCAGCCCCTCCGGAACGGCAGAAAGCACGAGCACGATCACAGCTCAGCACTTTCTTCATAGGAAACCCCGGCTGCGACAGTGCCCTCTCGGTCATCCCACAGCCGAAGATCATCAACGATGAGTTCTTCATCGTCAATGTCGACAGGACCCGCTATCGACAGCAGCCCCTTAATATCCGCAACACAGCGCTCAAGAAGACGGAACTCTCTGACGGAATCACGAACCTTTTTTCGCGCTGCACTCCCCACTGCCTCAGTAATAGGACCCGCAGCAATATCGAACGCGATGGGAATGGTCAGATCCGCCTTGTACAGATCTGCAATGTCGTACACGAACGATCGATAGTTCCCGTTGTGGACGAATCCAAGCCCCGGACTACAGCCCAAGGCAACGATCACCGCATGGATAACCCCATAGACCGCGGAATTCGCTGCAGACAAAGCCTGATTGACCAGTGACCCGCCTTCAAAATTATCGGGATCATACTCACGCCCATCCCAAGGAACGCCAGTGCGCTGCGAATGCTGACGATACAATCGCCGAATCCGAGCTCCCTCACGCCCCCTGAGCTGTTGAAGGCTTAACTTCGATACGTCTTCACCTGAAAAACGCATCAAGTACATGCTGCGAGCCACCGCAAGCCTCAAGGACGGATCACTCACCGCACGTGCCTGAGCCTCAAGCAAACGAGATGACCGCGAAGGAGGGTTCCCATGCGCGTAGTAACGCACTCCGTTTTCCCCAACCCACACGATTGTCGAACCGCTCTCTGACAACACCGACACCGCAGAGTGGGTGATGCGGACTCCCGGTCCCAGCAGCAGCACCGAAAGCGCTGCCGCTGGGACATGGGCAATACCGTGGCCGTCAGCAATCGAGATTGCATTCGACTCCCGATTAACCGTGCAACGCTCCACGTAAAGAAACGTCAGACGGTCACGCACACGTACCAGATCCTTCGGATCCGGTGGTCTTGCCCCGGGGATTGTTTTCACGGCCGTGAAAGTGTCATGAGACCGCAGCCATACGCTTTCGCTCGACCAATTCCATTGACGAGAAGGCTACGCAGAGCCTGCGAATCTGTTACTTCAAGAACACCATCAAAGGTCGCAATTGAGAGCGTTACGCGAGAATCTTGACGACGAAACTCCTCAATGCTGCGCTCGATCCCCTGAATCATCAAGGTTTCGCCGTCGCACCGAAGACCGTTATCGTCCTCAAGAATGGGCAAATCACCACCGAGGTCAAGCGATTTCAAAACAGCGAAGCCATTTTGCTCTGTACGGTCGAGAAGCCACTGAAGTTGCTGGTCCTGGGTCACGTGCGCGAGGATCTTCTTCCGTCCCCTCGTGTCACGCTGATTAGCCATCCTGAAGGTGGGATTTACGCAGACACGGAAACCCCATCGTTGACCAATCTCAAGGCGATCAAGGAAACCATCAAGTTCTCGGACAACAACTCCCCCCTCCGTCGCATACCCCGCTTCCTCAACAATGTGTGAGGGATCAGGAGACACTGGGCTGGAGATGTACAGAGACCACGACGGACTTCCTTCACGGCCTCGAGCCATGGGACGAGGTGGCCTATCCAAGCGCCACAAAACCCGAGAAGTTCCCACCCGGTCAAGGACTCCCGGCGGAAAGCAGTTCATAATGGCCGCATGTAAAACCTGCCGATTCCTTGCAAGCCGCCACGTTCCGCGACGCTGTGGATTCAAATAGATTCGCGTCAGATACATCAGAGAACCCCCATTGGATCGTGACCGAGACGCATGTCCTCCTGCGGGGAATTTGAAACGTACTCTGGGTTTTCCAGAGTGATTCGTGTTTCCTCAACAGTCCTGAACGTATACATGCGGTGCTCCGAATCGAAGCTGACCGGGACATCTTGAAGCGTTTGCGCCGACGTTACACCGACGGCCTCGGGGATAACCCCCTCATCAGCAAGCACGCGTAGGCTCACCGATTGCTCGAAGCGCTGCTTCTTCTGGTAGTACTTCGAAGCCATCCAAGGAGTTGTTGTGATGACCTCCCACATTTCTTCGTCGCGCACTGCGAGTCGAAGAGGCATGGTCGGAGGGCACGAGCGACGCCCCAGATACAAGGGAAATGCTGGCCGAAGAATAGCCTGCGAAAGTCCATCGATTAGATCGTTAGGCCCCTCGACGAAACCCGCGAAGGCAGCGTCTGCTCGGTAGTAGCGCTCAGATAGAGGCATCGATTCATTCCCCCGGTGAGCGGTATGAAAATCACGCAGGAGCTCTCCACACTGGTCAACTCGCACAGCGACGCGAAGCTGCGCAAGATCCTCAATTGGATCAGTACGCCTTCTGCCTTGCGCAGCTGCGAGCAAACCGAGAATTCCACTCTTCGTAGGAAAAGCCTCTGTCGATCTGCGAGTAAAACGACTGGAGGATCCCCATGATTGCATGGGGCCCGCCATTCTTAAGACGAGTACTTTACTCATCGCGTTCCTCGGACTGCTTCCACGGTCGCGCCGCCGAGATCAACCAAGCGCACTTGCTTTCCAACCTCGCCAAACTTTGCACCACGAGGCGTGGTCCATGCAGCGAGAGATTCCACGGCCTCGAGACCAGTGAGGTTGCGCAGCTCTGATTCGAATTCGACGAAACGCGTGATCGCCGGTTCAGCATATCCCTTCGAACCAGCCACGATCGGGTCTTCGAAAGCACCGCTCATGTTAATTGGCTGGTCGTTGCGGACCTGCACCAAAACTGCATCCGGAAGAGTACGGTTTGCAAAAGTGGTGATCTTACCCGTCGGCATCGAACGAACAAAGCTATCAATGAAGAGTTCAATCGCACGATCAGCAACGGTGTCATCACCGAGATTCTCTCGAAGCATATCGACGTTGATCGTTGCGTAACGATATACAGTTGCCGAGGCGAACTCAATGGTGCCGATCATTCCGGCACCTTCGTCGGCATCCTCATTACGCTTCTTTTCATCATCGACAGCGGTGTAGTAGTCGTATTCATTCTCAACTGCACCAACACCGATAGCGTGCGCAACCTGGCATGCAGCATCAACATTAAGAGAATTCGGTTCTGCGACCATACGCCCGAACAGAGCGATATCAATCGAGTGGTCCGTATCAACCAGATCACGCGGCTTGAGCTCTTTGAAAGCCGCTGAAGGATCATCTTCATCAGCAACTGAAACCAACGCTTCCGCAACGTGCTCGATTTGCTTTGCAGACAGGAATACTAGGAACCCGGACTCCTTCAGTTCCTGTTCACTCTTCGCACCACGCGGCTCAGTGAGCTTGAAGCCGATAGATTTGAGGCCCATTTCCGCGAGTTCAACAGCACGCGAAGCAAGGTCTGGACGCTGCTCAGAAATCTTGCGAGCCACAAGCTCAACGATCTTCTTCGTGCGAACTCCGTAGTTCGAGTCAGCAATCTTTCCTTCAAAGTCCTCACGAGTAGCCCGCTTGATTGCCTGCGAGGAAATGCGCATACGTCGCACGCCACCGAAAGTTGCACTCTTAGGCGCACCAGTGTCGTCACGATTCGGATTCGAGGGAGGAAGGGTCTGCAGAACGTGGATATCAATAAAAAGAGACATTGTCTTTCCTTTCAAATGTTGAAGCGAATTGTGTTGATTGTCGTTTATCTGCTCATCACTGAGCGGATGCGGAAACCGTCTGAGTTGTTCGGGCGAATTGGCGTCCCCAATTTCGTACTACCGAAGTCCTGCGACTTGGGTCTTGCCAGTAGAAAAGGTCCGAGGCCAAGTAACCGTAGTCGCACGGCACTTCAGCAGCCTCGAGTTGGGAAACCAAGGAGCGCAGACGCACCAGCAGTCCCTCGTACGTTGGCGCTTGGATCGCTGCGGAAAAGCTGCGGTAGATCGGAGTTTCTTCAACGCGTTTTTCTCCCCGTTGTTTTTCTCCCCGCTGCTTTTCTGCGACAACACGAATTGCTGAGGCGAAACGACGTGGATGATCAGACACATCATGCATCTGACGTTTATTTGACCCTTGATGCCGCGCCCAGAGCGTTAAAGCCCCGTGCACTGCTTTCTCACCCCGTGTGGGATTATTTCCTAGATATTGAGATTCATCGTCTAAGGTGAGATCCCAAATCGCTGGAATTGAGCCGGTTTCCTTCCCCAGGGCAGAACGCAACTGCGCTCGGAGAGCCCTTGCAGAGGGGGTATCTTTGGAAAGGCGATGCACAATGAGCCCATTAACTCGACTGCGCACTGCTTGCCCGGAGCTCAACCCTGAGACCTCGCGAATCGGAGCGGTCCCCGATTCAGCAGAGTTACTGGTCATTTCGTTCCTTCCTGTGTGTTTTCCTGAATTGGTAAAAGTTTGTTGAGCGCTGAATTGAAGTAGTTTTCAGCGGTCCCGACGTTCATGAATCCTCGGCCCGTATCCCGGCCAATAATTGCTGCTGAAGGCGTTGAGGCAACAAGCTCAGCTGCAGATTCTTGAGCAAAGCTCCGAAGGGATCTCTCCCAGCTCTGCGCAATTTCACTGGGTTTACTGTCCTCATCGATGTTGGCGAGCCAGTGCCTAAAAGGATCATCGACCCGAGCGTAGAAAAGCTGTTTCGCTCGCTCTCTTGCCCCGTCACCAGCCCCATCACCGCTCTCCCCAGCAGCGCGTGCCAGGTTCGCCGCAAAAACACCGAGGGACTTCGCAACTTCCTCTGTGTTTCTGACCTGTCGATCAACCTGGGCGGCAAGATCTGGCTGGTCAGCCCGCATGAGAGCAACTGAAAGTGTCAACTCGTCGAAATAGATGTCTTGGAAAGTTGACTCCTTAGGCCCATACGTGACACCGATCGCCTGAATGCGTATCCGTTTCGGATAGTCGGTTTTGACCAGAGACTCTTCGAAGGCGTAGTGGAAGGAAAGCGTTGCAGAAGGAAAGAACTCATCTTTCTCTTGTTTATCTGCGCCATTGATCTTCGTCGCGTCAGGAAGAACCCCAGGAAGGTTACGCCACAGTGCCCTCCCTGCCTCGAACTTCCTTGGCATGTAGACGTCCTGCTTGAACTTCTTCGATTGAGGCATTGAATAACGCCACAAACTCAGTGGCTCGTACTGTTGCATCTGTTGGGGAGCAAGCTTATCTCCTAGAGCAAGGACTACTCCTGTTACTCCAGATACGCCGCCAATCAGGCGCACGCGACGCGAATGCCAGGTGAGAAGCCTTGGGATACTGATAGGCCGCGGGGTTCCAGCTGAATCCAAAAGTGAATAGTCGCCTCGTTCGGCTGTTTCGGGTTCACTGTCTTCCCACGTACAGCCACCCCACTGGGTAGAGGCACTCACCCCTCTGAGATTTCCTGAATCGGAAGGAACAAGGTTAAGTACTAAAGATTCATCAAGGTTTTCCCCCTTGAGCCAAACAATCCCTAGATGCCCACACCAGGAAGGTCCGATGGGATATCCCTTCCCACCTTTAACTTGGGAGTCTCCTACAGCACCAGATCGGATACCCGAAGGATCGTACGCTTGAGCGTGAATCAACCAACGGGCAGCTTCGGCCGCTGAAATCTTTGCAAGGGCTTTTCCGTGACGGGTGGTAAAGAACTGCTCACCATTGGGGACGTCAGCGATGATCTTTTCAAGTCCTGATACGGCGTCCTTCTCTGTCCTGAGGTCAGCGACCTGCATAAACGGATGACGACCGCCGAAGAGATAGAAACGATCTCGCCACTTTTCCAGATACTCGAGCATCAGGTCAGTTGGCGCTCCCTCGTTCCATTGCCGCGACCATTCTTGTTCGTTACTTGGCGTTGCAACTCGGTATGCAATTGCAAGAATCAGGCGTTGTATCGCAATGTTCTGCGTTGGCAGTTCACACGCGAGGTCTGCAATGTCGCTTGTTCGTTCTACGACCTCAAGCAGGCCAACATTCGTAATAGTTCCGTCGAGGAGCCGGATAGGTATCCATGGCTCATCGAGCAGATTGTACTCAGGGTCCTTCATCAGCCTTGTACCTCCATTCCTTTTTCTATTGAGTAGGTGATTGTGTGTCCGTGTATTTCACGCGTGATGCGTCTTCCGTCGAAGCTCCGGCACATCGCTAGAATGAGTTCTCCAGACAAGAGCGGATGCTGGCGGCATTCCCACTCCTTTGTGATTGGGTCATCCCAGATTTCTTGGGCAACCGCGTCGATCGTCTGTTCCAACTCTTCACCGCGAGTCCTGAAGGCCCACGGGGGTAGTGAGATGCTCCATGTGCACATTTCCCGGACGCGTCCGTGAGCGTTGTACTCTTCGACCGCCAGACGCTGATCGTCTTCCATCCACCCGCTAATTGGCGGAGCGAGAGGAATATTCCCTTGTTCTGGATCCATCGCAACGACCAGCACAGGGATTTGGTCCTCTCCGTCCCTCACAGCAGCGCGAGTTGCAGCAACCGCGGGACCGCTTGTTCCCTCTCCAGTTGCGGCATTTCCTTGGAATTTCTCTTCAAGTTTCGGAGCCTTCCATGAAGGAAGGTTTTCCTCCTCGAGACACCACGCTCGCGCCTTTTCTTTTGCTTGTGCCCTGTTCTGCTGATCAACCTTCCAGGCATCCGCAAAATCTTCTTGCCACTCTTTGGGGCCAAGCGGCTCTGTTTCCGGGTTCGCATATGCCGCACTTGTCAACCTTGCGTAATCGATCGGCTCGCGAACGACAATCTCTCCCTCATCGCAAAGGGTTCCGAGTGTTCGCAAAGTCAAATAGCGTGAGTAGACGGAATCGGTTCCATGCGAATATTCCCATGGCACAGCAGAGGGATCATTAACGAGGACAAAACACCTTGCATCGTTGAGGTTCCCAGGTCTGTCCTGACGATAATGACGATGCAGACGCCCAATGCGTTGCAGGACAAGATCCATGGGAGCTGGATCAGTGAGCATCAAGTCAAAGTCGACGTCAAGGCTTTGTTCGACGACCTGCGTGGAGACCACAACGTGACGCTGCGGTCGATGCGCACTGTTCTTCCCGAAAAGCTCGAGCATCCGTCGGTCGCGTTCTTCGCGCTCCACAGCTAGGAAACGCGCATGAAGCAATGTCGTTTGTTCGCGCCCAAATACTGCTTTGACTGCATCATAGGTTTCCTGCGCCTCGCGCACGGTATTACGAATGATGACTGCACATCCCCCATCCGCGAGTTCTCGGTCAAGAAATCCTGCAATCTTTTCAGGAGAATCAACCTGAAGAGGACTAATCCGTTTTTCTACTTCGGGCTCCCCCGCTACCTGATGAATCTGGAACCCACGCGTCGATAACGTGGAGATCACCGGATACCCGACGACGTCTTCAATACTCTGCTCTGAGAGCGCATTCAAGCCTTTTCCTCTTCGGTAGGCGTTAAGCAATACCATCCGTCGTTTGGGAGGAAGCGTTGCAGACAATAAGACAACAGGGATTCCATACATCCCAAGCCACGTCAGTGCAGCATCAAGATAGGTGCTCATGAATTCATCGGAAGCATGCACCTCATCGATGACGACAACCTTGCCCATTAAGCCCAGGTGCCGCACAAGCACATGCCGAGACTTCAACGCCGCAAGCAGAATCTGATCAATGGTCCCAACAACGACCGGCGAAAGAGTTGACCTCCATCGTTGCCCCATCCATGTACTTGCATACAGTCCGTTGTCGTCATCCCCGTCATACACTTCAAGCGGACTACGTCCTTTATCTATCAATTCCATGAATGATTCATTGAGGCTGCGCTTACCGTGAGCCAGCTGGATTCCAAGCTTTTGAGGCTGATCACCAAGGATATTGGTGAGCCACGATTTCACGCGAGAGAACATGGCGTTGGTTGTTGCCTGCGTGGGAAGGGCCACGAAGATTCCTTGGAGACCACGCGCGCGCATCAATGCCTCGGCGCTAGCTAAAGCAAGCTCTGTCTTTCCCGAACCCGGCGCGGCCTCGACGATCATGAGGTCGGGGTCTTCGGCTGACACGATTTCGAGTGCCGCGCGCTGCGCTTTCGTTGCCCTGTACGAGGCCGGCCATCCAAAGCGATGTCGGTAGAGTTCTTCCACGTCAAGTTCCGACATATCAGGCACACGCATGGGGGCCGGAAAATCTGCCCGTTCCCATGCCTCATTGACACGCCGACGTTGCTCTTCAGCAGTGAATTCGGGGTATTCGCCAATTGAGTGGTGCCCTTCTGCATCGACAGGGCGGGGACGAAGGGGGAAATAATCTTCGTTAGAAGCGAGCCAGTCAGCAATGACCAAGGCAGAAGCATAGGCGCAGGCGACTGCGATGGGGAGCTCAGGAAGTGCAGTTTTCGGCGCAGCCAGAGGGAAACCGCTGCGTCTGGCCATCCAGCGCAAAATCTCAGATCGAGCCTGTCCCCAGCGGGGATCATCTTCCCGTGACCCTTCTTGTGTACTGTACTGTTCACGAGCAAGCTTGATTGCCTGGGCATCTGGGTATCGTCCATGGTGAATTCCAAGGAGAATTGCCCAATGGCGCGCGCGAGAGCCCTCGCCTCCTGCAGACATAACCTCTTCTTGGAACGCGAATTGACTGACGAGTTCGTGACGCAGGTATTTCCGGTCTGGATAATCCTGCTTCCGAAGGACAGTCAGCCCCTGATGGCGAATCAGCTCCGCAAGATCTTGACGCTGGCAGGAAAATTGCAGGCTCGTTTTTCCGGCGTCGTGCACTCCTGCAAGGAACACAAAACTTGCCCGCGCCTTCGCCTGATCCCCTTCCCAAACAGAAGCCATGAGATTGCGATGATGCTCGCTGAGGTAACAATCAAAAAGCTTCGCTGCAATATCTGCTGTGTCCATCAAATGCTGAACGACTGAAAGCCACGTATTCGAGTCACCACTCTTCGCCCAGAAACAGCGGGCAAGATGCGACAACTCCGACGCATCAAGATCCGGCTGCGCAACAGGAAAAGCGGGCACAGGAAATTCAGTAATAAAGGATGCCTCTTTCGACAGATCCCGATTCTTTCGCACCATCGCAACCTCCTGCATTCGAAACACAGTCGATCCTGCTCAACGATTCAGCATCACTGCGATTCGTCGAGCATCAGGCCCTTCAACCTGACAGAAGCCAGAATAAAGACTGGTACCTTCATTTGTGTCCAGTTTTGGGGAAAGAAAATAAAGAAGTTTTTCACAGGATTCCAGTCACTACTTCGCGCTTTATCGCGCACGTCAACCGGGCCTGCCTTACAGATCACCTAAAAGTGGCCGAAACGGATCGGTGTAGGCCCAACCCTAAAGAATCGACTAATTTTCACAGAAGCCCGAAGGCCCCAGAGCAAGCCAGCTCCACCCAGTGTCGACTAACCTGCCCAACAAAAAAACTTGTGGCCCCAACATCAGTTGGGGCCACAAGCCTAAACGCGGTAGCGCAGGGATTTGAACCCTGGGTGGCTGTTACACCACACAGCATTTCGAGTGCTGCACCTTCGGCCGCTCGGACACGCTACCTCGGCACTCCACAATAGCGGATCTGGCAGGATGGGGCAATTCCACGCCAACATAGACGAAGCGACCTAGACTGGCGACATGGCAAAACGGCGTATCGATCCAGCAGAAGGCCACAGCGCTCTCCTCGCGTGGTACCACTCCCGCGAAGACGCTACGCGACAGATACTCTTCACCGCAGTGCGCTACACGCTTGAAGAAATTGCCGAACTACACCCCGGTCGCGCCGTCGAGCTCCGCGTCCCCCCGGCCGGTGCCACGCAAATCCTCCCGGGTACAACTCACCGCCGAGGGACTCCCCCGGCGGTGATCGAAATGTCGCCACGCACATGGCTGGAACTCGCCTGCGGCCTGCTCACATGGGAGGACGCCTCCAACGCCAACCAGCTTCAGGCCTCGGGACAGCGCACCGACCTATCGGCCTACCTTCCGCTATTCCCAAACCTGCGCGCAGACTGACTCAGGCCTCGATAGTGGGATTCTGAATCTGGTCAAGGACCTGCGCGACCCCCTCAACAGGAGCAAACCACTTATTGGTGCGGTTCACAACGCCTCGCTGGCCGATCGCTGCGATAGCTGCAGAAACCGCGGCAAAAGCGACCACGGAAACCAAGGATGCCGTGCCATCATCATCTTGAGGTGCGGCCTGTCCCGTCACAGCCTTCCACCCCAGCTCCGCGGCCTTTCCGGCCACAAAACCGACGGCCATCGACAGCCCTGCGGTAATGAGTTTCTGGCTAAGACTGCTTCCCATGATGACTCCTTGCGTCAGATAGCATCGAACACTCGATACTGACATTTTGCCCTATCACCGCGGGAATATCTCTCCTTCCATGCACTATTGCTTAGACTGGTACGGTGCGAAAGACCAAGACCGCCTCTCCGTCCATCCAACGCTCAGCGCATCTGCGCCGCCTCAGCATGATGCTTCTTGGCACATTAGCCCTCAGCGCGTGTTCTCCCTCCATCCCGCAGGGAGCGCAGTGGACGGATGATCCCTTCCGCACAGACTCAACATCTTCGCCTCAGGGGACCACGGCCTCGGCAGCGAAGAACCGCGCGACCACGGGCAATACCGACGCAATTCCGCGAGGAAGCGGGACCCTACGCATCGCTTACGCGCCGGGCTGGCGACTTCCCGCTGACTACGTCTCTGCTTTCGAGGCCGCCAGCGGCTATACCGTTGAGCAGAGCGAGTACACTCCGAATTCGCCGCTAAATGCCGACATCATCTTTGGCGTCGATTCAAAACAAGCCGCGGCTTTGGGGACAGCAATCTCCATCGGCAATGACCCGGTATGCGCGTGGGCTGATCGCTCATGGTTCTCCGCAAATAGCAAGGCACTCCCCTCTTCGCTCAAGGACCTTTCCTCGGCAAACTTCGCTCCCCTGACCGCGATCCCTTCCCAGGATTCCGAGGCCGGGGCTGCTTTTGCCGCAAAGGCCAGCTCAGTCCTCGGCGAGGACTACGAGGACTGGAAAGGAAACCTGAACGACGCACATTCGATCTCTTCCTCCGCGGCGGAAGCCTTGGGACAGTGGACCGCTACCCTTGCGGATGATCGCCTTTCACTCATCTCGGGCGCGACCAGCGCGCAGGGTTCCCACCAGCGTCCGATCCTGATCTGGGATGCGCGCCTGGCGGTTGCTGCGGCTTCCAATACCGGCACCGAAAGCCGCGCCGAGGCAATTCCTGGGACCTGCGTGGATTCAACCGTTTCAGCCGCAGTCCCGCAGTCTTCTTCAAATTCCGAGGCCGTTCGTTCCTTCCAAGCATTCCTCGAATCCCAGCTGGGGAAGAACGCGGCCGCCTACGCGGGACTTGCTTATAACGATGGAGTGCCCGAGGACTCGCAAGCCGCGTGGTTTATGAAGCCGGTGAAGTAGGCAGGACGCCTGCAGCCTTTGCTTTTGCCTGAAGCCGTTCTTTCTTACGCTCCCTGACCCATTGGTGGCAGGCGCGCGCAGAAAGGGCCAATAGGGCAAGCACCCCCAAAGACGAACGAATCAGCGTCATCAAGACGATGTGAGTTGCACCCGAACTGGCAATATCCGCAGCGCCGAAAATGATGTCGGCACTCAGGGCTGTCAGAAGGATAATTCGCGCACGAGGATGCCCGTTCCACGTCATGACAGCAGTAATGATTTCCATGACAAGAAGCACCAAGGTCACAAGAGCGACAATCAGCCTCATCGTCAAAATGTAGATTTGCGCATCGGCGACATCATCAATGCCGATGACATTAAGCGCGATGTATTTCCACGGATTTTGAAGGACTAGATAGGTCTGGAAGAGCTCAGTTGCAAACATGAGGGCAACCAGGACCATACCGACAACCAGTTGAACTGGGCGCTGGCGATGCGCTTGAGAATCGACATCATGGGCATCTGCCATTTCGTGCGCATCATCATCATTGGGTTCAACGTCTTGAACATCCAATAGGTACAGGTCGCCATCGGTGATGACTCGGTCACCGCCGCCATTCTTATCGTGGTAGGCGCTGAAGAAATCAGGAAGAATCTCTAGCTCTGCCGCAGGGTTAGCGAAGAGGACATCATCAACGATGAAGTTACGCTCAATGTCGATATCAGCATCGATCTTGTGCGTGATTTGGAAGGTCAAAAGACTCAATCCGACAGCACGATCGAAGGTCCCCGCTGCCAGCCATTCAACGCGGCGACCACCCGGAAGAACCCATCCATCAGGCGTGCGCCAAAAACGCACGTGATGGCGTTCTGAAGAACGACCGGGAACCGCTTTTTGGTAGGCGAAGTCCTGCTTACGCCCAAAGAGCACAAGGTTTGAAACTGGCGCAGCATCGTAGCTTCTTCGACTGACGAAGGCACGTATTACTCGAAGAACGGTGCGGGGCGTAATCGGGTCAGCGCGCACCCAGCCGGCCGCTGTCATGGCAGCGTGAATATCGATCTCGCTACCAACAAGAGCGAGGTTTACCGGGTCACCGAGAAGGCCATCAGCAGTCCTTGTACGACCAATAAAGTAGTCGGGAACATACAGCCACGTGAGCAACTGATGGATTCTGGGAAGTGCGAGGTAGGCGGTAACGGCCCAGCAGATCAGGAACCAGGCAATAGCGGTGGGTTTGAGCTTGATTGAACCCGCCAAGAAAACGTAGGCAAGCCACAGTGTTGCCACACCGGAAAAGATAAAGAACAGGGCATCGACGACATCATCGAAACCCCAGTCGCGATCCTGCGTAAACGAGAGTTTGTCAGATGCGCGCTGGTAAACAGGGGGTTTCTGGGGACGCGGGCGCGAATGAGCGGAGGCGTTTTCGCCTTCATAGTTCGACTCAATGGCCGATACGCGGTTCTCGCTCATGTCCCTTCCTCATGCGTAGACGTGTAGCCACAAGCCTAGTCTGAGAAGGCTCATCCTTCCGCTTTTCTGGGAAGTCTGCATTTTCGTCATTTGGCGCTCGACTGCGCAGACCTTCTGAGCTGATGCCATCGCTATAAGACTTAACGAGAAGAGATTGAGGGCGCCCGGAAAGAGACTCAACAGGCGCCCTCGTGGAGACGCAGAATGTCAGGGGGTGTTTTACGTCTCCGTTCCTCACGTTAGCCCCGACAAGAAACGATTCGGAGGTTTTTACTTCTGTGTTTTTCTGGGAAATTTCCGTTGAATGAGAAGGTTTTGGACACAAATGACAACCTTGTCTACCGTAATAAAACAGGGTGATGCGATTTGAACAAAGTTGGCACACCAACACCCGAAGCGCATAAATAAAACACCCCCCAGCCTTAAAAAGGACTTTAGTCCCAGTCTTGGCTGGAGGGCGTTTTTAACTCAGCGAGCTCAACGCTCAGGCGTGCTTACGAATGTAGTCCGCAAATGCCTCAATAGCTGACTTCACAAATCCCTGAGTTGCCGCATCAATAAAGCGGCCGTCTTCACCGATGTCCTCATGCGACATCTTCATGTAGACCTCAGGCTGCGTCATCAACAGAGGGTTGAAGAACTCAAGAGTCTGACGGGTTGCGATCTGCCCAATAGCAGCACCGACCGAACCCATAGACGCACCCACGACATAAACAGGCTTACCACCGATGGGGTTGGATCCCCACGGACGACCAAACCAGTCGATAGCATTCTTCAGACCGCCAGGAATCGAGCGATCATACTCAGGGGTTGCAATCAGAACCGCATCGGCATCTTCAAGGATCTTCTTGAAGTCAGTAGCGATCTGCGGGTAGTTCGCATCGTAATCAGGGCTGTACAGCGGCAGCTTCGAGAAATCAGCCTCAACAAATTCCAGATCAGCTGGAGCATCGGCAATCATCGCACCAACCAGCTTGCGATTAATGGAGTTCGAAGACAGTGAACCGATAATGTAAGCGACCTTGTAAGTCATGGGATAAGCCTTTCTTCCAGGAGCCGCTTTCGAGCAGCACTGCAGGGATAAACGCCACCCAGATTCCGCTTTATTCCGACCTAAGACCTAGATCACAGAAGTTTTACCAGGCGCCAGTTCCACCGGTTCCGCGTTTGCGATCTTTGTTCTGACGCTCCTCGCGATCGGTTTGCTCCTGACGCTTTTGCATCTCTTCACGCTTCGCGCGTTGCTCTTTGGTCTCCCCCTGATAAGGATCCTTGGACTTGTCTTGGTTTTGTTTGTCCTTGTCCTGATTCTGGTTCTGCTGATCCTGGTTTTGCTTGTCTTTATCCTTGTTGTCTTGGTTTTGCTTATCTTTGTCTTGGTTCTGCTTGTCCTTATCCTGATTCTGTTTGTCTTTGTCCTGATTTTCCTGGTTTTGAGCCTGCTGCTGCTTTTGCTGAGCACGATCATGAGCCTTGTCAGCATCGGCCCCGCCACCGCCGCCCTGCTGATTCTGGTTCTGCTGATTCTGCGTCGAGGCCGCGGACTGACAGGGGGCCACAACCTCGCCCATTTCTTTATAAATTTCAGCAGCGCGCGCACGATCCGTACTCATCGCCGCGTCGCCCTGCTTTTCCAAAGCAAGCGCCAAATTCATTCTGACGGTGCACTCATAGGAGTAGGTCTCAATTCGACCATCCTCGATCTGCTTCGCCTTCGGAACCCGGTCCCAAGCAATGCGCAACTCAGCGACGGCCTCGTCAGGATGATCAAGCTTCACATGCTGCGTCCCCGCGTTGTAATGCGCAACCCAGCTGGCAGGGCCAAGATCTCCCCAATAAATCTGCCGCGAATAGGAGTTCAGAGCACCCTCATTATTCCCAGCGCGAGCGCTGCGACCCGTATTCCATGCCCACAGCGGCAGGGCGGTCATATAAATTCCGACAGCAAGGGCAACCACAACAATGGGCAGAGACCACCACAGAGGGCGCAAAAGCTTCCCATTGCGTCGCGGCTTCTCCGCGCCGTTCCTCTTTGCAGAGGCCGGGGTTGCGCTGGGGGCACCATCTCCCGCTTGCGCGTCAGCGGCGGCCTCGCCATCTGCAGGAGGCTGATAGAAAGCAGTAGGACGCTGTTCCTTATCGCTGCGGCGCTTAAATCGCACGGGTCCTCCTCAGCGCGTGGATACGACCCGCAAAAATAGCGGCTTCCCAAGCTAATAGCACAGTCAAAACAAGAGCCGATGGCCACAACACATAGCGCGAAGTTTGGATCGTATCGTTTGCATCGGCGATATTTCGAGCATTTTGAACCGAGGATGAAGCTGCGGAGCTAATGGCGGAATCATTGGGTGAGCGAACCATATCGATACCAAGTTTTTGAGCGATCTCGCTGAGCTTCTTGACGTCAATCTTCGAAATCGCATCGGGGTTTCCAGGCTGGGAAAAATCCTTGATGTATTCGGGTTTCGAGCTGTCGTTCTGCTTGCCCAGAGCGGCAACCTTCATCTTCCCGCCCTCTTCGGTTCCATAGCCGATCACCAAGCCTCCCGTCAGGAGGGGCTTGATCTTGTCCCACTGCTGAGAGTCACCTCCGCCGGCACTCCTCCAAGCAGAATTATTCGAGGTCTCACCATCAGTGAATACGAAAAGCACGCGGGTATTTTCAGGGTGTTTGTTTGCGGCATCCTGCATTTCTTCCGCAATGTATTGTGCGGGGCGGTCCGGGGACGAACCGCGCGAGGAAGAACTTACTTCCTGAGTCAATGTCGAAACGAAGGAACGAACTGCTCCAAGGTCAGAGGTCAGGGGAAGCTCAGTATCTGCCTGGGAATCCCAGGTAATAATGCGATAACGAGCCCCAGGAGCAGCTTGAAGAATCTGCTCAACATCGTGGCTCACGCCTTGAAGGCGAGTTTTTCCGCCTTCCCAATCCTCAGCGGCCATCGAACCCGTACGGTCAATCGCAAGCCAGACCTCGACATTGGTCGTCACTTTCTGCGCTTCACCAGGAACTGAAGGGCCGATCAGGATCGAGAGCAAAGCGCAGGTGATAGCGCCTCTGCGCACCAGATCCGATGTTCTAAAAGGACGATGACGCCGGGCACTCCACCAGGAGAAGAAAGCGCACGCTGCAATGATCACAATGATGATTGCAACCGACATCAGGGGTCGGAAGGAGAGCGACAATATTCCTCCTGCGGATCGGATCAAACACTGGCAAGTATAGTGCCCATCTCAAATTCATCCTCTAGGGAGATCTATTTGACATCTGAAGTGCCCCACGGCTAAATTCATTTCTGTATCATGGTGTCCTGATACACACCACAAAGATCAATTGAGGCAAGATGAAAACCCTCCGAAATATTGCTGCCGGTTCGCTCGGACTGGCGCTCGTTTTTTCCTCTTTTACCGCCATTGATGCCCAAGCCGTCGAACGCGTTCCCGGGCAAATCAATGGCGATCGAAGCTCCGGTTGCGTCGTTGACTGGACCGCACGCGCCATGCTCGATCAGAACATGGAGAATATCCCGGTCGGACTCCGAAAGGGCCCTTACTCAACGTCCGGCTTCATGGAGACCGTCCACCCCGACTACGGCAGCAAGGCCGTGCTCGAGAACCACCACTGGTTCAACCCTGTGAGCGATGTTCAGTACTGGCGCATCCCGATCGGCGCCGAGTTTGGGATCCTCCCCGGTGCAACCCTCACGGTGGATCTTCCCGACGACATGACCAATGTCCGTCTGATCAGTGATCTGAGCACCGAGGTTAAGAACACCACGGTTGATCAGTTCATGGAGCGTCAGACCTTCGGCGCACTGGCACGCAAGCTCAATTGGGATATCGTCCCCAACGCAACCCAGACCGATGCAGCGCGTAATATCTGGACGCTGACCTTCCCGAACGGTCTGCCGGAAGGCCACGCTGCGGTCGTTGAATTCGTCGGAACCGGTGACCGTACGGGGCACTACGAGGCAACCTCTCACTTCCGCGGCCTTCGCGAAACAGATGAGAATGGCAAAGCATGCCTCACGACTCCCGAGCCTGAACTCACTGTCGGACAGTGCCAGGCCGGAGTCGTTGGACGCACCATTTTCTCGCCCTACTCGAAGGATATTGACCTCCGTGAGAAGTACGCCGATCGCTGGAAGGGAACCGGCACTCTCTGGGGCGAGGCCGGAGCCGACGGCTGGGATCCTTCACGCCAGTACTCTGATGCCGCCGGCGCAACGCGTCGTATGCGCTTCTACGCAGCGACCAAGCGCGAGCTGAACAACGCGACGATGACCGTGAGCGCTCCCCAGGGTGCAACCTTCGACGAGTCCTCGATCGCCTCTGCATTGACCCCCGGTGGCGGCGCTCTTGTCGGCAATGGCTTCTCGCAGTCGGTGACGGGAATTTCCAACCCGACCGTGAGCGCGGACAAGAAGACCCTGACCTTCACGATCGCACACATGCCGGAAAACTCCTCTCTGAGCGTTGAGGTTACCGCAGTGCTGACCGGCGAAAAGGCACACAAGACCCCGACGTCGGAGCCCATGGTCTTCTTCCACACTCTGGTTGGTTCTATCCCCGGATGCGAGGTCTCGCCGACTCCGACCACCCCGGCAACTGAGCCCACTCCCAATCAGCCTCAGGAGCCCAACAAGCCAGAAAATCCCAAGGCTGAAAACCCGAAGAAGGCAGGCCCTCTGGCACACACCGGTGCCACGAGCGGAATGGTTTTGGGCGCAGCAGGAATGACCCTGATTGCTGGTCTTCTTGCAGCTAAGCGTCGCAAGGCCTAAGCGCTTCAGGCAATAAATCATTGTGGGGCCGCAGCATCAGCTGCGGCCCCACAAATGTATCTACGACACCAATCGAGGCAGACTCAAAGAATGCCGTCTAGGCCCCTACTACGTCTAAGCCTCTACTAAAGGATCCCGCTCCGACTCTTCCCTGGGCCTCAGAGCTTGGCAAAACCAACAAGCCCAAGGAAGGCCACGATGGCAACTGCCAGCCAGGCCACGGGCTTATTGACGCGGTCAGTAACCGTGACGCGAGCGTCACCCTCAACCTCGCGCTTCTGCTGGGCCTCGATATTTTGAACAATCGAATCCACTGTGCCGGAGCTCGACATCGTATAGAACTCGCCGCCGGTGGACTCAACCTGGTTCTTCATATCTTCGCCCTCAGTGGTCAACGTCGAACCCGGGTAGAGGCCGATGACCTCAACCTTCTGGCGCTTCGCGAAGTCAATCGCTTCCTTGAGGGTATATAAGCCTTCACCATTGACTTCGTTATCGGAGGCCAAAATGATTGTCCGCGAGCGCTCTTGATCCGTGTGATCAAAGCCAAGCACGCAAGATGCTAGGCCATCACCGATAAGGGATGCTGCCTGCCCATCGGGATCATCAGTTCCCTCAAGATAACGGGCAAGATCATTGGTGATGCGATATCCGTTCGAGGTCTTCGAAATAACGCCATTCCGCAGTAGTGAACTTAAAGTCTCGAGGTTTTCGTTCACCATCGTGTAATCATCAGTGAGCGGGAACTTCCGAACCGAACGACCACTCCACAGGTACAAAGACACTCGCTCGCCGTTGAAGTGCTCAACAAGACTCTTAAAAGCATCACCGATTTCGCTGTCATATTCCAGCATCGAACCTGATGCATCCAGACATAGAACAATGTCTCGCGAGGCCAGGCGACGGTCATCAACGTGACGGTCAACGGGGTTTGCAGCAACGACAGAAAGCGACACAGCAGCGGCACAAAAAACAGCAAGCAAACCAGCAACTGCCATACGCGTGCGACGCATCAGCGCACGATAACGCGGCAAGTCACGCACGTAACCGGTATTTGCAACCCAGCCTCGACGCTCCCTCGCATGAAGCCGCAGACCGACACGCCACCAGCCAAAAGCTGCGGCGACGGCAATAACGCCCAGGACGACGGCGATGAGGTACCCATACCTCATTTCTTCACCACCTCCCGCGCATAATCCATGACGAATGCGGGATCGAACTGAGTCTTTTCACCATCGGCCTCCGAGTCTGCTTTAAAGCTGTCCTCGCAGGCGGAAAGAGCATCCGCAAGATCAGGCCACGCGGGAATGAGCTTTCGAATCTCAGACACTGTTGCGGTCTCAAGATCGCGACCGGTGCGTTCAGTGCCCAGCGCACGCAAGATACCCGCGACTGCCAAGTGCACCCCGCGGTCATCCAAGTCGCCGGTGTTCAAGCGCCCCTCGACCTCGTCAATGAAGCCCAGGTAGCGCTGACGACGCTTCTCATCCAAGGGAATAAGCGCGATCTGATTCTGTTCCTGCAAGCGGTTCGAGCGCAGCCAGCGGATCAGCCACACTCCCACCCACACCAGGACAAGAGCCAGAAGCAAGACTCCAATAATCCACATCCAGTTCGGGTAGTTGAGAACCTCGCGCAATTCACCGGACACGACTTTCCCTTTCCAATGCGGAGAGAAGAGTGCGGACGACCTGATCACTGGACGAAACACTCACGCGGGTAATCCCCGGAATCTCAAGGAATTGACGCACCGCCGTACGGCTCTGGTCGGCGCGCGCGGCGGCCTCGGCAGCAATCTGACTGTCCCCCAGAAGGAAGTCAGGAAGAGGGCCGGCATCCACATCCACGATCCGGGTGCCCGCGGGGAGCTGCGTCGGATCCGCGTCTGCGACCTGCATGATGAGTAAGCGGTGGTGGACGCTCAGGCGCTTGAGCAGTTCCCGTGCACGAGGCGTGGGCTGAGGGTGCGTTTCATCCGTGACCAAAACGATCAGGGACCGGCGGTAGGTTGCCGCTTGCACGCGGGCAAGAAGGGTTTCAAGATCCGAAGAGGGCGAGCGCAGGTCGATATCTTCCTCGAGGCGTCGCAAAATGAGTTCGATATGCGCATTTCCCGATCGCGCGGGCATGTGCCGCATACGTCCTTGGCAGCCCGACACCAAACCCACCTGATCACCGCGGCTAGAAGCAAGCCATGCGACAACCTGGCAAATCGTCAGTGCGACTGCTTCTTTACTTTCGCCCGAAGGGGCAAGCGCACTCATCGAGCGTCCGGTATCAACAACCAGCATGACCTGAACATTCGCGCTGGCTTCAAAGCGCTTAACGATGGGCTTTCCAGCACGAGCGGTAGCCGCCCAGTCGATATCTTTGACATCATCACCGGGCTTGTATTCGGCCATGTCCATAAATTCCCAGCCCTGCCCGGCACGCGCAGAATAGTGCTGGCCCTCCATCAAGGAGAGCAGCTTACGCAAGACCGGGAGCTGAGTTCGACCGCCCAGAGCACGCAACTGTGCGTTATTCGCGTGCGCTTTTTGGTGTTGGTCGACGTCGCCGAGGGTCTGAGACGCGCTCTCAACGACCCCCTTCTTCAGGATTGGGCTCACGGCACAGCTACCGCGTTGAAGACGGCATCGATCAAGCCATCAACTGAGATCTCATCGGCCATCGCATCGAAGGTACGAATGATGCGGTGGCGAAGAATCGCGTGACGAAGCTTCTTAATATCGTCGGGCATCACGTAGTTGCGACCGGCCATCAGCGCGACAGCCTGGCTTACGCGCATGAGGGCGATACCACCACGAGGCGAAGCGCCCACGCGCACATGCTGCGAGAACCCGGGAAGCGGGTTGGGGCCCATTCCTCGAGTGGTATTGATGATGTCGACGATGTAAGCCTTCAAAGTGTCGTGCAGGAAGACGCGCCTGGTCATCTGCTGGAGGAAAGTCAGATCTTCGAGGGAGATGGGCTCCGCATCAATGGGCTTCTCCATAGTCCCAGCTTCGATGCGGTTAAGAACCTCAAGCTCTTCCAGGGGCTTTGGGTAGGTGATGATTTCTTTCATCAAGAAGCGGTCCATCTGCGCTTCGGGAAGCACGTAGGTTCCTTCTTCTTCAATGGGGTTCTGAGTTGCCATCACCATGAAGGGCTTGGGCAGCGGATAGACAATTCCACCAATGGTCGTCTGGCCTTCCTGCATGGCCTCGAGCATGGCAGATTGGGTCTTTGCCGATGAACGGTTGATTTCGTCCAGAAGCACGATGTTGGCATGGACGGGGCCCAGTTCCGTTGTCATTTCGTTTTCGGCCTGGTTCCAGATTCGCGTACCAACGATATCGTTGGGCATCAGGTCCGGAGTGCACTGGATGCGGTGGAATGAACCCGAAATTGCCTGTGCAATAGTTTGAGCGGCCGTCGTCTTTGCCAAACCGGGGACAGACTCCATCAGGATGTGCCCCTGTGCCAACAGGCCGACGATCAGGGTTTCACGAAGGTTTTCTTGGCCGACAACGCGCTCTGAGAAGATCTTCTGGATACGGTCCAGGAGCTCTTTGCTGCGCTTGAGCTCATCATCGGTGAGATAAGTGGACATTCAGGAAACTCCTGGCTCATTGAATAATTACGAATATCTTACTGTTTTTTAGAGGCGCATTCAGGCCCGTTAGTCAGCGGCCTTTCCCCGATCACTGAGTGCTACTGGGAGTGGGCAGGGTGATTGGAGGCACGGAGAAACTGGGCAGCGTGACTGAAATGGTTGGAATATGCGTCACCGTTGGGGTATTTGAACCCTTCATCGTCGTGTGTGCACAGGCACGAATAATCCCGAAAACCAACATGAAAATGACCGCAAGAATCCATCCCGTACGCTTCTTTTTTCGCGCGACAGCCTGTGACTCATACCCATAGGCCTCGTTGGAAAGACTATTGTCTGCGGGAGTTCCACCGGGATTACGCCAGGCCTCCTCCATTTCCGGAGCGTTTTTGCGCCACAGACTTACAGTATCCAAGTGCGTGATGTAGTCGGGCAGCGGCTTTACAGTGCCCTGTTCAACCCCCCGGGGACCGTATTGGTTAAAGCTATCAACCAGTTCAATTTCCTGATCGAAAAGCGAATCAATAGTCAGGGTTGGAACGTTTTCTTGAAGATACCCAAGCAATGAGTCAAAGATGACCAGTGACTCCGGGCTGATAAAAGCTTTGGGGTAGAGCGGCAAGAAGGTCCCATCCTGGTCAAGAAGGATGTAGGCCTTCCCCGTACGAAGAAGTACCGCAATGTTTGCAATGGTAATTTCAACGCGGCGGGTCACTAAGGTCGGATCACCCTCCCGTAATGGATCAAACCACTGCGCGACAAGCCTGTCACTGGAGACCATGAGGTGATGAGGCAGAATCATCGAGTATCCACTGAGGTTTTCAGGAACGCTCGACAGAAGGTCTGTCCCCTCTGTTGAGGGATACGGAATCGATGGAGCCGGCTCGGGATATCCCTTATAGAGCGGGAAGTGGTCGTAGGTCGACTTCGCTGCGGTAAGAAGCGGATAACGCTGCAGCAGCTGAGGCGATGCCACATCGTATGCGATGTGGGCGCTCGCGATTGCTCGGTCGATAACGTCGCGGACCTCTGCTGGGGTCGGCACGCTGGTGTCATTGATCCGGTGCAAGTGCTGCGAAACCTCAAGATTCTCATCATCTGCAACGCGCTCAATAATTTTGGAAAGATCGACCGTTAGCTTGCGCCCTGGTTTAAAGAATTGATCAAGGAAACGGCGCGCATCCCAGTACATGTCCATCTCTTTGAAACGGACCATTCCAATGAGTTCTGGGGCAATTGAGTAAGCAGCGCTTGATACTTTGATGTCCGAGTAACGCGAATTCATTCCTCGCAGAACATTTGTAGCGTCAATGGCTATTGCCCAACGCGCTGCAAGGCCTGCGCGCGTCATTGGGACGGCAAAAGAGAATAGATAATTTGTTCCCCCCTGCCACTGGCTACCCGGCTGATACTGGTCACGCGGCGTAGCAGTATTTACTGCTAGAAGGTCATCCAGGTCCAAAGAATCTGGTGCACGATCAAAGCCCAGCCCCAAAAAGTCGGGCTCTGTCGTCACAAAAACACAGGGGTAGCGGGCTTCAAAAGGCGAGATCCGGCGCGCAAGTTCACAAGCCGCGGGAAAGTACTTTTCGGCCTCGAAAGTGGCGGTATCTGGACGGAAAATAGCGAGCAGGGCCTCGGAAATACCAGCGCGATTGGCCACTTCGGATGCCCACATATCAGAGGCATTTGCATGTCCCGCAGAAGGAAGCATCCCCTCGGGGTTCTCAAAGCAAGCCGGCAGGCGCAACCACGCTTGGCGGACGATTTCGCGCGGCCCGTGTACGCGGATATCGATTTCAGAAAGGTAGCTTGCTAGTTCAACCTGCGCGGAAGCAAACTGACCGGGCGCATATTCAACTGGACGTTTGAGTTCGGTACCGATTGACTCCATGAGCACATGAAGAGCACCGATCTCCTCGGGGGCAACGTTGAAGGTTCCATACGCCAGCGTCAAACACATCCACAGATCATCCGGATTCCCCGCTGACGGCTCGAGTACCGCCCACTCGTATCCGTTAACCGTCGTCCATCGTTTAACAGCCAATTCGCCTCCCCATGCGGGCGCCCAATATGCGCACGTATCTTCTACTCTAAAACATCACGGAAAGACAAACATAGGCGGGCGGCCCCACTGTGGGGAACCGCCCGCCTATTGAGTGCTAGCTAGAAGCTATCAGGCCTGCTTTGCAGCAGCGATGCGTGCACGGAACTTCGCGAGCTGCTCGGTGATAGCTGCGGGGAGCTTGTCGCCGAACTGCGAGAAGTACTCTTCGGTGTCGTCCATCTCGGCCGCCCAAGCATCGGGGTCAATCTCGAAGAGCTTTGCCCACTTGGCTTCGTCGATGTCCAGGCCTTCAAGGTTGAAGTCCTCGAAGTGCGGGTAACGACCGGTGACGCCGTCGATTGCCTCGACCTCGCCAGCCGCGCGGCGAACGATCCAGTCCAGAACACGAGCGTTGTCGCCGTATCCGGGCCACATGAAGTTGCCGTCTTCGTCCTTGCGGAACCAGTTGACCTGGTAGACCTTCGGGAACTTCTCGCCCAG
>PPYE01776093.1_pt1 | contig 109266 bp, 100 predicted proteins | sample 1559881 | NCBI WGS metagenome assembly PPYE01 (sample SAMN08240022, study PRJNA423297) | Human gut metagenome, whole genome shotgun sequencing project.
TTTTGGTGGAGACTGCTGGACTCGAACCAGTGACCTCCTGCGTGTGAAGCAGGCGCTCTAACCAGCTGAGCTAAGCCTCCGAATGTGGTGACCCGTACGGGATTCGAACCCATGTTACAGCCGTGAAAGGGCCGTGTCTTAACCACTTGACCAACGGGCCATATGAGTCACGGGATGCTTTCGCATCCCGTGCTTCTGGTAGCGGCACCTGGATTTGAACCGGGGACACTGCGGGTATGAACCGCATGCTCTAGCCAGCTGAGCTATGCCGCCAAATATTCCTGCTCGATAGGACACGAACTACTATACCAAATGTGAAGGGGCTTTGTCAATAGTATTTTATAAGTTTTTTTGTGACTTCTGAAAAAATGAGGGAGAGGGCGCGCCCTCCCCCCTTTTTTTTCAGGAAACGACGTTTTTCCCCGCCGACCAGACGGAGACGATGTTGTGCCGGTGCATCATGTAGACGGCGCGCTCGAAGCGCTCGCGCAGCGAAAGCGGGCGGGCAGACTCGGTGAAGTCCGCGTCGTCCACGACGATGGCGTGAAGCTTGTCGCCGGGGACAAATCCGCCGTGCCCGCCGAAATACTCGTGTCCTGCGCTGGAGCCGAGGTAGTAGCCCTCCTCGACGGTCAGAAATTCGTCCTTTCCGTCGCTCTGCATGTGGTGGAACTTCGACGCGCGGATGGACATGGTGATGACCTTGTTCATCGCGAGCAGCGCCCCGCCCGCGATGTCCGAGCCGAGGGTGACGCGGTTTCCCTCGCGCAGCAGCGTCCGCACGGGCGCAACGCCCGAGCAGATGTTGATATTCGACCCTGCGCAGTGCGCCGTGACAACGCCATGCTCGCGCATCGCCTCGCGCTCGCGCGCATCGGAGTGGACGCAGTGAGCCATCACGGTGTGGTCCTTCCACAGCCCTGCGCGATCATAGCTCTCCCAATACTGCGTGCAGTCGGGGCAGAGCTCTTTGACCCACGCGATCTCACCCTTGTTTTCAGACAGGTGCGACTGGACATACAGCCCGCGCTCACGGGCGAGAGAACCGAGCCAGCGCATCAGCTCGTCGGTGCACGAGGGGGTGAAGCGCGGCGTTAAAATGGGCTTGACGGCTGTAAAGCGCGCGCATTCGTCGAGCCAGCGCAGTGTTTCGCGCTTGGACTGCTCGGTCGTCTCCTGCAAGTCGCTGCTGCCGTTGCGGTCCATGTTGACCTTGCCGACATAGCCCGTGACGCCAGCCTTTTCGAGCTCTTCCATCAAAATGAGCGTCGCGTCCGTGTGGAGGGAGGAGAACATGCAAACGCGCGTCGTGCCGCTCGTGATGAGGTCGCTTGCAAGCTTTTGGTAAATGCGGCGGGCGTAGTCGTTGTCGGCAAAGCGTGCCTCGGTCTTGAAGGTGTAGGTGTTGAGCCAGTCGATCAGCGGCAGATCCATGCCCATGCCGAGCATGGGATACTGCGGCGCGTGCAGGTGCATATCGACGAACGACGGCATGATGAGCTTGTCGCCGTAGTCGATGATCTCAGCGTCGACATGCTGCGGCACAGCCTTTTCAACGCTTTTGATCGTGCCGTCGTCATCAAGCACGAGGCAGCCGTGCTCGATGATCTCAAGCGCGCCGAGCGCGGGCGCGGAGATGAGATGGCCTTTGAGGATCTTCATGCTGCTTCACTCCTTTTCGGTAAAAAACTGCAAAAGAAAAAGCGTCCCCCCGGAAAATCCTCCGGAGAAACACCCATAGCAGAGCCTTTCGGCGGCTCCGTAGAAACTTTCGCGCCATGTCAGCGAAATTATATGAGCTTTTTTCCCTTCTATATATGAAGCATAGCACGCGAAAGGAGAAAAAGCAAGCGAAAGCGCGCGGCAAGGCATGGTCATATCGCGCCCACTGCGCACATAGGATTGTCCCAAGAGGTGAAATGCGATGCAAAAGAAACATTTGGGGCGGATGCTGTGCTCGTTTGCGCTTTCGGCGCTCACGCTGTGGGGCGTGAGCGTTACCACGGCGGCAAAAGATGCGCGCGCCGCGCTGCGCTCGCTTCGGGAGGAGAGCCTGGGCGTGATGCTGCTGCGCTACGAGCGCGGAGACGGCGGAGAGGAGTATCTCAGCATGCAGACGTCGCTTGCCCTGCGCGCTGCGCCGCTGCTGCGCGGGGAGGACGAGCGCATCGCGCAGGCGTGGTCAACGGAGCTTACGCAAAAGCCGGACGACGGCGCGGCGGGCGATGCGCAGGACAACGAGGGCACGGTGCTCACGCAGGAGAAAACGCCCGACGAGGTCGCCGTGACGGAAAACGGCGTGCCCGCGCGCACACTCAAGGCGTCCGATCCCTCGGGCTACACGGTGTTCGGCAATGTGTACATCAACAACGGCTCGGACGCCGCGCTCGACGCGTCCATGCTCGGCGCGGACTATGCCGCTTGTCTCGGCGCGGACGAGCCGCAGGTGCTCATCATTCACACCCACGGCACCGAGAGCTACACCATGCCGCCGGGGCAGGAGTACGATGTGTCCGACACGTTCCGCACGCTGGACACGAACTGCAACATGATCCGCGTCGGCGACGAGATGGCGCGCACGCTGACCGAGTGCGGCATCAGCGTGGTGCACGACCGCGCGCTTTACGATTACCCGAGCTATTCGGGCGCTTATAACCGCTCGCTCGCCTCCATCGAGCGCTATCTTGAAAAGTACCCCTCCATTTCGTTTGTGCTCGACGTGCACCGCGACGCGGTGCAGGACGCGAACGGAAACCAGTTCAAGCTCCTCTGCGGCGAGGACGCCGGCGCGGCGCAGCTTGAATTTGTCATCGGCTCGAACGGCGGCGGGCTGAGCCACGAACTCTGGCGGGAAAACCTCAAGCTTGCCTGCGCCGTGCAGGAAACCCTGTACAAAGACTATCCGACCCTCATGCGCCCCGTCACCGTGCGCAACTCCCGCTACAACCAGCACATGACGACCGGCTCGCTCCTTGTCGAGGTCGGCACGGCGGGCAATTCGCTCGAAGAGGCGATCAACGCCGCGCGGATCTTTGCCGCAGGATTCGCCAAAACCCTGCAAAACGGGGAATAAACGCACCTTTGTCGCCGGAATATACGGAAAGGAAGAAAAAAAGCATAAAATCTTGTCAAAGTTGCCGTGTTGCATTCTGCACAAAAATCCTGTTAAATGGAAGTTACCATTTCAATCGAAAAATTTCGTCAGAAATTATTTTTTCAGGAGGGGTAATTCCATGGAGCTTCTTCAGGAGCGCATCCGCCGCGAGGGCAGAGTCCTGCCCGGCAACATCGTCAAGGTGGACGGTTTCCTCAACCACCGCGTTGACACCCGTCTGCTCGAGGACATTGCGGACGAGTTCGCCAAGTATTTCGACACCAGCAAGATCACGGTCGTTCTGACGGCGGAGGCCAGCGGCATCGCGCTTGCGACCATCTGCGCGCAGAAGTACGGCGTTCCCATGCTCTTTGCCAAGAAGGCCAAGAGCGACAACATCGAAAGCGGCCTCTATCAGAGCGAGGTGTTCTCTTACACCTACAAAAAGAAGGTCACGCTGCTCGTCTCTCAGGAGTGGCTGAACGCGGACGACCACGTGCTCATCATCGACGACTTCATGGCCAACGGCTTCGCTGTGCAGGGCCTTGTCGACATCGTCAACGCTGCGGGCGCGAAGCTCGAGGGCATCGGCATCGCCGTGGAAAAGGGCTTCCAGGGCGGCGGCGACCGCTTCCGCGCGAGCGGTATCCCCTACAAGGCGCTCGCCGTCATCGAAAAGGCGGACGAGAACGGCTTTGTGTTCCGGGAGGAAAATTAACTTCAAAAAAGAGAGGCTGTCCATTCGGACAGCCTCTCTTTTTTGAGCTTGGATTGGCGCTTACAGCCGGTAGAGTTCGGGCCTTCTGTCGTGGAAGACGGGGACGGCGGCGCGGAGGGGGCGGATGCAGGAGAGGTCTAAGTCGGCGGACAAAATCTCCTCTTCCCCGCTGCCCTGCACGAGCACTGTACCGAGCGGGTCTATGGCGCGCGAAAAGCCGCCGTAGACCGTGCCGTCACGCTCGCCGCAGGCGTTGCAGGAGACAAGAAAAAGCTGGTTTTCGATGGCGCGGGCGGCAGTGAGCGTCTCCCAGTGGTATTGGCGCGCCGCCGTCCACTGGGCGGGCAGGAACATGACCTGCGCTCCGCGCAGCGCCAGCGTGCGCCAGAGCTCGGGGAAGCGCAGCTCATAGCAGATGAGAAGGCCGCAGCGCACGCCGTCGAGCGTGAAGGTGACGAGATGGTTCCCGGGGGTGTAGACCTCGTGCTCGCCCATGGGCGTGAAAGGGTGCGTCTTGTCGTATTCTGCAAGGCAGGCGCCCGTGCGGTCAAAGACACAGGCGGTATTGTAGATGTGCCCGCCGCGTTTGTTCGAGACGCTCCCCGCGACGATGTTGACGTTCAGCTCGCGCGCAAGCGGGGAAAAGCACGCGCGGACGGCCTTTGCGCCCTCGTCGCTCGCCGCGGCAAGGTCGCCCGCGGGCATGAAGCCCGTGTTCCACGTTTCGGGCAGGAGAATCACGTCGGGCGCGGTCTCGCGCGCGGCGCGGCGGATGAGCGCCTCGGCGCGGTCGAAGTTTTCTTTTCCTGCGAGCGAGCGCATATTCATCTGGACGACGCTGACTTTCATGGCAGACCCTCCGGAAGGTATTTTCTCCATTATACGAAAATCTCGGAAACAATGCAATAAACTTCAAACGAGAGGGCGGCTGACACCGCCCTCTCGTTTGCAAAAGCGTCGCAGACTTTGCCACCCGCAGGCGGCAAATAAATTCCAATCGTTTTTCGCCGCGGCGTGCACGTGGCGAAAAACACTCTGCACGGAGCGAGTGTGCGCGCCTACGGCGCGTGCGCTGAGCGCAGTGAATCTCTGTTCAAAAAACTGACAACGTCAGTTTTTTGAAGTTCTCAGCGCTCTGATCGCGTTGAGCACGGCGAGCACCATCACGCCGACGTCGGCGAAGATGGCGGCCCACATGTTGGCAAGACCCAGCGCGCCGAGGACGAGGCACAACGCCTTGATGCCGAGGGCAAAGGCGATGTTTTCATACACGATGCGCAGGCACTTGCGCGAGATCCGGATACCCTTGGCGATCTTCATCGGATCGTCGTCCATGAGTACCACGTCGGCGGCTTCGATGGCGGCATCGGAGCCCATCGCGCCCATGGCGATGCCGATGTCGGCGCGGGAGAGCACGGGTGCGTCGTTGATGCCGTCGCCGACGAAGGCGAGGCACTCGCCGCTCCCCTTTTCGCCGAGCAGCCGCTCGACCTCGCTGACCTTGTCGGCGGGCAGCAGCTCTGCGCGGAAATCGTCCACGCCGAGTTCCTCTGCGACCTTGGCGGCAACCTTCTGCATATCGCCTGTGAGCATGACGGTCTTGCGTACGCCCGCGCGCCTCAGCGCGGCGATGGCCTCGCGCGCGTCGGGCTTGACGACGTCGGAGATGACGATGTGGCCGGCGTATGCGCCGTCGACCGCCATGTGGACGATCGTGCCGACGCTGCGGCACTCCTGCCAGGAAATGCCAAGCTCCTCCATGAGCCGGCTGTTGCCGGCGGCAACGCTGTGCCCGTCGACCGTCGCGACCACGCCGCGGCCGCTGCGCTCTTCAATGTCCGTCACGCGCGAGCGGTCGAGTTCGCCGCCACAGGCCTTTTGTAAGCTCTTGCTGATCGGATGCGAGGACGCGCACTCGGCGAGCGCCGCGTATGCAAGAAGTTTGCGCTCCTCCATGGGGCTGTGGTGCACGCCCGTGACCTCGAACACGCCCTGCGTGAGCGTGCCGGTCTTGTCAAAGACGACGGTCTTCGTCTTCGACAGGGTCTCAAGATAGTTCGAGCCTTTGATGAGAATGCCCTCGCGGCTCGCGCCGCCAAGACCTGAAAAAAAGCTCAGGGGAATGCTGATGACAAGCGCGCAGGGACACGAGATGACAAGGAACGTGAGCGCGCGGTAGACCCACACGCCCCACGCGGTCGGAGCACCGCTGATGAGATTGAAAAGCGGCGGCAGCACGGCGAGCGCCAGCGCGCCGTAGCACACGGCGGGCGTGTAGACGCGGGCAAAGCGGGAGATGAAGTTCTCCGAGCGGGACTTGTGGCTGCTGGAATTTTCCATCAACTCGAGGATCTTCGATACCGTGGATTCGCCGAAGGCCTTCGTCGTTCTGACCTTGAGAACGCCCGTCATGTTGATGCAGCCGCTGATGACCTCGTCGCCCGGCGTCACGTCGCGCGGCAGGCTCTCGCCCGTGAGCGCCGCGGTGTTGAGCGCGGACGCGCCCTCGACAATGCAGCCGTCGATGGGGATCTTTTCGCCCGGCTGCACGGTGATGACCGTGCCCACTTCGACCTCGTCGGGGTCGACCTGCTCGAGCTTGCCGTCGCGCTCGATGTTGGCATAGTCGGGGCGAATGTCCATGAGCGCCGTGATGCTGCGGCGGGACTTGCCGACGGCGTAGCTCTGGAACAGCTCGCCGATCTGATAGAAGAGCATGACCGCGACGGCCTCGGCGTAGTCACCGCTTTTTTCGTACACGGCGAGCGCGATCGCGCCGACGGTCGCGACCGCCATGAGGAAGTTTTCGTCGAACACCTGATGGTTGCAGATGCCCTTCCATGCCTTGCGCAGAATGTCGTAGCCGATGGTGACATAGGCGGCGAAGTAGAGCACGGTGGAGACGAGCATCGGCATGGGAATGAATTTCGCGGCGAGGAACAGCGCCGCCGCGATCAGAATGCGATAAAGCATCTTTTTCTGCTTTTTCGTCATGGAAATGACCACCTTTCAAAAAGCGCCCCGGCGCCATCGTCCGGGGCGAAGGGAGAGCTTGCTTTAGAGATAGATCTCGCAGTCGTCCTCGACCTTCTTGCAGTTTTTGAGGACGGCCTTCATCACGGCCTTTGGATCCTGCCCCTCGGCGAACTCGACGGTCATCTTCTGGGTCATGAAGTTTACCACGGCGTCGGTGACGCCCTCGGTCTTCTTGGTGGCCTGCTCCATGAGGTTGGCGCAGTTTGCGCAGTCGACTTCGATCTGATAGGTCTTTTTCATGATAAGTTTCTCCTTTTTGTCGGGAAATATTTAACGATTAAGTGCTTGTTTAATCTTTCTGGCCGTACTATACTGTGGACAAAGGAAAAAGTCAAGGCGCGAGCGCGCAGCTCTTCCGTTTGGGCGAAACAAACTTCCAAACGGGATAGAAACTGCGCGCCGCGAGCGAAAAAGAAAGGCGGAAAACACGATGAGCGAACCCCATTTGCCCCACGACCACAGCGGCGGCGCGATGCTCCGGCTGCAGGAATCGGTGGAAACGGCGGGCAGCTTTCAGACCGTGGCCGACATCTTCAAGCTCCTCTCCGACAGCAGCCGCGTGCGCATTTTCTGGCTGCTGTGCCACTGCGAGGAGTGCGTCGTCGACCTCTCGGCGACGGTGGGCATGAGCCCGCCCGCCGTGTCGCACCACCTGCGCCAGCTGCGCGAGAGCGGACTTCTTATTTCGCGCCGCGTGGGCAAAGAGGTCTACTACCGCGCCGCGGAGACGGAGCAGGCGCAGCTGCTGCACCGCATGATCGAGCGTACGATGGAGATCTCGTGCCCCGAAGAGGAGAGCCGCGCCGCGTCCGGCGCGCCGCACCTTCCCCCGCTCGATGCCGAAATGCACGAGGGCGGTGCCACAGCGGAACAGCTTGCGACCATCTGCGCCGTGCACGATTATCTCACGCAGGATCTTGCAAGCCGCACCACGATTGACGAGCTCTCGCGCCGCTTTCTGATGAATCCATCGACGATGAAGGCGCTCTTCAAGTCCGTTTACGGTGCGTCCCTTGCCTCGCATATCCGCGAGCACCGTATGGCGCAGGCGGCAAAGCTCCTCACAGAGGGTGACGAGAGCATCGCACAGATCGCGCGCGCCGTCGGCTACGAGAGCCAGAGCAAGTTTTCCACCGAATTCCACAAGGCATACGGCGCACTGCCGACGGAATACCGAAAAGCGCAGAAAAGGTAAGTTAGAGGAGGTCGAACGTCCCCGCTTCCCACGGTGTTTCGCGGAAGCCGATGCGCCAGTCAACGTGGTCGACCGCCGCAAAGTGCAGCGACGAGCACGCGGTGTGGAGCTTCCCCTGCGCCGCTTCGCCCACGACGATGGCGACCGGCCCGTCCGCGCCGCCGATGATGCCGAAGCAGAAGTCGTTCTGCGCCTCGGGCGCAAAGGAAGCGGTCTCACGTCTGACCTGGCGCGGGCGGTCGCTCTCGGCGCAGTCCTCGACGAAGATCGAGTTTTCCGGCGGCTCGGGCATGAGCGTGTAACTGATGGCCGTGAAGTGCGTCGGATAGTCGAACCGCGGGTCAAGGCTCATGCGCTCGCGCGGCAATTCCTGCGGCTCGACCTCCTGCACGGCGAGCGTATACTCTGTGCCGCGGTAGGAGAAGGCGAACGTATCGCCCGTCTTGTCCGCGCGAAAGCGCGGGCCGGGGACGCGCACCTCGTCCGCCGTCATCGTGACGGCGAGTGATTTGAGCTTCGGCGCGTGCTTCGTGACGAACGGGAACGCCGCGCGGCGGATGCTCCAGCCATACGCGCGGTCGAGGCCGTAGTGCGCCATGGCGGGCTCCGCGTCGACACAGAAGCCGGGCTGCTCCGGCAGGAAAATGACGCCGCAGCCGTGACTCGTGCGGAGCGTTGTGCCGTTCAGGGTGAGGCTTGGGGAAAAGTCAAGGCTGAGCGGGTGCTCGCGCTCCATCTGCTCGCGCTCGTCGCGCGTAAAGTTGATAGGCTCGTCGCTTTCTGGGTCGATGCCCCACCTTTCCATGAAATCGCGCAGCGCTTTTGCCTCCGCGCGCAAGCAAAAGTCGACGACGATGCCCTTCGAGCAGACGTAAACCGACGGCACGAACCAGTCGCGCCCCGCCCACAAAAACCACTTTTGTACAGGCACTTCCCTGCCCGCGCGCCCATGCCCGTGGTGGCCCCAAAAGCTGCCGTCAAAATAGACCTTCCAGTCCTCTTTCTGTTCGGGCGCGTCGGGATTCATTTCGGGGTCGTAGAAGTCCTCAGTGAATTTGAGCTTGCTGAGATCGAACTCCGCTTGCAGCTCGCGCAGGTATTGCCACGGCCGCTCCATCGGCGTGAGGGAAAAGACTGTGGTGATCTGCGAGAGCACCGCCTTCTGCTCGTCCGTCGGCGGATTCTCGGCAAGGAAGGCGTCGAATTGCGCCTCGTCCCACTGCCACGCCTGCTCGAGCGCCGCGCTGTCGCCGGTCGCGAGCAGCAGGCGCAGAAAATCGCTGAAATCGCGTGCGATGACGTGCACGCAGTCCTTGCCGCCGTTCATCGGGCTCACGGCGAAGACCGTTTCGCCAAAACCGCGGACAAAGCAGAAGTGGATGCCGTCCACGCCCGCCCAGCCGAAGATGCTTGCGCCCTTGGGCGTGCAGAAATAGGGATCGTTGTCCTCCCGCCGCATCACGCTGAGGGGCGATAAGTCGATATTTTTGCGCAGAAATTTCTGATAAAACGCCGCCATGGAAAGCCCTCCTTTGGAGTTCAGGTTTTCCATAGCATACCACACGGGTGCGGAAAAGTCACCGGAATTGCGAAAGCTGTGGATTTTTCGCGCCGGAAAGCCGCGCGCGGCCTTGCCACGTTCTTGTGAACATGATATACTATATTGCTAAACTATCGAGATTTGGAAGGAGATTTCCCTTGGAACGGAATGAAGTCATCGTCAGCGAGCAGGAGCTTGCAAGACAGAAGGAATTTACGCGCAAGATGCGCGAGATGAATGACCGCCGCACCCGTACGCCGCTTGCGCTAGTCGACACCTTCGGCTGCCAGCAGAACGTGGCCGACGGCGAGGTGCTCATGGGCATGCTGCGCGAGATGGGCTACGAGCTCACGCGCGACGAAAATCAGGCCGACGTCATCCTGCTCAACACCTGCGCCATCCGCGAGCACGCGGAAAAGCGGGTCTACGGCCACCTTGGCAGACTCAGCCACACGAAGGCCGCAAAGCCCGATCAGATCATCTGCCTCTGCGGCTGCATGGCGCAGCAGAAGGTCGTGGCCGACAAGGTGAAAAACTCCTACCACCACGTAGACCTTGTGCTCGGCCCGCAGGCCGAGTGGCGGCTCCCCGAGCTGCTGCACGAGGTATATACGAAGAATAAGCGCGTCTTCTCCATTGAGGATGAGCACGGCCGCATCGCAGAGGATCTTCCCATCGTGCGCGAGGGCGGCGTGCGCGCGTGGGTGAGCATCATGTACGGGTGCAATAACTTCTGCTCATACTGCATCGTGCCCTACGTCCGCGGACGCGAGCGCAGCCGCGAGCCGGAGAAGATCATCGAGGAGTGCCGCAGCCTCATCGCCGAGGGCTACAAGGAGATCACCCTCCTCGGCCAGAATGTGAACAGCTACGGCAAGGACTTGGGCACCGATTACGACTTTGCAGACCTGCTCGCCGCCATCAACGCCATTCCCGGCGACTATTGGCTCCGCTTTATGTCGAGCCAGCCGAAGGACGCGACCAACAAGCTCTTCGACACGATGGCGCGCTGCGAGCACGTTGCAAAGCAGCTCCACCTCCCCGTCCAGTCCGGGTGCGACCGCGTTTTGAAAGCGATGAACCGCCCCTACACGCGCGCAAAGTACGAGGAAATGATCGCCTACGCGCGGAGCGTCATGCCGGAGATGGTGCTCACGAGCGACGTCATCATCGGCTTCCCGGGAGAGACCGAGGACGAAGCGATGCAGACGGTCAATCTTGTAGAAAAGACGCAGTTCGACGCGCTCTTCACCTTTATTTTCTCCCCGCGTCCCGGCACGCCGGCGGCAAAGATGCCGGATCCCGTGTCGCGCGAGGAAAAGCAGGTCTGGTTTGAAAAGCTGGTCGACGCGCAGAACGCCATCAGCGCGAAAAAGCACGCGTCCTACATCGGCAGGACGGTCAAGGTGCTCGTCGACGGCGAGAGCGACGATGCTGAATTTCCCCTCGCCGCGCGCACGGAGGGCAACCGCCTTGTGCGTATGAAGGGCGACAAGGCCCTCATCGGCACCTTTGCCGAGGCGAAGATCACCGACAGCAATACCTGGGCGCTCTACGGCGAAGCGGTGGAGCAGTAACATAAAAGGGGGCTTTTTGATGAAAGTCGTCATTCTGATGGAAAACAGCAGCTGCAAGGAGGGCATCGCCTGCGCGCACGGCCTTTCGATGTACATCGAGACCGCGCAGCACAAGATCCTCTTCGACATGGGCCCTGACGCGCAGTTTATCGACAATGCCGCGGCGCTCGGCGTCGACTTAACGAAGGTCGACATCGCCTTTTTGTCCCACGCGCACAACGACCACTGCGGCGGCCTCGAAGCGTTCTTAAAGCTCAACGCTCATGCGAAGGTCTATATGCAGAAGGCCGTCTGGGGGCAGTACTACGTCGTCACGCCCAGCAAGTGCGCCTACATCGGCATGGACGCGGTGCTCAAGAATTACGAGGACCGCTTCGTTCTCTGCGATGGCGTGCAGAAGCTCGACGATGAGCTGACGGTCTTTTCCGCCGTTCCCGGCCGCGAGCTCTGGAGCGGCGCGAACGACACGCTGCGCGAGAAGATCGGTGAGGACTATCCGCGCGACGCTTTCCGCCACGAGCAGGATCTATTGGTCACGGAAAACGGCAAGACCGCGCTGTTCGCGGGCTGCGCGCACTGCGGCATCGTGAATATCCTGAAAAGCGCCGAGGACGTGCTCGGCAGAGCGCCCGACGCGGTGTTTGCGGGCTTCCACCTCTATAACCCCTCGCTCGGCAAGAGCGAGCCGGACGAGCTGGTCGACGCCGTGGGCGAAAAGCTGCGCGGCGACAAGGTCGCGCACTACTTCACGGGCCACTGCACGGGCAAGGAAGCCTATGAAAGATTGAAACGTAAGCTCGGCGACCGCCTCGGCGAAATGCCCGCGGGCTCCGACTTTACCGTGTAAATTTTAGATTTTAGAGAGAAAGAAAGCGAGGACGGATCATGGCCGAGATCACGCCGATGATGAAGCAGTATTTGGAGATCAAGGAACAGAATAAGGATTCGATCCTCTTTTTCCGCTTGGGCGACTTCTACGAGATGTTCAACGAGGACGCGAAGCTCGCCTCGCGCGAGCTTGACCTCACGCTGACGACCCGCGACCGCGGCAAGGCGGCCGAGGATCAGACGCCGATGTGCGGCATCCCCTACCATTCGAGCGACGCTTACATCGCCCGCCTCATCGCCAAGGGCTACAAGGTCGCTATCTGTGAGCAGACCGAAGATCCCGCGCTTGCCAAAGGCCTTGTCAAGCGCGACATCATCCGCGTCATCACGCCCGGCACGGTCATCGACAGCGCCTGCCTCGACGACCGGCGCGGCAACTTCCTCTGCGGTCTCTTTTTCGATGCGCAGAACGCAGGCGCTGCCTTTTGCGACATGACGACCGGCCATGCGCACGTGACGGCCTTTTCCGGCGATGACCGCTTGGAGCATCTTGAAAACGAGCTTTCGCGCTTCGCCCCCGCCGAGGCGGTGCTGAGTGCGCTCGCCTACGAAAACGAGGAGCTCGTGTCGTATCTGCGCGACAGGCTCTCCTGCGCCGTTGAGCGCGGGGAAAGCCGCTTTGAACTCAAAGCGTGCGAAAAAGCCATTCGCGCGCAGTTTGGCGAGGAAGCGTTTGCAAGCCTTCCGCGCAACAACCCCGCCGCGTCGCTCGCGCTGGGCGCGCTGCTCTCGTACCTGCACGAAACGCAGAAAACCGACCTTTCCTACATCAAGGACTTGGAATACTACGAGCAGGGGCGCTTCATGGAGCTTGACCTCTCCGCGCGCCGCAACCTCGAGCTGACCGAGACCATCCGCGCCAAGGAAAAGCGCGGCAGCCTCCTCTGGGTGCTCGACAAGACGAAGACCGCCATGGGCGCGCGCAATCTGCGCGCATGGCTGACGCGCCCGCTGCGCGACGTTGCAGCCATCGAGCGCCGCCTCGGCGCGGTGGAGGCGCTGACAAAAAATACCGTCGCGCGCGAGGAGCTGATTCTATCGCTTTCCGGCATCAGCGACATGGAGCGGCTCATCGGCCGCATCGCCTACGGCACGGCGGGCGGGCGCGACTTTGCCTCGCTTCGCAATTCCATCGAGCGCATCACGGAGGTCAAAGCCCAGCTTACGGCGTTCACGACGGGCAGGCTGCACGAGCTGGACGGCGAGCTTGATCCGCTCGCGGACATCGCCCGGCGCATCCGCGAAACGCTCATCGACGAGCCGCCGTTTTCCGTGCGCGAGGGCGGCTTCATCCGCCCCGGCTACAACGCCGAGGTCGATCGGCTGCACGAAATTCTCTCCGGCGGCAAGGGACTGCTTGCGGGCATCGAGGCGCGCGAGAAGGAGAAAACCGGCATCCGCACGCTCAAGATCGGCTACAACAAGGTCTTTGGCTACTATATCGAGGTCTCGAACTCCTTCAAGGAGCTTGTGCCCGAAACGTACATCCGCAAGCAGACGCTCGTGAACGGCGAGCGCTACATCACAGAGGAGCTTAAAAATCTCGAGCAGGAGATCCTGACCGCGGGCGACCGCGACAAGGCGCTCGAATTTGAACTGTTTACCGCCCTGCGCGACGAGGTGACCGCCGAGAGCGTGCGCGTCCAGCGCGCGGCGGGGCTCATTGCCGAGCTTGATACGCTCTGCTCGCTCGCCTCCGTTGCGGTGAACAACAACTACTGCCGCCCCAGCGTGGACGACGGCGGCGTCATCGAAATTCACGACGGCCGCCACCCGGTCGTCGAGCGCGTGCTCAAAGACGCGCTCTTTGTCCCGAACGACACCTACATGGGCGAGCGCGAGGATCGCGCCGCCATCATCACCGGCCCCAACATGGCCGGTAAATCGACCTACATGCGCCAGGTCGCGCTCATCACGCTCATGGCGCAGATCGGCTCGTTCGTGCCCGCGCGCTCTGCGCGCATCGGCATTGTCGACCGCATCTTCACGCGCATCGGCGCGAGCGACGACTTGGCCGGCGGCCAGTCCACCTTCATGGTCGAGATGACCGAGGTGAGCGAGATCCTGCATCAGGCAACGCCCAAGTCCCTGCTCATTCTCGACGAGATCGGCCGCGGCACGTCGACCTTCGACGGCATGAGCATCGCCCGCGCGGTGCTCGAATTCTGCGCCGACCCCAAAAAGCTTGGCGCGAAGACGCTTTTCGCCACGCACTACCACGAGCTCACCGAGCTTGAGGGCGTGCTCCCCGGCGTGAAGAACTACAGCATTTCTATCAAAAAGCGCGGCGACGAGCTCATCTTCCTGCGCAAGATCGTCCCCGGCGGGGCAGACCGCAGCTACGGCATCGAGGTCGCAAAGCTCGCGGGACTGCCGCACGAGGTCGTGCGGCGCGCGAACGTCATCTTAAAAGAGCTCGAGCAGGGGGGAGCATATCAGGCAAAGCCGCGCGAGGAAGCCGAGCAGGTCAGTCTCGACGCGATCGGCGAGGCTGAGGTGCTTGCCGCCATTCGCCGCGCCCAGCCCGACACGATGTCCCCCATCGAGGCGATGCAGCTTCTCTACGAGCTCAAGCAGAAGCTTTCGTAATTTCCCCGGAAAAGAGGTTTTTCCATGGCAAAAAAGAAAACCGCCTCCGGCGGCATGAACCATACCGAGCGCGTCGCCGGAACGATCTTCTTCCTTGTGTATCTTCTGGTGATGCCGCTCATGGCGACGCGGCTTTTCGACCTTTTGGAGGTCGTGCTCGACACCACCATCAACGATTCCCTGCGCAACGTGCTTTATTACTACACGCTCTTCGCCGTCACGGTGCTGCTCTTCCACTCCTACCTTGCGCACACGTCCTCGCGCTTTCTCGACAACTTGAACCGCGCGCTTTCAACGATGCTGCTGGGTCTTCTCGTTTTCTACGGCGCGAACGAGCTTTTGTTCCGCGTGTGCAACGTGCTCTTCGACAGCCGCACGAACTTAAACGACATGACCATCGCCGCGCAGGTGGCCTCCGCCCCGCGCATGACGGCGCTGATCGTCGTGCTGCTCGCGCCGTTTGTAGAAGAGGTGCTCTTTCGCGGGCTTGTCTTCGGCTGCCTCAGGGAAAAGAGCCGCATCTTCGCCTATCTCCTCTCCTGCGCGCTGTTCGCGCTGCTGCATGTGTGGACGGCGGCGGTGTCCAACTGGGATTTAGGCTATCTCATTTTGATGCTCCAGTATCTCGTCCCCGGCCTTGTCTTTGCCTGGGCGTATGAACACTCCGGCACGCTGTGGACGTCCATTTTGATCCACGCGCTCGTCAACGCCCTTTCCCTTTTCACCATCGCTTCCTAAAAGAAGGAGGAACCCAATGCCCCATATTCAGCAATTATCGCCGCACGTTGCCGACCTCATCGCCGCGGGCGAGGTGGTCGAGCGCCCTGCGAGCGTTGTCAAGGAGCTGCTGGAAAACGCCATCGATGCCGGCGCGCAGAGCGTGACGGTGGAAATGAAAAACGGCGGCATGACCTATCTTCGCGTCAGCGACGACGGCTGCGGCATCGCGCCGAGCGAGCTGCCGACGGCTTTTCTGCGCCACGCGACGAGCAAGCTGCGCACGGCGGAAGACCTTGCCGCCATCGGCACGCTGGGCTTTCGCGGCGAGGCGCTCGCGGCGATCTCGAGTGTGTCGCGGCTCGACATTTTCTCGCGCGAGCGCGGCGCGCTCAGCGGCGCGAAGCTTCACTTAGAGGGCGGCGTCCCCGGCACGGTCGAGGACGCGGGCTGCCCCGAGGGGACGAGTGTCATCGTGCGCGACCTTTTCTACAATACGCCCGCGCGCCTCAAGTTCATGAAGCGCGACAGCGCGGAGGCGACCGCCATCGCGGGTCTTGTCGCCCACCTTGCGCTCTCGCATCCGGAGGTGTCGTTCAAGCTCATCAAGGACGGCACGCAGACGCTCTTGACCCCTGGCGACGGCGCGCTGCGCTCCGCCATCTACGCGTCTCTCGGGCGCGAGTTCGCCCTCTCGCTTGAAGAGGTCAAGGGCGCTGACAGCGAGCTGCGCGTCACGGGCTTTATCAGTTCTCCCCTTTCTGCGCGCGGCACGCGCGGCATGCAGACCTTTTTCGTCAACGGACGTTTGGTCAAGTCCCAGCTGCTTACCGCCGCGCTCGAGGAAGCCTATGCAAACCGCATGATGAAGGGCAAGTTCCCTGGCTGCGTGCTGCTTGTGGAGCTGCCGCGCGACATGGTGGACGTGAACGTCCACCCGGCGAAGACCATCGTGAAGTTCGTGGGAGAAAAGCGCATCTTTGATCTCGTTTATCACGCGGCGATGGCCGCGCTCGACAAGCGCGAGAAGCCTGAGCCGCCGCAGGCAAAGCCTGCCGCGCAGGTGCAGAATCCCCGCGGCGATTTCTTTGCCAATATGACCTCTCAGCAGTACCGCGAGCAGCAGAAGGCGGAACCGTCCGCCGCTGCGCCGCCGAGCAGCGCGCCCCAGTGGAAAACGCGCGTGCCCGCCGTCGATACCCGCGCGGGCGGCAGCGCGCCGCTTTCAGATTTTGTGCGGCATGAAATGCCCGCTTCCGCGCAGGCGGCACAGCCTGTGCAAAGATCTGTCAAAGCTGTGGAAAACCCCGCGCGCGAAGCCGTGCCGCTGCCGATGGACGAGGAAGAAAAGCGTCCCTTCGCCGCGTCGCCGGTCGCCGAAGCGGCGAAGGGTGCGGGCGAACCCGTGACGGAGCCCCCTGCCGTATCTGCGACGAAGCAGGAAGAAGCGGAAGCCGAACAGGCAAGCTTCGCGCCCCTCACCGCCGCGCCGTGGCGCATCGCGGGCGAGGTGCTCGATACCTACATCATCTGCGAGGACGAGGACAAAACCATCTGGCTCATCGACAAGCACGCCGCGCACGAGCGCATGAATTTTGACCGCCTCAAGGCTGCGCAGGAGCCGGTGATGTGCCAGGCGCTGCTCGCGCCGCTCGTTGCCGACTTTGCCGCCGAGGAGTATAGCGCCCTTGCGGCGAATTTAGACCTTTTGCGCGAGTTTGGCTTTGAATGCGAAGAATTCGGCGGCGGGAGCCTGATCCTGCGCGCCATTCCCGCCGACCTTGAAAGCGGCGACGCGATCCCGACCTTAGAAGAGCTTGCCGAAAAGCTCGTCACCGCCCACACGGCCGACCCCGCCGCCGCGCGCGACGCGCTGCTGCACACGATGGCCTGCAAGGCGGCCATCAAGGGCGGCTGGAAGAGCGACATCTCCGAGCTGCGCGTGCTCGTTGAAAAGGTGCAGAGCGGCGAAGTGCAGTTCTGCCCCCACGGCCGGCCTGTGAAGGCGAAGCTCACGAAGTATGAGCTTGAAAAAATGTTCAAGCGCGCGTAAGACGCAGGAGGAAAACGATGAAACTTGTATGCGTCGTCGGCCCGACGGGCTGCGGCAAAACATGGCTCGGCGTGGAGCTTGCCAAAGCGCTCCGCGGCGAGGTCGTCTCCTGCGACTCGATGCAGATCTACCGCGGCATGGTCATCGGCACTGCCGCGCCGACGGAAGAGGAGATGCAGGGCGTCCCCCACCACATGGTCGGCGTAGCAGACCCCAGCGAAAACTACTCCGTCGCCCGCTACGCGTGCGACGCGGCGAAATGCGTCGACGATCTCATCGCGCGCGGAAAGCAGCCCGTCATCGTCGGCGGCACGGGGCTTTATCTAAATGCCTTGCTCGCCGGGCACGGCTTTGCCGGCGGCGACAAGGACGGCGCATACCGCGCGGAACTGGAGCGCCGCTGGGAAGAAGAGGGCGGCGAGGCGATGTTCGCAGCGCTTCGCCGCATCGACCCGAAAACGGCCGGAAAGTTGCATTTGAACGACAAAAAGCGCATTCTCCGCGCGCTCGAGGTCTATTATGAGACCGGGAAAACCATGGCGCAGCACAACGCGGAGACGAAGCTCGTCCCTCCGCGCTACGATTCCGTGCGCATCGGCCTTGCCTATGAGGATCGCGAGGACATGAAGCGCGCCATCGACGCGCGCGTTGACAAAATGGTGGAGGCGGGGCTTTTCGACGAAGTGCGCGCGCTGCTCGCTTCCGGGCTTTCGCGCGATGTGACGGCCATGCAGGCCATCGGCTACAAGGAAGCGCTTTCCTACCTTGACGGCGCGGCCACGCGCGAGGAAGCCATCGAAGAGATCAAGCTCCGCTCGCGCCAGTATGCCAAGCGTCAGCTTACATGGCTGCGCCGCGACAAGGACATTCACTGGTTTTATTGGAAAAAAACGAGGGATCTCCCCGACTGCCTCGCTTTTTCGACAGAAATTCTTCGGGGGCATGGCGTATCCTGTCTGTAAAGCGGACGAGCCGTCCGCAAAAAAGAAAGGAAAGAGTAGCCATGAAAAAAATCGCAAACCTTCAGGATCTGTTTCTCCTCTCTGCGCGCCGCAGCCGCGTGAGCGTGACGATCTTTCTCGTCAACGGCTTTCAGATGCGCGGCGTCATCACGGGATTCGACAGCTTTGTCGTCGTTCTCGAGAGCGACGGCAGGCAGCAAATGCTCTACAAGCACGCCATCTCTACGATCGTGCCGGCGAGCAGCATCGACCTCAAAAGCGCGGAGGACAACGGGGAGTAAGCACGCCTGATACAGGAGAGTGCCATGAAATCTACATCTCTTTCCACAAAGCTCATCATGATCCTGCTGCTTTTGGCGGTCATCGGATATTTTGCCGTGCAGGGCTACAACTATCTCGTCAGCCCCGAGACGACAACGCTCGTTTACCGCTACCGCAGCGAGCAGTCCATCGCCGTGCGCGGCTGCGTGGTGCGCAAAGAGCAGGTCGTCGACTGCGGCGAAACGCTCATCGAGCTCAAGCATGCCGAGGGCGAGCGCGTGGGCCAGGGCGACACCATCGCCGCGGTCTACCGCTCGGCGGAGGCGCTCAGCGCCACGCAGGAGCTTGAATCCCTGCGCGCGCAGAAAGAGCAGCTTGAATACGCAAAGAGCGCTTCGAGCGACGCGGCGACCGCGCTGCGCCTCGACACCGATATCCGCGAGCAGATCGTTTCCGTGCGCGCGGCCTATGAGTCGGGTGCTTACAGCTCGCTCGACACGCTCATTCCCCAGCTCAAGACGACGGTTTTGAAGCGTGAATATGCCTACAACGGCAGCGACAACCTCACGGCGCGGCTCGATGAGCTTTCCGCGCAGATCAGCGCGCTTTCGAGCGCGGCAAGCGGCGGCACCACGCGCATCACCGCTCCCGTGTCGGGAACTTACAGCGCCGTGGCCGACGGCTACGAAAGCGTGCTGACGCCGGAGGCGCTTGAAACGATGACGCCCTCGCAGCTTACGGCTATCGCGCCGCAGAGCGTTTTCACCACGGTGGGAAAGCTCATCGAGGGCAGCGCATGGTACTTTGCCGCGAACATCAGCGAGGAGGACGCCGTGGGGCTCAAGGTGGGCAGCTCGGTGACACTGCGCATGGCGTCCGGCGTCGACTTTGACCTGCCCGTCAAGCTCACGCGCATCAGCAACGCGGAAAACGGCAAGTGCCTGATCGTTTTGAAGAGCACGCGGTATCTATCCTATGTGACGCTGCTGCGCGAGCAGAACGCCGAGCTGATCCTGAACCAGTACGAGGGGCTGCGCGTGCCGAAAAATGCGCTGCGCGTGAATGAGGACGGCGTGTCCGGCGTTTATTGCCTTATCGGGCGCGTGGCCTACTTCAAGCCCGTTGCTATCGTCTATCAGGGCAGCGACTACTGCCTTGTCGAGCCCGGCAAGATCGAAGCCGCCACGGAAAGTCAGCAATCCCTTTACACCCTGCGGCCCAATGACGAAGTCATTGTTTCGGCAGGGGAGCTATATAACGGAAAGGTCGTAGATTAAATGAGCATTGCGGAAAACATCGCGCGTGTGCGCGCAAACATCGCTGCCGCCGCCAGAGAGGCCGGCCGCGACCCCGGTGAGATCACCCTCGTCGGTGCAAGCAAAATGAACGACGCGGACGCCTGCCGCGCCGCCATCGCCGCGGGCATCGACGTGCTGGGCGAGAACCGCGAGCAGGAGATGACGAAAAAGCTCGCCGAGCACGCCTATGACGGCGCTCCCCTGCACTTCATCGGGCACCTCCAGCGCAACAAGGTGAAAAACGTCGTCGGCAAGGTCGCCGTGATCGAGTCGGTCGGCTCGCTCGCGCTGCTCGCCGCCATCAATGCGCAGGCGGAAAAGCTCGGGATCGTGCAGGATATTTTGCTGGAGGTGAATATCGGCGGCGAGGAAGCCAAGAGCGGCTTTGCCCCGGAAGATCTTGCGCAGGCGGCGGAAGAGGCGAAAAAGTGCGCGTTTGTCCGCGTGCGGGGGCTGATGTGCATTCCGCCGGTCGCCGAGGGCGAACACGGCAGCATGCCGTACTTTGAAAAAGTTCATGCACTTTTTGTTGACATCAATGCAAAGTTGTATGATAATACACTTGATATACTGTCTATGGGCATGAGCGGCGACTATGAGGACGCGGTGCGCGCAGGCGCGACGATGGTGCGCGTCGGCACGGCGATCTTCGGCGCACGCAACTACACGAATTGATCGAGGAGGTCTTGATACCATGGGTATTTTGGATGATCTGAAAAAATGGGCTCACCCCTACGAGGATGAGGACGAGGAATATGAAGACGATTTCCCCGATCTGAGAGATCGCGGCGACACAGGCGCGTTTGCCGATCGCCGCAGCGTTGAACGCAAGGCGGAGGATCGCCGCAACAAGGTCGTCAACATCAACGCCACCACGCAGCTCAAGGTCGTGCTCGTCAAGCCCGAGCGCTTTGAAAACGCCAGCGAGATCGCCGACCACCTGAAGGAAAAGCGCACGGTGGTCATCAACCTTGAATCCACAAATAAGGACATTGCAAGACGTTTGATCGACTTCCTCTCCGGCGTTGCCTACGCGGGCGAGGGCAAGATCAAAAAGGTCGCCGCCAATACGTACATCATCACGCCCTACCATGTGGACATCATGGGCGATCTGATCGACGAACTGGAAAACAACGGCCTGTACCTGTAAAACGAAACGGAGGATGGGATCAATGCTGACACCGCAGGAGGTTTCCGGCCGCGCATTCAGCAAGGCGGCATTCGGTGGCTACAATATGGCGATGGTCGACGAGTTCCTCGATGAAGTGACCGACGACTATACCGCGCTTTATAAAGAAAACGCCGCCTTGAAGGCCAAGCTCAAGGTGCTGGTCGACAAGGTGGAGGAATACCGTGCAACGGAGGATTCCATGCGCGCCGCTCTCCTGACCGCCCAACGCATGGCGAACACCATGGTCGAAGAGGCGGAAGAGAAAAAGAAATCCATGCTTGCCGGCGCCGAGGACGAAGCCCGCGCCAAGATCGGCGCGCTGCAGGGAGAGATCGAACTGGAGCAGCGCAAGCTGAACGCGGCCAAGGCTGCCACGGCAGACTTTTTGCAGAAAACGCGCGAGCTTGCGCAGGCGCAGCTTGCGCTCATCGAGCGCGCGCCCGACCTGACGCCGGAGGAGATCGTCGGCGATAAGACGGCCGAGCAGAAGGCCGAAACGGACGTGAACGCCATCGAGGAGCGGATCCTCGCGGCTTTCCGCCCCACGGAGGCAGCGCCGGAGGAAGCGGCGCCGGAGGCCGCTCCTGCGGAAGAAAACGCAGCGAAGGCGGAAGAGGCCAAGGCGGAACCGCTCGAGCCGGACGACAGCCCGTTTGTGGAAACGGCCAGCCACGCCATTCGCCTGGACGACCTCAAGTTCGGCCGCAATTACCACGGAGAAGAGTAACAGCAAAGAGGGCGGCTTTCGAAGAAAGCCGCCCTCTTATTTTTTCTTTGGCCGCGCGTTTGCGGCAAAAAGGAGCCGATATGAACAAAAAGCCCATCATCGCCTTTCTTTACGACTTTGATAAGACCCTCTGCACCACCGATATGCAGGACTATACCTTTATCCCCTCGCTCGGCTACACGCCCGGCGAGTTCTGGAGCATCGCGAATTCCTTCGGCTTTGAAAACCGCATGGACGGTCTGCTTGCCTACATGTACACGATGATCGAGGAATGCCGCAAAAAGGGCATTCGCCTCAGCCGCGACTATCTCGTTTCCTGCGGACATGCGATCGAGCTGTTTCCGGGCGTAGAGGACTGGTTTGCGCGCATCAACGCCTTTGGCGAGTCGCTCGGCGTGGAGATCGAGCACTATGTGCTCTCCTCCGGCCTGCGCGAGATCATCGAGGGCAGCGGCGTCAGCCACGAGTTCAAGGAGATCTACGCCTGCGAGTTTTTCTACAACGAAGAGGGTCTCGCCTCCTGGCCGAAGCTCGACGTCAACTTCACGAACAAGACCCAGTTCGTCTACCGCATCAATAAGGGCATTCTTGATGTCGCGAAGGACAAGGAGCTCAACGCTTCGATGCCGGACGACTCCAAGCGCATTCCCTTTACGAACATGATCTACATCGGCGACGGCCTTTCCGACGTGCCGTGCATGAAGATGATGCGCGCCTACGGCGGGCAGGCGGTGGCCGTCTATCAGGACAGCAACCGCGCGGGCGTGGAAGACTTGCTTGCCAAGGGGCGCGTGGACTTCATCTTCCCCGCCGACTACCGCAGCGGGACGCTTTTTGACGAGACGATGAAAAACATCGTGCGCAAGATGGCCATTGCGGACGCGCTGGCCGAGGAAAATCAGCAGCAGCTCCGCTCGCTCGGACGCGGCGAACTGCCGCAGCAGGTGGGACTGTTCTGATGGTGAAGCTGTGCTGCCCCGTCTGCGCCGGGGCGCTTGAAAGGCGCGCAGGGGCATATCTCTGCCCGAAAAACCACAGTTTCGACATCGCCAAAAGCGGCTACGTCAACCTCCTGCTCAATTCCTCGCAGGGTCACCACGGGGACGACAAGCTGATGGTGCGCGCCCGCCGCGACTTTTTGGACAAGGGCTATTACGACCGCTTCATCGCAGCCGTCGCGGATGCGGCGGCGGAATTTGCACCGGGGGAGGCCGCGGTCCTCGACGCAGGCTGCGGCGAGGGGATTTATTCTCTTGCCGTTCTGCGCGCGATCGAAAAGGCGGGCAAAACGGGAGAACTCATAGGCGTCGATATTTCCAAGACCGCGCTCCAGTACGCGGCCAAGCGCTCGCCGGCCTTCACGCTCTGCGTCGCGTCCTGCGCGCACCTGCCGGTCGGGGACGGCAGCGTCGACGAGGTGCTGAACATCTTCTCCCCCTTCGTGCCGGAGGAATTTGCGCGTGTGCTGAAGTGCAGCGGCTATCTGCTGCGCGCCTATCCCCTGCGCGAGCATTTGTGGGAGCTCAAAGCGCTCATCTACGACACACCGCGCGACAATCCGCCGACACCGCTCGAGACCGAGGGCTTCACCCTCGTCGAAACGCGAGAGGTGCGCGACATCATTCATCTGCCCTGCACGGAGGATATCCTCGCGCTCTTCCGCATGACGCCGTATTACTACAAGACCGGTGTGAAGGATCAGCAAAAGGCCGAGCAGGCAAAGGAGCTCGCTGTGCAGCTCGCGTTTGGATTGGCGATCTATCAAAAAAGTTGATATTCCCGTACCCGCGCGGGAGGAAAAGGCGGCGTGCGCGCCGCGCACAAAAAAAGGGGGATTCTCTTTGAAAAGAGAATCCCCCTTTTGATTTATGCCGCGCAACGCGCGGCGTTTACAGCCTTTTTCCGTACATGAAGAGGTCGCACTTGAGCATGCCATTGTAGAGCTTGCGCTTTTTGTCGGCAAATTTGCCGTAGCAGCGCTCAAAATCGGGGTGCGAGGAAAGGACGTAGACCTTCCAGCTGTCGGGCAGCTTGTCCATCGCGCGGCCGAAGGCACGGTACAGCTCGCCCGCCTCCTCGCGCTCGAGAAGGCGCTCTCCGTAGGGCGGGTTCGTCACGATGCGGCCGTACAGCCCGCCCCAGTGGAAGCGCGTCGCGTCGTCGACTTCAAATTTCACAATGTCATCGACCTCGGCAAGCTCTGCGTTGTGGCGCGCGAGGGCAACGGCGTCGGGGTCGATGTCGCCGCCCCAGATCTCATACTTGCCGTGGAATTCCTTGTCCATCGCCTCGTCGGCTGCGTCGAGCCAGAGCATTTTGTCGAGCGACGCCCAGTGCTGCGCGGCAAAGCTGCGGTTGAGCCCCGGCGCGCGGTTGCGCGCGATGAGCGCGGCTTCAATGGCGATGGTGCCGCTGCCGCAGAAGGGGTCACAGAACGGGTCGCGACCATTGTAGTGCGAGAGCTTGACCATCGCGGCGGCGAGCGTTTCCTTGAGGGGGGCCGCCACGCCCTGCGCGCGGTAGCCGCGCTTGTAGAGTCCCTCACCCGAGGTGTCGAGCCCGACGGTGACCTCGTCCTTCATGATGGAAAAGCGCACCTGATAGCGCCGCCCCGTTTCGGGGAATTGCGCAATGCCGTAGGCCGCGCTCAGGCGCTCGACGACCGCCTTTTTCACGATCGACTGGCAGGCGGGCACGGAGTGGAGCGTCGAGTTGATGGAGTAGCCCACCACGGGGAACTCCCCCTCGCGGGGGATCCAGTCCTCCCAGTGCACCGCGCGCACGCCCTGAAAGAGCGATTCAAAATCTGTCGCGCGGAACTTGTGCAAAACCAGAATGACGCGCGCACCGCAGCGCAGGTTGAGGTTGAGGCGCGCGATGTCGCGCGCCTCGCCGCGGCAGAGAATGCGGCCGTTCTCGACGCGAACATCAGAAAGACCGAGCTTTCTGACCTCATCGCCCACTAAGCTCTCAAGGCCCAAGAGGCAGGGAATGACAAATTCCAGCATAATAACGCTCCCGAAAAAATGATTTGTTCATAGTATAGCCGATGGGAACAAAAAAGGCAATCGCCGCGTCAAAATAAGCATGGTAAAGCGGTGGAGCGTGTGGTACAATAGGAAAACAGCGCGGAAAGCGCGCTGTCACATGAATGTAACATCAAACTTGCGCGAAATTTTCCGAAAAAATACGGAATGCAACACTAAAGTTGCTGGAAATGGACGCGCAATTCTGTTATCGTATCCTCAGACAGAGAAACGGAGGGAAGGCAATGGCATTTGGCGAGCGGCTCCAGGAGGTCCGCAAACGCAGCGGGCTGACGCAGGAGGAATTTGCCGAGCAGCTGCAAGTCTCGCGCCAGTCGGTCTCGCGGTGGGAATCCGGCAGGAGCTACCCTGAAATGGAAAAGATCATCTTCATCTGCAAGCGCTACGGCGTGACGATGGACGAGCTGTTCGAAGAAGAAGTCCCCGCCCCCGGCGAGCCACCGGAGGAAACGCCCCGGCTTTCCGCGCGCACGCTCTCGAGCGAGCTGATGAGCCTGTATGCCAATCTGTCGCCCTACAACAAGAGCGTCGGTATCATGCTGCTGACCGTCATCGCCATGATTGGCCCGGCGTATGTCTACTGTATGCGCAGCTTGAAAGGAGGAGCAGATGAAATGATGACCATCATCTGGATCGCCGCCATCATTATCTTCGGCATTGCCGAGGCGGCGACGGCGGGGCTGGTGTCGATCTGGTTCGTGGCGGGCGCGGTGGCCGCGCTGGTCGCAACGGAACTGGGCGCGGCGCTGTGGCTCCAGTTCGCAACATTTCTGGTCGTTTCGATCCTTGCGCTCACCGCAACACGGCCGTTGGCGCGGAAGATGCTCGATAAGACCATCGTCCCCACGAACGCCGACCGCGTGCTGCACCACGAGGCGAAGGTGACCGAAACGGTCGACAATGAGAACGCCACCGGCGCTGTGTACATCGACGGCAAGACCTGGACCGCGCGCAGCGACAGCGGCGAGATCATAGAAAAAGGCAAAATGGCAAAAATCGTGCGCATGGAGGGCGTGAAGCTCTATGTCCGCCCGGCGCGAAATCCCGACGAGAAGTAAAAAACCAACCGACAGAAAGATTTTAGGAGGAAAAGAACGATGCAATGGATCGGCTATATCGGTATTGGCATTTTGGTACTGCTGGTGCTTCTGGTGCTTGTGACGAACATTCAGATCGTGCAGCAGTCGAGAGCATACGTTGTCGAGCGCCTCGGCGCTTACAGCGCGACGTGGGGCGTGGGCCTGCACTTCAAAATTCCGTTTTTCGAGCGCGTTGTGAAGAAGGTCAGCCTCAAAGAGCAGGTAGCGGACTTCGATCCCCAGCCCGTGATCACGAAGGATAACGTCACCATGCAGATCGACACGGTCATCTACTTCCAGATCACCGACCCCAAGCTCTACACCTACGGCGTGGAGCACCCGATGAACGCCATCGAGAACCTGACGGCGACGACGCTGCGTAACATCATCGGCGAGATGGAGCTTGACCAGTCGCTCACGAGCCGCGACGTCATCAACGCCAAGATGCGCTCCATCCTCGATGAGGCCACCGACCCGTGGGGCATCAAGGTCAACCGTGTGGAGCTCAAGAACATTCTGCCGCCGCGCGAGATCCAGAACGCGATGGAAAAGCAGATGAAGGCCGAGCGCGAGCGCCGCGAGTCCATCTTGCAGGCAGAGGGCCAGAAGCAGTCCCAGATCCTCGTGGCAGAGGGCGAAAAGCAGTCCACGATCCTGCGCGCGGACGCGGAAAAGCAGGCGGCCATTCTCAAGGCAGAGGCCGAGCGTCAGGCCGCGATCCTCAAGGCCGAGGGTGAAGCGCAGGCCATCCTGAACGTGCAGAAGGCGCTTGCCGACTCCATCAAGATGCTCAACGAGGCCAACCCCAACGATCAGGTCGTCAAGATCAAGGCGCTCGAATCCTTCGAGAAGGCCGCAGACGGTCAGGCGACGAAGATCATCGTCCCGAGCGAGATCCAGAGCCTTGCGGGCCTTGCCGCAAGCTTCAAGGGCCTGCTGGAGGACGAGAAAAAGTGACTCAAAAAAAGAAGAGGTTCCCGCCGGGAACCTCTTCTTTTTTTCACATGTTTCTATCAGCACTCGGCGTCCGTGCGGGTGCGCCAGGAGATCTCCTGCTCAAGCTCATAGCGCAGCTTCTTGTTCTCTTCCACAAGCTCGTCGTAATGCTCGCCCTGCACGTAGTACTTGACGAACGTAAAGGTTGCCTCGTCAAGCTCCTCCTCCGTGTAGGACGGCAGCAGCGAGCCGTTCTTGCGCTGAAGGCCGGAGATGTTCACGACCACAAGGCGGCGGTGCTGCTCGGAGAGCTGGAAGAGCCGCAGCTTTTCGGGGATCTCAAGCCCTAAGTCATAGGTGTTGTTCACTCGCTCCATGATGTTGCGGTACTCGGGCTTGGCAGAAACGATGACGCCGTGCTGCGCAAAGAGTTTCTTCAGATAGTCCACAGAAACGTCCTCACGGGTGATGGTGCCCTTGCCGAGGCCGGTGAGCATGGTGTTGGAAAGGTTCAGGCTGACGTAAACTTCTTCGCCGGTCTTGGGATAGCTCATGATTTGCCTCCATTTTGCGGTCTGCGCCGCGCAGCTGCGCGGCAAATGTTGGTACTGACAGTTGCATGGTAGCACGGTGGAGGGGAAAATACAAGCGTCAGGTTGTATGAACCGCGGCAGCAAATTTTGTCGGAATCGCCGCGGCGGGATTTTTCTTGACAAGGTACGGCGCAAATGATATGCTCTTGGCATCTCAATAACGGGTGCGTACCTACCGGCAGCCAGGCGGAAGTCTGGCTGCCGTTTTTGCATCTGTTGTTTTTTCTGTGGGAGGAAATCTACCATGTCTTACATCTGGCCGCTCATTCTCATGATCGTGTCGAACACGGTCTACCACGTCTGCGCAAAGTCCCTGCCTACAAAGCTCGACCCGCTGGCGTCGCTGACGGTGTCCTATTTCTTTGCTGCGATCAGCTCGGGCATCCTGTACTTTGTCGTCAACCGCGGCAGCGCCGACCTTCTGCGCGAGTACAGCGGCATGAACTGGGTGCCGTTCCTCCTGGGGCTTGTCCTCGTCGGAATGGAGGCGGGCAGCATCTATGCCTACCGCGCCGGCTGGTCAGTGAGCACGCTTCAGGTCACGTCGGCTGCGGGCATTGCGGCGCTCCTTGTGTTTGTGGGCTATCTCGCCTACCACGAGGCCATCACCCCAGCAAGCTCATCGGCCTTGCCTGCTGCGTCGTGGGGCTTTATTTCCTCAACAAATGAGTTGTGCCGCGCCCACGCGCGTGGTATGATTGAAGAAAACGCTGAAAGAAAAAGGAACGTTGAGTTATGAAAGCTGCACGCGAATATCCGATCGTCACCGTCACCGCCAAGGGCACGCGCTGGCTCGAGAGCGGCCACCCCTGGGTCTACGACTCCGACGTTGCCCGCGAGCCGGAAGAGAGCGAGTGCGAAAACGGCGCGCTTGTGGACGTGGTGTCGGAAAAGGGAAAGTATCTCGGTACGGGCTTTTTGAGCAGGCTCAGCCGCCTGCGCGTGCGCATCGTCTCGCGTAACGCGAACGACCGCTTTGATGAAAACTTCTGGCGGCGGCGCGTGCGCTACGCATGGGACTACCGCAAGGCGGTGATGGACGGGCAGACCGGCTGCTGCCGCCTCATCTTCGGCGAGGCGGACGCGTTCCCCGGCCTCACGGTCGACCGCTTTGAAAACCTGCTCGTCACGCAGACGCTCTCGTTCGGCATGGAGAAGATCAAGGACATGCTCTTCCCGCTCATCGTCGAGGTTCTGGAGGAGGACGGCGAGAAGATCGACGGCCTTTTCGAGCGCAACGATGTTGTTCTTCGCGAAAAGGAGGGCCTGACGCAGAATAAGGGCTGGTTTGCGCTTCCCGGCAAGAAAACACCCGCAAGCCCCATCACCGAGATCTGCGAAAACGGCGTTTTCTACCGCGTGGACGTCGAAAACGGGCAGAAGACAGGCTTTTTCCTCGACCAGAAGTTCAACCGCCTTGCCGTGGCGCGCCTTGCGCGCGGAAAGCGCGTGCTCGATTGCTTCACGCACACGGGCTCCTTTGCGCTCAACGCCGCAAAGGGCGGCGCGGAGCACGTGACGGCGGTGGACGTATCCGAGAGCGCGGTCGAAATGGCGCGCGCAAACGCAGCGCGCAACGGCCTTACGGACAAGATGGATTTCCTCGCCGCCGACGTTTTTGACCTCCTGCCGCAGCTCGAGGCGGCGCACGAAAAGCCCTATGATTTCATCATCCTCGACCCGCCGGCCTTCACCAAGTCGCGCCGCACGGCGAACAACGCCGAAAAGGGCTACAAGGAAATTAACCTCCGCGCGATGCGCCTTCTGCCGCGCGGCGGCTATCTTGCCACTGCCTCGTGCAGCCATTTCATGCCCGCCGAACGCTTTGAGCGCATGCTGCGCTCCGCCGCCGCGGACGCGGGCGTGGAGCTGCGGCAGATCGAGGTGCGCACACAGGCAAGCGACCACCCGATCCTCTGGAATGTGCCGGAAACGGATTATCTCAAGTTCTATTTATTCCAGGTGGTATAAAAGGATACAAAAAATCCCTGCTGTTACAGCAGGGATTTTTTTGCGTTACTTGCTTTCCTCGCCGGAGGGGGCGTCCTTCGTTTCACCCTTCGGTTCGTCTGCGGGTGCTTTGGGTTCAGCCGGGGGTTCCTCCTCAGCCGAAGTTTCCTCGCCCTTGTCCTGCGGCATCTCGATCTTTTCGCTCGTCATCGAAATGTGCCTGGCGGGCGCTTCGATCACGCTGGGCTGCGAGGGGCGGAAGCCGTCCTCGCTCTTGCGCGTGGAGGCGTAGGCCTCTTCGACGGTCGAGGGATCGCGGCCTTCGAGGATGGCGACCATTTCACCGCCCGTGATGGTCTCCTTTTCAAGGAGGTAGGCGACGACCTTATCCATATCCTCGCGGTTGTCGCGGATGACCTGCACGGCTGCCGCGTAGCACTTGTCGAGGATACCCTTGACCTCGCGGTCCATGATGGCGGCGGTATCCTGCGCGCAGTCGAGACCGTAGCCGCCGTCGAGGTACTGGTTGCGCACAGACCCGAGCGCAACCATGCCGATCTCATCGCTCATGCCGTACATCGCGACCATGTTGCGCGCGATGCTAGTGGCCTCCTGAATATCCTGCGAGGCGCCGTTGGTCATCGTGTTCATCACGACCTCCTCGGCGGCGCGGCCGCCCATGGAGACGGCGATCTTCGCCATCAGCTCATCGCGCGTGCGCAGGTTCGTCTTGTCCTCCTCGGGCATGAGCAGCGTATAGCCAAGGCTTCCCTCGGTGTGCGGCACAATGGTGATCTTCTGCACGGGCTCGGCGTTTTTCTGCTTGTAGGCGACCATCGCGTGGCCGACCTCATGATAGGCGACGAGCTTCTTTTCAAACTCGGTGAGGACGCTGTTCTTCTTCTCGCTGCCCGCGATGACGAACTCAAACGCCGCGAGCATATCCTCCTGTGTGACGAGCTTGCGCCCCTTGCGCACAGCGCGCAGCGCCGCTTCGTTGGCAAGGTTTGCAAGGTCTGCGCCTACGCAGCCCGCGGTCGCGAGCGCGACCTTCTTGAGGTCAACGTCCTCGGCGAGCTTGATGCCGCGCGTGTGGACCTGAAGGGTCGCAAGGCGGCCGGCAAGGTTCGGGCGGTCTACCGTGATGCGGCGGTCGAAGCGGCCGGGACGCAGCAGTGCCTTGTCGAGCACCTCCGGGCGGTTCGTCGCGGCGAGGACGATGACGCCCTTGCTGGGGTCGAAGCCGTCCATCTCGGCGAGCAGCTGGTTGAGCGTCTGCTCGCGCTCGTCGTTTCCGCCGCCGTAGCGGCTGCCGTCGCGGGATTTGCCGATGGTGTCGATCTCGTCGATGAAGATTATGCAGGGGGCGACCTTCGACGCCTCGGCGAAGAGGTCGCGCACGCGGCTCGCGCCGACGCCCACGAACATTTCAACAAAGTCGGAGCCGGAGATGGAGAAGAACGGCACCTTTGCCTCGCCCGCCACGGCCTTTGCAAGCAGCGTCTTGCCCGTACCGGGAGAGCCGACGAGCAGCGCGCCCTTGGGGATCTTTGCGCCGATGGCGGTGTACTTTTCAGGGTTGTGCAGAAAGTCGATGATCTCAACGAGCGATTCCTTCGCCTCGTCCTGACCGGCGACGTCCGCGAATGTCACACCCGTGGATTTTTCCATGTAGACCTTGGCGTTGGCCTTGCCGACATTGCCGATGCCGCCGATCCCGCCCATGCCGCCGGACTTTTTCGCGGCTTGGTGTAGGTCACGCCCTCTTCATCGCAGAGCGAGAGCAGACTTTCCGACATCGCGGGAATGATGGTGGTGAAGAGCGTGTAGTCCTGATCGTAGCTCTTGCCGTCATCGTCGGTGTAGACAAAGCCGTCCACCGGCGTGATGGTGTACACGTCGTCGCCGATCTCGATGGACTTGACCTTGCCCGACTCCACCAGATCGACAAGCTCGCTGTGGGTGATCTCGCAGGAGCTTTCCGCGGCTCTGGCCTGTTCGAGCATGACGGAGATATAGTTGACGCCGATCGTCAGCAGCAATGCCCACAGGGCGATCGACCACATTCCTCCGCCGCGCCGGCGGTTCTTGTCGCCGCGGTTGCGGTTGTTTCTGTTGTTCTGATCCATGATGTTCCTCCCGTCAGGGGATCAAAAATGTGATATGCGCACATTCTTTACGTAATGTGCATCACTATACCATAGAAAAAAGAAAGGCACAAGTTTTCAGCGGTGAATTTTCAATGAACTTTTGCTTTGCGCCCTCTTTATCTTGCCCTTGTTCTGTGTTATAGTTGCAATGGAGTATTCTATCAAAATCTGCCGCACAAAATTTATGACAAGGAGAAATTCTTTTATGGATAAGGAACGCAGAGAAAAGACCGTCCGAGCGCAGGACGCGGAGGCGGACGGCGTCATTGAGGGCCGCAACGCCGTGATCGAGGCGCTGCGCGCGGGCGCGACCATCGACAAAATTTTCATCCAGAAGGGCGAGACCGACAAAACGCTCGGCCACATCGCCTCCACCGCCCGCGCCGCCGGTGTGGTGGTCGTGGACGCGGACAAGCGCAAGCTCGACTTTATGAGCCGCACGCACGCCCATCAGGGCGTCATCGCGCTCACGAGCGTGCGCGAATACGTCAGCGTGGAGGACATTTTGAACATCGCGCGCGAAAAAGGCGAAAACCCCTTGATCGTCGTCTGCGACGAGATCTCCGACCCGCACAACTTAGGCGCGATCATCCGCACGGCGGAGTGCGCGGGCGCGCACGGCGTCGTGATCCCCAAGCGCCGCAGCGCAGGCCTTACGAGCGTCGTCGCCAAGACGAGCGCGGGTGCGGTGAGCTATGTGCCCGTTGCGCGCGTGCCGAACATTCCCGCGCTTTTGGAGCAGCTGCAAAAAGAGGGCGTGTGGGTCTTCGGCACGGCGGCCGAGGGCGCGTGCGACCTCTATTCCGCCGACCTCAAGGGCCCCGCTGCCATCGTCATCGGCAGCGAGGGTGACGGCATGACGAGACTGGTGCGCGAAAAGTGCGATTTCCTCGTCAGCATTCCGATGAAGGGCAGTATTTCCTCGCTCAACGCCTCCGCGGCGGCGGCCATCCTCCTTTACGAGGCGGTGCGCCAGCGCCTGGGGCAGTAAACACAACAAAGAAGGAACGATATGGATCCGAAAGACCTTGAATTTGAAGAGACCTTGGCCGACTCGGAGCTGCTGCTGAAAAACACCGCCCGCAGCATGGACGAGGACGCGGAGTTCTCGCTCGAGAGCATTCTGGCTGAGTACGGCAGCGGCACGCCTGCGCCGGAAGAGGCGGAAGCGCCCGAGCCGCAGCCGGTGAAGAAAGCGCCGGCGGCAGAAGCCGCCCCGCCGCAAAAAAAGGCGGAGGCGGCGGAGCGTCATGCGGACAGCGCCGTCCGCAGCGCCGTGATCCCCTTCCCCGGAATGAAAACGGCGGAAGCGCCCGCGCCGGAAGATCCCGCGCCGCAGGATGGGGGGGAAGCGCAGGACGACGCGCCCAAGGCCATGAGCTTGCAGGATATTCTCGCTCAGACGGTGCAGGAGGCGCTCGCCGAGCGCGAGGATACGATCATCGAAGAAGAACCGCCGCGCCGGGGGCTCTTCTCCCGCCGCAAGATGCGCGATACTGAGCAGCTCTATGACGACGCGGAGGAGGAAGAAGAGGAAGAGGACGCGTTTGACGAAGCTGAGTTGGATCTTCCCGAACCGCCGCTTCAGGAAACGCTTGCGGATTACCGCGCGCAGCTCTCAGGCGCGGTGAAGGCGCGGCGCGGCGCAGGCATTTTCACGCTTGCGCTGTGCGTGATGGCGCTGCTGGAGCATTTTTCCATCCTGCCCGCGGCCTATGTCGAAGATCCGATGATCCGCGCGCTGCCGCTGCTGGCGGCGGAGGCGATCGTCTGCGCCATCGGCTGGCGCATCTTCGCGCGCGCGATCCGCTCGCTCAGGCAGGGCAAGACCACCTCCGGTTTTTTGACGATGCTGCTCTGCCTTGTCACGCTGACCGACACGGCGCTCTATGCCTTCCTGCCCGCGCGCGCGGCGCTGTCGCTGCCGCTGCCGGCGGTGGGCGCGCTTTCCGTTTACTGCGCGCTGCTCGGCGAGAGCATGCGCCTGCACGGCATGTACGATACCTTCCGCATCGCGGCCATCGGCAACGCGCCCTATATCGTCACTGTGACGGCGGGGGGCGCTGCCAAGCGCGTGGGACAGGTAGACGGATTTTCCAATTCCGCCCGCGCGAATGATCCCTACGCCCGCTGGCAGAACGTGCTGCTGCCCGTCTTTCTGACGGCGGCGGTCGTGTTCGGCGTGCTTTCAACGCTGGAGGCAAAGCAGAACCTGCTGCTTGCGTGGAACCTCTCGGTGCTGCTTGCAAGCGCGAATCTGCTCGCGTTCCCGATGGTGTGTGCGCTGCCGCTCAAGCGCATTGCCGCGCGGCTTGCCAAAAGCGGCAGCGCCGTGGCGGGCTTTTTCGGCGCGGACGCCATTCGCCGCAGCAACTGTGTCATTCTGACCGACGGCGACATTTTTCCGCCGGGAACGGTTACGCTCGGCGGACTCAAGACCTTCGGCGAGGAGAGCGGCAAGGTCATCTCCTACGCCGCCACAATGGCGCATGCGTCCGAGAGCGGACTGAGCCGTCTGTTCAACAATCTGCTCGCCAGCGACGGCGGCTTCCGCGAAACGGTCGAGGACGTCGACTTTTATGAAGAGGGCGGCGTCGGCGGGCGCATTCACGGCGAAACGGTGCTTTTCGGCACGGCGAGCTTTATGCGCAAGCGCGGCGTGAACCTGCCGCGCAATTTGGGACTCAAGACGGGCATGTATCTCTCTGTGGACGGTACGCTCGTTGCGGTCTTTGCCGTAAAGTATATGCCCGCGGAAAATGTCGACTGGGCGCTCCACGCCCTGCACCACAGCCGCATCACGCCGGTGCTCGCCGTGCGCGACGGCAACATCACCCCCGCGCTCTTGAAGCGCAAGTTCGGCACCGATGCGCGCGCGGTCTACCCCAAGCTCGGGACACGCCTCGCCCTTTCCGAGCGCGGCGGCGGACGGCCGTATGCCCTTTTGATGCGCGAGGGGCTCATGCCCTATGCCGAAGTCGTGCTCGGCAGCAAGCGCCTCTGCCTGTCCGCCAGAAGAGGAACGGTGCTTGCATTTTTAGCCGCTACGGCGTCTACGCTTCTCGCATTTTATTTAACTTTTGTCGGTGCATACAGCGAGCTCACGCCGCTTTCTCTGCTCGTTTACCTACTTTTATGGTCTCTCAGCGTGCTCGTTGACGGCATGCTCAGCGACCGTTATTGACACTTCGAACGAAGAAAACGGAAATCAACGGAAAAATATGGTTGAAATGGCGAGAAAAACATGATATAGTTTTTGCATTGAGTATTATCCCGCCCGGTGGCGGACACCATGACGGGATTTACGACTTTCGGAAGGAGACTAACCCATTATGAGTGCAAAAGACATTCGCAATATCGTGCTGCTTGGCCACAGCGGCAGCGGCAAGACCACCCTCGCTGAAAGAATGCTGTTTCTGACCGGCGGCACGGACCGTCTGGGTAAGATTGCCGACGGCAACACCGTTTGCGACTACGATCCCGAAGAGATCCGCCGCCAGATCTCCATTTCGCTGGCAGTGGCTCCCGTGGAATATGACAGCTGCAAGATCAACGTGCTCGATGTGCCCGGCGGTTTCGACTTTGCCGGCGAGGCTGCGGAGGCCGTTCAGGCTGCCGATGCCGCCGTCATCGTCTGCTCGGCCAAGGCCGGCATCAGTGTCGGCGCGGAGAAGGCGTGGAAATATTGCGAAAAGAATGCTCTCCCCCGTCTGATCTACATCTCCAAGATCGATGAGGAGAACTCCGACTATAACGCCGCGTTCGCCGCGCTGCGCGAGCGCTTCGGCAAGAACATTGCCCCCGTCGTCGCCCCCATCTGGGACGAGAACAAGAAGGTCATCGGCATCATCGACGTGCTGCATAAGCGCGCGTTCGAGTTCAACTCCACCGGCGGCCGCGTCGAGATCGAAGTGCCCGAGAACAAGCTTCCCGTGCTCGATGAGCTCTACGACGCGCTCAAGGAGTCCGTCGCCGAGACGAGCGAGGAGTTCATGGAGAAGTTCTTCGCCGGCGAGGATTTCACCTATGCCGAGATGATCCAGGGCCTGCGCCAGGGCGTGAAGGATCTCTCCCTCTTCCCCGTCGTGTGCGGCTCCGCCCTTCAGGGCATGGGCACCCGTATCCTGATGGATACCATCGTCGAGCTTCTTCCCAAGCCGCAGGACGCCCGCGCCCTCATGGCTGAGAATGAGGACGGCGAGTCCTCCGAGTTCGTCGTCGCGCCCGGCGCACTGCCGACCGCGTTCGTCTTCAAGACCATTTCCGACCAGTACGGCAAGTATTCCTACGTCAAGGTGCTCTCCGGCTCCATCAAGCCCGATATGCCCATGGTCAACGCCCGCACGGGCGAGACCGAGAAGCTCGGCCGCCTGTACATTGCCAAGGGCAAGAAGTACACCGAGGTCAAGGAGCTTACCTGCGGCGACATCGGCGCCATCGCCAAGATGGACAAGGTCAAGACCGGCGACACGCTCTGCGAGCCGCGTAAGGTGGTCAAGATCGCGCCCATTCCCTTCGATGAGCCGTGCTACAGCGTGGCCATCGCGCCCAAGACCCGCGGCCAGGAAGACAAGATGGCGCAGGGTCTCAACCGCCTGAACGAGGAAGATCCTTCCTTCCGCGTCATCAACAACGCCGAAACGCACCAGATGGTCGTCTGCGGCGCGGGCGATATCCAGATCGACGTGCTGGTGAGCAAGCTCAAGAGCCGCTTCGGCGTTGAGGTCGTGCTCGACACGCCGCGCGTCCCCTACCGCGAGAAGATCCGCAAGACCGTGCAGAAGCAGGGTCGTCATAAGAAGCAGACCGGCGGCAGCGGCCAGTTCGGTGACGTTTGGATCCGCTTCGAGCCCAACGAGGAGAGCGAAGAGATGGTCTTCGCCGAGGAAGTCTTCGGCGGCAGCGTCCCCAAGAACTTCTTCCCCGCGGTCGAAAAGGGTCTGCGCGAGGCCTGCGTCCACGGTCCGCTTGCCGGCTACCCGGTCGTGAACCTCAAGGCCGTCCTTTACGATGGCTCCTACCACCCGGTCGACTCGTCCGAAATCGCGTTCAAGACCGCGGCGAACCTCGCCTACAAGGCAGCAATGCCCGAGGCGTCCCCGGTGTTGCTTGAGCCGGTGTGCGAGCTCAAGGTCACGGTGCCCGACCAGTACATGGGCGATATTCTTGGCGATCTCAACAAGCGCCGCGGCCGCGTCATGGGTATGAACCCGACCGGCAACGGCGAGCAGGTCATCGAGGCCGAGTGCCCCGAGGCAGAGCTGATGAGCTACGCCATCGACCTGCGCTCCATGACGCAGTCCCGCGGCTCGTTTGTGATGCACTTCGTGCGCTACGAGCAGTGCTCCGCCGATGCGCAGGCCAAGGCCATCGCAGCGGCCAAGGCCATGCAGGAAGCAGAGTAAGTCCGCCTTTCCTGCCGACAGGAACAACGCAGCAAATCAAAGGAGCGATCCTCTTGAAAGAGGATCGCTCCTTTTTGCATTTTTTGCGGAAAGCGGCCTTATTCTCCGAGCGACGCCCGGTAGGTTCGCTTCAAAAACGCGGCGTTCATGATCACGCTGACGATCTCCGCGATCGGGAAAGAAAGCCATACCAGCTCAAGCCGTCCCGTGAGGGAGAGTAGGTAGGCGGCGGGCAGCAGCACGACGATCTGGCGGCAGACGGAGCTGACGAGCGCGTAGGTGGGCTTGCCGAGCGCCTGACAGGCGCTGCCCGCGATGATGCTGAAGCCGGCAAGCGGAAAGTGAATGCCGATGATGCGCAGCGCGGCCCGGCCGATGGAGAGCATCTCCTCCGTCGGGGAGAAGAGCCCCAGCAGCGTTTCGGGAATGAACTCGAGGAGCGCGAAGCCAACGCACATGATGCCGATGGCGGCGTAGGACGTCAGGCGCACGGCCCTGCGCACGCGGTCAAATTTCTGCGCGCCGTAGTTGAAGGACACGATGGGTACCATCGCGTTGTTCAGGCCGAAGCAGGGCATGAAGATGAAGCTCTGGAGTTTGAAGTACGCGCCGAACACGGCGGTGGCGGCCTCGGTGAACGAGATGAGGATCTTATTCATGCCGAACATCATCACCGAGCCGATGGACTGCATGATGATCGAGGGAATGCCGACGGCGTAAATGTCCGCCACCGTTGCGCGGTGGGGACGAATGCCCGACAAGCGCAGCTGCACATCGGGGTTTTTCGTGTGGTTGAGCACAAGGCCGAGGGCGGCGCCGATGAACTGACCCGTGATCGTGGCGACAGCCGCGCCCGCGACCTCCATGCGGGGAAAGCCCAGAAGGCCGAAGATCAGAATGGGGTCGAGCACGATGTTGCACACGGCGCCCACGATCTGCGAGATCATCGAAAGGTTCGTGCGTCCCGTGGCCTGCAAGAGCCGCTCGCCGTAGACCTGCACAAAGATGCCGAGCGAGCAGCCGATGCAGATCCTGACATAGGCCTGCCCGTAGGCGATGATCTGCTCATTTGCCGTCTGGAAGCGGAAAAAGGGCGTGGCGAGCGAAAAACCGAGCAGCATAAAGACCGCGGCGGTGCAGAGTGTCAGGAAAAGACCCGTGCCCGCGGCGCGGTTCACCGCCGTCTGGTTCTTCTCGCCCAGCGAGCGCGCGAGCAGCGCATTCATGCCGACACCGGTGCCGACGGAAAAGGCGATGCACAGCATTTGCAGCGGGAAGGCGAGCGAGACGGCATTCATCGCGTCCTGGCTGAGGCGCGCGACAAACACGCTGTCGACAATGTTGTAGAGTGCCTGAAAGAGCATGGATACCATCACAGGCCCTGCCATATTGGCGAGCAGCTTGCCGATGGGCATCGTGCCCATCTTGTTTTCTCTGACGTTTTCCTCCATGGTTTTTCCCCTTTGAATCAGTGTTTCGGCAATAAAATTCCGGCGCTTGCCGCGCCGGAATCAAAATCGAATCATTTTTTCCAACGACATGTGCGTTGGAAAAAATACCCCTTAGAGCGCAAGCGTGCGAACGGAGTGAGTGCGACGCAGCGCTCGGCAAAACCCAAATCAAAAATGCACCGCAGTGCATTTTTGATTTATTTTTTCAGTTCCCCGTTGGCGGACTTGGTGAGATACGCGTTGATGAAGCCGTCGAGATCGCCGTCCATGACGGACTGGATATTGCCGGTCTCGTATTCGGTGCGCGTGTCCTTAACGAGCTGATAGGGCATGAAGACGTAGGAGCGGATCTGGCTGCCCCACTCGATCTTGAGCTGCACGCCCTTGATGTCGGAGATCTTCTCCGCGTGCTGCTGGATCTTGAGCTCCATCAATCGGGATTTGAGCATCTGCATGGCGTAGTCGCGGTTCTGGAACTGCGAGCGCTGCGTCTGGCAGGCGGTGACGATGCCCGTGGGCTTGTGGATCAGTCGAACGGCAGAGCTCGTCTTGTTGACGTGCTGGCCGCCGGCGCCGGACGCGCGGTAGACCTGCATTTCAATATCCTCGGGACGAATTTCGACCTCGATATCGTCGGGCAGCTCAGGCATGACCTCGAGGGCTGCGAAGCTCGTCTGGCGGCGGGCGTTGGCGTCGAACGGGGAAACGCGCACCAGACGATGCACGCCGTTCTCGCCCTTTAAGTAGCCGTAGGCGTTCTCGCCCTTGACCATGACCGTCGCGCTCTTGAGACCGGCCTCGTCGCCGTCGAGATAGTCGAGCATCTCGAATTCAAAGCCGTGCTTGTTCGCCCACTGCATGTACATGCGGTAGAGCATCTGCGCCCAGTCCTGCGCCTCGGTGCCGCCCGCGCCGGCGTGGAACGTCAAAATGGCGTTGCAGTTGTCGTATTCGCCGGAAAGGAGCGTCGTGAGTCGCGCCTGCTCCACATCGGCTTCGAGCTTTTTGTAGCCCTCTTCGAGCTCGGGCAGCAGGCTCGCGTCGTCCATCTCCGTGCCCATGTCGATCAGCGCAAGCAGATCGTCGCGCGTGGAAACGAGCTTTTCGTAGCGGTGGATCTTATTCTGGAGCTGCTTGGAGCGCATCTGGTTTTTCTGCGAGCGTTCCAGATCGTTCCAGAAGCCGTCCTCGTGGGCCTCCAGCTCGAGGCGCTTGAGCTCCTGGCGGGCCTGCTCGATCTCCAATGCTTTGAAGAGGTTTTCAAACGTTTCGTCCATTGCAAGCAGTTTCTGCTTGTAGGAATCGTATTCGATCACAGCCATGGCGTTCTCTCTCCTTTTCGTTGTTCCTTCATTAGCCGAAAAAGTATATCACACACGCCGGATAAAGGCAAGAAAAAATCCGCTCTCCGGGACAAAAAATCCCGTGGGAACGGCCTTTTTGCGCTTTTCCGGCCATAAAAACAAAAAAGCCACGCTCTCGCGTGGTCGTACAAAAGGGATCTCAGCGCTCGCTGATGATCTGCTTGGTGTTGCCGAAGATCATGTCGTCAACATCCTGCTTGATGAACTTGTCGAACATATTGTGTTTCACGCTCCTTTCTCTCTTCAATTTCAGTTTATATGATAGCCGCAAAAAAAGCAAATTTCAATCGTCAGTATTCATGGTTTTAACCAAAAAGTTAACAGATATTTCATGCAAGTTGCTGAATGAGGACTTGCATTTTCGAGGCCGACACTTTATAATAGGCTAAAAGCTTATTTTTGAAACGGAGGACGCGCAGGATGGCGGCTTTTGTTACATTTGAAGATGTTTCCAAGGTTTACCGCAGCGGCGAGGTGGAGATCCGCGCGGTGGATCATATCAGCTTTACGATCGAAAAGGGAGAGTTCTGTGTCATCGTCGGCCCGTCCGGCGCGGGCAAGACGACGGTTTTGAACATGCTCGGCGGTATGGATGCCTGCTCGGGCGGCAACATCACGGTCGACGGCACGCGCGTGAGCGGCTTCAACGCCCGCCAGCTCACGACCTATCGCCGCCACGACATCGGCTTTGTCTTTCAGTTCTACAATCTGGTGGGCAACCTCACGGCACTTGAAAACGTGGAGCTTGCCGCGCAGATCTGCAAGGATCCGCTCGACGCGGCGACGGTTTTGGATGAGGTTGGCCTTGCCAAGCGTGCGAACAACTTCCCCGGTCAGCTCTCCGGCGGCGAGCAGCAGCGCGTGGCGATCGCCCGCGCGCTGGCGAAGAACCCCAAGCTCCTTTTGTGCGACGAGCCGACGGGCGCGCTCGACTACGTGACGGGCAAGCAGATCCTGAAGCTCTTGCAGGATACCTGCCGGGAAAAGGGTGTGACGGTCGTGGTCATCACGCACAACAGCGCCATCACGCCGATGGCCGACCGCGTGATCCACATCAAAAACGGCACGGTGGAGAGCATGCAGCTCAATGAGAATCCTGCAAGCGTGGAGAGCATCGAATGGTAACAGCAAAGCAAGCAAGAAAGGGGGCGGCGCAATGAAAAATGCAATGCAGAAGGACTTCTGGCGCGAGATCGGCCATACGCGCAGCCGCTTCTTCTCCATCATGATCTTGGTTGCGCTGTCGGTCGCGTTTCTCTCGGGACTCAAGGCGACGGCGCCGGATATGAAGCACACGGGCGACGACTATCTTGATTCCCTGCACTTAGCCGACATTCAGGTGCTTTCGACCCTTGGCCTGACCGATGAGGATATTGCCGCGCTGCGCGCGCAGGATAAGATCGAGGACGCCGAGGGCGAATACGTCATCGACGCGTTTGCCTCGTCTGATTCGCTCGATGCGGTGGTGAAGGTTCTCTCCCTCACAGATCGCGGCATCAGCGATGTGCTGCTGCGCGAGGGGCGCATGCCCGAGCGTGCGGACGAGTGCGTGGTGGAGGAAAATATGCTCTCGCTGATGAGCATTTCCATCGGTGATACGATCACGCTCACGCCGGGGGACGACCTTTCCGACGCGCTCGCGCAGAACACCTACACGGTGGTCGGCACGGTGCGCTCACCGGTGTACCTTGCGGTGGAGCGCGGCACGTCGACACTCGGCAGCGGCACGGTCAAGGCGTATCTGTACCTGCCGCGCGAGGCGTTCACGCTCGACTACTATACGGCGGCCTATGTGCGCGTTTCCGGCGCGGCGGAGATGACCGCGTTTTACAGCGACTATGACGACTATATCGACGCCGTCATCGACGAGCTGGAGCCGTTCGGCGACGCGCGCGCGCAGCTGCGGCACGATGATCTCGTCGATGAAGCGACGGAAAAGCTCGACGATGCACAGAAAGAGCTGAACGACGCGAAGGCCGAGGCTGACGAAAAGCTCGGCGACGCGCGCAAGGAGCTTGCCGATGCGCGCAGGAAGCTCGACGACGGCTGGAAGGAATACGATGACGGCAAGCAGGAGCTTGCCGATTCGCGTGTGAAGCTCGACGATGCCAAGGCCGAGCTGGAGGACGGCGAGCAGGAATACGCCGACGGCGTGAAGAAATACGATCAGGCTGTGCGCGACTATGAAAAGGGTCAGAAGGACTATGCCGACGGCGTGAAGGACTATGAAAAGGGCGCGCAGCAGCTTGCCGATGGTGCAGATGAGCTGGAAGCCGGCAAGGAAAAGCTGGACGAGGGACAAAAGCAGCTCGACACATTGGGCAATACCGTGGCGGGTGCGCTGCAAAACGATCCGAACTACGCCGGCGTGACCGGCGGGACGATCATCGACGAGCTTGGCCGCGGCGATGAAAATACTGCCGCAGCCACCGACGCGGCGCTCGACAAAATGCGCGCGCAGCTTGAAGGCGGCATCGCGCAGGCGCAGCAGGGCCTTGCGCAGATCGACGCGGGGATCGAGGAGTGCGATGAGGGCCTTGCGAAGATCGACGCAAAACTGGCGGCGCTGGGGGAGGATCAGTCTGAGCAGGCGCCCGCGCTGCGCGCGGTACTGGAGCGGCAACGCGCGGATACGGCGACTCAGCGCAGCGACCTTGTGCAGCGGCGCGGCGAGGTCAGCGCGCAGCTCAGCGAGCTGCAAAGTCAGCTCGCCGCTCTCAGCACCGTCAGCTCCGGCAGCATCGCCGCAAACAAGCAGCAGCTCGATCAGGGGCGCGCGGACTATGAAAGCGGCAAGCAGCAGCTCAGCGCGGGCTACCGCGACCTGCGCGACGGCAAGAAGGAACTCGACAAGGCGAAAAAAGAGCTGGACGAGGCGCCGCAGAAGCTTGCCGACGCAAAGCAGGAGCTTGCCGATGCGCGCAAGGAGCTGGACGACGGCTGGAAGGAATACTACGACGGCGAGGAAAAATACGCCGACGGTGAAAAGGAACTGGCCGACGCCTACATTGAACTGACGGACGGCGAAAAGGACTACCGCGAAGGACTGCGCGAGTATGAGGACGGCAAGGCCGAGGCGGACGAGAAGATCGCCGACGCGGAGGAAAAGATCGCCGACGCGCGCCGCAAGGTCGCGGACATTGAAAGCTGCGAGTGGTATCTCTTCAGCCGCAGCTATAACCCCGGCTATACGGGCTATGGGCAGGACGCCGAGCGCATGGCGAATCTTGCCAGCGTCTTCCCGGTGATCTTCTTCCTTGTGGCGGCGCTCGTGTGCCTCACAACGATGACGCGCATGGTCGAAGAGCAGCGCGTGCAGATCGGCTCTTTGAAGGCGATGGGCTACAGCGGCCTTGCCATCTCCCGCAAGTATCTGCTCTACGGGCTTCTGCCGAGCCTGACCGGCGGCGTGTTCGGCCTTGTCATCGGCTATATCCTCTTCCCGAAGATGATCTTTACGGCCTATCAGATCATGTATCAGATGCCGAACATCGAGCTGCGCGCCTACGGCGGGATCTCCGCCTATTCGCTGCTTGCGGCAGTGGCATGCACCACGCTCGCCACGCTCTGGGCCTGCCTTGCCACGCTGCGCGAAACGCCGGCGAGCCTGATGCGCCCGCGCACGCCGAAGGCGGGCAAGCGCGTGTTCCTTGAGTACATCAAGCCCCTGTGGAGAAAGATGTCCTTCACCCATAAGGTGACGGCGCGCAACCTCTTCCGCTACCAGAAGCGCTTTTGGATGACGGTCATCGGCATCGGCGGCTGCACCGCGCTCATCATCGCGGGCTTCGGCATGCGCTCGTCGCTCCTCTTTACGATGTCGCGCCAGTATGACGATCTGTTCCATTACTCCGCGCAGGTGACGCTTTCGAGCAATGTACTGCCGGAGGAGCGGCAGGCGGTGGAGGATTTCCTCGCGGGTGACTCCCGCGTTGTGAATAACGTTCCCTGTACGGCGTCCTCTGCCACAGTCATCACATCGAGCTATTCGACCACCGCCTATGTTGAGGTGATGGAAGCAAACGAGATCGGCAAGGTCATTGATCTGCTGGACTGCAAGACCGGCGAGCCGATCACCATGGAGGATACCGGCGTGTACATCGACCAGAAGCTCTCCGAGCTTTTGAAGGTCTCGGTGGGCGACACGTTCTTCCTTGACGGCGATGCGCGCGGGGACGTGACGGTCGCGGGTATTTATGAGCATTACACGGGGCATTTCATCTATATGACGCCCTCGTACTATGAACAGACGCTCCACGCCGATAGCGAGACGAATGCCTATCTCATGAACTTCACGAGCGACGATACCGACACCTGCAACGCGATCTTTGAAAAGCTGCTCAGCATGAACGGCGTTGTGACGACCTCGCGCATGCGCGACACGCAGGACACCTACATGCACAGCATGGAGCGCGTGGACTTCGTTGTGATCATCATCATTCTGGCAGCGGCGGCGCTGGCGATGGTCGTGCTCTTCAACCTTTCGAACATCAACATCACCGAGCGCCAGCGCGAGCTTGCCACGATCAAGCTGCTGGGCTTTTACGACAAGGAAGTTTCGGCCTATGTCTACCGCGAGAACATCGTGCTCACGGTGTTCGGTATCCTCATGGGCTGCTTCATGGGTCACTGGCTGCACATTTACCTTGTCCGCTCGACGGAGATCGACCTTATGATGTTCGGGCGGCAGACCGCGCCGTCGGCCTATGTCTACGCCGCGATCCTGACGATGCTCTTCTCCGTCCTTGTCAATGTGCTTGCGCACTTCAAGATGAAGAAGATCGACATGGTCGAGAGTCTCAAGAGCGCGGAATAAATTTCTTGTTTCGCGGCAGTGCATTGTGCTACAATAAAGGGCGGCAAAAAGCCGCCCTTTACTATTGTCGAAAAAGCGGCATGCCGCTTTTTCGAGGAGAATTCGCTGCGCTTCGTGCCTTGCCACCCGCAGGGCGGCTGCGACACGCGCTCCGCGCAAAGTGTTTTCTGCCACGCACGTGTTGCGGCAGAAAACGGATTTGAATTGATTGCGTGCCGTGCGCGGCACGCAACTCTGCGAGGCTTTTTGGCTTATAGCCTCCTTATAGATTGGAGTTCCCATGGTGAGACAAAGAAAAAAACATCATTTCTGGCGCAACCTGCTCATTTTGCTCGTGCTGTTCGGCATTTACCTCTGCTGGGACAACAGCAGCATCGAGACGGACGAGGTCACGTTCCCCTCGGGCACGCTGCCCGCGGGCTTTGACGGCTGCCGCATCGTGCACTTAAGCGACCTGCACGGAAAATATTTCGGCAAGGACAACGAGCGCCTTTACGCGGCGGTCAGAGCCGCGCAGCCGGAGTATATCTTCGTGACGGGCGACCTGGTCGACCGCAAGACCGAAAACCCGACCATCTACGCCGGCGAGGTCGGCGCGGCGCTCTCGGCCATCGCGCCGACGTATTACGTCACGGGCAACCACGAGTGGGGACATGGCACCGCCGCCGTGCGCGCGCTCAAGAGCACGCTGCGGGAGAGCGGCGTGACGGTACTCTCCAACGAATTTGTGCCTCTCACGCGAAACGGCGATACCATCGTGCTTGCGGGCATCGACGATCCGAACGGCTACGCCGATCAGGAGACGCCGTACGAGCTTGCCCAGGAGATCTACGCCGCCTGCGGCGACCCGTTCTGGCTGCTGCTGGCGCACCGCAACGACCGCTTTGCGCGGGAATACAGTCTCCTCGGCGCAGACTTAACGATCTCCGGTCACGGCCACGGCGGCATCTGGAGATTTCCGTTTACCGATGGGGTGTTCGGCACGCAGAGAAACCTCTTCCCCACGCACACGGCGGGCTTTTATTCAGACAACGGCGCGTCCGTCTTTGTCAGCCGCGGACTCGGCAATTCGCCGAAGATCGTACCGCGCATTCTGAATCGGCCGCAGGTCGCGGTCATCACACTGGAAAGGGGCTGAGAACATGCGTGAATTTCACGCCGGAAGCTACGACGTTGCCGTCATCGGCGCGGGACACGCGGGCATCGAGGCATCTCTTGCCTGTGCGCGCCTCGGCATGAAAACGGTGTGCTTTACCATCAACTTAGACGCGGTGGGCAACATGCCCTGCAACCCCGCCATTGGCGGCACGGGCAAGGGCCATCTTGTGCGCGAGCTCGACGCCCTCGGCGGCGAAATGGCAAGGGCGGCGGACTTAGCCTGCATTCAATACCGCATGCTCAACCGGGGCAAGGGCCCCGCCGTCTGGTCGCTGCGCGCGCAGGCCGACCGGCGGCGCTACCAGAGCGTGATGAAGCACACGCTCGAGCGGCAGGAAAATCTCCTGCTGCGTCAGGCGGAGATCGTCGATCTTCGCGTGGAGGACGGGCATGTCTCCGCCGTCGTGACGGAAACGGGCGGCGTTTACGCGGTTAAGGCCGTCATTCTCTGCTCGGGAACATTTTTGGACGGGCGCACGATCGTCGGCGAATGTGTGCGCGAGAGCGGCCCGGACGGAATGCACGCCTCGCTGACGCTGGCGAAAGCCCTCAGGAAGCTCGGCCTTCCCCTGCGCCGCTTCAAGACCGGCACGCCGCCGCGCGTGAACGCGCGCAGCGTCGATTTTTCGCAAATGGAAGTGCAGACGGGCGACGAAGCGCCTCTGCCCTTCTCGTTTTCGACGCAAACGCCGCCTCAAAATCAGGTGGTCTGCTACTTAACGTATACAAGCGAGGAGACGCACCGCGTCATCCGCGAAAACCTGGATCGGAGCCCCATCTACTCGGGTGTGATCGAGGGCGTCGGCCCGCGCTATTGCCCGAGTATCGAGACGAAGATCGTCCGCTTTCCCGATAAGCCCCGCCACCAGCTCTTCATCGAGCCGATGGGGCTTGATACCGAGGAGCTCTACATTCAGGGCTTTTCCTCTTCCATGCCCGAGGAGGTGCAGCTTGAAATGCTGCACTCGGTCAAGGGCCTTGAGCACGCGGAGATGATGCGCCCGGCCTACGCCATCGAATACGACTGCATCGACCCGACCGCGCTCTACCCGACGCTTGAATACAAGCACATTTCGGGCCTGTACGGCGCGGGACAGTTCAACGGCTCGTCGGGCTACGAGGAGGCGGCGGTGCAGGGCTTTGTCGCGGGCGTGAACGCCGCGCGCAAATTGAAGGGCGAGACGCCGTTCATTTTAGGCCGCGAGCAGGCCTACATCGGCACGCTCATCGATGACCTTGTGACCAAGGGCACGAACGAGCCCTACCGCATGATGACGAGCCGCAGCGAATACCGCCTCATCCTGCGGCAGGACAACGCCGACGAGCGGCTCGCGCCCATCGGGCACGAGCTTGGCCTTGTCAGCGATGAAACGCTGCAAAAGGTCGTGGGCAAATACGACGCGGTGCGCCGCGAGATCAAGCGCCTCGAGCACACGGGCGTAGGCGCGTCCGACGCGCTCAACGCGCTTCTGAGCGCGCGCGGCACGGCGGAGGTGTGCGACGGCAGTCCCCTCATCGCGCTGCTGCGCCGCCCGCAGCTCACCTATGACGACCTGCGCGATTTTGATGCGGGCTGCCGCGCCTTCCCGCCCGCACTCGCCGAGAGCGTGGAGATCGCCGTCAAGTATGAGGGCTACATCCGCCGCCAGATGGCGGAGGTCGCGGAGTTTGCGCGCCTGGAGCGCCGCGCCATCCCTGAGGGCATCGACTACGCAAAGATCGACGGTCTTCGCCTGGAGGCGCGCGAAAAGCTCGCCGCCATCCGTCCGCAGAATCTGGGGCAGGCGGGGCGCATCTCGGGCGTCAGCCCGGCAGACATCGCGGCTTTAATGCTCTATATTACTTCAAAAACGCGGGACTGAGTCCCGCGTTTTTGAGAGGGGATTGCAGCCCGCTGCGCGCAGAAGTTGCCCGCCTTGGCGGGCAACTTCCACACTTGCGGACTGAGAGGTGTAAATCGCCACGCACTGGTCGCGGCGATTTACGATCAAAATCATTTCGAGCCTGCGGGCTCGAAACTCTGCGAGGCTTTTAACCCTTATATACGAAAACGGCGGGCGCTGCGTCATGCAGCGCCCGCCGTTCATTTACTTTTTGCCGAATTTGGTGAATGCTGTCACGAGCAGCGTGATGAGCGCCATGACGGCGAAGATGCCGAGCATTCCCTGCCCCGTGATGAGCAGCGCGATCTCAAGATTTGTCATAGTGCGTTCCTCCTTACCCTAAAAGCTGCGGCACGAGATTGAGGATCATGCCGCCTGCGAGCACCGATGCGATCTGACCGGCGACGTTCGCGCCGACGGCGTGCATCAGCAGGTGGTTGGTGCAGTCCGCCTCCTGCCCCATCTTCTGGATGACGCGCGCGGACATCGGGAAGGCCGAGATACCGGCCGCGCCGACCATGGGATTCACCTTGTTCTTGCAGAAGAGGTTCAGAAGCTTTGCAAACATCACGCCCGCGATGGAGTCAAAGACGAAGGCGACAAGACCCAGCGCCATGATGATGAGCGTTTTGAGATTGACGAACTGGTCGGCCTGCATCGAGAACGAGATCGTGATGCCAAGAAGCAGCGTGATGAGGTTGGCAAGGTCGTTCTGCGCCGTCTGGGAAAGACGCTCCAAGCAGCCGCACTCACGGAGCAGGTTGCCGAACATCAGAAAGCCCACGAGCGAGACGGACATCGGCGCGATGAAGCCCGCGATGATCGTGACCATGATGGGGAAGCAGATGCGCAGCGTGCGGGAAACGTGCTTGGGGTTATACGGCATGTGCATCGCACGCTCTTTTTTCGTCGTGACGAGCTTGATGGCAAACGGCTGAATGATCGGCACGAGCGCCATATACGAGTAGGCCGCCACCGCGATAGGCCCGATATAATTGGAGTGTAAGACCTGCGAAACAAGGATCGAGGTCGGGCCGTCCGCCGCGCCGATGATGCCGATGGAGGCTGCGTCCTTCAAGTCAAAGCCCAGCATGACCGCCGCGATCATCGCAAAGAAGATGCCGAACTGCGCCGCCGCGCCGAAGAGGAACATCTTCGGGTTTGAAAGCAGCGGGCCGAAGTCGATCATCGCGCCGATGCCGATGAACAGCAGCAGCGGCAGCGCTTCGCTCGCTTCGATCGTCGTTTCAAAGAGCCACTGAATGATGCCCTGACTCTCGCCCACGCCCGCGACCATCTGGTTCAGAACGCCGGACATCGGCAGGTTCACGAGGATCGCGCCGAAGCCCATCGGCAGCAGAAGCGAGGGCTCATAGTCCTTTTTGATGGCGAGATAGATGAGCAGCGCGCCCACCACATACATCACGCACTGCTGCGGTGTGACCGCGCGGATGCCGTCAAGCAAAAACTCCATGCTGTAAACACTCCTTATACTCAGTCGGTTTTGGTAGCCGGACAAAAGAAAAAAGACCTCTACCGCGGGCGCCGCCCGGGGTAAAAGTCTTGCCATTTCGCAAGCAGACCGGGGAAAATCTCCCGCGATGACGATCTGCTCAACGCCCGTGGGCGCCGGCTACTCCCTTTTTTCCGTGCTGCAAAAGGTATCACATTTTTTTTGCGCTGTCAAGCGCTCACTGGCGTATTTTGCCGTAGTTTACAAGTTTTTACTCCAAATTTACATCTTTTTCTGCCCCGAGAGCGCCGCGGTGGGGTTGACAAAGCCAAAAAAAGCCGATATATTACTACTGCATTATGAAATATGCGTGGATGAGGACAAGTAAGCCCCTCCCCCGCGGCAAAGAGAACCGCCGTTTTGGTGAAAGGCGGGACGCGGCAGGGCTGAATATCACCTCGGAGCAGCCGGGCTGAACTTTAAGTAAGGCCGGACGGGTGCGACCGTTATATCGCAGCATTTGAGCGGCTGTGCAAGACACAGCAAGAAGAGTGGTACCGCAGAGGTCAGCGCCTTTGTCTCTTTATGGGACAGGGCGTTTTTATTTTTTGCGGTCGCGGCAAAAATGATTTAAGCACAAGCTTGAAGAGAACAAAATTCATATAAATGTAAGGAGACGCAACATGGATTACAAAAGCACGCTGAATATGCCCAAGTCCGGCTTCCCGATGCGCGCGGGTCTTCCCAAGCGCGAGCCTGAGATGCTCAAGCACTGGGAGGAAATGGACCTCTACAACCTCATGCTCAAAAAGAACGAGGGCAAGCCCCGCTTCGCCCTGCACGATGGCCCTCCGTTCTCCAACGGCGGATTGCACATGGGTCACGCGCTCAACAAGTCCCTGAAGGACTTCATCACCCGTTCCTACGCGATGCGCGGCTACTACACGCCCTATATCCCCGGCTGGGACAACCACGGCATGCCCATCGAGAGCGCCATCATCAAGCAGAACAAGCTCAACCACAAGGCCATGCCCGTTTCCGCCTTCCGCTCCGCCTGCCACGAGTTCGCCCAGCACTATATCGACGTGCAGATGGAGGGCTTCAAGCGCATCGGTGTGCTCGGCGACTGGGAGCACCCCTACAAGACCATGGATCCCGGCTTTGAGGCCGAGGAGGTCAAGGTCTTTGGCGAGATGTACAAAAAGGGCTACATCTATAAGGGCCTCAAGCCTGTTTACTGGTGCTATCACGACGAGACCGCCCTCGCTGAGGCGGAGATCGAGTATCAGGACGACCCCTGCACGACCGTGTATGTCAAGTTCCCGATGAACGACGATCTCGGCAAGCTCAGCCACCTCGACAAGAGCAAGCTCAACTTCGTCATTTGGACGACCACGATCTGGACGCTGCCCGGCAACCTTGCCATCGCCCTGCACCCCGACGAGAGCTACGCCGTCGTGAAGAATGAGGACAACGGCGAGATGTATATCGTCGCCGAGGCGCTCGTGGAGAAGGTCATGACCGTCGGCAAGATCGAGCACTATTCGATCGTCGAGACCCACCCGGGCAGCTTCTATGAAAATATGCTCGCCCAGCACCCGTTCCTGCCCAAGACGAGCCGCCTGGTGCTGGCCGATTACGTCACGATGGATTCCGGTACGGGCTGCGTCCACACCGCGCCCGGCTTCGGTGCGGACGACTATCAGACCTGCCGCCGCTACGGCATGGACATGGTCGTGCCCGTCAACGATCAGGGCCGCCACACCGACTATGCCGGCAAGTATGAGGGCATGCTCGTCGAGGAGTCCAACCCCGTGATCCTGAACGACATGAAGGAAGCCGGCACGCTCTTCGCTTCCGAGGAGATCGTCCATAGCTATCCGCACTGCTGGCGCTGCAAGCACCCCATCATCTTCCGCGCCACCCCGCAGTGGTTCTGCTCCGTCGATTCCTTCAAGGAAGAGGCCTGCGCCGCGTGCGACGATGTGCGCTGGGTCCCGGGCTGGGGCATCGAGCGCATGAAGAGCATGATCCGCGAGCGCGCCGACTGGTGCATCTCCCGCCAGCGCCGCTGGGGTCTGCCCATCCCCGTGTTCTACTGCAAGGACTGCGGCAAGCCCATCTGCACCGATGAGACCATCAAGGCCGTTTCCGACCTCTTCCGTGAAAAGGGCTCCAACGCCTGGTTTGATATGGAGGCCGAGGAGATCCTGCCCAAGGGCTTCACCTGCCCGCACTGCGGCAAGAACGCAGGCTTCACCAAGGAAGAGGATACGCTTGACGGCTGGTTCGACTCCGGCTCCACGCACTATGCTTCCATGAAGAAGGATCAGGGCTTCTGGCCTGCCACGATGTACCTCGAGGGTCTCGACCAGTACCGCGGCTGGTTCCAGTCCTCGCTGCTCACGGCGGTCGGTGCTCTCGGTCAGGGCGCGCCCTTTAAGGAGTGCGTCACCCACGGCTGGACGGTCGACGGCGAGGGCAAGGCCATGCACAAGAGCCTCGGCAACGGCGTCGATCCGGCGGATATCTTCAACGAGAACGGCGCGGACATTCTGCGTCTGTGGGCTGCTTCCGCCGACTATCACGCCGACGTTCGCTGCTCGAAGGAGATCTTCAAGCAGCTCAGCCAGAACTATCTCAAGTTCCGCAACACCTGCAAGTTCATGCTCGATAACCTCGTCGACTTCGATCCCGAAAATCTCGTCAAGCCCGAGGAGATGCCTAAGCTCGACCGCTGGCTCATCACCAAGCTCAACGAGCTCATCGAGAAGGCCGAGCAGTCCTACTGCGACTATGAGTTCCATATCATCACCCACGCGGTGAATGATTTCTGCGTCAATACGCTCTCGAGCTTCTACCTCGACATCGTGAAGGACCGCCTCTACTGCGACGGCGCAGACAGCCTTTCCCGCCGCAGCGCGCAGACCGCGCTCTATCTCACGCTCCACACGCTCTCGAAGCTCTTTGCGCCCATTCTCGTCTTCACCTGCGATGAGATCTGGCTCGCCATGCCGCACACCGCGGCGGACGACGCGCGCAACGTGGTGCTCAACGAGATGAACAAGCCCTTTGCGGCCTATGCCCTCACCGAGAGTGAGATGGCCGACTGGGAAAAGCTTGTCGACGTGCGCACCGCCGTCAACGGCGTGCTCGAGGCTGCCCGTGCCGAGAAGAAGATCGGCAAGAGCCTGGAAGCCGACGTGCACCTGACCGTCCCTGCTGAGGACGCATTCCTTGCAAACATGGACGGCAAGGAGCTTGCAGACCTTCTGATCGTCTCTCAGGTCGAGGTGACGGTCGGCGACAGCGTGAAGGCCTCCGCCGAGGAAGCCGCCGGGACGAAGTGCCCGCGCTGCTGGAAGCACTCCACCGCGGCGAACGCCGAGGGCCTCTGCCCCCGCTGCGCCGAGGTGATGGCAAAGTTCCCCGATCTCGCGTAAGCAGCAAACGCGGGCGGCTGAATAGCCGCCCGCGCCGCGTTTTCCAATGATGTTCCGTTTTTCAATCGTTACCCGCTCATAGCAGAAAGGAATCCCGCCCATGCACTTTGATACCAAAAAGCTCACCCGCTGCGCGCTCATCGCGGCAGTCTACGTCGCGCTGACGCTGCTCTCCAATGCCCTGAACCTTGCCTACGGCCCCATTCAGCTCCGCTTTTCCGAAGCGATGACGGTGCTGCCGTTTCTGATGCCTGAGGCGAGCTGGGGCCTTTTCATCGGCTGTGTGCTCTCCAACGTTTTGAGTCCCTACGGCCCGCTCGACATGATCGTCGGCTCGGCAGCAACGCTGCTCGCAGCGCTCCTTACCGCCCGCTGCCATAAGAAGTGGACGGCTGCGCTGCCGCCCGTGCTCTGCAACGCCATTCTCATCGGCGCGCTGATCGCGTGGGAGGAGGCAGGCGTCGGCAACGGCTTCCCGCCGGCCTTCTTCTACAACGCCCTCACCGTTGGAGCCGGCGAAGCGGTCGCCTGCTATGTGCTCGGCATTCCCCTCCTCGGCGTCATGCAAAAACACCTCAAGCTCAACTGAGTCAAAAAAGAGGACTTCCGGTCGGAAGTCCTCTTTTTTATTTAAGAAAGCACCAAAAAGCGTCGCAGCCTTTCGAGCCCGCAGGCTCGAAATAAATTTTAATCGTTTTTTCTGACGACAGAAGGTGAATTGCCGCAAAGCGGCAAGAGAAGCCGCCCTGGGGTGCGCGCGTCGGAAAAAACACTTCTCAGGCCGCAAGTGTGGAATTCACCCGCTTACAGCGGGCGAATTATGCGCGCAGCGGCCTGCAACGCTCCCACTCAAAAAAGCGGCCCTTTAGGCCGCTTTTTTGAAGGCTTTATCCCTCGTAGGCGCGGCTGCTTTCGATGTAGATGCCGCGGTTTGCCGACCAGCTGACGTTGAAGTTCAGCACCTTGCCGAGGTCACGCAGCTTGTAGTAGGTGTAGCCGCCGCCCTGATCGTCGGTCAGCAGGATCGCAGTGAAGGGAATGCTCTCGCCATAGATCACGGTTTTGGCGTCGGCCTTCTGGTAGCGGCGGTCGCCGGAAAACGGCGCTTTCAGCTCCGTGCCGTTGGGAACGTAGGACGCATCGGGGACAATGACGACATTGCCGTCCCAATCCACACTGAACTGCGCCTTCGTGCCGCTCAGCAGCGACGCGATGTCGCGCAGGCGGACATAGTTCGTTTCGCCGCCGCTTGCGCCGGGCAGCGCGTAGGTCTGGAGCGTGACATTTTTGCCGTCAAGCTCGATGGTCTGGCGGCGCATATAGGCCGTGCCGCTCGCAGGAATGTTCTCCTGCGTCACGGTGCCGAGCTGGCGGTGATGCAGGCCGTCGGTCTGCGAGGTCGTAAAGCGGAAGGTGCCGGCCTTGAGCGAAAGGCAGTCGATCGTGACGATGTTTTCCTCCACCGTGATGCCCGCGCCGCCGATATAGTCGGTGAGCGCTTCGGGGAAAACAAAGCGGTAGGTCATTATCATGCCCTCAAGCAGCGCGTCGAGCTGCGCATCGGAAGAATCGGGCAGCTGCTTGGCAAGCTCTTTCTTGATCGCACTGCGGCGGTCAGCCTGCGTGTTCTGCACCGTCAGCGTCAGCCCGCCGTCCGAGGCGATAGAAAGCGTCGCCGTGCCGGGCGTGGCGGGACCGCTGACCTCAGAGATCTCGGAGGAGACTTCGGCAAAGATCGCGTTGAAGGCATCGGGATCGGCAAACCGCTCGCTCGCCTGATCGCCGTAGTAACCGTGGTCATTGTATCGGAAATAGGTGAAGCCGTTTTCCGCCATCTGGCCGGACATATCCATGGCGCTGACCAGCTCCTCGGAAAAACCGAATTTGGCATCGACCGTGCCGCTGCCGTCAGGCTGGAACACCGTGTCGGCAACCTGACACATGCAGCCGCAGAGCAGCGATGCCATCAGGCTGAGTGCGAGCGCCGCAGCAAATAATTTTTTCATGGTGATCGCTCCTTTGGTAAACTAAAGTCAATTTTACACGAATTTCCGCCCGATTGCAAGGCAGGATGCCGGATTCCAGATGGAAAATTCAGGAAAACCGCTGCTTTTTGTGAAAAATGTGCTTATTCCTTTGAAAAAGTGCTTGACTTTGCGCCTTGTTTTTGTATAATAATAGGGCTTGTAATTTGCATTGCAGGCAAATCCTTGCTCACATCAAAGCATGTGGGCCATCAGTCCAAAAGGAGGTGCAACCAAGAATGGCTAAGATTTCCGCAAACTATGAGGTCGTCTTCATCATGGACGGCAGACTGCCCGAAGAGCAGGTCGCCGCTCTGACCGAGAAGTTCAAGACCCTCGTGGAGCAGAACAGCGCGGCTATGGAGGTTGAGGAGTGGGGCAAGCGCAAGCTGGCCTACGCCATCAACTACATCACCGAAGGCTACTATGTTCTGATCTCCTTCACCAGCGCGCCCGATTTCCCCAAGGAATTGGACCGTATCCTCGGCATTACCGATGGTATCATCCGCTCCATGATCGTCTGCAAGGGCGAGTAAGGAGGGCAGCGCTATGTTGAACCGTATCGTCATCATGGGTCGACTCACCCGTGATCCCGAGCTGCGCCGCACGCAGAACGGCACGGCGGTGACGTCCTTCTCCGTCGCGGTAGACCGCGACTTCAAGAGCCGCGAGAGCGGCGAGAAGGCCACCGATTTCATCGACGTAGTCGCTTGGCGCCAGACCGCAGAGTTCGTCTGCCAGTACTTCACCAAGGGCCGCATGGCCGTGGTCGAGGGCAGATTACAGATCCGCGACTGGAAAGACAAGGATGGCAACAACCGCCGCAGTGCGGAAGTGGTTGCCGACAACATTTATTTCGGCGACAGCAAGCGCGACAGCCAGCCGGGCGGCGACTATGCGCCCCCCGCCTACGGCTCCCCTGCTGAGAGCTACACTGCTCCTGCGAGCGGCGGCTTTGCCGAAATTGAAGAGGACGGCGAACTGCCGTTCTAATGAGGGTACGAAAACCCCAATTCTGATAAGGAGGAATCATCCATGGCTATGGAACGCGAAAACAGAGCCCCTCGCGCCGGCGGCCCCAACCGCAAGCGCAAAAAGGTGTGCCAGTTCTGCGTTGACAAGTGCGAGTATATCGACTATAAGGACGCCGCCAAGCTGCGCCGCTTCATCTCCGAGCGTTCGAAGATCCTGCCCCGCAGAACCACCGGTACCTGCGCGATGCATCAGCGTCAGCTGACCGAGGCGATCAAGCGCGCCCGTCAGATCGCTCTGCTCCCCTTCGTCACCGAATAAGGAACAAAGATTTGAAAAGAGCTGTCCGCAAGGACAGCTCTTTTTTTCGTTTCGGCGATCCCGGTGCGGGCGCGCATGGTTCCGCCCTTGCACGACGGGCGGGCAATGTGCTATACTTTGAAAAAACGATCCAAAGGAGCGCCTATGAAATTCCCCTGCCTTGTGCTTGACCACGATGATACCGTGGTCAACTCCACCGCAACGGTGCATTTTCCCTGCTTTGCCGAGTACACGGCAAAGTTTTTCCCCAAGGCCAAGCGCTACACGCTGGAGGAATATATCCTCAAGAACTTTTCCCCCGGCGTATACGAATTTTTCCACGGCGAGGTCGGCATGACCGAGGACGACATGAAGCACGAGCAGGCCTACTGGCACGAATATGTGCAGCATCACGTACCGCAGGCTTATGCGGGCATGCGCGAGCTATTGTGGGATTACGTGAATGCGGGCGGCACGATCTGCGTGGTGTCGCATTCCCTCTCGCCGAACATTCTGCGCGACTACCGCGAAAACGGCCTTCCCGAGCCGGAGCTCGTCTACGGCTGGGAGGTGCCGAAGGAGCGGCGCAAGCCCCAGCCCTATGCGCTTTTCGACATCATGGAAAAGCTGCACTTTGCACCCGGCGAGATGCTCGTGCTCGACGATTTAAAGCCCGGATACGACATGGCGCGCGCGGCGAACGTCCCCTTTGCCGCCGCGCTCTGGTCGAACGACATTCCCGAGATCGAAGCTTTCATGCGCGGGAACTGCGGCCTCTGCTTCAAGACCATTGCGCAGTTCCGCGACTATCTTTTCAGCGGAAAGGAAGCGTGACTTATGGCCAAGCACATTACGAAGGTCGTCCTCACGGGCGGTCCCGCAGCGGGCAAAACGACGCTCGTCAGCCGCGTTTTGAAGGAATTTAAGCAGGAGGACGGCTGGCGCGTCATCACGATCCCCGAAACGGCGACGGAGCTGATCTCCGGCTTTGGCATCAAGCCGTTCGGCGGCTGTATGTCGATGCTCGCGTTTCAGGATTTTGTCGTCGCCGACCAGATCCACAAGGAAAAGCTCGCGCTCGACGCGGCGCAGCTCGTGCCCGAGGAGAACATTCTGATCCTCTATGACCGCGCGCTGATGGACGACAAGGCCTATGTGACGGATGAGGAATTCGCGCAGGTCATCGCCCGCTTTGATGGCCGCACCGAGGAGCGCGTGCTTGCAAATTACGATCTGGTGCTCCACCTCATCACCTGCGCCAAGGGCGCGGAGTTTGCCTACGACCTTGCCAACAACGCGCGCACGGAGTCCATCGAGTACGCGCGAGAGATGGACGACCGCACCCTGCGCGCGTGGAGCGCACACCCTAATCTTCGCATCATCGACAACGACGCGAACTTCAACCGCAAGATCGAGCGCGCCCTGCGCGAGATCTACCGCGCCGTGGGCGAGGTGGAGCCGATGGCGGAAAAGCGGAAATATCTCATCGCCATGCCAGACATGGCGGCGTTCACGCGCGCACACCGCGCCGCGGCCATCGACATGACGCAGACCTATCTTGTGATGACGAACCCGAACATCGAGCGGCGCGTGCGCCGGCAGGGGAACGGCGCGGAGACGCTGTATTTCTACACCGAAAAGCACCTGATGCCGGACGGCGAAAAATGGGACACCGAGCGTCCCATTTCGAAAAAGCAGTATGAAAAGTATCTGCTCGAGCGCGACACGGCGCTCTCGCCCGTGCATAAGACGAAGTACCGTTTCATCTTTGCCGACCGCCGCTGCGAGATTGACGTGTACCCGTTCAGTGTGGAAAAGGCAGTGCTATTCCAGTACGGCGGTGAGGCGCCGCTGCCGGAGGAGATCACGGTGCTGGAGGAAGTCACCGCGCAGCCGGCGTACAAAAATCGGGCGTTGGCCGCTTCACAGAAGCTGTGAACTATTCTGCACCCGAGGAAAAAAGAGCTGTCCGTTCGGACAGCTCTTTTGATATGGTTTTATGCAGTTTCCCGGTCGAGTGGCTTGACGTACTTTTTGTAGCAGTACAGGAAATATGCGATCTCCGCCGCGCCGGTGAGAATCCAGGAGAAGGGATAGAGGATATAGAGCGAGGGGATCGTGTGGAAGTAGGCGAACACCGTGTAGATCCAGATCACGCGGAACACGCACGAGCCGAGGAAAACGAAGACCATCGGCACGAGGCCCTTTCCAAGTCCGCGCGAGGCGGCGGTGGTGCAGTCCATCAGGCCCGATAGCGGGAAGACGAAGCACATGACGCGGATACGCTCAAGACCCGCTTCAATGACGGGAGCCTCGGGGGTAAAGAGCGAGAGAAACTCGTGCCCGAAGAGGAAGAAGAGACAGCCGAGGAACTCTGCGGCCAGCGCGGAGAAGGCGAGCGTCAGAAGGTAGCTTTTCATCACGCGGCGGGGTTTGCCAGCGCCGTAGTTCTGCCCGACGAAGCTCGAGCAGGCGATGTAGAAAGCGTTCATCACGGAGTAGACAAGGTTGTCGATATTGCCCGCTGCGGAGTTGCCCTCGACCACGACGGTGCTGAAGGAGTTGATGCCCGCCTGAATGAAGAGGTTGGCGACCGAGAAGATGGCATTCTGAAGTCCTGCGGGCACGCCGACGGCCAGCACGTGGATCGCCTTGTCCTTGTGGAAGCGCAGTTCCTTCACATTCAGCCCGTAGATGTCCTTGCTGCGTGCGAGCGAGAGAATGATGAGTCCCGCGGAAACGCACTGGGAGATCATGCTCGCAAGCGCCACGCCGTCGGTCGACATGCCGAGGCCGATGACGAACACGAGGTCGAGGATAACATTCAGCACGCCTGCGGTGGAGAGGTAGATGAGCGGCGTTTTCGTGTCGCCGATGGCGCTCAAAACGCCGCTGCCGTAGTTGTAGAGCGCGGCGGCGGGCATGCCGAGGAAGTAAATGCGCAGGTAGAGCTCGGCGCCGTCGATGAGGTCCTCGCGCGTGTTGAGAAGCTCAAGGAGCGGACGGGCAAAGATAAGCCCGAGCGCGAGCATCAAAAAGCCTGCGATCAGGCACACGAGGAACGACGTATGGACGGACTCGCGCACATTCTTTTCGTTGCGCGCGCCGAAGTGCGTGGCGACGAGCACGTTGGCGCCGCTGCCAAGACCCATCAGAAAGCCCGTGAACAGGAAAATGAGCGTTGTGGTCGAGCCGACCGAGCCCATGGCGGCAGAGCTGGAAAAACGCCCGACAACAGCAAGGTCGACCATGCTGAAGAGCATCTGCAAAAGGTTGGTAAACATCAGCGGCAGGGAAAAGCCGATGATCTGACGGCTGAGGCTGCCCTGCGTCATATCGAGCGCGGCGGTATGCGCCATAAAATGATCCCTCTCTCTTTCTTGTGTCAAAGTCTTATCCTTATAGCACACTTTCCGCTGCTTTGCAAGTAAAGAGTGTGCAGTGCGCAAAAAATAATGAAAAATGACGCAATTATTTTCAAAAAAGCCGAAAACAACGAGGAAAAACGCTTGCAATCCCAAACTCGGTGTGATACTATACTTATGTTTATTGATGCAGGAAACGCAGAGTGGACCGTTTGGCCCGCTCTTTCTTTTGCAAATTTCGGAAAAAACACAAACTGCGAGGGAATCAGATGAAAAAAGTGACAGAGACCGTGCGCGAGCTGGCGCTCCCCGTCGTCGAGGAGCAGGGCTGCAAGCTGTGGGATGTGGAATACGTCCGCGAGGCCGGGCAGTGGTACCTGCGCATCTACATTGACAAGGACGGCGGCGTGAATATTCTCGACTGCGAGGCCATTTCCCGCGCGCTGAGCGACATTCTCGACGAGGCCGATCCCATCGAATCGAGCTATATTTTCGAAGTGGCGTCCGCCGGCGCGGAGCGCCCGCTCAAGCGTCCGGGCGACTTTGCGCAGTTCATGGGCTCGCCCGTGCTTTTAAAGACCTATAAGCCCGTTGACGGGCGCAAGGAGTTCTCCGGCGATCTTGCGGGCTATGAAGACGGCGCTGTCACGCTGCGCATCGGCGAAGAGGAGCGGCGCTTTGAAAAGGACACGGTGGCGCTCGTGCGCCTGCGCTGCGATTTTTAAGCGGATATACCAATTACTTTGATGATAGAGAATAAGGAGCAGACCCATGAAATGTGATGAAATCTTCGCAGCACTTGCGATGCTGGAAAAGGAACGCGGCATTTCCCAGACCTTTATGATGGATAAGATCGTTCAGGCGCTCACCACCGCCTACAAGCGCGACCACGAGGGCGTGGAAAACGTGGTGGTCGACGTGGACGAGGGCAAGCGCGAGCTGAAAATGTTCGTGCAGAAGGAAGTCGTCGAAGAGGTGGAGAACCCCGGCACGCAGATGAGCCTTGACGAAGCCAAGGCCGTTTCCGCCAAGTATAATGTTGGCGACATCGTCAACCTCCCGGTCGACAACATCGAGTTCGGCCGCATCGCCGCGGGCAACGGCAAGCAGGTCATCATTCAGGGCCTGCGCGAGGCCGAGAGCGGCATGGTCTACGACGAATACAACTCCAAGCAGCACGAGATCCTCACCGGCGTCGTCACGCGCATCGATCCGCGCACGGGCAACGCTTCCCTGCGCATCGGCACGGGCACGGAGGCGACGGACGCGCTGCTGCTCGCCGGCGAGCAGGTCAAGGGCGAAGAGCTGGTCGAGGGTCAGCGCATCAAGGTCTATCTTGTCGATGTGCGCCGCCAGTCCCGCGGCCCGCAGGTCGTCATCTCCCGCACGCACCCCGGCCTTGTCAAGCGCCTGTTCGAGCTCGAAGTGCCCGAGATCTACGACGGCACGGTCGAGATCCGCTCCATCGCCCGCGAGGCCGGTTCCCGCACGAAGATGGCGGTGTGGAGCAACGACGAGAACGTTGATCCCATCGGCGCCTGCGTCGGCCCCCACGGCCAGCGCGTGAACAGTATCGTTGACGAGCTGCGCGGCGAGAAGATCGACATCATCAAATACAGCGACGACCCCGCGGAGTACATCGCCGCGGCGCTCGCCCCGGCGGACGTGATCAGCGTGCGCCTTGCCGAAGAGGGCAAGGCCTGCCGCGTCATCGTGCCCGACGATCAGCTTTCCCTTGCCATCGGCAAGGAGGGGCAGAACGCGCGCCTTGCCGCGCGCCTTGTCGGCTACAAGATCGACATCAAGCCCGAGAGCTATCAGGAAGAATAATCATCATAAGGAGGGCGGCTCATGCAAAAAGTGAAGAAGATCCCGCAGCGCCAGTGCGTGGGCTGCCGCGAGATGAAAGACAAACGCGCGCTCATCCGCGCCGTCAAATCGCCGCAGGGCGAGGTGTCGCTCGACTTTACGGGCAGAAAGCCCGGACGCGGCGCCTACGTCTGCCCGAACAGCGAATGTCTCAAGAGGGCGCGCAAGTCCCGCGCGCTCGAGCGCGCGCTGGACACGGCCATCCCCGAGGGCGTCTACGAAGAAATGGAAAAGGAGATGGCAAACGGTGGATAAATTGCTCAATCTCATCGGCCTTGCGAAAAAGGCCGGAAAGCTGGAGGTCGGCGAGGAACCGGTCGGCGCGGCGGCAAGAAGCAAGCACGCGCGCCTCATTCTCATCGCCTCCGACGCAGCGGAGAACACCCGCCGCCGCGCCAAGCACTTTGGCGACGCGGGCGAGTGTATCTGCCTCGAGATCCCGGCGACGAAGGAAGCGCTCGGAAAAGCGCTCGGGCGCACCTCGTGCGCGCTGCTGGCGCTGACGGACATCGGCTTTGCCGAGGCCATCGCCAAAAAACTCGCTGAGAGCGACGAAGCGCACTACGGCGAGGCGGCGAAGCGGCTTTCTGTCAAGGCAGGCCGCGCTGCCGAGCGCCGGGCGGAGCTCAAGCAGCACGAAAAAAACCTGCGCGCCGGCAAGAAAAAACCGCGCAAGGAGGAACCCGCCCAGCCCGCGCCCGCAGCAAAAGAAAAGCGCAGCGCCGCGAGCGAGACAAAGCGCCCCAAGGGCGCTGTGAAGCACGGGCGCACCCGCGCCGAGCGCGAAAAGGCGCACCGCGCCGCGGAAAAGCAGCGCGCGGCAAAGCGCTTTGCCCACGCCCGCCCTGTGAAGAAGGGCAAGGGCAGCGTCAAGAAAGACAGTAAGCAGAGATCACAACACACGGAGGTGCAGTAATTTGGCTACTACAATGAACAAGAACAAGGTATCCGATCTGGCAAAGGACTTCGGCATGGCGTCGAAGGACATTCTGTCCGTTCTGAGTGCCTATGAAGACGGGAGCAAGAAGCCTTCGCAGGTGTTGTCTGCCGATGAGATCAACCTGATCTTCGAACATCTGACGCAGAAGAATCAGGTGAAGATCGAGTCGATCTATGCCGAGTCCGCGCCCAAGAAGAAGCCGGAGGAAAAGAGCGCGAGTGCGCAGAATCAGGCGAAGGCAAACAGCGCGCCCGCGCAGAAGAACAATGGCGGCAGCCGTCCCCAGCCCCAGCAGGCAAAGCCTGCGCCGCAGGCCGCGCAGCCCCAGCAGAACGCTCCTCAGCCCCAGCAGCAGAGCAAGTCCACCGCCACGCAGCATCCCACGACGCGCGTGCCGGAGAAGAAGATCGTCGATACCCGCAAGGTGACGAACGTCAACCTCGACAAGTACGACGAGAAGCTCCAGGACATGGCCGAGCGCTCCGGCGACCGCCGCGACTTGGAGCGCGGCAGCAAGGAGAAGTTCCGCAACAACAGAAACCGCAACAACCGCCAGCAGCCGTTTTCCGGCAAGCGCAAGCAGGAAGAGGCCGAGAAGATGCGCCGTCTCCAGCTTGAGATCGCCAAGAAGACCCCGCTGACCGTCAAGATCCCCGATGAGATCTCCGTCGGCGAGCTGGCGAGCCGCATGAAGAAGACCGGCGCGGAGGTCGTCAAGTGCCTGATGAAAAACGGCGTGATGGCTTCCCTCTCCCAGATGATCGACTTCGACACCGCGTCCTTCGTTGCCGAGGAGCTCGGCTGCAAGGTCGAAAAGGAAGTCGTCGTGACGATCGAGGAAAAGCTCATCGACGATCACGAGGACAGCGCCGACGAGCTCCAGCCCCGCGCGCCGGTCGTCGTTGTCATGGGTCACGTCGACCACGGCAAGACGAGCCTTCTCGACTATATCCGCAACGCACACGTTGCCTCCGGCGAGGCCGGCGGCATCACCCAGCACATCGGCGCCTATCAGGTGCAGATCAAGGGCAAGCCCATCACCTTCCTCGATACCCCGGGCCATGAGGCCTTTACCTCCATGCGTGCCCGCGGCGCGATGATCACGGATATTGCGATCCTCGTCGTTGCGGCGGAGGACGGCATCAAGCCGCAGACCATCGAGTCCATCAACCACGCCAAGGCCGCCGAGATTCCCATCATCGTTGCCATCAACAAGATGGATAAGCCCGACGCAAACCCCGAGCGCATCAAGCAGCAGCTGACCGAGTACGGCCTTGTGGCCGAGGACTGGGGCGGCGACACCATTGTCTGCCCCATCTCCGCCAAGACCGGTATGGGCGTTGACAACCTGCTGGAAATGGTCGCGCTGACCGCCGAAGTCGCCGAGCTCAAGGCAAACCCCAACCGCGCCGCGTCCGGCGCTGTGGTTGAGGCGCGCCTCGACAAGGGCCGCGGCCCCATCGCAACGCTCCTCGTCCAGAACGGTACGCTCCATCAGGGCGACATCATCATCGCCGGTACGGCCGTCGGCCGCGTGCGCGCGATGATGAGCGACAAGGGTCAGAAGCTCTCTACCGCCGGCCCCAGCGTGCCTGTGGAGATCACGGGCCTTGGCGAAGTGCCCGAGGCCGGCGCGCACTTCAACGCCGTCGCCGACGAACGCCTTGCCCGCGAGCTCGTGGAGCAGCGCAAGGAAGAGGAAAAGCGCAAGGCCAACGCCCCCATCACCAAGGTCTCGCTCGAAGATCTCTTCAGCCAGATCCAGGCGGGCGAGATGAAGAACCTCAACCTCATCGTCAAGGCGGACGTCATGGGCTCTGTCGAAGCGGTCAAGGCGTCGCTTGAAAAGATCTCCAACGACGAAGTCCGCGTGCGCGTCATTCACGGCGCGGTCGGCGCGATCAACGAGAGCGACGTTATGCTTGCCGCCACCTCGAATGCCATCATCGTCGGCTTCAACGTCCGCCCCGACGCTGCGGCGCGCGACAGCGCGGCCCGCAACCATGTCGATATGCGCATGTATCGCGTCATTTACGATGCGATCGACGAGATCGAGGCCGCTATGAAGGGTATGCTCGCGCCGAAGTTCCGCGAGGCCATCATCGGCCACGCCGAAATTCGCCAGACCTACAAAGTCTCGTCCGTCGGCACTGTCGCAGGCTGCTATGTCACCGACGGCAAGATCCAGCGCGCGTGCGACGTTCGTATCGTGCGCGACGGTATCGTCGTCCACGAAGGTCACCTTGCCTCGCTCCAGCGCTTCAAGGACTCCGTCAAGGAAGTCGCGCAGGGCTACGAGTGCGGCCTGAGCTTCGAGAAGTACAACGACATTAAGGTCGGCGACATTGTCGAGGCCTACGTCATGGAGCAGATCCAGCAGTAAGACAAAAATGTGCCTTTCGGTAGGGGCGGGCGTTCGCCCGCCCCTGCTTTTTTCAAAGGAGGAAAAACTATGGCAAGCAATCGCATTGGACGCATCAATGAAGAGATCCAGCGCGAGCTCAGCTCGCTCATCCGCACGCTCAAGGACCCGCGCGTCCAGAGCGGCATGGTGACCATCACCCATGTGGATACGACGAGCGACCTGCGCTATTCGCGCATTTATGTGAGCGTTCTGCAAAAAACGCTCGAAAAGGACGTTCTGCGCGGGCTCAAGAGCGCGGCGGGCTACCTCCGGCGCGAGCTGGGCGCGAGCATGTCGCTGCGCTACACGCCCGAGCTTCAGTTCATCGCGGACGATTCCATCGAGTACGGCGCGCACATCTTAGAGCTGCTGCGCGATCCGCGCGTGGTGAAGCCCGCGAACCCCGAAAACGAAACGCTGAAAACGGAGGACGAGCAGGAATGACCGTTTCCGAAGTCGCGGCATATCTCCGCGCGCACGATAAGTATCTCATCCTCACCCACCGCCGTCCCGACGGCGACACCCTCGGCTGCGCGGCGGCGCTGTGCGCCATGCTGCGGGCGATGGGAAAGCACGCGGGCGTCCTTTACAACTGCGAGACGACCGAGCATTTTGCCCCCTATGTTGAGGAGTATTGGGTCGCGGACGATTTTGACTATGAGACGGTCGTCTCCGTCGACCTTGCGGCGCTGAGCCTCTTCCCGGACAACGCCGAAATGTTCAAAACGCGCGTTGACCTCGCCATCGACCATCACCCGAGCTACGAGCACTACGCAGCTGAGAGCTGCGTACACCCCGAGTGCGCCGCCTGCGGCGAAATTCTCTGCGCACTTGCGCAGGAGCTGGGGCAGCTGACGAAAGAGGTCGCCCTGCCGCTCTATGTCGCCGTTTCGACCGACACGGGCTGCTTTGTCTACTCCAACGTCACGGCGAACACGCACCGCGCGGCCGCCGCGCTGATGGAGACCGGCATCGACTATCGCGCCGTCAATAAGCTCCACTTCCGCACGAAGAGCAAAAAACGCCTCGCGCTCGAAGGGGAACTTCTGCGCACGATGGAATTCTACGACGAGGACCGTGTTGTCATCGTTGCCGTGCCGCAGTCCCTGCAAAAGCGCATGGCGCTCACCGAGGCCGATATGGAAGACCTCGCCGCCCTTGGCGGCGTGGTCGAGGGCACGGACTGCGCCGTGACGATGAAGGAGACCAAGGACGGCGCGTGGAAGGTCAGCATGCGCACGGGCGCGCGTGTGAACGCGACGCTCGCCTGCTCCAAGCTCGGCGGCGGCGGACACCGCGCCGCCTCCGGCTGCCTCATCGAGCACGCGGACTATGAGACCGCGCGCTCAATGATCCTGAACGCCATCGCCGAAGCGGTGCGCGAGGAGCAGACACAGGCATAAGAATAACCCAACGGCGCAAAGGAGATCATATGCCCAACGGAATCATTATCATCGACAAACCCGCAGGCTGGACGAGCATGGACGTGTGCGCCAAGCTGCGCGGCATTCTGCATGAAAAGCGCGTCGGTCACGCCGGAACGCTCGACCCCATGGCAACGGGCGTGCTGCCCGTCTTCGTCGGGCAGGCGACCAAGGCTGTCTCCTTTGCCGAGGGCGGGAAAAAGGTCTACGAGGCCGTCCTGCTGCTGGGAAGAGTGACCGACACGCAGGACACGACGGGCGAAACGCTCGAAGAGCGTGCCGTGACCGTCACGGCGGACGACGTGCGCGCGGCGCTGCCGTGCTTTCTCGGCGAGATCGAGCAGATCCCGCCGATGTACTCGGCCATCAAGGTGAACGGGCAAAAGCTCTACGACCTTGCCCGCCAGGGCAAGGAGGTCGCGCGTAAGCCGCGGCGCATCACGATCTACGACCTTGCGCTGACGGAAGAGCTGGGAAACGGGCAGTACGCCCTGCGCGTAGAATGCTCGAAGGGAACGTATATCCGCACGCTCTGCCACGATCTCGGGCAGGCGCTCGGCTGCGGCGGCTGCATGGCGGCGCTGCGGCGCACGGAGGCCTCGGGGTTTGGTATCGGCGAGGCCGTGACGCTCGAGGACGCAGCGCGCGAAGGTGAAGCGCTGCTCCGCCCGCTCGACAGTTTGTTTCGCGCCTATCCCGCCTTCACCATTCCAAACGCCGCGCTGGAGAAAAAATGCCTCTGCGGCAATCCCCTGCGCGTGAGCCTTGCGGACGGGATCTACCGCGTCTACGGCTGCGATGGGACGTTTCTTGCCCTGTCTGAGGCAAGAGCCGGGCTTCTCACCTCGAAACGAAATTTTTTCAGCGTATGACGCTGACACAAAAGGAAAGCAAAACCATGAATGAATCCACAGTCATCGCCCTCGGCTTTTTCGACGGGGTGCATATCGGGCACGGCGAGCTGCTCAAAATGGCGGTGCGCCGCGCAAGCGAGCGCGGCTGCCGCTCCGCGGCCTTTACGTTCGACCGCTCGCCGCGCGAGTTCGTTACGGGAAAGAGCGTGCCGCTGCTGACAACGCCCGCCGAGCGAGCGGAGATCATTCGCTCGCAGTACGGCGTGCAGGAGGTCTTTGTCGAACCGTTCGACAAGGCCATGATGACCATGCCGTGGGAGGATTTTATCGCGGAGCTGCTCATCAGGAAGTATCACGCGGTGCATCTTGTGGCGGGGCATGATTACCGCTTCGGCCACAAGAACGAGGGAGACGTAGAAAAGCTCAAGGCCTACTGCGCGACCCACGGCCTCGGCTGCGACATTATCCCCTGCGTGGAGAAGGACGGCGTGACCGTTTCTTCGACCTATATCCGCACGCTTTTGGAAGACGGCGATGTGAAGCGGGCGACGGCGTTTCTCGGCCACCTCTTTTCGGTGGAGGGGATCGTGCGCCACGGCGAGGGCATCGGCAAAAAGTCCCTTTTCCCGACGGCGAACCTCGTCCCCGAAGAACACATCATTGCCCTCAAGCGCGGCGTATACGCCACGCGCGCGCATCTTCCCGGCGGGGAAACGCGCGTGGGTGTGACGAATGTCGGCGTGCGGCCGACCGTGAGCGACAAAAACACCGTGACGATCGAAACATATCTCGTTGGCTTCGACGGCGACCTGTACGGAAAGACGCTGCGGCTCGATTTTATCGACTATCTGCGCGAGGAAAGAAAATTTTCCTCCACGCAGGAGCTGCACGACATGATCGCGCGCAACGCCGAAGAGGCGAAGAGAATCGTCAAACTGTGAAAAAAAAGAACGTTCCTTTGAAAAGGAACGTTCTTTTTTTTGCGCGCCCATTTCCCGACAGGCTTTTCCTGCCCGGTCGTTTACAATAATCCCCACCACGGAAGAACAACGCACAGGGAGGGGACGGGCTGTGAAGGTGATCGAGCTGCTGAGAAGCAAGGAGTGGTCGGGAAAGGTCGTCGATTGCGTGCTGCGCTTCGCACTTGCCTGCGCGCTTGCGGGCGCGCAGGTGTTCGGCGGCTATGCGCCGCTCGCGCTGGGCATGATCGGCGCAAGCGGCGCGGGTTTGCGGGGACTGAGCGCGCTCGCCGGCGCGACGGCGGGGGCGATGCTGTTTCTGCCGTTTTCGCACGCGCTGCGCACCTTTGCCGCGGGCGTTCTGATCTTCACGGCGAACAATGCGTTTTTTGATTTGAAGATCTATCAAAAGCGCGCGTTCCTGCCGCTTTTGACGGCGGGTATGATGTTCTCCGTCGAATTTGTCTACGTCCTGCGCGACGGTGTGGGCGAGGCGGCAAGCTGCCTGATGGCGCTGCTGCTTGCCGCGCTCGGCGCGATGAGCGCCCGCGCGCTGCTTGCGGCGGGAGACAAGGGGAAGGACGAACACCCCTATGCGCCGCTTTTTATCCTGTTGGGCGTGCTGATGGCCTTTTCCTCGTTTGAAACGGCGGACGGCTTTGCGCCGGGGCGCATCTTCTCGATGCTTGCCGTGCTGCTCTTTGCCTTCGAGCGCGGCAGCGCGTTTGCGATCCCGGCGGCGCTGTGCATCGGCCTTGGCATGGATCTGGGCGCGGGCGGCGGCAGTTTTGTCCACGCGGCGTCCTACGCCTTTTCCGCAGTGCTGGTGAATGTGACCGCGCGGGGCAACCGCGTGGGCTCGGCGCTGTGGTTTGCGCTGAGCATTCTGTGTTTTGCCCTGCCGATGAACGCGCACGCGGGTCTTGTGCTGCTCTATGAGGGCCTTGCGGCGACGCTCCTGTTCCTGCTGATCCCGTCGCGCTTTTTGCGCGGCAAGCGCCTTTGCAGCGATGAATGCGCGCAGGAGGACGCCGCCGTGCGCAAGAAGATCGCCGAATCCGCCGCGGCGCTGCGCGAGCTTTACGACAGCGTGGCGCGGCCGCGCACGCTGACGGAGGAAAATCCCGCGGCCATCTTCGACCGTGCGGCCGAAAAGGTCTGCCGCGGCTGCGCGCTGTGTGACTTCTGCTGGGAAAAGGAGTATAACCGCACCTACACTGCCCTCAACGACGCAACGGCGGCTCTGCTGCGCCGCGGACAGGGAAAGGGCGAGGATTTCCCCGCCTACTTTTCCGAGCGATGCATTCATTTCGGCGCGTTTTTGTCCGCCGTGAACGGCGAGCTGCGCGCCTATCTTCTGCGGCGGCAGTACCGGCGGCTGTTGGCGGACGATCGCGCAAAGGCCGCCTCGCAGTACGCCCAGCTCTCAGAGCTGATGCAGAGCGCGGCGGACGGCGCGCTGCGTCCCGTGTCCGCGCAGCCGCTGCACACCTATGAGACCGGCGTTTTGCTGCGGCCCAAGCGCGGCGAGCGCGTGAGCGGCGACAGCACCGCTCAGTTTGAACTGGAGGACGGCACGCTCTGCCTGCTGCTCTCCGACGGCATGGGCTGCGGCGAGGCGGCGCAGCGGGAATCGGCAATGGCCGTGCGCCTTCTGGAACGGTTCCTGCGCGCAGGGATCGACGCGCCGCCCGCACTCAAGACGCTCAACAGCGCGCTTTCGCTCCGCGCCGAGTCGACCGACAGCTTTACGACCATCGACCTGCTCACCCTCTCGCTGCGAACGCTCGAGGGCGAGCTTTACAAGTACGGCGCGGCGCCGAGCTACTTAAAGCGCGGCGGAAGCGTGCGCCGCGTGACCTGCTCGTGTCTGCCTGCGGGATTGCAGGAGGGCTCGCCGCCGCCGGAGGCGACGCACATCAGGCTCTCGCCGGGGAGCTTTCTTGTGATGCTCTCCGACGGTGTGGCGGACAGTCTGGACGACGAATGGCTGCAAGATCTGCTCGCCGGTTGGGAAGGACGCGAGCCGCGCCAGCTTGCCGCCGCCATTCTGGCCGACAGCCTGGAACGGCGCGGCGGCACGGACGACGCCGGGGTTCTGGTGCTCTACATTCCGGAGGAGCTTTCCGGTGCGCAGGAGATCTGAGCGCAGCAAAAAATTTCTCCGCACCGCATAGCGCGCGCCGCGGCGGGCATACTGGAAGCAGAATGTTTTTCCATCGGGAGGTGCTGCTGCATGGTCAGGGGAACATCACGGCGGGTGATCGTAGTCGACTCGCCGGATACGGAACTTTTTGAACAGGCGATATTCATTGTGCGCAACGACGCTGTGAACCGGAACGGCGTGACGGCGCAGCGGCTGGTAGACGAAGCGTGCCGCGTGGCACGTACCTGCGGCCGCACGGCAACGTGCCGGCGCAGCATTCTGCGGCGCGGCTCCCCCGTGCTGTGGGGCTGCGTGGGCGCGGGTGGCATCGCGCTTGCGTGGCTTTTGAGCATACTCATCTGATAAGTTGCTTTTCCTCCGATTTGAGGTGCGGCAGATCTGCCGTGCCTCATTTTTTTGCGCGGAAATGCAAATTTTAATTTACAAGCGGTAATCAATGGACTATACTATAACCTACCGTATTTTGAATGACGAAGAGAATGACAAGGATGAGGTTATGACCATGAATGCTGACTTTTCCCGCACCCTTGCCCTGCTGCGGCAGGAAAAGGGGATCTCCCAGCGCAAGGCCGCGAAAGAGCTTGGCATTTCGCAGGCGCTTTTATCCCATTATGAAAATGGGATCCGCGAGCCGGGGCTTGCGTTTGTCAAAAAGGCCTGCGATTTTTACCACGTTTCCGCCGACTATCTGCTCGGGCGCACGCTCGACCGTGACGGCGGCATGATCGACGCCGAATCGCTCTACGATTCGAGCGATGAAAAGGGCACGCTGCGCGGCAGCATCGCCGCGACGCTGCAAAAGAAGATGCTCGTCAACACCGCGGGCGTTCTCTTCGAGCTGCTGGGCAAGACGAACGACCGCACGCTCATCGCGTCGGCGGGCGGCTATCTCGGCGGGGCGTTCTACCAGCTCTACCGCGCGCTGCACCGCGCAAGCGGCGGGAAAGAGGGATACTTTGGCCTTGACGCAACGGCCTACCGCTCCGGCGCGGTGGACGCGCAGATGCGCGCGGACTACATCGCCTATGTTTCCTCTCTTGAGACTCTCACAGAGAAGGACGGCGCATTTGCCACCATGGAGGACGAGGCGCTCGCGGCGCTCTATCCGGGGCTGATGCAGAGTGTGACGCAGGTTTTACACAGCACGGAAGAAAAAACCAATTCCCTGCTTGGCAGGAAATAAGGAAGAAAGACTATGAACGAGAAGAACATCAGAAATTTCAGTATCATCGCGCATATCGACCACGGCAAGTCGACGCTGGCGGACCGGCTGCTTGAAAAGTGCAATGCCGTCTCCGCGCGCGAGATGTCGGATCAGATCCTTGACAACATGGACTTGGAGCGCGAGCGCGGCATCACGATCAAGGCGCGCGCCGTCACCTTCGACTATACCGCTGCCGACGGCGAGGTCTACACCCTCAACCTCATCGACACGCCGGGTCACGTCGACTTCAACTACGAGGTCTCGCGCTCGCTCGCGGCGTGTGAGGGCGCGCTGCTCGTCGTCGACGCCTCGCAGGGCATTGAGGCGCAGACCCTTGCCAACACCTATCTTGCGATGGAGCACGACCTTGAGATCCGCCCCGTGCTCAACAAGATCGACCTGCCCGCCGCCGACCCCAAGCGCGTCAAGCAGGAGATCGAGGACATTCTGGCGATCCCCGCCGAGGACGCGCCGGAAATTTCCGCCAAGCAGGGCATCAACATCGAGGCCGTGCTCGAGGACATCGTGCAGCATCTCCCCTGCCCGCAGGGCGACCCGAACGCCCCCTTGCAGGCCCTCATTTTCGACAGCTATTACGACGCTTACCGCGGCGTCATCGTCTACATGCGCTTGAAGCAGGGCACCTTGAAGCCCGGCATGGAGGTCAAGATGATGGCCACGGGCGCGACGTTCAAGGTGCTCGAGTGCGGCCTGATGCGTCCGCTGAGCCTGGAGCCTGCCAAGCAGCTCGAGGCCGGCGAGGTCGGCTACTTCACCGCGAGCATCAAGGACGTGCACGAAACGCAGATCGGCGACACGGTGACGAGCGTGGAAAACCCCGCGGCGGAGCCGCTGCCCGGCTACCGCAAGGTGCGCTCGATGGTCTACTGCGGCATTTACACCGAGGACGGCAGCAAGTACCCCGATCTTCGCGACGCGCTGGAAAAATTGCAGCTCAACGACGCTTCGCTGACGTTTGAGCCGGAATCGTCCGTGGCGCTGGGCTTCGGCTTCCGCTGCGGCTTCCTCGGCATGCTGCACATGGAGGTCATTCAGGAGCGCTTGGAGCGCGAATTTGACCTCGACCTTGTCACCACGCTCCCGAGCGTCATCTACGAGGTATACAAGACCGACGGCACGATGGTGCGCGTCGACAACCCGCACAACTACCCCGACCCCGCGCACATCGAGCACGCCGAGGAGCCCTACGTCAAGGTGACGATCGTCACGCCGCCCGATTACGTCGGCAACATCATGCCGATGTGTCAGGACCGCCGCGGCGAGTTCAAGGACATGCAGTACCTCGACACCTACCTTGTCGAGATGCATTACGAGATGCCGCTCAACGAGATCATCTACGACTTTTTCGACACGCTCAAGGCCAACACCAAGGGTTACGCCTCGCTCGACTACGAGCTCTCCGGCTATCGCGCGAGTGAGCTTGTCAAGGTTGATATTCTGCTCAACGGCGATCAGGTAGACGCGCTTTCGTTCATCGCGCATAAGGACAAGGCCTATGCCCGCGCGAGAAAGCTGTGCGAAAAGCTCAAGGACAATATCCCCCGCCAGCTCTTCGAGATCCCCATTCAGGCGGCCATCGGCGGGCGCATCATCGCGCGCGAGACCGTCAAGGCCATGCGCAAGGACGTTCTCGCCAAGTGCTACGGCGGCGACATCAGCCGAAAGAAAAAGCTGCTGGAAAAGCAGAAGGAGGGCAAGAAAAAGATGCGCTCGCTCGGCACCGTGCAGGTGCCGACGGAGGCCTTCCTTGCCGTCCTCAAGCTGGACGAATAATAAAAACACCATCGGAAATACAGTGAAGGAGTGCGATCAGATATGCTTTTGGATCATTATGTCAGTGCCATGGACAGCTGGAAGGGCCGCATCGACAGCGACACGGATTACGATGCCTTCCGCTGGCACCAGTGGGTGCAGCCCATCGACCTGAACGACGACGGCGCGCCGTTCACCGGCAAGCTCGGGTTTGCGTTTGTCGGCTTTTGCAGCGACAAGGGCGTTGCGCGCAACAAGGGACGCACGGGCACGGCGCTCGCGCCGGATTTTGTGCGCGGACAGATGTCGGGCCTTCCCTGCACCTTCTCGCAGGAAGTCAAGCTCTTTGACGCGGGCGATATCGTCTGCGACGAGATCTCGCTTGAAGAGGGCCAGCGCGAGCTGGGCGCCGCCGTGGAGGAGATCCTGCGCCGCAAGCTCTTCCCCATCGTGCTCGGCGGAGGCCATGAGACGACCTTCGGTCACTTTCAGGGACAGCACAACTTTCTGAAGGACAGGGAGAAAACGCCGGAGCTTGGCATCATCAATTTCGACGCGCACTTCGACCTGCGCCCCTATGACATGGGAAACTCCTCGGGCACGATGTTCCGCCAGATCGCGGACGTGTGCCGCGCCGAGGGAACGCCGTACCACTATTTCCCCATCGGCATTCAGCAGCACAGCAACACCGTGAGCCTTTTCAAAAAGGCCGAGGAGCTGGGCGTTGACTATGTGCTCGCCAAGGAATTGCAGACCTCAAACCTTGAGACGATTCTTGAGCGGCTTGACCAGTACCTTTACCAGTGCGACGACACCTACATCACCGTCTGCACGGACGTGTTTTCCTCCGCGTTTGCCCCGGGCGTCAGCGCACCGCAGTCGCTCGGCCTTGACCCTGAGATCGTGCTGCCGCTCATCAAGCACGTGCTGCGCACGCGCAAGGTGCGCGGGTTCGACATCTGCGAGATCTCGCCGCGCTTCGACCAGGACAACACCACCGCGAACCTCGGCGCGGTCATCATCTTCGCCGTCATCAACACGCTTTGCCGGCTCAACGGCCTGAGCCTGTGACCGGCGGCAGACAACTTCTTTATATATTCTTAACACTCTGACCATTTCCTTTTTTCCTGCGTTGCGGTATAGTAAAATCAGCGAAACTGTAAACAGGAGTGAGCTTCTTGAGGCACATTTTTATCATCAATCCTGCCGCCGGAAAAAAGGACGGCCGCCAGCGTGTTTACGCCATGGCCGAGGCGCTGAAAAAGAACCATGATCTGGACATCGAGTGCATGCTGACAAAGTCACGCGGGCACGCGATGATGCTGACGCGCGCCATCGCCGAGACGGGCGAGAACGTCCGCTTTTATGCCTGCGGCGGCGACGGGACGGTCAACGAGATCGCCAACGGCATTGCGGGCTTTCCCAATGCCGCGATGACCTGCATCCCCATCGGCACGGGCAACGATTTCCTCAAAAACTTCGGCAAGGACGCCCTGCCGCTTTTTCTGGACGCGGAAAACCTGTGGAACGGCGACGTGACGCCCCTTGATCTGATCGACTGCAACGGCAAATACTGCCTGACGATCGCCTGCACGGGCATCGACGCGCGCATTGCCGAGAGCGTACATGACTTTGGCGCATCGCCGATGCTTACGGGGCGCGGAAGCTATTTAGCCAGCGTCGCGGCCAACTTCCTCTTCCGCAAGATCGGGCGCAGATGGCGCGTTACGCTCGACAACGAGGTAATCGAGGGCGACTTTGCGCTTGTTTCCATGTGCAACGGCCGCTATTATGGCGGCGGTTCCACCCCTGTGCCGGAGGCACGCATGACGGACGGCATTTTACATACGGTGCTTGTGAGAAATATCAGCAAGGCGCGCTTTGCGATGCTATTCTCCGATTACAGCGCAGGCAACTACCAAAAGCTGCCGCGCGATGTTGTGCGCGTTTCTACGGCGAAGGTCGTGCGCATTGAAGCGCTTGAGGGCGATCTCACCACCTGTCTCGACGGCGAGAGCATGCACGCTCAGTGCGTGACGCTGAAGCTTGCGGATAAGAAGGTCAACTTCTTTGCGCCCAAGGGCTGTGACCCGGACGCGACGGCGCGCTGAGCGGTGAAAAACAAGAGAAAACAGGACGAATGCGACAGCATTCGTCCTGTTTTTTTCTGCGGCGCGGCGGAAGGGGCAGCGCGGTGAAAAAGTTTTTGAATAAGCTGTGAATTTTTGGAAAAACAGCAAAATACCCCTTGCAAATGCCTTAGCAGTGCGCTATGATAGCAACGTTGGTTAGCACTCGACGAGTTTGAGTGCTAACCAACCTGAGAACGTTAAAAATCTTAAAATATACAAGGAGGCACCAAGCCATGAAACTCACACCGCTTGCCGACCGCGTCATCCTCAAGATGGTCGAGGTCGAAGAGACCACCAAGGGCGGCATCATCCTGACCGCCAGCGCCAAGGAGAAGCCCTCCGTTGCCGAAGTCATTTCCGTCGGCCCCGGCGGCATGGTGGACGGTCACGACGTTGTGATGACCGTCAAGCCCGGCGACAAGGTCATCACCAGCAAGTATGCCGGTACTGAGGTCAAGCTGGACGACGAGGAGTACGTTGTCGTCCGTCAGAGCGATATTCTCGCTATTGTGGAATAATCGAGGAGGTAACAAATTATGTCTAAGCTGATTAAATCCGGTGACGAGGCGCGCAAGGCGCTCGAGGCCGGCGTCAATACCCTTGCCGATACCGTCAAGGTCACCCTCGGCCCCAAGGGCCGCAACGTGGTGCTCGATAAGAAGTTTGGCGCGCCGCTCATCACCAACGACGGCGTGACCATCGCCAAGGAGATCGAGCTCGACGATCCGTTTGAGAACATGGGCGCGCAGCTTGTGCGCGAAGTTTCCACCAAGACCAACGACGTCGCGGGCGACGGTACCACCACCGCTACCCTGCTCGCCCAGGCCATGGTGCGCGAGGGTCTGAAGAACCTTGCCGCCGGCGCGAACCCCATCGTGATGAAGAAGGGCATGGCCAAAGCCGTTGAGACTGCTGTCTCCGCCATCAAGGCCAACTCCCAGAAGGTCAACGGCACGGACGACATCGCCCGCGTCGGCACCGTTTCCAGCGGCGACGAGTTCATCGGCAAGCTGATCGCCGAGGCCATGGAGAAGGTCAGCGCCGACGGCGTCATCACCATCGAGGAGTCCAAGACCGCTGAGACCTACTCCGAGGTCGTCGAGGGCATGATGTTCGATCGCGGTTACATCACCCCCTACATGGTCACCGATACCGAGAAGATGGAAGCCGTCATCGACGACGCTTACCTGCTCATCACCGATAAGAAGATCTCCGTCATTTCCGACATTCTGCCGATCCTCGAGCAGCTCGTCCAGAGCGGCAAGAAGCTCGTCATCATCGCTGAGGACGTCGAGGGCGAGGCACTCTCTACCCTGATCGTCAACCGCCTGCGCGGCACGCTGAACGTCGTTTGCGTCAAGGCACCCGGCTTTGGCGATCGCCGCAAGGAGATGCTCCAGGATATCGCCATTCTCACCGGCGGTCAGGTCATCTCCGAGGAGCTTGGCTACGAGCTCAAGAGCACCACGATCGACATGCTCGGCCGTGCCCGCCAGATCAAGGTCACCAAGGAGAACACCACCATCGTCGACGGTGCCGGCGACAAGCAGGCCATCGCTGACCGCGTGGCGCAGATCCGCGCCCAGATCGGCGTGACCACCAGCGAATACGACAAGGAGAAGCTTCAGGAGCGCCTTGCCAAGCTCGCCGGCGGTGTGGCCGTCATCAAGGTCGGTGCTGCCACCGAGACCGAGATGAAGGAAAAGAAGCTGCGCATAGAGGACGCGCTCAACGCGACCCGCGCGGCCGTGGAAGAGGGCATCGTTGCCGGCGGCGGTACCGCCTATGTCAACGCTGTTCCCGCTGTGGAAAAGCTCATCAGCGAGGTTGAGGGCGATGAGAAGACGGGTGTTCAGATCATCGTCAAGGCCCTGCAGGAGCCCATCCGTCAGATCGCGGCCAACGCCGGTATCGACGGCAGCGTTGTGCTTGAGAAGATCAAGACCAGCGGTAAGGTCGGCTACGGCTTCGACGCCTACAAGGAAGTCTACTGCGACATGATCTCTGCGGGTATCGTTGACCCCGCGAAGGTCACACGCTCCGCTCTGGAGAACGCCGCTTCCGTCAGCGCCATGGTGCTCACCACCGAGTCCCTTGTTGCCGACAAGCCCGAGCCCCCCGCACCGGCCGCTCCCGCCGGCATGGGCGACATGGGCGGCATGTATTAAGAGACACCGCAAAGCCTTGAAATTGCTTGATTTTTGAGTGTGCAAAAGCGGATTTACGCCAAACTTACGCCACTTACGCCAAAAATTCAAGCGCATGATAGGGTAACAGAAATCGGCACCTGCTTGTAAAAGCAGGTGCCGATTTTTACCGCTTGTCAAATAGTATAAATAAAATTTACAACTATATTGACGAATACAAAATCTAATGATATGCTGTTAACAGAAGAGGTGATCGAAATGAATCGTTTGATTTCGAAATGTCCTGTTTGCCATGGAACGCTGCAAGTTACCACACTACAATGTCCTGATTGTGGCATGGAGCTAAGAAACACATTCGATCTCAGCGCGTTTAACCTGCTTGACTGCGACCAATTCGAGTTCTTGACGACATTCCTAAAGAATAGAGGAAATCTGAAAGAGGTGCAATCTGATATGCAGCTATCCTATCCAGCGGCGAAAAAGAAGTTGGACGAGCTGCTTGCCGCCCTGCATCTTAGCGGCACGATAGACAAAGCGATTCCAAAGGAGGTGGATGTGAGCCGTATGAATGTAGACTATACCAGCACGCGCGCCTCTGAGATCATCAAGGCGAAGCTGAAAGCGCATGGCGGACATGTTACTGTGTATACAGTACGAGGACTTCCCTGTGAGATTTACGCAGAGCAAGACGGAACAACTTTTACAAGTGATAAGTTGCCAATTAAGCCAGCCTACGACTATAAGGTGTTTGACGATATTGTAGAACTCCTTATAAAGCAAGGTGGCAGAGCAAGGAAAGGCAACGGAAGAAACTACAAGCTCGGTGAACCCGGTTGTGAGGAAAACACCGTTGTCGGTACAATAGCGCTTCACCGCGGTAGAACAATCGGAGAATCCGTTTTTGACCCCGTGTTTGTCATGGCGGCAATCTTGGAATGGGCGGGAATTGCTGAGAATGGACGCGGTGAATTGATTCTCGCTGACGAGTACAAGGAAAAATTATAATAACATTCCTTCTGTTGCTTTTGTTGGATTTTGGTATCATGTTTTCGTCAAGAGCAAGATCGCCAGACGGCGCCTGCTTTCAGCGGGCGCCGTTTTTTTGCCGCAAGCCAAAGCTGTAAACCTTTGCGAAAATAATGGTTGACAGACGGGGGGCTTTGTGGTTTAATGCTACAGTAATCTTACTGTGGCCCGGCGATGACCGGGGCGTATTCTGGGAGGAATTCTATTATGAGCGAAATGCAGCAGGCGGCAGTGGCCGCCAAAAAGTCGAAGATGAGTGTGCGGGACATCTGCTACGCAGGCCTCTTCGCGGCGGTCATCGCCGTGATGGCGCAGATCTCCATTCCGATGCCCATGGGCGTGCCCATGACCATGCAGACCTTTGCCATCACGCTGGCGGCTGTGGTGCTGGGCAGCAAGCTCTCCACCATTTCGAGCCTTATCTATATCATTATGGGCGCGGTGGGCCTTCCGGTCCTCGCCAACTTCTCCGGCGGCTTTGATAAGTTCGTCGGCCCCACCGGCGGATTTCTGCTCTCCTTCCCCCTGATGGCTTTCATCATCGGCTGGGGCGCGGAGCACCGCAAGGACTTCAAGGGCGCGTATGTGATCGCGCTGGCCGTCGGCACGGTGGTCAACTATGTGGTGGGCGTGGCACTGTTCTGCGCCGTGGCCAAGGCGAGCGTCGCCACCGGCATCACCGCCTGCGTGCTGCCCTTCATTCCCACCGCCATCATCAAGGCGATCCTCGCCTCCGTGATCGGCTTTGCCATCAGAGAGCGTGTGCCGGAGCTGAAGAAATGATCCATCTGCGTCCCCACCACCTGCTGTGCACGCAGGGCTACTCGGGCAAGGGCTACGACGAGAACTTCGTTGCGCACATGAACGAAGTCGTGCACGAGCTGAGAAATGTGCCCGGCACCAGGATCATGCTGACCTTCTCCACGGACACGCTCTGCTCCTGCTGCCCCCACAAGGAGGGCGAGGATCTGTGCGACACGCAGGAAAAGGTGAAGCGCTTCGACCGCAAGACGATCGAGTACTTCGGCCTTGAGGAGAAGGAGTATGTCTATCAGGACTTGATCCGCGAGATCGACGAAAAGATGACGAGCGAAATGCTCGCGGACATTTGCCGGGATTGCGAGTGGTTCCCCATCAGCGCCTGCCGGAAGAATATCTGCGGCAACAAGTGAAAATTTGTGAAAGCGACGAAAGGCGAAGCTGACCGGCTGGTCGGCTTCGCCTTTTTCCTCGTTTGCAGCAGCGCGCGCAGCTCGCTGACCTGCTCTGCTGTAAGAGCGCGCTTTGGCAGGAGGTATACCTCCTGTGTGTTGACATAGAGAAGATACATGGAGCTGAGCTCATAAACGCAGGCAAGCTTCGTGATGAGAAAAGAAGAGTCGCCCTTGTGCGACGGAATACAGATACGAATACGATGGGCGTCGATCGTGACGTCGTAGTCGCACCCGAGCGTGTTGTGGGGAGAGGTCAGATACTGCCGGATACCCTTCTCCGCACCCGCGAAGAGAAAAATGCCCCAGATCAGATAGGCGAGGGCAAGAAAAAATACGAGATAATTCACCGTTCCCAACCCCAGTGCGCCGCCGATGGCATAGAGTATGGAAACGCCGAGCACAAGGAACATGATTTGCAGCGCGCGGCGGTGGCGCAGAAAAAGACCGTAATAGGTCGCCTTGCGAAAATCGGAAACGGTGATGGAATAGTTTACATGGATCGTCTGCATAATGAGCACCTTTCTGCGGCGTAAAAGCTGTTTCTATTATACGGGTTACGGTCGGAATTGCAAGAGAGTGTTTCCGTTTTCCGGGAATCGAAAAGGAGGAGAACGAATTGATCAGTGGTTTGGACTATTTTCGGGAGTTAAACATTGCCTCCGTGCTGCTGCGGTTAGTGCTGGCAATGGCCTTTGGCGGCATGATCGGCCTTGAGCGCGGACGCAAGCACCGCGCGGCAGGCTTTCGCACCTATATGCTCGTCTGCCTCGGCTCGGCGCTGACCAGCATTCTGAGCCAGTATTTGTTCGTGCAGCTCAGTACCGTCTGGGCGGAGATCGCCGTGACGACCGGCAAGCAGGTCGACGTGAGCCGCCTTGGAGCAAAGGTTTACAGCGGCATCGGCTTTCTGGCTGCCGGTACGATCATCGTCACCGGAAGGCAGGAGGTCAAGGGAATGACGACTGCCGCGGGACTTTGGGCATCTGCCTGCATGGGCATCGCCATCGGCGCGGGGTTCTATGAGTGCGTGATCATCGCGTTCGTGCTGATGTTTCTGTGCATTCACTTCCTGCCGGTGGTGGAGGTGTATCTGCTGGAAAACGCGCGCAATATGAATATCTACGTGGAGCTCAAGTCGCTCGATGAGCTTGGTGTGCTGCTCAGCCATGTCAAGGCGCAGGGCGTGCAGATCTACGGCGTGGAGATCGACCGCGGCGGAGAGGAGTATCACCGCTATCCCAGCGCGGTGCTCAGCGTCCGGCTCAGTGCGCATCAGCAGCATCCACAGATCCTGGCGGCGCTGTCTGAGGTTCATGGCGTGACCATGATCGACGAGATTTGAGGGGGAGAGGATCGCAATGCTATCTATTTTTGACGGATTACGGGATATCACACTTGCTTCCGTTGCATTCCGGCTGATCCTGAGCACACTGTGCGGCGGGATCGTGGGCATGGAGCGCGAATTCAAGCGCCGCAGCGCCGGCTTCCGCACCCACATTCTGATCTGCCTTGGTGCGGCCATGACCACGCTGACGAGCGAATTCTGGCTTGTGTATATGCGCTACTATCTGGACGCTGCCCGTCTGGGCGCAGGCGTCGTCGCCGGTATGGGCTTCATCGGCGCAGGTACGATCATTGTCACGCGCCGCCAGCGCGTCAAGGGGCTCACTACGGCCGCCGGCCTGTGGACGGTCGCGGTCGTCGGCCTTGCCATCGGCGCAGGCTTTTACGAGGGCGGGTTGTTGACGACTGTTCTGATCCTGCTGGCGGAGATGCTCTTTTCCAAGCTGGAATATCACATCATGGCCACCGCGCCCGAGATCAATCTTTTCATCGAGTATGAGGATCGCTCTGCGCTCGACCGTGTACTCAAGCTCTACCGCGACAGGCAGATCAAGGTTTCCAACATGGAGATCACCCGTCAGCCCGGCGGTGAGGGGAACGATGCCGCCTGCGCGCTCTTTACGCTGCGCTTGAACAAGCACTGTCCGGCCGGAACGATCATTTCGGATATCTGCGCGATGGGCGGCGTTCGGAACGTCGAGGAGATCTGACAAAGAAAATAAGAAAATCGGCGCCTTAGTAGGCGCCGATTTTTCTGCTCAGGCGTCCCCCTGCATGGGGATAAACAGCGTGTCAGCCATGTTGGTGAGCGCTTCCGCGCTCGCGCCGGTATCGACGCTCAGGCTGTACTCGATGCCGGGGACAATGTCGAACCAGATGATCTTGCCTGCGCCGTCTTCATCGTAGGAAAGCTGCGCGTCACAGTAGCTGACCTTGCCCGCTGCGCTGAGCGAGAAGCTGCCGAGGCCGGAAATATCCACAAGTTCCAGCTCTCCCGGCGCGGTGCGGTAGACCCAGCGCGCGCCGCTCAACGTGAAGGCGGTCTCTGCCACGGTGCGGCCGTCCTGTGAAAAGACGCTGATGACAACGTCCTCTGCTCCATCGGGCGCGGTGGCAAGCTCCTGCCCGAGTCCCGCGGCGAGAATTCTGGCGTTTTCGAGCAGCTCTGCATCGCTGCCGCTGCTGCTCACGCACCACTGCTGCTCCTCATCGGGCAGGAACCAGCTCACATAGCCGGTGAGGTTATTCGTGCACAGCTGAAGCTGCGCCTCCCCCACCGTCCAGCTCAGATCCTGATCCCAGGTCTCATAGAGGCCGGAGATGTTCTCGGGATCGGACGCTTTGGCCGCGCGGCAGGTGTATGCCGTGCCGTCGAGCGTGTAGCTTGCCTGTACCATCTCTGCGCCGGTTTCGTCCGCGTTGAGCGCGGTGAACGCGGCGTTCTCCGCGCCGTCGGGCAGGGTGAGCGCGTAGCCCATCGCGCGGATCTGCGCAAGCGTGGTATCCGACCACGGGTTGGCGATCTGAACGTTGCCGCCGTTGCCGGGGGGATCGCCTGTTTTGCTGCTGTTCCACGGCTGTAAGATCACGGCCGCGGCAACGGCGCATACGCATGCGGCGGCTGCCGCAGCGCGCGCCCAGATATGGTTCTTCTTCATCGGCCTTTGTGCCTCCTCAAGCATGGTCTGATCAGCGGCGTGCTGAAAGACGTCAAATTTTCGATCGATCATATGGCAATATCCTCCTTGAGCATCGCCTCGCGCAGACGGTTTCGCGTGCGGAAGAGCGAGGATTTTACTTTTTCCGCGCTGCACCCGCATGCCGCTGCGATCTCGCTGACGCTTTCCCCGTACCAGTAGCGGCGGACAAAAAAAACGCGGTTTTCCCTTGTCTGTGCGCGCAGAAAGGCTTGAAGCCAGATGCTGAATTCTGAAGCTTCCACGCTTTTTTGCGTGTCCTCTGCGCCCACAAGGCAGGGCTCGAGCTCTTCGAACGCTTCGGTCAGTGCGCTGGCGCGTTTTCCCGCGCCGTTGTAGGAGAGTTTGTCGAGCGCCAGATTGCGCGCGATGCGCGCGAGAAAGGCACCCAGCACCCGCGGTTTTTCGGGCGGAATGGAATTCCATGTGCGGATCCATACGTCGCTCAGGCACTCCTCCGCGTCGCGCTCGTCCGGCAGAATGCGCCGGATCACGCTGCGGCAGAGCCTGCCGTATTTTTGCTCGCTTTGTGCGATGCCGTCTTCGCTGCGCTCATAATAGAGCCGGACGATCTCTTCATCGTTCAAGACGATCACCTCTCTTTTCTTTCATGCATGAAGGACGTTTGGTTCGTCTTCACCTGTACAGACGAAATACGGGGGGAAAAGGTTGCGCGCTTTGCTGCAATTTTTTTGCTTTGACAGATATGCTTCGTTCGCGTAGAATAGATATAATATCATTTTAGCAGGAGAACCTATGAAAAAACAACTTGCAGCGCTGCTGCTCCTTCTTTTTGTGTTCTCGCTTTCCGGCTGCGGCGAAAAAGCTGCCGAAAGCGAGACGCGTACGGTCTACGCCATGGACACGGTGATGAACCTGACGGTTTACGGTGAAAAGGCTGCCTCCGCGCTCGAAAACGCGGAAAAAGAACTGCATACCTTAGACGGAGCAGTCCTCTCCCGCACGGCGGAGGGCAGCGAGCTTTCCGCGCTCAACGCGGCAAACGGGGAAGCCGTTTCGTACGCCGCGGACGACCCACTGCCGGAACTCATCGAAACGGCGCTTACCATCTCGGAGGCAACGGACGGCGCATTTGACCCGACGCTTGCCCCCGTGCTGGACGCTTGGGGCTTTACGAAGGACTTACGCCGCGTGCCATCTTCCGATGAGCTGGCGGCGCTGCTTGCCCGCACGGGGCGCGACAAGATCGCGCTCGAAAAAACGGCGGACGGCTATTTGGTCACACTCTCCGGCGGCGCGCAGCTCGACCTCGGCGGCATCGCCAAGGGCTACGCGGCGGATCTTCTGCGCGCGCAGCTTGAAAAAGAGGGCGTCACCTCGGCGACGCTCGACCTCGGCGGCGATGTGTTCGTCATGGGAAAAAAGAGCGACGGCAGCGACTGGCGTATCGCTGTTAAAGACCCCAGCGATACGGAGAGCTATCTTGGCATCGTGTCTGCGTCGGATGCGTTCATCGTGACCTCCGGCGTGTACGAGCGCTATTTTGAAGAAAACGGCGTGCGCTACCATCACATTCTCGATCCCAAAACCGGCTGTCCTGCGGAAAGCGGGCTCGTCAGCGTCACGGTGCTGTGCAAAAACGGCGCATGGGCGGACGCGCTCTCGACGGCGTGCTTTGTCCTCGGCACGGACAAAGCGCTTGCGCTGCGCGACGGCCTTGCCGCGCAGGGGGTTGCCTTTGAGCTCGTTTTCGTCACCGATGACGGGCGCGTGCTCTATACCGGCGGCCTTGCCGCCGCCTTTACACCAAACGAGGAAAGCGGGTACACCTATGAATCGCTCGCCTAAGCTCAAGCCGACGCTCTGGGACGCGCTTGTGGTGCTCGCGGTGCTGGCGCTGGCGGGACTTCTTGCCGCGCGCCCGTTTCTCGCTGCGAAGACGGCGGGCGAGCTGACGGTCAGCATCAGTGTCGACGGCGAGACCGTTGAGCGCTGCGCGCTCAGCACCTACGAGGGCGGCACTTACAAAAGCCGCGGCTATACGCTTACCGTGGAAGAAACGGACGGCGCGGTATACGTCGCCTCGAGCGACTGCCCGAATCAGGACTGCGTGCATTCCGGCGCGATCTCGCGCGCGGGGCAGAGCATCGTCTGCCTTCCCGCCCGCGTGGCGGTCACACTGGGGGGCGCGGCGTCCGACTATGACCTGATCGCGGGGTGAGCGCATGAAGATCAAAACAAGAGAGCTGACGCTCTGCGCGGTGCTCGCGGCGCTTGCACTCGCGCTGTCCTACATGGAGTCGTTTTTTCCGCTCGCGCTCATTGTGCCGCTGCCGGGCGTCAAGCTCGGCCTTGCCAATATCGTTACGCTCTACGCGCTCTATGCCCTCGGCTTTCCAAGCGCGCTTGCCATATTGCTCGTGCGCTGCACGCTCGGCGCGCTGTTTGCGGGGAATGCCTCGGCACTGCTGTTCTCGCTGCTCGGCGGGCTGGCGGCGCTTCTGGCGATGGCGCTTTTGCGCAAGGCGAAAGGACTCAGCATCTTTGGCGTTTCCATCGCCGGTGCGGCGGCGCATAACATAGGGCAGGTCTGCGCCGCGATGCTGACGCTCGGCTCGAGCGCGCCGCTCTATTACCTGCCGTTTCTGCTGCTGGTGTCGCTCTTCACGGGCGCGTTCAGCGGCCTTATTACTGCGTGTTTGTTCCGCGCGATGGCGCACACACCCTACGGGGCGAAGGGAGAGAATCACCATGGATAAAAAGGACGAAATTATCCTCCAGCAGCTTGACGTTATCCGCACGATGACGCAGAACAGCCTCAATCGCATGGGCAGCGACTTCTGGGGCGCGCCGCTGACGCCGGACGCGCCGAGATCCGCCGCGCCCAAAGCAAACGCGCCGGGGCGCACGGACGGCGCAAAGCCCGAGAAGACCACCGCCTCCACAGGCGCGGACGAGAAGAAAGAAGAGGGAGCGCCGCTTCCCCTGCCGGAGAAGATCGAAGATCTCAAGGCGGAGCTGGACGGTTACGTTGGGCTCGGCGAGGTCAAGCGCGAGGTGAATAACCTCATCAACATGGCGACTGTCTTTAAGCGGCGCGAGGAGATGGGGCTTCCCAACGCGGACTTTTCGCTCCACATGGTCTTTACCGGCAACCCCGGCACGGGCAAGACGATGATCGCGCGCTTGATGGCGCGCATCTACCGTTCGCTCGGCATACTCTCGAAGGGACAGCTTGTCGAGGTCGACCGCAGCGGCCTTGTCGCGGGCTATGTCGGTCAGACTGCCATCAAGACGAGCAAGGTCATCGAAAAGGCGCTCGGCGGCGTGCTGTTCATTGACGAAGCCTACGCCCTCAACGGCAAGGGCGACAACGATTTCGGTCAGGAGGCCATCGACACGCTCCTCAAGGCGATGGAGGATCACCGCGACGACCTTGTGGTCATCGTGGCGGGCTATGACGGACTGATGGAGAAATTCATTCATTCAAACCCCGGTCTTGAGTCCCGCTTCAACCGCTACCTGCACTTTGACGACTATTCGCTCGACGAGATGCTCGAAATTTTCAAGATGCGCTGCCGCAAGTCGCTCTACACGCTCTCGCCCGACGCCGAGGAGGACGTGAAGGACTTTATCCGCGACGAAAACGCCGACGGCGTGACCTTCGGCAACGCGCGCGGCGTGCGCAACCTCTTTGAGCAGATTTTGACCGCGCAGGCCAACCGCCTTGCGAAGATGGAGCACTTCACGAAGGAAGACCTCATGACTCTTACGCGCGACGATGTGCTCCATGCCCGCGGCATGGAGGAGGACGTGACGGCAGCCGAGGTCGAAGCGGGCTTTGCAGAGAAAAAAGAAACGCCCTCCGGCGCAGAAGCGCCGAAGGACGAAGCGTGATTCGATTCAAATAAAAAGGGCAGAGATGCATCGCATCTCTGCCCTTTTTAATTATTTGTCAATGCTTGCCATGTGCTCGAGCAGGCGGACGACCATGCTGGAATAACCCCATTCATTGTCGTACCAGGCAATCAGCTTGACGAAGCTGTCGTCGAGCATGATGCCGGCGGTCTCGTCGAAAATGCTCGGGTGCGAGTTGGCGACAAGGTCCTGAGAAACGATCTGGTCGCTCGTGTAGGCGAGAATGCCCTTGAGGGGACCTTCGCTTGCGCGCTGAATGGCCTCGCAGATCTCCTGATAAGTGGTCGGTCTCTTGAGCTGTGCGGTCAGGTCGACGACGGAAACGTCAGCCGTGGGAACGCGGAAGCTCATACCGGTCATCTTGCCCTTGAGCTCGGGAATGACCTTGCCGACAGCCTTGGCAGCACCCGTGGAGGAGGGAATGATGTTGTTGAAGACCGAGCGGCCGGTGCGCCAGTCGCTGCCGCCGCGGGCATCAACGGTCTTCTGCTTGGACGTGGAGGCATGAATGGTAGACATGAGCGCGCGCTCGATGCCGAACGTATCGTTGATGACCTTGGTGAGGGGAGCTAAGCAGTAGGTGGTGCAGGAGGCGTTGGAAACGACCTTCATATCGGGGCGCAGCAGCTCGTGGTTGACGCCCATGACGAACGTGGGGGTTTCTTCGTCCTTGGCGGGCGCGGTCAGAATGACCTTCTTCGCGCCGCCGACAAAGTGTGCGGAGGCCTTTTCGGTGGTGGTGTAAACGCCGGTAGACTCGATGACGTACTCAACGCCGTAGTCAGCCCACTTGATCTGCGAAGCGTCAGCCTCGCTGAAGATGTGGATCTTGTGACCGTTCAGGATCAGATTCTCGCCGTCGTGCTCGACCGTGCCGTTGAACTGGCGGAACACGGAGTCGTACTTAACGAGATAGACCATGTAGTCAAGGTCTGCCTTGCGCAGATTGATGCCGCAGATATCAAACTTCTCGGGATGCTCGGACATGATGCGCAGCACAACGCGACCGATGCGACCGAAACCGTTGATGCCCACTTTGATAGCCATAATGATAACCCTCCACGAAAGTGTGTTCGTATTTTTCGGAGCTTCGCCCCACTTTGTATGTTCATTATAGCATGGAGGATTTTTTTGTCTGCCCCTTTCCTGAAAAAAGGTGACCGAACTTCACCGCACAAATATGTGCATAATATCTAAAAACGAGGAAAGTATTTGTATATATTCTCCAAATATTCCATACATTTCAAACATTTGAAGCATGTTCTTGTGCATAAAACAGCACGGTTGGCGACGAAAATGACGGCTATCCTGCAAAACAGGCAGGCAAGGCGGTACGAGTCGGCTGCGCGCAAAAAAGGAAGGACAGCTTTAGCTGTCCTTCCTTATCGTGAGAAACGTTACGCAAGCGCTGCGGTGATGATCGCCATGGAGTAGACCTCCTGAGCGTTGCAGCCGCGGGAGAGGTCGTTGATCGGGGCGTTCAGGCCGAGCAGGATCGGGCCGTAGGCGGCAAAGTTACCCAGGCGCTGGGCGATCTTGTAGCCGATGTTGCCGGCGTTGATGTCGGGGAAGATAAAGGTATTGGCGTGGCCGCCGACCGCGTCGGTGATGTGCTTGGTCTTGGCGACAGCCGGAGAGACCGCCGCGTCGAACTGGAACTCGCCGCCGATCGGGGTGTCGGGCATGAGGGCCTTGGCCTTCACGCAGGCATTGCGCATCTTGTCGACGTCCTCGCCCTTGCCGGAGCCGAGGGTGGAGTAGCTCAGGAAAGCGACCTTCGGGTCAACGCCGAAGATCTTGGCGCAGGAAACGGTCTCCTTGCAGATCTCGACGAGCTCGTCCTCGGTGGGCTTGATGTTGATGGCGCAGTCGGCCATGGCGAGCACTTCGTTCTCGCCGGAAGCGGCGGGACGGACCATGATGAAGCAGGAAGAGACGATCTTGTTGCCGGGCTTGGTCTTGATGAGCTGGAGCGCGGGACGGACGGTATCGGCGGTGGAGTAGGTGGCGCCGCCGAGCAGGCAGTCGGCCTTGCCCATCTTGACGAGCATGGTGCCGAAGTAGTTGCTCTTCTTGAGCGCGGCGCGGCACTCGTCGGCGGTCATCTTGCCCTTGCGCAGCTCGACCATCTTGTCGACCATCTCGTCCATGCCGTCGTAATTCTCGGGGTCGATGATCTCGGCACCGCGGATGTTGAAGCCGATGTCCTCAGCGGCGGCGGCAATCTCATCGGGGTTGCCGACGAGCACGGGCTTTAAGAAGTTACCGGACAGCAGACGGGCGCTCGCTTCGAGAATGCGGGGGTCGGTACCTTCGGTGAAAACGATCGTTTTGGGACTCTTTTTCAGCGTGCTGATCAGTTGTGCAAACATGTTGATTCCTCCTGATATATGATGTGCCGGTCAAGCGGGCACAGATTTACGGATATAGTATACACCCACTTTTTCACCCTCTCAAGGAAAAATAACGCAAAAATTCTGCAAAAGTTTACAAATTTTCCAAACTCTTCCAACACTTTAGCAGTATCATTTCCCTAAAAAGGCTTGACGAAGCCTCAAAAAGCAAGTATACTGAATGATGGTTACAAAATGTAACTTTTTTACGTTGGCCCATTCTCTAAGGAGTTTTGATATGTCAGAACAGAAAAAACCGACCTCCCGGCGCAGCGGCGCGCCTTCACAGCGCCGCCGTTCAAGCACCGCGCAGCAGAGACAGACTGCAAAGCGCGGCGGTATGCCGCCGTGGCTGCACGAATGGATCGCGCAGCTTGCGATCGTCTGCGCCACGATCGGCGCGCGGATCCGCCGCATCGGCCCGCGCGCGCGCACGGTCATGCGCGAGAGCAAGGCGCGCAACTTCCCCGAATCCAACCGCTTTCTCGTGCAGGTGTTTCTCGTCATCGGCGGAATGATCCCGATGTGGCACGCACTGCTGCACGAAAGACTGCTGGCGCTGCGCCGCCAGCGCAACCATGCCGCCGGCGAGCATGAAGAGCGCTGGCACTGGCACGCACGGCGCGTGAATCCCTTCTACTTCATCGGCGGCGCGGCCGCCGTGGCCGCGATCGCGCTGTTCTTCTCGTTTTACACGATGGGAACGACCGTGGTGTACAACGGCAATGTAGTCGATACGGTGGGCAGCGCCTCGCAGGCGCGCCGGGCCGCGGCGAAGCTGGAGAGCATCACCACCGAAACGCTCGGCACGGTCTACAAGATCGAGGACGGCGCCATTCATTATGCCACCGCCTTTGTCCGCCGCAGCGATGTGACGGACGCTACGACCTTCGAGCAGGATCTTGCCGACGAGCTCGGTCAGGTGACCTATGGCTACTCTCTCTATGTTGACGATGAGCTGATCGGCTCGACGGAATACGCCGGCGCGCTCAATGAGCTGCTGGAGCAGATCAAGCAGATGTATGTCTCCGCCGATACGCTGACAGTTGACTTTGTGGAAAACGTCCGCATTGCGGAGGGATATGTCCCGACGGAAAGCGTGATGAATCTCGGCGAGATCGCCGAGATCCTGAATTCGACCAAGACGGGCGAAGTGACCTACACGGTCGTCAAGGGCGACACCTGGGGTCAGATTGCCAACAGCCACGGCATGTCGTCCGCCGAGCTCGAAGCACTGAACCCCGGCTACGACATCAACCGCATTCACATCGGCGATGCGCTGACGCTCTCAAACGCCGTGCCGTACCTGACCGTTAAGGTCACCGAGCGGCAGAACTATGTCGAGGACATCAACTACGATGTAAGCTATGTGGACGATGCGTCCATGTATCAGGGCGATGAGCGTGTGATCTCCAAGGGCGCTTTCGGTAAGGCCGATATCGTGGCCGACGTCACTTATATCAACGGCGAGGAGCAGGAGCGCACGGTCATTTCAACCGTCACACTCTCCGATCCTGTGGTGGAAACGCGCGCACGCGGCACGAAGATGCGTCCCACCTGGTATCCCACCGGCAGCTTCCGCTGGCCGTGCTCGGGCCGCATCACCTCGTACTTCGGCTATCGCAACACCGGCATTCGCGGCGCGACGACGAACCACAAGGGTATCGACATTGCCTGCGCGCGCGGTACGCCGATCTACGCCGCCGACGGCGGACGCGTCATTTTCTCCGGTTATAAGGGCGCGATGGGCTATGTCGTGATCATCGACCACAACAACGGCTATGTCACGTATTACGAGCACAACGGTTCGCTGCTCGTTTCGGCGGGACAGACCGTCTACAAGGGCCAGCAGATCGCCAAGGCGGGCCGCAGCGGCGTCACCAGCGGCGTCCACTGCCACTTCGGCATTCAGCGCAACGGTTCGTATGTGAACCCGCTGAACTACCTTAGCTAAAAAACAAAGGACAGATGGCACAAGCCATCTGTCCTTTGCTTTTCATCAGTTTGCACTGCGCTTCGTGCCTTACCGCCTGCGGGCGGCAGGACGCGAAAAACGGTCGCTGCGGAACCCCGCAGCGACCATTTGTTATCTTTTTTACTGCGCCGAGAGCGCGTGGCGGACTTCGCCGGTGAAGTAGAGCGAGCCCCAGGAGCAGATGGCGTCATCTTTGTCTGCCATGGCGAGCGCGCGGCGAACGCCGTCGTCGGTGTCGGCAGCTGGAATGGCGGGTACGCCCTGCGCGTTCAGCCAGCCGGCAAGCTCGTTTTCATCGAGTGCGCGCGCAGACGGCGGCGTGATGACGACAAAGGCCTTCGCAAGCGGCAGAGCGCGGCGCAGCATCTGCTGCCAGTCCTTGTCGCGCAGGACGCCCGTGAGGAAGATGAGCTTCTTGTCCCCGTAGAGCGAGGAGAGGGACGCCATCAGCGCGTCCGCGCACTGGGGATTGTGCGCGCCGTCCACGATGAAATCGGGGCTGCGGCGCAGAAGTTCGAGCCGCCCCGGCCACTGTGCGGTGGAGAGACCCTGATCGATGGCCGCATCGGTGAGCTTGTCCCAGCCGCGCTCGCGCAGGGCAAAGCTTACGTCGACGACCGTGAGCGCGTTCAGAAGCTGATATTCGCCGAGGAGACGCAGGTGGAACGGGCCGTGTCCGCGGTAGCGGAAAACCTGCCCGTCGAGCGAGGAGGAAATGCGTGTAAGCTCGCTCTGCGCGGTGATGGTGAGGGGGACGTCCTCGCGCGCGCAAGTCTCACGCGCGACGTTCTCAACGCCCTCCGTCTGGCCGAAGAGCACGGCGTGCGCGCCATGCTTGATGATGCCGCACTTCTCCGTTGCGATCTTCTCAAGCGTGTCGCCGAGAATGGCGGTGTGCTCAAGGCCGATGTTCGTCACAACGCAGACCTCGGGCGCGGGAATGACGTTCGTGGAGTCCATGCGCCCGCCGAGACCGACCTCGAGAGCGACGATGTCGCACTGCTCCTGCACAAAGTAGAGGAAGGCGATGGCGGTCATGATCTCAAAGCCCGTGGGCATTTCGCTCATGCCCTCCGCCGCTGTGCGCACGGTGTTCGTGAGCGCGATGAGGGAAGCATCGTCAATCTCGCGCCCGCACACGCGCATGCGCTCGTGGAAGCGCAGCAGGTGCGGCGAGGTATAGAGTCCCGTGCGGTACCCCGCGCGCTGGAGCACGGAGGCGAGCATCGCGGCGGTCGAACCCTTGCCGTTCGTGCCGGCAATGTGGACGAATTTGAGCTTTTCCTGCGGGTTGCCGAGCAGGCCCAGCAGCTCATACGAGCGGGACAGGCCCGGCTCGCTCTGCTCCCAGTTGTCGAATTGCAGATATTTGAGGGTCTCGTCGATGGTTTGCAGTTCTTTCACATTGTTCACCTGTATTTCTTTAAAATGCGGCGGAAGCGTCAGCCTCCGCCGATGGAATATCGTGTTACCGGTCGATCTTGCGCAGCGCTGCGGTGAATTCTCCGGGCAGTGGGCAGGAGAGCGAAACAAGCTCTTTTGTCCGCGGGTGAATGAATTGAAGCCCCACCGCGTGCAGGCACTGCCCTGTGAGGCCGGGGACGGGCTTTTTCGCGCCGTACACCGTGTCGCCTAAAATCGGGTGGCCGAGGTAGGCCATGTGCACGCGGATCTGGTGCGTGCGCCCGGTCTCGAGCCGGCACTGCACGTGCGTATAGCCGGGGTAGCGCGCAAGCACCGTCCAGTGCGTCACCGCGCGCCGCCCGCCGGGCACCACTGCCATGCGCTTGCGGTCGCGGCTGTCGCGCGCGATGGGCGCGTCCACCGTGCCGCTGTCCTCGCGCAGGTTTCCCACCACGATGCACTCGTAGGTGCGCGCGAGCGTGTGGTCTGCAAGCTGGGCGGAGAGAAACTGGTGGGCATAGTCATTTTTTGCCGCGATGATGAGCCCGCTCGTGTCGCGGTCGATGCGGTGCACGATGCCGGGACGCAGCGCGCCGCCGACGCCGGAAAGGCTTGCGCCGCAGTGAAATAAAAGCGCGTTGACGAGCGTCCCGTCCGGATGCCCCGGCGCGGGGTGGACAACAAGCCCGCTCGGCTTGTTGACAACGATTACATCGTCGTCCTCGTAGACAACGTCGAGCGGAATATCCTGCGGCACAGCGTCGATGGGCGCGGGCTCCTCGGGGGTGAACTCGATGGTTTCATTCCCTGCGAGCTTGAGGCTCTTGCTCGGCACTTTGCCGCTGACGAGCACACGCCCTTCTTCGATGGCTTTCGCCGCCGCCGAGCGCGTCAGATCCTCCATGGCGCGGGCGAGAAAGGCATCAAGCCGCGCGCCGCGGTCTTCTTCACTTGCTTGCAGCAGGATCGGTTCCATCGGTCTTGTTCTCCCGGTGTTTCTCGTCGTATTTTCCGTAAAAGGCGAGGTAGTAAATGAGCGCGCAGATCGTGCCGCACACGACGAACACATCTGCCACGTTGAAAACGGGAAAGTCCATGAACATCGTGTCGAGCATATCGACAACGTAGCCAAGGCGCACGCGGTCGATGAGGTTGCCGATGCCGCCGCCCAAGATGCACGCGAGCGACCACTGGCCGAGCGGATGGCGCACGACCTTCACAAGCAGCCACGCGAGCACACACATGCCCACCGCCGTCAGAATGATGAGCAGCCACCGCGCGCCGGAAAAGCTCGACCACGCCGCGCCGTAGTTGTGCACGCGCGTGAGCCGCAGCAGCGGCGGCAGCAGCGGCTGCGACTGGCCGAGCGTCATCGTATTCACAACGAGCCATTTGACGGCCTGATCCGCCGCCACGCACAAAACCGCCGCGAGGGCAAGGCAGACCGCCTTGCCCTTTGCACGCCGGTAAAAGCAGAAATATAAAATTGCCATCAGCGCGAGCGCGCCGAAAAAGCTCCACAGGATCGGCGGCGCGATGCTGCCGCTGACCATGATGACCGTCTCGCCGTCCGCGCCGCCGATCACGCCGATGTTGTTCATGTGTTCCCCTCTTCCTCCGCGGCGTTGTTTTCCGCAGGCGCTTCTTCCGCTTTTGCGACCTCCACGATCACAAGCTCCTCTGCTGCAGCGAGCGCGGCCTTTTCCTCTTCGTCAAGCGGCAGCGCCTCGCTCAGCTCGTGTGCGGTCTCCGGCACGACGAGGTAGCTCACACTATCCTCCGCCTCGGTATATACAGCCATGCCGTGCTCTCGCAGGAAATCCGCCGCCTCGGGCAGATCAAGCGTGATGACGGTGTAATCGCTGTCCGCGTCGGCGGAACGGTCAGCGGTGCTGTCCTCCGGCACGCCTTCGTAGAGGAAGTCCTCGTCAGCGAGCGCGCTGTCCTTCTGTACGGCGGCGTAGGTATAGGAATAGCCGTCGTTCGCCGCGCCGCCGGCGGCATCGTCCATGGCGCTGCTGTTGTCGGCGGCTTCGTTCGCCGCGCTGTCGCTTTTGCTGGTCATCGCGGGCAGGATCTTCAGTGCGGCGGCCGAGATCACCACGAGCGCAAAGCAGGCGGCGAGCACGCGCGGCCACGCGCGGCGGCTGCGCTTTTTTGCGCGCTCCTCTGCATGCACCCGGTCGAGCACACGCTCGGCAAAGCCATCCGGCGCGTCAAGCTCCGGCAGCTCTTCAAACATCGTGTGCAGGATCATCAGCTCCGAGAGAGCATCCCGGCAGTTTGGGCAGTGCTCCACGTGGGCGAGCAGCTCGCCCCGTTCCTGTTCGTTCAATTCTCCGTCCACGAAGGCAGAGAGCGCGGCGCCATACGCTTCGCAACATTTCATTTGGCGCTCATCTCCTTTTGATTACATTCTGTAACTTTTGACGAAGCAATTTCAAAAAAGTTCCCGCTTCCGGATAAAAAATTGCGCAGCAGCACGCGGCCCCGGCTGATGCGGGACTTGACCGTGCCCAGCTCAAGCGACGCGCTCTCAGCGATCTCCGTGTAGCTCAGCCCCTCGATCTCACGCAGAATGAGCACCTTTCGGTATTCCTCCGGCAGCGCCGAGAGCCCTTCCTGCAAGAGCTTTTGCGCCTCGCGGTGCTCCACGGCATCCTGCGGACGGGGCGCAGGATCGACCGCGTCGAGAAAAAGCTCCTCATCATCGAGCGACAGGCTGCTGCCCTGCTTCTTGCGCCGACGCAGCAGATCGATGCAGGCATTGGAGGCTAAACGGTAGATCCACGTGGAGAGCGAGGATTCCTGCCGGAACCGGTCGATCCCGCGCCAGAGCGCGAGGAAGGTGTCCTGCGCAGCCTCCTCGGCGTCCTCGCTGTTGCCGCACATGCGGAAGCACAGCGTATATACTTTTTTCTCATATTGGCGCAGCAGTTCTTCGAAGGCGGTTTCATCCCGTTTTTGAAGGCGCGCAATGAGTTCCCGTTCGTTCATGGTTTTTATCCTCAGCGCAGATCGCGCTTGATCGACACACTGAGCGCGTGCAGCTCATCGAGCGATGAGAGCTGCACGATCTTCTCCTTGTAATAGTTGGCGTGGCTGACGCCCTTGAGGTACCAGCACAGGTGGTGGCGCGCCTCGAGCATGGCGCCGCGCTCAGTGCCATACTGCACGGAAAGCTCGACCTGACGCACGGCGGTATCCCAGCGCTCGGCAAAGGACGGAAGGGGCGGAACATCGCGCCCTTCGAGCGCGGCGGCGGACTGCGCAAAAAGCCAAGGATTGCCGAAGCTCCCGCGGCCGATCATCGCCATGTCCGCGCCCGTGAATTTGAGAATGCGCACGGCGGCCTCGGGGGAAAAAACGTCGCCGTTGGCGATGACGGGGATACTCACCGCCTGCTTCACATCACGAATGGTGTTCCAGTCGGCCTCGCCGCCGTACATCTGCATGCGCGTGCGTCCATGCACTGCAACGGCGCTGACGCCGACCTGCTCGAGCATTTTGGCAAGCTCCACGGCGTTGATACTGCCCTTGTCCCAGCCGCGGCGCATTTTCGCCGTGACGGGCACCTTGACGGCGCGCACGACCGCCTCGGCGATGCGCGCGGCCTTTTCTACGTCGCGCATCAGGGCACTGCCGTCGCCATTTTTCACGACCTTGCCCACCGGGCAGCCCATGTTGATGTCCAGAATGTCCGCGCCGGAGATCTCAATCGCCATCTGCGCGGCCTCGGCCATGCAGGTTTCGTCGCTGCCGAAGATCTGCGCGGCAAACGGCTTTTCACCCGGAAATGGGCGCAGGAGCTGCGCGGTCTTCGCGTCGTGATAGCACAGCGCCTTGGCGCTCACGAGCTCGGTGACGGTGTAGCCCGCGCCAAGCTCGGAGCAGATCTGGCGGAATGCAGCGTCTGTCACGCCCGCCATCGGCGCGAGCGCCAGCTTCGATTCAATTTTTACGGTTCCGATCTGCATAGTCCGCCTCTTTTCGATAACAATACAAGCATAGTATAGCATAGCGATTTGCACAAGTCAAAGGGACAAAGGGACAGAAAAAAACTTTTTTGCCCCCAACTGTTGACATTGCGGGGCGAGTATGCTATATTAATTGATACCGAGTCTGCCGGTGTGGTGGAACTGGTAGACACAGGGGACTTAAAATCCCCCGGTAGCAATACTGTACCGGTTCGAGTCCGGTCACCGGCACCAGTATTCTTAAATTCAATATCGCGGAGTGGAGCAGTTGGTAGCTCGTCGGGCTCATAACCCGGAGGCCGTAGGTTCGAGTCCTGCCTCCGCAACCAGAAGGAATTCCGAGATCGCAGATCTCGGAATTCTTTTATTTGCGCAAGGAGTTCAGACGAAAAAAGCCGTCCGGTCAATGACCGGACGGCTTTTTGTAATGCGATTTTCAGGCGGCCTTCTTTCCGCGCGTAAAGTGAAGGATAAGGCCGATGGCCGCGCCGACGAGTGTCGGGCAGACCCAGCCGAGGCCGAGCTTGGCAAACGGCAGATACGCCGCACCGAACGCCTTGATGGCGTCGCCGTTGATGGTGTTGTAGACGCCCGCGGGCAGCGCGACGACAAAGTCGTAGATCGCGGCGATGAGCGTGAAGCCCATCGTCCAGCAGTACACCGTGCGGTCGTGGCCGAAGAACTTGCCGAGCAGTGCCAGCGCGATGAGCGCGATGGAGAGCGGATAGAGGAACATCAGCACCGGCAGGGAGTAGGCGATGATGGCATTGAGGCCGAGGTTTGCAAGCAGGAGCGAGATGAGGCTGAAGATGACCGCCCAAGTGCGGTACTTCGGGCCCTTGGGGAAAAGGGCGGTGAAGGTCTCGGCACAGCTCGTGATGAGACCGACGGCGGTTTTGAGGCAGGCGAGCGTCACGGTGGCAGCCAGGATGAAAAGGCCCGCCGTGCCGAGATAGTGCTGGGCGATCTGTGCGAGCGCCGTGCCGCCGTTTTCGGAGGCTTCGAGCACGCCGCGGCTCTGCGTACCGGCAAGGGTCACGGCAATGTAGATGAGCGCCATGAAAAGGCAGCTGAAGATGCCCGCGCGGACGGTGCTGCCCGCCACGGCGGAGGGCTCTTCCACGCCGAGATCGCGGATGACCTGCACCACGATGATGCCGAAGGCGAGACTTGCCAGCGCGTCCATGGTATTGTAGCCTTCAAGGAAGCCTGTGAAGAAGGGCTGGTCGGCATAGCCGCCGAGCGGTGTCACCTCCGCAACAGAGACGCCCGGCGTAGCGAGCACCACCACCACGAGGATGGCGAGAAAGACGAGGAAGCAGGGCGTGAGGATCTTGCCGACCCAGGTGAGGATCTTGCCCGGGCGCAGCGCGAAGAAGAGCGCCGCGGCGAAGAACGCCACCGAGAAGAGAAGAAGGTAGAGCGTGGTGTTTCCGTCCTGCGGCAGGATCTGCTCGAGACCCACGGTGAAGGAGGTCGTGGCGCAGCGGGGAATGGCGAAGAACGGCCCGATGGTCAGATACAGCGCGCAGGTGAAAAACATCGCGTAGGGACGGTTCACCTTGCTGCTCAGATCGAAGAGACCGGTGGAGCGGCTGATGCCGAGCGCGGCCACGCCGAGCAGCGGCAGGCCAACGGCCGTGATGAGGAGGCCGAGGATAGCGAGCCAGACATTCGAGCCGGCCATCTGGCCGAGGTGCACGGGGAAGATGAGGTTGCCGGCGCCGAAAAAGAGACCGAAGAGCATGCTGGCAACATAGGTGTATTCTTTTGCAGAGAGTTTACGTTTCATAATATTTTTTCCTTTCGCGGCGGCAGAGGGAAGAAAAAGTGCCTCTGCTCAAATGATTCGGGTAACAAAAAACCGGCTGCTCCCTACCCTCCGACCATCTTGGGGTACTACTCCCCTGCCTGCGGACAATGCCGAAGGCGCGTGTGTCGGATCAATGGAACATACCGGATCTGATGCTGCCGATCATTGCAGCCGGCGAATCAAACGAACCTGAAAAAAGAGGTCGATCAAACCGCTGCCAACTGCTTCGACGGCATAGATTCGGACTTGTGCTCCTCTACGCCTACGATCAGTCGCCAGCTTACCCCAAGCATGACTTCCTTGGATGTAACCATAGCCATCAAACGATCGCCTCCTTTTTTTGGGAAATTGGTGTTATTATATCATGGCATTACATTTTGTCAAGGATAAATGATGATTGAACATGCAGAAATTTCGTAAAACCTTGCGTAAACAAGCAGGGCGCGGACTTTCTTCCGCGCCCTGCCGGTGCAATTCCTGATTTTTTCGTTACAGCGAGCCGACCTTCATCGCGTTGGCCCACTCCGCGTCAGTGAACATCGCACGCACATCTTTGCCGCTGTACTGCGAGAGGAGGTTGATGAAGAGGGTGAAGTTCTCTTCCGGCGTGAGGTTCGTGGTGTCAGGATAGCTGCGGAAGGTCTGCTTGGCGGCGTCCCAGCCGATCTCCTTCATCACCTCTGAAAGCTTGCCGGAGAGGGAAAAAACGGTCAGCGTGTCCTTGAGCGGACCGTCGCCGCGGTAGACGTCGATCACGTCCCAGCCGGTATACTCCCACTTATCGCTGTACCAGTCGGCGGGCACGGCGGCGCAGTTGTTTTTCGTCATGACGTAGGCGAGCTTGTAGTCAGCCAACACCTCGGCATGGAAGTCCCACGGCCGACTGTCGGCCTCAAAAAGATGGCTCAGCTCGTGCAGCAGGCCGAAGTTCCAGTCGTTTTTGCGCCGCGCGAAGTTCAGGCTCAGATCCTCATAAATGTCGTCGGCATCGATTTGAATGACGCCGTCCTTGCCGGCGTAGCCCCAGTTTGTCTCCGGGGCCAGCATGTTGAGATAAACATGACGGTACGGCGTCCAGCCGGTGAGCTCTGCATAGTCGGCGTAAGCAGTCTCGAGGTCATTGACCCACTTTTGCAGCCGTCCGCGTTTTGCAGGGTATAGCGGCTTCCGGCAATGTTCAAAAAGCCGCCGCTGTCCGCTGCAAGGACCAGCCCGCACTCCGCCGCGGTTTTTGCCTTCACCGCGCCCTGCCGCACGAGCTGCGCGGCCAGCGTTTCGCTGCTGTCCTTACGCGCCTGCGCGAGCGCGGCGTAAGAGATGCGCGCGGTGTCGCCGCGCGTGAAGCTGCGCGATGCACGGTATTCCCCATGCGTCAGACCAAGAGAGTCGCTGAAGGCGTTGGCCTTGTCCCACTGGAAGTCTCTCTCCGAGGAGTAGCCCAGCGCGCGCAGGATAAATGTCAGGTGCTGGTTGGCTGTTACCTTGTCGTCGCTGCCGAAGCGCTCTGCGCTCAGGCCGTTGGTGAGGCCGTTTGCATAGGCGTAGCCGACATAGGGCCTTGCCCAGTCGGCAAGGTCGGAAAAAGGAACCGTCCAAGTGCCGGCCTTGGCCTCCGCTTCCTTGCCGAGCAGACGCACGAGCATGGTTACGGCCTGCGCGCGCGTCGGCGCGGCGTCGAGACTGTAGATGGGCTTGCCGTTCGCCGTTTCACCGGTGCCCTGAAAAAGGCCAAGCTCATAGAGCGCGTTGGCCGATTCCTCGGCGCTGTAGTCTGCGGCGAACGCCGCGGTGGAAAGCGAAAGCACGATGAGAAGCGCGAAAAGGGGACACAATAGTTTCTTCATGACCGTTTCCTCCGTCTGATAATTGGGTGGGGATCCGCTTCCGGGAAAATGCTTGAAAGATTATGATACACAGCAGCTCATGCTGTTTCTGCCGATATGCCGCGCGGCATTACGCCTTTTTCCGTGCCAGTACGCAGTACCAGGCCGATTTTTCAGGGTCGAACGCACCGAACTGCACGGGAAAGGCGCGCACGCGCACGTCCTCATACCCGAGCTGCGCGAGCTTATCGAGCAGCAGCTTTTGCGCTGCGGGGTAGTAATGCTCTTCGAAGTGCTCCTTTTGGAAGATCTTGCCCGCGCGCTCAAAGGTGTAGAGCAGATGGAAGGTGATGGAGCCGTCGGGTAAGTGATCCCAGACCTGCATGAGATTTACGCGGTCACCGTTTGGCAGGAATGCGGGGTCATAGAAGTAAAAGCGCTGTTTCTGCCGCACGATCCTGTCCCAGTTGCGAAGATCAAAGTAAAGAACGCCGCCCGGTGCAACAAGCGCGTCCATCTGCTCGAGAACGCCCGTGATCTCGCTGTTCGGCACATAGGCAAGCGAGTTGCCGGTGCTCATCACGCAGTCGAATGTTCGGTCGAAATGTGCTGTCAGAGCGCGAAAATCACTCTGCCGCAGATCGACGGAAAGACCGCGTTCGGCTGCCTTTTCCCGGCAGCGTGCAAGCATCGTTTCGCTCAGATCCGAAGCGTAGAGCGAAACGCCAAGCGCCGCAAGCGGCAGTGTGAGGGAGCCTGTGCCGATGCTCACGTCGAGCGCAGTGCGCACGGGGAGACCGGAAAGAACGGCTTTCCAGTGCGCCTTCGTCATGTCATCTTTTTTGGGAGAGTCGAAGAGATCGTAGATATCGCTGCGGTCATATACGCTGGCCATGGGACAACTACCTCCTGACGAACGATTTTTGTACAAGCCTGCTGCGCGGCGGGGCTTGAGCACTTAAAGTATATCACCTTTTGTCCCGCTGCGCAACTCGTACCCTGGCGGGAGAGAAAGACGGGCATGCGGGGAGGTAAAAAAATAAAGCCGGCCTGTTGGCCGGCTTTATCAGCGGGAAAATGCCGTTACGGCAGAGGGATATCCTTGCTGTCAAAAAGCGTTTTAAGCTCGATCGAGGTGCGCGAGTCGCCAAACTTCTTGATGAGGGACAGAAGCTGGTCGAGCTGCTGCGTATCGCGCACGGCAAAGCGCAGCAGGGCGTTGAACTCGCCCACCACATGGTAGTGGCTGATGACGGCGCTCTGCGAGGAGCAGAAATCACAGAATTTGTCGTACTTGTCCGGCTCGAGGGCAACGGAGATGAAGCCCGTAATGTTGCAGTCGAGCTTGGTACGGTCGATATCGATGTGATAACCGCGGATCACGCCGCTTTCCTCCATCCGGCGAATGCGCTCAGACACGGCGGGCGGCGTCAGTCCCACAAGGTCGCCCATGCGGCGCAGTGTGCAGCGGCTGTCGTCCTGGAGGAGGTTGAGGATTTGGTAGTCAGTCCGATCCATCATGGTCTCCTTATACCGCCTTCTTACACGATTTCACCGCGCTTGATGACGGTCTTAGCAAGGTTGCTGCCAACGCGGTAGCAGATGTAGTCAAGGTCGGGCGCATCCCAGATGACCAGGTCGCCGAGCTTGCCCTCTTCAACAGAACCGACCTGGTCGGCCATGTCGATGGCGGCAGCGCCGTTGAGCGTGACAGCCGTGAGGACTTCCTCCGGCGTGAGCTTATACTTGAGGCAGCCGAGGTTGATGACGAACTGCATGTTGAGGCAGGGGCAGGAACCGGGGTTGAAGTCCGTCGCCATCGCAACGGGGACACCGGCCGCGACCATGTCGCGTGCGGGAGCGAACACCGCGCCGAGGTTGAAGCTCGTCGCGGGCAGCAGGCAGGCGATGACGCCGCCCTTTGCCATGCTCTCGATGCCCTCGGGCGGGCAGACGATCAGATGCTCGGCAGAGATCGCGCCGATCTCACCGGCAAGCTGGCTGCCGCCGATGGCTTCGATCTCGTCGGCGTGGATCTTGGGACGCAGGCCATACTTGAGACCGGCCTCGAGCACCTGACGGGACTCTTCGACGGTGAAAGTGTCGGCCTCGCAGAACACGTCGCAGAACTTGGCGATGCCCTGCTCCTTGACGCGGGGCATCATCTCCTCGCAGACAAGGCGGACGTACTCTTCGCGGTTCGCCTTGTACTCCGCGGGGACGAGGTGCGCGCCCATGAAGGTCGCGACGAGATCCATGCGGTGGTGATCGTTGAGATCCTTGATGACCTCAAGCGCCTTGAGCTCGTGCTCGGTGGCAAGACCGTAGCCGCTCTTGGCCTCGACCGTGGTGGTACCAAAGCCCATCATCTCGTCGAGTGCCTTGGCGGCCTTGCTGCTCAGCTCCCCAACGCTTGCCTTGCGGGTGGCGTTGGTGGTGGACTGAATGCCGCCGCCGGCGTTCTGAATCTCGAGATAGGTCTTGCCGTGGAGCTTCATGCCCAGCTCGTTCTGGCGCCAGCCGCCGAAGATGAGGTGGGTGTGGGCGTCGACAAGGCCGGGGGTGACAAGGTGGCCTTCCGCATCGACGATCTCCGCACCCTCGACAGAGGGGACGGCGCCGGTGCCGACGGAGGCGATGACGCCGTCCTCGATGAGGACCCAGGCGTCCTTTAAGAATTTAACTTTGCCCTGCTCCTCGCCGCGATGAGCGCTCTTGCCCTCGGGCGTTGCGAGCAGGCCGATGTTTTTGACCAGTAACTTTTTCATAGTAAATGTTGTCCTTTCTCACGGTTGGAAAGAGCATCGCAGGTTTTGCGCCCCGCAAGTGTGCGGGCAAAGCGAGTGCGCGCAGCGGAGTGTATCCAGCTCAAAAAAGGGGCATATTTCTATGCCCCTTTTTTGAAGTAAATTTTAGTGCATGTATTCCTTCACGGCCTTCTCGCAGAGCTCTTCGTCCGCGACGTAAGGCATGGTGATGTGATCCTGACCCTCGTACATCTTGTTGTACTCGGCGACAGTGGTCATGGCGTTCTCGTTGCGCGCCCAGCTGCGGCGGGCAACGCCGACCATGGTATCCCAAGGCATGGACATCTTCAGAATGGTGTCGACACGCTCGGAGCCGTCGAGAACCATACCGAAGCCGCCGTTGATGGCGCGGCCGATGCCCGTGCCGCCGCCGTTGTGCAGAGCGATGTAGCTCATGCCGCGGGCAGCGTTACCAGCGTAGCACTGGGTCGCCATCTCGGCCATGATGTTGGAGCCATCCTTGATGTTGGAGGTCTCACGGAAGGGCGCGTCGGTGCCACCGGTGTCGTGATGGTCACGGCCAAGGATGACGGGGCCAATCTCACCGTTGCGAACCATCTCGTTGAACTTGAGCGCGAGGTTCATACGGCCCATGGCATCCTGATAGAGGATACGGCACTGGGTGCCGACGACCAGCTTGTTCTTCTCGGCGTCGCGGACCCAGACATAGTTGTCGTAGTCCTGATAGCGGCGGTTGTGGGCCTTGATGTACTCGGCGGCAGCCATGTCGGTCTTGTGCAGATCCTCGGGGTTGCGGCTCAGGCAGCACCAACGGAACGGGCCGTAGCCGAAGTCGAACAGGCAGGGACCAAGGATATCTTCGACGTAGGAGGGGAAGATGAAGCCGTCGAGGTCGTTCTCGCCGTTCTTGCAGATGCTCTTCACACCGGAGTCGTAAACAGCCTTGAGGAAACTGTTGCCGTAGTCGAAGAAGTAGGTGCCGCGCTCGTGGAACTTGCAGATCATCTCATAGTGATGCTGCAGCGTCTTGTCGACGAGGACGCGGAAGCCGTCGGGATCCTTGTCGAGCATCTCGGTGCGCTGCTCGAACGTGAGGCCCTGCGGGCAGTAGCCGCCGTCGTAGGGAACGTGGCAGGAGGTCTGGTCGCTCATCAGGTCGACATGGACGTTGTTGTTGTACAGGTACTCGAGCAGGTCGACAATGTTGCCGCAGTAGGCGACAGCGCAGGGCTTGCCGGCCTTCTGGTGGTCGAGAGCGATCTTGGTGGCCTCTTCGAGAGAAGCGGTGCGGTGGCTGACCCAGCCCTGGGTGTAACGGGTCTCGATACGGGAATCGTCAACCTCGGCGATGATGGAAGCAGCACCGGCGATCTCAGCAGCCTTGCCCTGAGCGCCGCTCATGCCGCCTAAGCCCGCGGAGACGAACAGACGGCCGGCGAGGTTCTGATCGTTGGGGATGCCGAGCTTCAGACGGCCGGCGTTGAGCAGCGTGTTGAACGTGCCGTGGACGATACCCTGGGGGCCGATGTACATCCAGCCGCCGGCGGTCATCTGGCCGTAGTTGGCGACACCGAGCGCGGCAGCGCGGTTGAAGTTCTCCTGGTCATCGAAGGTACCGACCATCAGGCCGTTGGAGATGATGACACGGGGAGCCATCTTGTGGGAGTGGAAGAGACCGAGGGGGTGACCGGACATGACGACGAGGGTCTGCTCATCGGTCAGCTGCTCGAGGTACTTCTTGATGAGGCGGTACTGCATCCAGTTCTGGCAGACCTGACCGGTCTCACCGTAGGTGACCAGCTCATAGGGATAGAGAGCGATGTCGAAGTCGAGGTTGTTGTCGATCATGACCTGAATGGCCTTGCCCTCGATGCACTTGCCCTTGTACTCGTCGATGGGCTTACCGTAGAGCTTGCCCTCGGGACGGAAGCGGTAGCCGTAGATACGGCCGTGCTCTTCGAGCTCCTGCGCAAACTCCTTGGCCATCTGCTCGTGATGGTCGGGGTGAATGTAACGCAGAGCGTTCTTGATGGCGAGCGCCTTATCGGCCTCGGTCAGGTGGGATTCGCGGCGGGGTGCGCGGCGATAGCCGTCTTCGAACTTCGGATACTCGGGAAGCTCGTAGTCCAGCTTGATCGTCATCGCATCATCAGCAAGATTGATCATGGGATTGTTCCTCACTTTCAAAAAAATATTCTGTGAAAACCAATAAAAAGAAAAAAGGATTTGCAACTTTTCTTTACAACTTGCATTATAGCAAAGATGTGCTATAATGAAAAGTACTTAATTTGTCTGCATACCATACCGTAAAAGTATAAGAAGGAGGGCTGCGAGTGAAGTTCAGACAACTGGAATATTTCTGTGCGGTGGCGGAGGAAAAAAGCATCTCCGCGGCGGCGCGCGAGCTGCATGTGGCGCAGCCACCGATCTCGCGGCAGATCGCACAGCTTGAGGAAGAGCTCGGCGTGCAGCTGTTCCTGCGCGGCAGCAAGGGCATGGTGCTCACTGACGCGGGACAGAACCTCTATCAGCAGGCGCAGCAGATCTTTCAGGATCTCCGGCGCGTGGAGGACAGCGTGCGCAGCGTGGGCACGGGCATGAGCGGGCGCATCAAGCTCGGCGTCATTTACTCGGCGATGCCCTATGCCCTACCTTATATAAATAGATATCATAGCAAATATCCGCAGGTGGAGCTTTTCATTCGTGTGGGCTCGCCGCAGGAGCTCATCGAGGCGCTCAACCGCGGAGAACTGCACGCGCTGTTTTTGCGCACGGCGGCGCGCGAACCGAGCGGCTTGCAGGAGCGCATTCTTGGCAAGGACGCACTCGAGCTCATCATGCGCGAGGATATGGATCCTGCGCCGGAGCTTTCCGAGGTGCCGATCGAGCGGCTCGAGGGTGTGCCGATGTGCCTTCTGCGCTCGGACGACCTCTGGAGCTACAACGACTTTCTGGTGCAGGAGTGCCAGCGCAGCGGCTTTACGCCGAATGTGACCTGCCACTGCTACGATACGCCCATGGCGATGCAGATGGTGCTCTCGGGCTTTGGCATCAGCTTCCTGCCCCGCTCCATTCTCAGCACGCATCCGGGCGCGCCTTTAAAGGCAAAGCCTGTGCGCGGTCTGCCGATCCGCTCGTATGCCGTTTTGGCATGGAACAGCGCTGTTTTGAGCGCCCCGTGCGTACAGCGGTTTGTAGAAGAGGACTTAAAAAAATTAAGCGCGCGCTGAAAAAAGAGAAAGAAAACCTGTTTACTCCCCTGTTGCGCCGCGATATAATGGCGGCGCTGAACAAAAATGGACGGGCGCAGCGCGCCTGTCTGAGCAAATTGACGATACAATCAAAACAATAAATTGACGGAGGAAAACAATCATGGCAAAGTTGATCGAATGCATCCCCAATTTTAGCTGCTCCAAGGAAAAGGACGAGGCCACCTACAACGCCCTCGTCGAGACCGCTAAGAGCGTTCCCGGCTGCACCCTGTTCGACGCGCAGACCGACGGTAACCACAACCGCTGCGTCTTCACCCTCATCGGCTCTCCCGAGGCCATCGAGGAAGTCGCCTTCCAGCTGACCAAGGTTGCTACCGAGCGCATCGACATGAACAAGCATCACGGTGAGCACAAGCGCATGGGCGCTACCGACGTTATCCCCTTCGTTCCCCAGATGGACGTGACCGTCGAGGAAGCCGTCGAGATGTCCAAGCGCGTTGCCAAGCGCATTTGGGACGAGCTGAAGGTTCCCTCCTTCCTGTACGAGGACAGCGCCACCCGTCCGGAGCGCCGCAACCTCGCTACCTGCCGCAAGGGTGAGTTCGAGGGCATGCCCGAGAAGCTCCTGCAGCCCGACTGGGCTCCCGACTACGGCGAGCGCAAGATCCACCCCACCGCCGGCATCACCGCCATCGGCGCCCGTATGCCGCTGGTCGCTTTCAACTGCAACCTCGAGACCTCTGATGTTGAGATCGCCAAGAAGATCGCCAAGGTCATCCGCGGCTCTTCGGGCGGCTTCCGCAGCTGCAAGGCCATGGGCTTTATGCTCGAGGACCGCGGCATTGCTCAGGTTTCCATGAACATGGTCAACTATGAGGATACCCCGCTGTATGTCACCTATGAGATGATCAAGGCCCTCGCCGAGCGCTACGGCACCCGCGTCATCGAGAGCGAGATCGTCGGCCTGACCCCGGCCAAGGCTCTGATCGACTGCGCCGAGTTCTACCTCAAGGCCAAGGACTTCGACTGCAAGAAGCAGGTCATGGAGTATCACCTGATCGACATGGAATAAAATACTTCAAAAATGCGCTGAAAGCGCATTTTTGAGCGCAACCAGGAAAAGCGGCTTGCCGCTTTTCCTGGTTGGTTTACAGTCCGCTGCGTCGCACTCGCTTTCGCTCGCACGCTGGCGGACTGCAAAGTGTAATTCGCCACGCGCATGTCGCGGCGAATTACGATTAGAATCGTTTGCCGCCGGAGGGCGGCAAAGGTTGCGACGCTGTGCGAATGCGCATGTCGTCAGAAAAAACGATCAAAGCTATTTGCCGCCGGAGGGCGGCAAAGTCTGCGACGCTGATTGCGCTCTGCGTGTGCATTTGGCTGCCCCAATCGGGGCGGCAGACCGTAAAGGTGCGGCGGTGTGCATGCAGAGCAAATAAGCGCCACGAAATGATGAAAGGAAATAATCACCATGAAACTTGCTGAAATGACCGTTACCGGCTTTGCCGATACCGTTGCTTCTGATGCTCCCGCGCCGGGCGGCGGCTCCTGCGCTGCTCTCTATGGCTCCATCGGCGCCGCGCTGACCGCGATGGTCGGCGGTCTCACGCAGGGTCGCAAGAAGTATGCCGAGTTTGCCGAGCATGCTGCCGAGGTCGAGAAGAAGGGCAACGAGCTCAAGGTTCGCCTGCTCGACGTGATGGATCGCGACACCGACGCGTTCAACGTCGTTTCCGACGCTTTTGCCATGCCCAAGGCGACCGATGAGGAGAAGGCTGCCCGTTCCGCCGCCATCCAGAACGGCCTGAAGGGCTGCACCAAGACCCCGATGGAGATGATGGAGCTCATCGACGAGACCCTGACTCTCGCTCAGTCCCTGCTCGGCCGCTTCAACGATACCTCCGCGAGCGACCTGGGCGTTGCGTTCCTGTCTCTCAAGGCCGGTATCCAGGGTGCATGGCTCAATGTGCTCATCAACGTCGGTTCCCTGAAGGATCAGGAGTTCGCCGCTGAGTACCGCGCCAAGGGCGAAAAGCTGCTCGCGCACGCACTGCCCCTTGCCGACGAGTGCTACGCTGAGATCGTCAAGCTCATCGAGGGCTAAAAATGATCAGAACAAATGGCTTCGGTGCGCGCACCGGAGCCATTTGTGGTTTACGAAGGAGTGTTATTATGACCATGCAGCATTTGACGCCGAAGGATTACATCACCACCAAGTGGTCGGGCGGCCTCACGACGCAGCTCGGCATCGCGCCCGAGGGCGCGGTGTACGCAGACCGCGACTTTCTGTGGAGACTAAGCTCCGCGACCGTCGAGGACGCAGAGTCTGACTTTACGGCCCTGCCCGACTATGAGCGCTTGATCTCCACGCTCGAGGGGACGATCGAGCTGAGCCACAACGGCGGCGAGAAGCTGACGCTGAACCCCTATGAGGTCCATCGCTTTGACGGCGGGGACAACACCCATTCCTGGGGCTGCTGCCGCGACTTCAACCTCATGCTCCGCAAGGGCAAGTGCGAGGGCAAGATGCGCGGCGAGACCCTTGCCGCCGGTGAGAGCAAGACCGTTCACGGCAGCGAGGGCATGATGCTCATCTACTGCGGCGCGGGCGAGGTCAACGTCATTGTCGGCGAGGAGAGCATCGCGCTCAAGGCTGACGAGGCCGTGCGCCTCGACGGCTACGCGGGCGAGGTGAAGCTCTGCTCCAAGAGCGGGGCAAAGCTGATGCTCGCCAAGGCAAAGGAGATCTGAGAGAAGATCAAAAAAAGGGAGAGGCAAAGCGCCTCTCCCTTTTTTAACATTCAAAATCGTCGGAGTCCTTGTCCAGCGGCTTGCAGAAGCGATCGAGGGCAATGAAAACGGCGGCTGCCGCCGCGAGGACGGCAAGAACGGTGATAAAAAGGGAGATGCACTTTTTCATGATGATTCCTCCTGTTGAAAATGAAATGTGGGGTGTTACGGATCGGAAGAGATGATGCCATAGACCTGCTGTAAAAATGCGTCCTGATCTTGCACGGTGCAGCGGAAGGACTTACCGTCGTAAGCGCGGAAAAGCGACAGCTTGCCGTAAAAGTTCCTGCACTGGACAAACACGCCTTTGCCCGTGCTGCCGTCGGGAAAATCGGTCGCGCCGAAGCGGAAGCCGACTTCCCAGCGGAAGTCGCCGTCCTGCGTGCGGTGGGTCGTGCCGCCCTGCGGCAGAAGATTGGCGAGCGAGCGGCGGAATTTCTGCTGGGCAAAAAGCGCGGTAAGCTGCGCGCAGCGCGCGTCGTCCGCAGGGAATGCAAAGCGCGTGTCCTCCGCCTGCGGCGCGCGGAAATGATTGCCGAAAACGGACTGACACTGCGTGATGTCCGCTTCGCAGAGCGCTTCAAGCGGCATCGGCCGCGTATAGATCAAGGCTGCGAGGACGAGAACAGCGAGAATGCCGAGGGGGAGAAACCACTTTTTCTTCATGGGTGACCTCCTTGATGTTTCTCTGTTCTTACTCACAATGGGAAAAGCTTCTGCCTACAATATAACACGAAAGGCTGCGCTTTGCAAGATTGCAGGCGCAGCCTTTCAAAATTGACAGTGTAGGACTACAATACATATTGGACAAGTGAATAAAATGATATGAAGGATATGGTCTCATGGGTTATAGTTAAGTTACC